>Ga0180433_10000204_pt1 | contig 103756 bp, 88 predicted proteins | sample SS_ome_8_FD_132980 | JGI IMG/M metagenome (GOLD analysis project Ga0180433, IMG submission 132980) | Hypersaline lake sediment archaeal communities from the Salton Sea, California, USA - SS_1_D_1 metaG | ecosystem: Environmental > Aquatic > Non-marine Saline and Alkaline > Hypersaline >... | reverse complement strand
CTCTCTCAACTTGAACAGCATCTTCAAGAGCTCCAACTCCAAACTCTCAAACAAGTCGATCGCTTCTGTTTAGATAATGTCGAAGGCCTCGAAGCTCTTTAGGGGGATTTTAAATTTGGGGGGGCTCATCCAGTTGACTCCGGATCGCTCTGATAAAGCTCTCTCTCCAAGAAGAATCGATTCCTAGATCCTCTTCAAGTGATCTGCTGCTAGGAGCGGGAGTTTCCGGTGAGAGGGCATGAGAGAGCTCACCAGAAGTGGCGACTTTCGGAACGCCAGACCGTGTTGCAACGTCTTGGTATTCATCATGGCCCACTTGGACCACAGTGGGTATTCCAGCAAAAATAAATTGAGCCGCCATGCTTGTTTGGTAGTAGAGAACTCCATCTGCAATGGCCAAAGCTTCTGGGGTTTTGAGATCGGAAATGATCACATGAAACCCCTTTGGTAATTCTGTAGATGTGAGAAAGCGTTTTACTTCATTTGCATCTTTGTCTCCCTCTTTTGGGGCACGAGGGTGTTGTTGAAGAACGAGAACGGTATCTTGAAGGGGGGAGTCGCTTTGCTTTGCGAGCTCTGCAATGAGTTTCATGAAGTGTGGGAAAGCGTGAGTGTAATAGTCTTCATTCGCGCCCCCTGCATAGACAAGGACTCTTTTCTTTGGTTCGTTAGGTATTCCATTTCTCTCAAAGAGGCGACGGCGGATGTGTTCAACTGAAGCTCTATCAGCTCTAGCTTTAGCGATTTTATTCGCCTCCTCTTTGGGATAGTATCCTATACCGAAGAGAGTCTTACCAGATAAGTCAATCTGGTTTCCTTCACCATCTCTGACTCCTTTTTCCACCAAAGAGCGGTTTGCAAAGAGGACAGTATGGGCTGTGGGGATGACACGTGCCGCGACTTTTGAATAAAATCCAGGAACCTCTGCCTCCGGATTGTCATAATACACAACCCTTCTGATATCAGGGTGCTTTGCCTCGAGCTGCTCAAAAAGTTCGGCCCATTTTTCTGTGGCTAGGTCTGTGATCACAACACTCTGCGAGGCAAGTTGACTGTTCAAGGCCTCTAACAGGTCGGGGCGATCTAGGTCGATTTCAATCACTCTCTTACCGAGTGTTGCAAATTTTCCACTGACAGCATTACCTGCAATCACTTGGCACTCTACACCTGCATCTTCACATGAGCGCACATACTCTACAAAGTGGCTAGCGGGGTTGGGATGGGCAGTGATGAAAGTCAAGTTGGTGATCATAGCAGTCTCCTAATAGCAAAGTGAGGTCAGCGCCATTCTAGAACAAGACATGATTATGCAGTGAGCATTTTGATTTTCAACATTTCATCAGGACGAGTATGGGTTTCAAATCCTAAATGCTTCATAGCACTACCTACAGCTCTGTCGTGGCGATCAGCGCTTTTTTCGAAGGCGCTCGGGATCGTAATGCGGGTCCCAAAGTTTCCTGGTGTTCGAAAGCCGACTGTACTGAGGCATCGGTCGAGGAAACAAAGCTTAGGATCATCGCTGATCCAATCTCCTTTTACATTCAGTTGAGTGATGTTCTCGCGCGCTTGTAATAGGTTTTTCCTTCCAATTTGCCATTGGAGACCCGCTCCTAGAGGAAAAGTATTGACGCAGAAGGCTTTCTGCTGGTTTCTCAGAGCCACGTAGGCAGCGAGTGATCCTCCGTAACATTGACCTGTAAAGATAACACGCTTGTTCTGAAGACGCGGGTCGCTCAGCAGACACTTAGCAAAGCGGTCAGCTTGATCATAAATGGGAGGAGCAAAGCCTAAAACATTCACTGTTGAGCTGTTAACGACCTGATCATTGAGTTTTTTCACTTCTTTAGGAGTATCTGGTAGTTCAGATTTGCTAGATCCCTTAGCTCCAAAAGAGACTAAATAGGTATCCCCTTTGTTGACGACAGTTGCTTTAAACCCTGTTTTTGGATCGAAAAAGCAGTTTTCCCTTGCTTGGATGGAGGGATCGATGCCGGAGAAGGTTTTAGGAGAGACGCTTTTATATCCAAAGGGTTCGATCCAAGAAGGTTTGGATGTGTGAACATAAGCACAGCTACAGATAAGATCCATTTTTTGTAAGAGTTCTTCGGGAGAAATATCCTTCCTCTCATTAAATTGATACCCTGCCCAACTTTTCGACCCTAGGAAACGAAAAGGAAAAAGAAAGATATCACCTAAAGTTTTTAAAACTTTGAGTGCGACCTCAACGACTCGGTTGGCTGCTCGCTGACAGAAGTGGGCAGCTTTACATATCGGTGAAGGAACGGTCACTGCTGGAATCATTATTTCTCCTTAATGATGAGAGTTGTTAAGGGTGGAATCGTGACAGTGTAATATTTGCCCGCGACCCCTTCGATGAGGCGAATCTTCGTATTGGTTCTTCCTAGTCCTCCGAACTCATGACTGTCACTATTAAAAATTTCTTCTGGGTGGACAGCAGCATCTGCTGAACAAGAAACAGTAAAAGTCCTTTCTTGATCAGTGAAATTATGTAGGCAAGCACTTTGGTTCCCATCGGAGCTGACCCTTCGATAAGCATGGACATGTTTTAGGGGGTCTCGAATCCACTCGAGGTCACGTTCATTGTCGTCCAGTTCCCAAAATTCTTTGTGCTTTTTGTAAATCTCATGAAGCCTCCACATCATTTTTTTAGGTTCGACCTTTTCATTCGATGGATCGCTAAAATTATCACTATTGGCCAACATCCCATTCCAGGGGAGTGCGTTTGCTGTGTCGTTACCCATGAAAAAGAGTTTCTTTCCTGGTAGGCACATCATGAGACTGAGCATCGCCTTTAGATTAGATAGCTTTGATGCGTCAGATAATCCCTTTGTAAGATTTATTAGGCCCTGGTTCACAAGCTGATCGTGAGATAAGACCATGACTTGTTTATGAAAGTTGTCACTTTGGATCGCTTCTTTGAGTGCGTTGTATCGACTTTTTCTTTGACTGGGAGATGTACGGAAATAGTCCATAAACCCTCTCATTAAACCGACGTGCCACTTCATATCGAATCCGAGTCCACCTAACCACGATGGCCTTGTGATGGTCGTGTCGCCTGAGTATTCTTCTGCAATCGTGATAGCTCCGTCACCGTGCTCATGAACAACAGAGTTCAAGTCTCTCATAAAGAGTTTTGCAGAATCTGGATCTTCACTGTTTAGCATACTGCGTACACAATCTACTCGGAGGCCATCCACATGCATCTCCTTTAACCAGTAGGCGGCGCTCGATAACAGAAATTCTCGAACGTGTTTTTGTTTATAATCAAAATGCTTGCTTCCATATGAAAAGAACCATCTTCGAATACTAAAGAGATAGCCCCATCCGCTAGATTCATAGAGATGAGTTCCATCAAAATCAGTCAGGCCAGTAGAGTCTTTTGCAAAGTGTGCAGGGACCCAATCGATGATCACCCCTATACCATTTTGGTGTAGGTGATCGACTAAATATTTAAAGTCTTCAGGTGAACCCAATCGACTATTGGGCGCATAGTATCCATAAGCTTGATAACCCCAAGAGCCTTCATGGTAGTGTTCTAAGATTCCCATGGGTTCTACATGTGTGTAACCTGCTTCTTTACAGTGTTTGACGAGCTCGTCCGCCAGTTCGCGATAGTTGAGTGGCTTTTGATCTTTTCGTTTCCAGGCAGTCGGGTGGAATTCGAAGATACTCATCGGCTTTGGTTTTCCCATCTCCTTGACACGTGTGTGCATCCATTGACTGTCACTCCAGTCGAAGGAAGTGGGTTGAACGAGAGAGTAGGGTGGCTTATCAGGATTTGAAGAAGGAATGTGTGAGCGACCAAAGGGATCGACTTTCGTCTTTCCATTGATCACGTATTGATATCTTTGATTGGGTTTCAATGCTGCAACGGTGCTGCTCCAATTACCTTGAGCATCTTTATGCATTGGGACTTCCGTAGACAGGTTTTCATTCTCGTCGAAGAGTCGTAGTCTCACAGTGTGAGCATGAGGTGCATAAACTTTGAACCGAGTCGTGTCATCAGAATAAAAAGCACCATACTCTTCGTACATCTTATGATTGACCTGTACCCCATAGGGTGATGGCGCAGCTGCGCGATGTGCGTAGTTTAGTTTTTGAAACCTTCTGCAAAGACCAGCGCTATCGAGACCTTCTTCGTACAGCTTTTGCATGTAGACTTCTTCAGAGGAGGGAGAGCCCGCGCTCATAGGGTTCACGAGGATTTTACGTGCAAGAGCATCCAACTTGAAAGAGGTTCTTTCTGTGCTTCCACGGTAGATAGCACGTCTTCTGGCATTTTCATAGGCAAAGCGGTACTTTTCTGAGGGCGTTAAACCTCTCGGAGAGCTGTCCCATCCATACTTTTTCCCTTCTGTCATCAGTCGACGCATGATCGCTTTTTTGGATTCAGGGCTCTGGCTATTCCAGAATTGGAGGGACTTTGTAATGACTGTTGCTGCAGAAGTTGATTGATTGCCTTTCCTTTCAAATAGGAAGCCATTAAACGCTTCACCATCTTTTTCAGGGGGGATGACGGTGTCAGCAAGTCCTCCTGTGTTGGATGCGATGGCGAGCGAACCAAAAAGCCACCCCTCAAACTGAACGAGTCCACAGGGTTCAAATTTAGAGGGGACAAAGATGAAGTCAGAAGCAGCTCTGACGAGGGATCCCATTCCGGGTCGTTCGGCATTCCCTTGTTGATAGTGGATACGTCCATTTGGATCTTTGTAGTCACGTACAAAAAGGACTCCTTCAGGATACTTCTTTTCTAGTCTGTCAAGAATCTTTGTTGCTTCAGGATCTTCACCCATTCCCATCACGATGAATTGACCACCATTTGCAAGAGTCGATTTTATCGCCTCATCAAACTTGTCCAGGCCCTTTTGTGAGCTGTCAAATCGGCCGACGTATGTCACAAGAGGTTTAGAGAAATCGACCTTTACGTGTGGCATATATTGTTTAGTCCAGAGCTGGAGCTGTTCTCTGACTTTCGCTTTCTTTTCGAGAATGTCATCATCTTCGGGACTATAGGCGAGACTTGCCGGAGCTCCTGAGCTAAGATCTACCCAATTGGTGAGCTGGGGATCTGTTGCTGGATTCCATCGACTTGTGTTGGTTCCATTGATGATACCCACGAGTTTGCCCACTTTAGCAGCTTGACGGACTGCGAAGGAGACGCCCTCTCCGTAATCCGCTTGTTGGGATTCTAGCCCAAACATCTCAGAAACGGTTGTGACTGCATCAGCTGCCATAAGAGTAGAGACGAATAAATTATCATTTTTTTCAGTAATTCCGCTGCGTAAGTAGCCACTCACGACAGGTGAATAGTTGTAAGCACCTTGATAGATTCTTCCTTGTGAGCACCGGTTGTTATTGTGGAATGTGAAGAGAATGGGGGGCATCTCTCCACTCTCCCACTCATTTTGGTGGTCTTTCTTGAGTTTGAGGCCCACACCTGAGACATGCCAGTCGTGAAGGTGGATGACATCGGTGTCTCCTTGATCCCAAATCAATTCAGCGGCCAATTCGGAGAACTTGGTAAATCGAGTCGATTGGGACTCCGTATGAGGGCCGTAAATATTGGGCTTCTCTCCCTTAAGAACAAACGAAGGATCTTCAATAAAGTAACACTCAACCCCGTCGATATCGAGTCGGTAGACATTGTAATCACCCTCTTTTCCTTGATGCACTTCGGGAGTCGTGAGTTGAAGTCGAACAGATTCAGGAAGGTGGCTGTACATCGGAAAAATGAGTTTGACACGGTTCCCTTTATTTTGCTCTTTGATCCCTCGGCTCATTCCTTCTATAGCTTCAGCTAAACCTCCCTGCTTGATAAGACCAGCATACTCGACACCCACCATCGTGACAGTGATAGGTTCGTCAAGGATGCTCTTAGGAATATCTCCTAAAACGCTTTCTGTAGAGACGTCGTAAATCGCACTCTTGTTACCACGACGGTGTGCAAAGATTTTGTCATTCTTTGCAATCACAGTGTGCAAGCCTTTTTGATCATCAGATGGTTGAGATGCATTGAGTTGATGATACGCTTCCGCTTGGGTATGAACTAGCTGCGTTACCTCTTCTAAAACGGAGCTACCACAACTTTGTTCTCTCAAAAGCTGAGGTTGATCCTTCACTGAAGCGTTGTACCGTTCTTTAACAGCGGTGGCCATTAACTCACGAAGAAATTTAGGCAGTGCTTTGAATTCTTTGAGGAGTATTTCCGAAGGCGCATCTGCTGTCTTTTGATCAAAATCGACAAGCAGTTTTTCTATGAGATGAAATTGGATTTCCTGAAGATAGTGCAGACCTGTCTGTACATGAGCTTTAATATCGCTGTCACGGATCTGGCTAGGATACTCCATTCCATTTGGCTGCAAAATTTCGGAGTATTTCTTGTGCAGGAGTTGAGCCATACGGTTGGAGGTTAGGATGTCATCGATTCGATTAAAATTTGAATTGAAGATTTTGATGACTACGTTGATGACCTTCAAGATCAACGTCTGCAGTCCTCCGAGCTTGACTGCTCCAATCCGATCTTTTGCTTCGACAATGGTCTGTAAATCGATCGGCATCTTGATATCCGTGTGCTTTTGACACTGGAGCGCAACTAGTGAGTCGATCTCTTCTCGACGCTGGTTGAAACGGAGAAAGAAAGAGGGAGACCCTGAGCGGTTCATTGAATAAATTGGCATAGTTTTTATCTCTTAAAAAAAGTAATTTCATTTAATAAACTAGTAATATTATAAAACACTAATTTAAAGAATATGTTAAAAATAGTTAAAATTTTATTATAAGAGTAAAAAAGGATGAAAGGGGGCCCAACTCTCTATGGCTCTCCCAATCTCAGGTGCTGTCTTGGAAGGCAATTATTTGGGCGGGGCATACCCAACTATAGGGGGGAGACATGGGAGGGTGATCGAAGCTTTACGTGGTGAAAATTTAGGAATAGTCTCGTAGGATTGCCCCTGTTTGGGGCATGAGTGTCAAAAAAGTTTTAACAAATAGGAAAGAGGATTGGATTGTGCTAAAGGTGAAGCAGAATCAATGAACTGTGCTGTGGTAGCTGATGTTCTATGACCTTAGGTCATTAGTTCTTCCAAGCTAAACGAAAATTTATTGGGACTTACCCAGCTGCTCCCTACTTCTTTTGCTCCCACATATTCAAGCCGTGCCATTCTTCTTCTCAATTTCCTAGCTGTTTTGCTTTTTTCGATTTCTGAGGGTGGTAGTCCTTCATAGATTTCCATCGTTGCTGCCATTTCATCATATCCAAGATCTCTTCTTGTTCTAGGTTCATTCATCTTTTCCTCTACCTTCTCTTTAAAATAGGCTTTATCAGCGTGGCTGATGAGTGGCATAAATCTTTGCATTTTCTCCCATTGGGTTCTTCCCTCAAATGACTTAAATTCCGTATCAATGAAGTAAATCCCATCTTTAGCAACCACTATGTTGGCTGGCCACAAGTCAACGAAGTTTGAGGCTGCAATCACTTGGATTAACTCATCAATCTCATCTCTTGAAAGTTTACGATATTCACTCGTTATTCTTTCTGCATAGACTGTAAGTTGATCAGAATCGATGTCGAATAGATTACCCCTATAGTTCCACCCTGAAACTTCTAATGAATCTGCCTCTTGAACAACGGCAATTTTTAAGGGTACTTTAATGTGTTTTAGGCCCAGCTCCGTAATGATTTGCGTGAGATGATCGCATCCAATTAACCTGCTGAATCCATCTTTTTTCATCCATTTTTTGGATGATAAAGATTCGAACTCACCTTCAGTGAGGAGCTTGCCGGTTTCTCTTAGTGTGTTTAGAAAGCCAAAGATAACATCATGCTTGGTAGCAATATCCATATAGCTAGAGACAATGGTGGGCCCTGAAAAACTCGGAACCCATGGCTTCATCCCCATCTCGTTCAACTTTCTTACCAAATCGACATCATGACTTTCGTTTGCTGCTTGATAGAGGGCCTCTCTGCCACTCTCATCAAGAGTATTGAAATCCTGAGCAGAAAATTGAGCACCTGTTGCGACAATCATTAAAAATTACCCCCTTTTATTCCTTTTAAAGAAATTATTATACAATAAAATTTTAAAGATACTATAAAGAAAATTATTTAATAATGAAGGTAAAGGCTTTTTTCTTATAAATCTCCATTTTTTAATAGATAGATCGTTTTATAGGAATTACAAATGTTCTGAGTGAAAATAGGGGAGAAATTAGAGGGTTTTCGCTTTTCCAAGGTGGAATTCGGTCGTGCCATCGTGGGTCTGTAACAGGGCGATACAGACTGCTTTTGGGCGTGAAAAAAGAGAGACTAAGGCACCCTTTGTAATTATATCAAAACAAAGGAGTTTTTATGGCCTCAAGCCCGAATAATGATCGAAAAATGACTGCATCCCCAGAAGCATTTGTGCTGCTGACCATCCCTGTTTAGGGTCTCCCCCTCCTGTAATCCTCTCTTCTTTGGATGGATCGTGTGCATACCACTCTCCACATCCAGAGTGAGGGAGATGCATCAATTTTTCTCTCTGCCTCTCTGCAAAATCAAGTGGGTCCGTTTTCAGTGAGGCCCCTGATTCTTTTATGAAAATCAAAGCTTGAACAATCGCCCAAGAAATATGGGGCCAGACAACACGCCCTTTTGCCTGTTTTAGCACTTCTGATTCTTCTTCTGTTTTGGTGCTGATAGGAACAAAAACTTCAACTCCAATTGGAGAATCTGCCTGTTGGAGGAGTTCTATAACCTTGTCATAGTGGTCAACATGAACGAGGCCTGCTAATACCGCTTGTGCTAAGGACTGGGGGTCCACCTCTTCACCTGAAAGAAAACCAGGGTTCTCATTTTGTAAAAGGGCCACGTTTGGAATGGGACTTTTCGTGTTTCCTAGATCCTTTAGATCAATTCTAGCATGATCACCTTGAACAAAATCTCGAGGATGAAACTTTTCCTCACGGAATAGCAATTGATCATGAATGGAAGTCCTCAATAAATGCACTTCATCTTCGAAAATTTTCGATAACTTTTTTTCATTATCTTGGATCTGCCTAAGTATATTCGGTGCATCTCTTCCTGTAAGTGTTTGATGTTCAGAGATAGCATCCTTTATGGTCTGCCGCACTGAAGTGTTTTCTAAAAGATCGCTGTATTTCACTAATGACAACAGTACCCTATACCAAAAAACAGCGTTCGATAAGACTTTTGCATCATATAGGATATCAGCAAAATTATCCCGAGTGTCTGCCCCCAAGGGAAGATGATCGTCTGGATTAATCACACTTGTGGTCAAATGAAAAAGCGCGCGCCCTATGGCAACTCCAAACTCGCTTAACACCTCACACTTCTCTTCTTCTGGGAGGAAGTCTACAAATGTAAAAAGTGCCCGCAAGAACTGAATTTCACTATCACGTGTACCTGGCGTTAAATTTTCCAACCTGCCTTCTATGAATGCTTGAAGAGCAAAAGAGGGGCCTCGAGGCATTTTGATTTCGCGATGCGACACTGTATATTCCCTTACTTCGTTTTTCCAAAAGCTGTTTAGCTCATGAAAGTACTGTACGAGTTCGTCTTGGGTACAGTGGTCCAGTGACATGGACTCAATTGAATCTCCTTGACACCTTGGGGGAACGGGGAAACTCTCGATGAGTTCAGGGTGACTCTGACAGAAATTCCATAACTGAATTTGAAAAAAGGGATCACTTTCATCACCTCGAATGCGCTGCCTAAGCCACTCGGACTCTTTTCCTTTTGCAATTGTCACAATCGGTATTTTACCAAAAGAATTGTGAAGCTGGTATCCATCACTATTCATACCATGCTGGGAACATTGAGTCTCTGCAATTGCCCTTAGTGCCCTGAAAATTTCGTCGCTATAACCCCTCATTAAATAAGTGGGTGTCATATAGGCAAGATCTCGAGTCCAGAGCATATTCCGATACCTTGGACCCGCAGAGGCTGCCATTCCACTTTCTACGCATGCACTGACGACATCCTGTGCGACTTTTAATGTCTCACTTTCATGAAGCGCCTCCGATAAACAGTCTTGTAGGCAGGACTGTCGGCTCAGCACACCACCTGACCAAAGACGATATAGATCGCCACCTCTATGAATTTCTGGCATGATTTCAGATTCATAACTTTTGACAGCCGCATCAAATTGGACGGGGGTTGAATTTGGCTCAGGAGAGAAGGGGGTTTGAATGAAAGGTCCTCTGTGAATGAGACTAAAGTTTAAGCCGATTTCTTGGAAAGCCACAAAACAAATATCAAACCATCTCTTAGCCCCATTCTCTCCAACTTCAGAACCGGGAACTAGTCCATTTTCAAAAGCGACCGCAAACCGTCTTTGGATTGATGGAGCTGTAGAAACTAGATCTAAGCACTTCTGCATCCTATGGATGGCTCCGAAAGCTGTTTGTTCGACACCAAACGGTTGACCTATTGCACACGCCGATCGCCATTCTCTGATTCCAGGGTCGGCCTTGTATCCTTCAGCAGTGACAGTTTCGGAGTGATGCCCTGCAAGTGCTTCTTGAGCCGCACTCACTTTCACACGATTTGTTGAACCAACTAAACAAAAAATACTCACAAAAAATCCTCTCTAACTCCGTTGAAATGTATCAAAATATTGAGGAACAATATCAGAATTTTTTGATCATTGCTAACACTACAGTCTAGTTTTTAAACGGAAGAGGAGGGATGCGACTCGCTCGCGCACGCTCGTCTCGCCCTACGGGTGGTTATGCCTGAATATTTCATGACAATCGCAAAACTGTCACAAATTGCTTCTCGACACCTTCATCAGACTTCCTTCTCGGAAAGGGTGCAAGACCCTTCCCTTCGATGGAGTTCTGACGAATTTGCCGACAATTTGTCCCATTTTCACAATTGTCAAGAAACACCCAGGCTGACGCCATCGACCTGCGCCTTCGGCTTCGGTAAGCAAACCCCCTTCGGGGGTTCTCATCCCAAGTGTTTTTGGTGGAAAGTACGGAAGAGGAGGGATTCGAACCCCCGGTACCTTTCGGCACTTCTGTTTTCAAGACAGACGCATTCGGCCACTCTGCCACTCTTCCGTATAAGGGAGGTTAATTTATATCCTAAGAAGGATTTGTGGGTCAAGTTCTTAGGGGAGGAAAGGAGGTCATTGATCTTGGAGTGTGAACTGAGGGATGCGACTCGCTCGCAAGCGCTCGTCTCGCCCTGCGGGTGGCTAAAGCCATCGACCTCCGCCGTTGGCTCCGGTAAGCGAACCCCCGGTACCTTTCGGCACTTCTGTTTTCAAGACAGACGCATTCGGCCACTCTGCCACTCTTCCGTAAGAGAGAGGATAATTTATAGCCTAAGAAGGATTTGTGGGTCAATTTCTTAGGGAAGAGTGGGAGTAAAAGAATTATTTTAAATGGGCTCTTCTTTTTCGATCGTGTTGAAGAAGGCCTCACTATCCCTTTCGATCGTTGATTTCTTCTCCTCGCTCATCCGGTCATAGGTTCGATACATCATTTGCATCCGATGGTTGGTTTCCAGTTTTTTTCGGTTGCGGCCTATAAAGTTCCAGTAGAGGTAGTTAAAGGGACATGCCTCTTCGCCACTTTTCTTGGAGACTTTGTATGTGCAGTTTTTGCAATAGTCTGACATTTTGTGGATGTAATTTCCGCTTGCCGCATAGGGTTTACTGGCTAGATAACCCCCATCTGCAAAGAGGATCATCCCTGTGACATTGGGCATTTCAACCCATTCAAAGGCATCCGCGTAGACAATCAAATACCATTCGTTCACTTCATCGGGATGGATGCCCGCGAGAAGAGCAAAATTTCCAAGGACCATCAAGCGTTGGATGTGGTGAGCATAAGCGTTCTGCTTTGTTTCCAAAACACACTGCTTCAGGCAATTCATTTTAGTTTCGCCTGTCCAGAAAAATTCGGGCAGTTTTCTGTCAGCTTGTAGGTAGTTTTTCTCTGCGTAGCTGGGCATTTTTAGCCAATAGATGCCCCGTACAAACTCTCTCCACCCTAGAATTTGTCGGATGAATCCTTCTGTAGCGTTGAGGGGGACTTTGCCTGCCTGATAGGCGTCTTCAGCAGCTTGGATGCATTCCAAAGGAAGTAAGAGTCCTGTGTTCAAGTAAAAGCTGAGGTGAGAGTGGTACATCCACGGCTCGTTTTGAACCATGGCATCTTGATAGTCTCCAAAAGAGGGAAGGCGTTCTTCAACAAAGAGCTTGAGCGCTGAAAGAGCTTGCTTTCGAGTGACGGCAAAATAAAAGGGCTCTAAATCTCCAAAGTGGCTATCAAACCGCTTTGAGATGAGTTCGATCACCTCCTTCGTGATTTCATCCGGTTTGTTGACAAAAGGGGAGGGGATTTGAAGCCCTTCTTTAGGAGGTTTTCTGTTTTCGCTATCATAGTTCCACTCTCCCCCGACAGGTTGTCCGTTCTCCATCAGAATCGAGTGTTTCTTTCGCATCTCTCGGTAGAAGTTTTCCATTCGCAATTGCTTACGGCCTCTTGCCCAGCGCCCAAACTCTTCTGTTGAACAGAGAAAGCGTGTGTCAGGACGCACTTCAACTGGAACGTTGAGCTTCTCTTCCCAAGTATCGATCTCTTTTAAGAGACGGTACTCTCCAGGATGCGTCAGGACGATTTGATCGATTGGGTGGGTGTTGAGAACGCGTTCTACTTCGCTAAAAAGAGACCCTCTATTTTCAGGGTCATCTAACTTGGTATAGAGAACTTGAAACCCCTTTTCTTGAAGTTCTTTTGCAAAGTGGCGCATTGCTGAAAACAGAAAAGCGAGCTTTTTTTTGTGATGGCGGACATAGGTGGCCTCTTCTTCCACTTCACATAAAAGAATCCAATCTTTGGACTTTACTGCATCTTCTAGGCTGGTGAGAGTTTCAGAGAGTTGATCAGCTAAAATGACTCTGAGTGTGTTCACGGTTCGATCTCCGTTCCATCCCAGGCAAAGCATTTTCCACTACACTCTGGAGTGAGCTGGTCGACGACACTGAGTAGCTTTTCCGCAGCAAAATCAGGACTGAAAAGTTGTCCTTCAGGGACATTTCTTTGGAAGGGCTTTGATAAAGGGCTGTCTACGGTTCCAGGGTGGAGACCAACAACGATCGCCCCTTTATTGCGTCTTGCTGTTTCAATAGCGGCGCATTTAATCACCATATTGAGAGCCGCTTTTGAGGCGCGGTAGGCATACCACCCGCCAAGGAAGTTGTCAGAGATGCTGCCGACACGAGCGGAGAGCACTGCAAAACAAGAGTGTCGTTCTTGATTGAGGTGGGGCAGAAAGTGTTTTGCGACGAGTGAGGGGAAGATGGTGTTTGCATCAAAGAGGCTGTGAAAATTTTCTGCAGAGAGTTCGCCTAGCGATTTTTCAGGGTTCAAGTCTTCACTATGGAGGAGACCCGTAGAGACGATCACGAGGTCGAGGGGAGCTTCTCTTGAGGACTGCTCTGCTGCTCTTTGGATCGAGTTTTCATCATCGTAATCGATCGTTCCTGGAAGAACGTGAGTGTCCTCGAAAGGAGAGAGACCCTTTGAAGAGAAAGCGTGGAGTGTGGCTTCAGGGTGGCGCTGCACTAACTGTTTCGTCAGTGCATTTCCAATGGCTCCCGAACTTCCGACTATGACGATATTTTTCATCTTGTATGTTTATAGACGAAAGGGGAGTTTTTGGGGCAGGGGAGATGTGTTGGCTCGGACTACTTGGTTTCAGGTGCCCAGGGAGATTTCCCTCCGTCAGGAGTCCCACCTGGTCCGCTTTTAAGCACCTCACTAGCGACTTTTTCTGCTTTTTCATCTGCTGGCTTTGGGGCAGCTGCTGTACGGGGGTCAGGGCCTTTTGCCCAGGGGGATCCTGAGTCGCCTGCTCCTGGTAGTCTTGATAGTGGGTTCGCCATACGGTCCTCTTAATGCTAGGTTTTCAATCGGAAGATAGGTTCTCAAATAAGTGTTAAGGGAGAATTAAGAGGGGGAGTCCCCCTCTTCTTAAATGACTAAAGCATAGACATGAGGTCGGTGATACGGCTGTTCGAGACGACTTCGAGGTTTTTGAGTCCAAGGAAACTGCTCACAAAGTTAGGTTTGGCATTTTTTCCCATACGGGCGATGAGCTCCTTATCAAGGTAGACTTCGATGTCGTAGACCTTGAGGAATTCCACCCACTGCTCATCTTCTTGCATCTCTTTAAGGCGGTCAAAGAAGAGGTCTTTTGCGAGTTTGATCAGTTCAGGTTCATTGCAATCGACCTTGACGGTTTTGTCCTCGATCTCGATGGAGAACTTCAGGTCGTTGTACTCTCCGGTGAACTTGCCCCCGAGCTTTAATGTTTCAATCCATGACATATTCATTTTCCTCTAAGTATAAAAAATAAGCACCTTATAATTAAGTACTTAATTATTAAAGTCAAAGTTTATATTTGCAGCATACGAATTTGAGGAATTTCCTCCTAATAGTACGCTCTAGCTATTGAATATGAGGGGATTAGGAAAGAATTGCTCGCGCTTTTTGGAGAGCTTCGTCGTGGGCGGTATCCTTTTTAGGGGAGACGGTAAAGGGACTAGGGGGAGCGGTTTTTTGCGCCCCGAGCCCTTGCTGGGCGCGGACTGTTTCGGTTCGCCTGAGCCCACTTCCTGGTTGAGGTGTTCTGGATCCAGAAAAGGATCGAGCGGCCTTTGAGCCTGAACCTCTTTTTTGGAGTTGTTTTAAGGCTATACTCCTTGATCTGAGGTCAGCAGCACTGCCTGAGCGTGGCATCTGTTTTACATGAAAGGAGTGGACGGAACTTAGCGGGTCTCCGCCTCTGTGTACGGTTAGGCTTCCAGGCATCGTTTCACCTTCATAGTATTATTAGTTAGTTTTATAAATAAATTATAACAAAAATTTAAATATTAAACTATTTCATTACGAGACTCAATTTAAGCAAGTTAGAGCGTGATTTAGAGTAATGCTAGTATTTGTAAAAAAATTATTTAAAGCGCATAATAGATGTAGATAATCAATCGGAGGCCAGATTTGCACCTTTTCCAGAGAAAAGGAGGATATTTAGCCTTCTAAAAGTAGGTGGATCATGGGACGGAAGAAGAAAGAGAGTAAGATCATTTCGTTTAACGAAGCACTCAAAACATTGACCGATGTCGCAGACTTTGAGGTACAGAAGCCAGAAGAGACAAAAGACTATCACCTGGCACCAGAGCGTGTCAAAGAGCTCACAGAAGAGCTGAGTGAGGGTCGCGTTCGGCAAATCTTTGGCGTCATCTTGGAGCACCTCCAAGAGAGCTTCTCTTCCAAGTCCCCCTATGTCTTAGAGAAAAAACGGCTAGAGGATGTACACTCCATCATGGTTCTCGTTGGAGAAGCTGCCGAAAAGTTGGATAAATATTCGCGGATTTTTCAGTTGAAAAGCGGCGAGAGCGTCACACAGCTGGCAGAGTACAAACGGCTGAAAGACTTCTATAGCCATAAAATTGAAAAACAAGTCGATGTGGGGCTTTTAGGAAAGTGGATCATTGGACTTGCTGGTGGGTTGCCGACGAAAGAAGATGAGCGTAAGAGCCGGATGATCAAGAAGGAGAAGAGTCGGCATGTTTTTGTCGATCTTGATATGGTGAAAAAAGACACTGACTATGAGCTCTTGCTTTTGAGGAAGGAGGATGGCTCACGCTTCTTTTCACCTCGTCTACTCAGAAATATTCGGATTGTTTCGGATTTTGGAAGTTACTCTGGTGAAGAAGTCGGCCTTTTTGAAGATATGGACTCTGTCAGGGACCGTGTTTGCCAGAGGGGAGCGATCAGTCTTCTTAAAAGCCTCCGTATCCCCATGGAGCGCTTCTACCAAGAGGCTTTTCGACATAAAGACAAGGACGCCGTTGCAGCGTTGAATAAGTGTTTTATTGCACTCTATTTAGCTGCCGGAAACCGGGAACACGTCAAAGGTATGAAAGGGAATTCAGACTATTTTTCAGATATGATCTCTTACTTAAGAGAGTGCTTGCAAACGCGTTACTATCAGAAGTTGGTCCTGTATCCTCCGAAGCATCCAAGCGTCGTCGGCGCCTGTGTCGTGGATACTTCTCATAACTTATCAAGGGGAGTCATCTTGCATTTAAGTATGATGGGTGAACTCTTTGGGCAGATTCTGGATAAACTCACTCATGCAGAATCCCTATTTCCGACGACGACACGTGGGCTGAGTGAGAGGGGTGCGTTTCTTTGGAGCCGTCTAGCGTATGACTTTGCTGAAATTGTGAAAGCGCTTCAAAAATCGGCGAGAGGTCCGCTTCAACGTGTCCTAGAGTCGATCGAAGAGGGAAAGCAGTCAGCGTTTGATTCGACAATGCAAGGCAACTTCTCATACCCACTCTACTTTTTGGATATGGGAGAAGAGCATATTACAACACTCAGGCTGCCCTCTCCGACCAGGCAAACACAGATTAACAAAGCGGTCGCGACAGATGAGTTTAAAGCGTACCTTCTATCTGCAAGTCGACAGAATGTCGAAACTAAGCATCTCTTGGTGAACCTACAAGACCGCACGTCGTGGAAGGAATTTGCAAGAGCCTCCTGCTTAGAGCAGCTCTCTAAATCAAGCCAATTTAAGCCTCATTTGGAGGTCATGACTCTAGCTGTCGACACTCCGTTCTACCACCAAAATGGTCCTTATTTGAAGGAGGATAGTGCGGAAGAATTTAAGGCGAACTTCTTAGATCAATTGTCTGATACTGCAACTGGCTTTTATTTCTCTGACTCTTTGAAACAGGTCTTTATTAAAGGGTTTTTCCAAGATTTGATGGAAGCGGTTCATGAGCAGTTCTTTCATGGAGAAAAATTTCTCTCCCAAAACGAAAGGACGAGCTTTATTGCAATTTACTACATTCTACTTTCGCTTAAGGCGGTTGAAATCGTCAAACCCACAGGATTTAGTTTCTCTTGTAAAGATGGAGTAGATACAAGCACTGTTTACTCTGCTGGACTATTGATGCTGATGAGGTGGATCCAGTCTCCAAAATTGCGTGAGAGTGACATCCGTTATCTAAAGGCTCTCTTCTTTGGCCCTGCGATCTTTGTGAGGGAGAGGGCACCGCTTGCTGACACGGTATCGCACCTCCTGCACATCCTTCAAACTATTGAAGGAATTAAAGAGCGTGTGGGTTACAGCAAGTTTCACGAGGACTTCATGAAGGCTTTTAATCCGCTTTTTGACTTCAATTTCGAAGAGCTACAGTTATCTCTCCCAATTGTCGAGTGGGAGGAGGAAAAAGAAGAGGCAGCATAAAATGTAACTGCTTCCTAAATCCAACGCCGTTCGACTCTGGGACCGATTCCAGAGAAGAGTTCATGGGCGATGGTTTGCCCCTCTTTGGCAAATTCGACAGCATCGACCCATTTTCCTGATTCATCAAAGCCAAAGAATGTCACGGGGTCTCCCTCTTTGATTGCTGGGAGATCGGTGATGTCGATCATCAGAAAATCCATGCAGATCGTTCCACAGATCTTGGCTTTTTTGCCGGCGACTTGAACTTGCCCACGGTCTCTAAATTCCCGCTTAATTCCATCATAGTAACCGACAGGCACCACTCCAATCCGTGTGCCGTCACGAGGAGCTCTGTAGTGGCGGTTGTAGGAGACCGGCTCTCCCATTCCTAGGGTGTGGACTTGAACGAGTTGGCTTTGGAAAGTCAATGCGGGCTTGTAATCGAGTTTAGAGTCCACTTGTGGGACCCCGAGGAGTTGGAGGCCGACACGGACGGCATTGAAGATGGAGTTTGGAAGCCTTACTGCACCGGCAGAGTTCGAGATATGAGTGTATTTGAAGTCGATTCCAGCTTCACGGATGGCATCGATGGCTTTCATAAACCGGGTGGTTTGCAGGAGGGAGAAGGTGTCTTGCTCGGGCTCGTCGATGGAGCTGTAGTGTGACATGAGTCCCTCAAGCTCAAGAGATGGGGAGGAGGCGATTTTTTGGGCAAGGGGAAGGGCTTCTTTCAAACTACAACCCAGGCGACTCATGCCTGTGTTGATGTGTAGATGGACCTTTGTTTTGGAGGGCGTGCTAGCCGCTTCTAAGGCTTCGATTTCACTGAGGTTGGAGACGGCGACATTGAGTTGATGCTCGACTGCGATCTTTGCTTGGTGGGGCCCGCAGTAAAATGTCAGGATCGGGTCTTGTATGCCTCCCTTCCTGAGTGCGACTGCTTCGCTGATGGTAGCCACCGAAAAATAGGTCATACCTAGCTCTTTGAGGGTTTTAACAAGAGAGAGAGCTCCCGTTCCATACCCATCGGCTTTGACAACTCCTATAATGAGCGGCTTTTGGGGGAGGTGGTTTTGCAACTGGCGGAGGTTGTAGGCGATCGCATCTTTTTGGATGATGAGCTGTGAGAGCGCAGTTGTCATGGTTACTGTAGTTTACTGTATTGCCATGTGAAAAACAATGCGTAGAGACCAAAGGGAACAAAAATGGCGAGAGCGGGAGGAAGGACGTTGGCTTCTCCAAGGATGAGGGCTGCGTTCATGATGAGGTAGAAAGTAAACATCACTAGCATACTGACGAGGTAGATTTTGAAGATCGGTAGCGAGCGGGTGAAGCGCAGGCAGTAGGGGGCAGGTGCCATGACAGCAAGGAGTGCGAGGAGGGGCATCACCAGCTTGTGGTAAAGAGCAGCCCGCGCCTCGGCTTTAGCCTCTTTGGTTTGCGGTTCAAAGGCAACCCGAGCTAAATGACTCAGCTTCTCTTGTTCGGGGAGAATGGTCGAGCGCCGAAGGTCTCTTTCGGTGAAGCGCATTTTGGGAAAAATTTTGGATTCGTAGGAGTTTACGAGCACAATCTCTTGGTCCTCATTTCGGGTGAAGTGATCGACGTAGTAGCCAATGAAGGGCTCCTCAAAGGGGTGGAGGTACTTGATGCGGTAGATTTCTTTATTGGAACGGATCCAGAAGGCATCAAAGAACGCACGCTTATGGGCGTCAAAGTTGTGGTAGAGGAAGAGTCCTTGGCCTTGGACGGCAAGGGAGCGGATGTTTCTTGAAGTGGCTTTGACCTCCTTTTCAGTCTGGTATTTATCTTTCAAGAAGTTGATGCGCTCATAGGCAAATGGAAGCAGAAACTCTTCACTGAGGTAGAGAAGGAGGGTGCATAAGATGCCAATAGAGATTAAGGGGCGCATGAGGCGCTTGATAGAGACGCCGGATGCCATGAGTGCGACCAGCTCATTGCGGATGTTGAAGGTGGTTAGGGTCTTGACGGTCGTGACGAGGAGTGCAAAGGGGATTAAGATATCAAGGCGCTGTACGTAAGTGAAGACATAGATCTCGACAATTTCCTTAAACTGGAGTTGACTGAAAAATTGATTTCCTGCACGGCTTGTGTAATCGATGACAACGAAGAGCGTGAAGAGACACGCTAGAAACAGCAAAAAGACAGTGAAGAATTCTTTGAGGAAGTAACGCTCCCAGAGCTTTTTAGGGATCATTCTAAACCTCCTGAGAGACGGGAGAGGTGGCGGAGGGAAAGGTAGACAATGATGAAGATGGGCGCAAAGTAAAGGAGCACTGAGAGGAAGGGGTTGTAAGCTAAGCTTTTGCCTGTGAAAAAGAGAATCAGGTAGAGGCAGGCAAGAGAGATGATGGCAAGGATTCCGTACTGTGAAGAGTTCCTTCCAACAGTGCATCCAAAAGAGAGTCCCATGAGTGTAAATGCAAAGACGACCGCCCCTAAAGAGAGGCGTCGAAAGATCTCTGAAAGAGCTTCGCGGTACTGCTTCTGAATTTCATGCCGCTCTTTCGCCTCTTCCGGAAGTCCTTCTAGCTCTTTTTTCATTTCACTCATCCGCGTCAAAAGAAGAGCCATTTTCAGATAGTCGTGGTTCACTTTTCTGGCTTTCTGGTCGAGGTAAAGAGAAAACCCCTCAATATCCATTCGGCTTTTCTGGATGTTTTCCAAGTAAAGGTTGTCAAAGGTTTTACGCTGGTTGGGGGAGAAGCTTGAAATTGCTGTCATCTGTTTAGCTTCCAAAAACGGGGCTTCGAAAAGCATTTCTCTTATTAAGAAAAGGCTCATGCGGTTCAATTTTTCATTCCAAAAGGCGATTGTGACATCTTCGAGTGAGCTCCGTGCGATGTTGCGGCTGGCTGTTTCGATAAATAAATTACTGTTCTTGATCAGCTGTTTGTTATGGATCACAGCAAGTGGATTGATCATAGCGACCTGCTTTTGAATCGAGCGACTCTGAGCTGCAGATTCTGTGGCAAGCTCTGAAGTGATGAGGAAGTTTGTCAAACTTAAGAAAAAAGCCAGGATGAGCACAGGGCTGAAGATCTGAGCGAGGGAGAGTCCGCTTGCTCTAAGTGCGATGAGTTCCCCGGACGTAGAGAGGCGCTGCGAGACCGTTAAGGAGGCAATGATGGCTGAGATGGGGATGACGATCGGGAGAACATAAGGGATTTGGTAGATGATCAGTTCGACGACTTTGAGGCCGCTCGCGCCGAAGGCAGCGAACCGGGCTATGTCTTCAAGGCGTGTCGTCATCAAAATAGCGATGAACGATGCCACAGAGAGGAGAAAGGTGCGGAGGTACTCGATCTGTAAGTAACTTCGAAGAATCATCTGAATGAAGATACATCAACGTGATATTTCGTGAAACCTTCTCGAAAAGGGGACAAAGTGACCGACAAGATCTTCGTGATATGGTACAATCGGCTATATGCGATTTAAGAAGGAGTGGTACATTCGGATCGAGGATGAGACCGAGGGCCCCTTTTCAGTCTATGACCTGAAGGCGGACACCCGAGTGACTCTTAGGACCCTCGCCTGGAAAAAGGGGATGGCCGTTTGGCTGCCCATCGAGGAGATTCCTGAGCTCAAAGTCCTTTTCGAAGAAGAGGATGCGTTCTATGGGAAGTATGGGGGAGGAGAGAGTGTCCTCACTTTCCAGGAGAGCCGCTCGCCCCCTCTCTGGTTCCTCATCCTTGTTGTCCTTGTGATCACCCTATTAGCCTTGATTTATCTCCCGTGAACCCATTTGATGTTCTGAAACAATTTATTGAGTACCATGCACTTGCAGGTCAGCCTGTCGGTCTCGGGCTCTCTGGTGGGCCCGATTCTACTGCCCTGTTTCACCTCCTGCATCAAATGGATGTTCAACTCCATCTCCTCCATGTGAACCACGGGTATCGAAAGGAGAGTGATGATGAAGCGAAAGTCCTTCAGGATCAGGCAAATGAGCTTGGAGTACCCTTACACATGAAAGGATTAGAGAAGGCTCCTCCAAAGGGGAATTTGGAGGCGTACTGGAGAGAAGAGCGTTTGAAGTTCTTCAAGGAAATTTCCAAAAAAGCTTCTCTTAGGGGGGTCTTTTTGGCCCATACTGAAGAGGATCAGTTAGAAACCCTGTTGAAGCAGCTTCTGGAGTCAGGTCGTGTGGATTTCGTCCGTGGAATGGAGCCTGTGGCAACAAGGGGAGAGCTGACTCTTTATCGGCCACTCTTGTCTGTTAAAAAGCAGGTGCTAGTTGACCTTTTGGAAGCGGAAAAGCGGCCCTATTTTCTCGATCCGTCGAATGGAGATGAGCGTTTTCTACGTGCTCGGATGAGAAAAAAAGTGTTTCCTTTTCTCAAAGAGCAGTTTGGTAAAGAGCTTGCTTCTCCTCTCTTGCAGCTGGTTCAAGAAATGAGAGAGAGGGAAGAGGTCTTGCACCATTTACTCAAACCCTGGACGCCTGAAAAGGTGGAGGGACCGATGGGAACGTGCTATGACTTTTCAGCTCAATTTCCATCTGAAAGAGGAGTACAAAAAGCGCTGATTCGCAAGATTCTCCTAGAAGAAAATGCGGTGATCCCTGAACAGCGGCTGGAATCTTTGATCGACTGGATTGCGAAGGGAGCTCAAGGAAAACAGATTCTTCTTACTCAATGCACCCTCTTGGTCGACCGCGCACGACTCTTCTTTCTACACTCTTTGGATGGAGTGTGGAAATTAGAAAAGGGGAGAACCTCATCGAAAAAAGAACAGGGTTGGAAGGGAGTGTTCAGTGGAGAGATTCACCTTTCACTTCCTCGGCAGCTCTCGTATGAGTTGCAACGGCCTCTCGAGTTTTCAAGAGAGCAGAAAAAGCGAAGAGAGTCCCTTTCAAAGTCGCGTGTTCCTCCCTTTTTAAGAGCAGCTGTTCCACTCGTATTGGTTCCTGGAAAGGCTCCCATTGACCCTCTTGACGAAGAGTCTCAAGTAACTTATAATAAAGAAGATAACATCACTCTTAAATATGAGTTGCAGTGATTTTGTCAATGAACTACAACCAAGAAAAGTGTCTCTATACAATTTTACTGACAAAATGGGCGGTTGAGAGTCCGTTATTTTTCAGTAACTTATGTTGGAAATCAATAGACGTTTATGATAATTTTACACTTTTTTGTAACTCTTTTCAAAGCCAATGATAGTAGTGTATTATGAGCGATTCAAATAGCCCAGATCCCAAAAAAACAATGCCAGGCAACTTCATTCTTTTTGTGATCGTTGCTTTTTTCGTGGTCTTGTTGATGCAAAACTTCCTCGATGTCAAGACGGCGAAGATCTCCTTCAGTTATCAGTTGGAGTCTTTAGTCAATCTGGATTTGATCCAGCCCGAGGATAGTCGAAAGACTGCTATCAATGACAATTTAGTCACCTTTTCAGGAAAATTTAGGGAAAAGAAGACTGACGCAGGGAAGAAACGCTTTAAATATCTCGAGCTTTTGAATCAAAATCATGAGTATAAGGCTGAGAAAGAGCGACTTGAGGGCGAGCTGACTCAGCTGCGAGGCAAGATTGATGATGCGACAGACCTCTACCTTCATCTCTCTAACAGCGCCATTCCTCCTACAGGATTCACTGTTGTAGAGGAGCTGCCTTCTCTACGTGATGGCGAGGGCGCTATCGTCGTCAGGACCCTCTCCGACCGAAAAACACCGAGCATTGACCAAGTGAAGGCAAGCCTAGCCAAACTGAAGGCTTCTCCTTCTGAGACGGCTTCGACTGCGACTGGAAAAGAGCTAGCTGAACTGGTGGATGCCTTCCGCTCACCGACTCTAGGGATCGGAAATCAAAAAATCAAAAATCAACTCAGAGATATCCGAAAAGAAGTTCAATCTGCTTTTCAACCTGGTAAGACAGTAGACCAGCAGACTGCGATCTATTCGAAAGCTCTCGCTGCGTTGACAGACATCTCAGTGCAGATCGGAAGTCTGGATCAAGGCGCGAGGTTGAACCAACTCCGTTCCGTCAGAAACTACAAAGACGAGCTCTCAAAGTATGATCAGTTGATGACAAAGTTGGACACGAACCAAGTGCTGTTGAAAAAAGCTCAGAACAGCGTCACCGGCGTGATCTGGTTTTTCAACAATAAAGAGCTTTCTACAAGGGCGCTTTCACGCCAAGATGCTGAAGCGTACCGCCAGTGGTTTTTAGTGGCAAAAGATGAGTGGGCCGCGTTTGAGAAGAACCGAGGTGGCTACTTCAAAGCTCCCGACCAGCCTCTCAATGCAGTTCTGGAAAAGAAATTTCGAAGTGAAGAGCCACCACCGAAATACCTCAGCTACCTTTTCCCGGCACTCATTGCCTTTTCTGTTCTTCTTGTCCTTTACATGCTTTTTGCAAGACAGGTGAAGGGTGTTGGATCTGGTGCGATGAGCTTCGGCAAGTCACCTGCGAAGATGGTTCAACCAAAAGGGGAGAACCGCGTCACCTTTAAGGATGTAGCGGGGATCGATGAATCTCTAGAAGAACTGGAAGAAATTGTCGACTTTTTGAAAAACCCGAAGAAGTTCACGGCTTTAGGAGGGCGGATTCCTAAAGGGGTGCTCTTGGTGGGTTCCCCTGGTACCGGTAAGACCCTCACCGCCCGTGCGGTGGCAGGTGAAGCTGAACGACCCTTCTTCTCGATTTCCGGCTCAGACTTTGTCGAAATGTTCGTCGGTGTCGGTGCAAGCCGTATTCGAGACCTCTTTGACCAAGCGAAGAAAAATGCTCCTTGCATCATCTTTATTGACGAGATCGATGCTGTCGGACGCCATAGAGGCGCAGGCATCGGTGGGGGACACGATGAGCGTGAACAGACACTCAACCAACTCCTTGTCGAGATGGATGGTTTCGATCCCAATGAGGGGGTCATCATCATGGCTGCCACCAACAGACCGGATGTCCTTGATAAAGCGCTACTCCGCCCTGGCCGTTTCGACCGCAACGTTGCGATTCCTCTCCCCGATATCAAAGGGCGTTTTGAGATTCTCAAAGTCCACGCTAAGAAAATCAAAATGGACAGCTCCGTCGATCTAATGGCGATTGCACGTGGAACTCCTGGTTCTTCTGGTGCAGACCTGGGGAACATGTTGAACGAAGCAGCACTCATCGCTGCTCGTAAAGGGCGTACTGCTGTGACGATGCAGGAGTGTATGGAAGCCCGCGACAAAGTGCTCTATGGAAAAGAAAGACGCTCCATGGAGCTCGATGAGAACGAGAAGAAGACGACAGCATACCACGAAGCAGGACATACCGTTGTCGGCTTGGTGGTCGAGCACGGCGATCCTATCGATAAGGTGACCATCATTCCTCGAGGGATGTCTCTCGGTGCAACCATGTTCCTACCAAAGAAAAACCGCGTGAGTTACTGGAAAAAAGAGCTCATTGATCAGCTTGCGGTGCTCATGGGTGGACGCTGCGCTGAGGATGTCTTTGTCGGCGATATCTCTTCGGGAGCAAAGCAAGACATTGAGCAAGCGACTCATATCGCGAGAAGCATGGTTTGCGAATGGGGAATGAGTGAGAAATTGGGAACGGTGGCTTATGATGAGCGCAGCGAGTCTGGCTCATACCTCGGTATCCAAGGGTACCACGAGAAGAAATACTCTGAAGAGACAGCTAAAGAGATCGACAAAGAGGTGAGAGATATTCTCGATGAGGCGAACACCACCGCGATCCGTATCATTAAGGAAAACCGTGAGAAGCTAGAGTTGATGGCGAACCTCCTCATGGAGTATGAAACTCTCGATTCAGAAGATCTCCAAATCATTATGGAAGGCCGTTGGGATGACGCAGAGAAGAAGCTTCGTCTGAAGAAGCAAGAAGAGCTTCATAAACGTCCTCCACCACCCCCACCTGAAGAGGAGTCCTCGGATGACAACCGAGTGGAGCGTCCTCTGACTGGTCAAGAGGGAAATGCCACTGCATAACCTGGATTCCAAAAATTATCCCAAAAAAAAAGACCGCTGAAATAGCGGTCTTTTTTTGCTCACGAACCGGGCAAGTGGTTTAAGCACTTGCCTTTTTCAGTAGAGCTTTACGGCTCAGGCGGACTTTGCCATCCTTTCCAATCTCTAGAACTTTGACGGTGATCTTGTCACCCTCTTTCACGACATCGTTTAAGTCTTCGATGCGCTTAAGATCATATTCTGAGATGTGGCAGAGGCCTTCTTTACCTGGTAGGACTTCAACGAAGAGGCCAAAAGGCATGATCTTCTTGATCGTCCCGTCGTAGGTCTTTCCTTCTTCCACTTCAGCGACGAGACCTTCAACAATCGAGACGGCCTTTTCAAGTGCCTCTTTATCATTTGAAGCAATGCTGACGATTCCATCGTCGTTGATATCGATCTGTACACCGGTTTCTTCAGTGATGGCACGGATTTGCTTTCCACCAGGGCCGATAATGGTTCCAATCTGGCTCTGTTTAACTTGGATTGATACAATCCTTGGAGCGTAGATTGAAACGTCTTCAGCGTGTGTGGGGGAAGCTTCGAGCATTTTGTTCAAGATGTGCACACGTCCCTCTTTCGCTTGAGCAAGAGCAGATTTCATGATCTCAATCGTGATTCCCTCTACCTTGATGTCCATTTGGAAAGCAGTGATGCCCTCTTGGTCACCGGTGATTTTAAAGTCCATGTCACCAAGCGCATCTTCCAAACCAAGGATGTCAGAAAGGATGGTGTGCTTGTCTTTTTCTAAAATCAATCCCATCGCGATCCCAGAAACGGGCTTCCTCACAGGGACTCCTGCATTCATCAGGGCAAGACATCCACCACAAACCGAAGCCATGGAAGAAGATCCATTGGACTCTGTGATGTTAGACTCTACGCGGATGATGTAGGGGAAGTCCTCTTTTGTAGGGATGACGTGCATCAATGCGCGCTCCGCGAGCTTTCCATGTCCGATTTCTCGGCGTCCTGGAGGACCTGCACGTCCGACTTCTCCTACGGAGAAGGGAGGGAAAGAGTACTGTAGGTAGAAGCGTTTAGCGCCTTCACCATCGAGGCTTTCGAAACGCTGTCCCATGGTCTCTCCTCCGAGCGTACAGACGGCCACAGACTGGGTCTCTCCTCGCGTGAAGAGAGCAGAACCGTGAACGCGGGGAAGAAGAGAAAGCTCAATGTCAATGGGGCGGATATCGGTGGTCTTTCGTCCATCCGTTCGCACTCCTTCATTCAGGATCATATCGCGCATGTAGTCAGACTGGACCTTCTTGAACGCAAACTTGACTTCCGACTCATCAAACTGAGCACCCTCTTCTGGGCAAAGCTTTTCCAGAAGCGTTTCTTTCATTTTAGAAGTCGCCTCTTCTCTCTCTTCCTTGTCCTTGATCCGGAGGCAGGTGAGCTGGTCACCGATGGCCTCTTTGACAGCAGTGAAGACCTCATCTGACGGAGGGGGGAGAAGGGTGGATAGGTTCTTTTCTTTACCAATCGTCTTCTGCCAGTGGCTAAGATGTTGGCAGATCACCTTGATCGCTTCATGTCCAGCTTCAATAGACTGGATGACCTCATCTTCTGTGAGGAAGTCGCAGTAACCTTCAATCATCAAGACCGCATCCTCTGTACCAGCGATCACGAGGTCGAGGTCAGATGTTTCTTGCTCTTGAACAGTGGGGTTGATGACAAACTTTCCATCAAGTCGGCCGACACGAACAGCTCCGATAGGCTTCTTCAGAGGAATGTCAGAAATGACAAGAGCTGCTGAAGCAGCGCAGATCGCGAGAGGTTCTGTAGAGTGGACTCCATCATAGGACCAAACATAGTTGAGAATTTGAACTTCATTGTAATAGCCATCTTCAAACATGGGGCGAAGAGGGCGGTCAATGAGGCGGCAGGTGAGGATTTCTTTCTCAGAAGGACGGCCTTCTCGCTTTAAGTATCCTCCAAGGGTCTTACCAGCAGAAGAGAACTTCTCTTGGTAGTCGATCCTTAGGGGGAAGAAGTCAATGCCTTCTTGAGGCTTTTCTGCAGCACAGGCAGCCGAGAAGACATAGGAGTCTCCCATTTTAACCAAAACAGATCCATTTGCCTGTCTAGCAATTTTACCGGTTTCAAAGCTAATTTCTTTGTCACCTAGTTTAAAATTTAAGATTTCTCTATGCATGAATGCATCTCCTTAATTTGAAATTTGAATTGGGTACGGAAAATCCCGTAATTCTTAGGAGATGAGAGACTTGAAGTGAATTCAGAGAGTTCTTTTCGAATGAGTTTCAAAAAGAATTGTCTGATTTCAATTCCATCTCAACTCCCAAGTAGATCTATTTTCTCCTATATCATGACTATTTTGCAAGGGGAGGAGAGGGTTCACAAATCCGAAGAGCGATTTTCGGATGGGGGCATTATCCAAGAGAGGTAGAAATCTAAGACGGAGGGGATCAGCATCCAGATGAACGCAGTGAAAACGGTGCTCATGTTGACCTCGAAACCGGTGATGAAGACAACCAATAGTGAGGTCGCTCCAGAGAGGATCAAGGCAGCAGTAAATTCAATGAGATGGCGCTGCAGTGCTCCTTTGTGACTCATTTTGTCTTGAGTGAGCGCTTTGGCAAGAAGCTTCACCCCAAAACCGATCATCACACAACCTGCGATCATGAGAGCGCCGCGGATTGGAAAATCGCATCCTTTGCAAGTTGCTAAGGTGTTAGACATCAAAAGATTGAGGTGATTAAAACGAACCAAACAGTTCTCCTACATCGTATAAAGTAGAAATTTTAACATTTGTGGATTGTCATATATACCGTATTTTTTACGGTATTTTATTTTTAGCCTGGATTTTTCATGAAATACCCACGCTAGTGACAAAAAAAGCTGGCAAATGCCAGCTTTAAAATATTTTTTACAGTGCGTTGAGGAGCGCTTATCGACGGAGCTTGAGCTTCTTGATGAGGGCTTGGTAACGCTTGGTGTCTGTAGAGTTGAGATAGTCTAGAAGGCGTCGTCTTTGGCCTACGAGCTTGAGTAGGGAGAGTCTGGAAGCGTGGTCTTTTGGAGACTGCTTCAGGTGTTCGGTCAGCTCAGTGATTCTCTCAGTTAAAATCGCAATTTGAACGTCTGCAGAACCGGTATCTTTTTCGTGGAGTTGGAATTTCTTAGTGATTTCTTCTTTGGTGCCTTTATCTAATGACATTGCATTCCTTTTGAGGTTAGAGTCGTATAAAACGAATTTTAAAACGACGGCAGTCAGTGGATATTGATTTAGTGGCCCTATGATAGCATGAAATCCACATTTAAATCTAGAGCTTCCTACTTAGAGTTTCGTATCTAGAATGACTTCGATCGCGTCGGGGTACTTTCCGTAGGCGTCGTGGCGGTAAACGACCTTGAAGGGGATGGTGATGTTTCCAAGATGCTTTTCATGCTGGAGTTCATCCCAAATTTTTTTTTTGAGTTCGGGGGAGGCTGTTTCTGATCGGTATTTTGATAGAATTTTCTCTATATACTCCTGTTCTCTCTCTTCGAGAACGGGTTTTCCATAGAAGTATTCGTGTCTTTTGCCCATTAAAATTCACTGTTGTCTTACACTACCTCCTTATATACGACCTGGCTAAAAAGGAAAAGGATTGTGGACCATCGGCTTATTCAAGCTATGTGGAGGCAACGGGCCTAATGGAACTCCATCAGATTCAACCTCAAAACGACGATGAGAAATGGATGCTTGAGGCGCTGAAAGAGGCGCAGAAAGCATTCAAAAAGGATGAAGTTCCCATCGGGGCTGTCGTTGTGAAAGAGGGGCGTGTCATTGCTAGAGGGCACAATCAGGTGGAAATGTTGAGAGATGCGACGGCCCATGCGGAGATGCTGGCGATTACGGCCGCTGCCAACTCGGTAGAGAATTGGCGCCTAGAGGGAGCAAAGCTCTACTGCACCCTTGAGCCCTGTTCAATGTGTTTTGGTGCCATGGTCCTCTCCAGAGTTGAAGAGCTTGTCTATGGGGCTCCTGACCTGAGGCATGGGGCTTGTGGGAGTTGGGTGGATCTTGCTGCTGAGCCGCATCCAATTCATCAATTGAAGGTGCGTGGGGGAGTCCTAGAGGAGCCAGCCCGCTGGATGATTCAAAGTTTTTTTAAGAAGAAACGAGTTGAAAAATCCTTGTAAGTAAGGGGTGAAACAGGTATTATCTGACAACTATTTGACGAATTGGAGAAAAAATGAAAAAAGATAAACACCCAAAGTATCAAAAAATTCTTTTTGTGGACTCCTCTACCGGGAAGAAGTTTGTCTGTGGTGCCGCCATGGAGTGCGAAGCGACAGAGACTTTCGAAGGTGTAGAGTATCCTGTTTTCCCTGTCTCTATCTCTGCCTATTCTCATCCGTTCTTCTCTGGTGAGCAAGGCCTAGTAGACACCGAAGGTCGTATCGATAAGTTCCGTAAGCGATATGCTTCAAAACAGTCTGGCAAAAAGTAAATTTATAAATTCTTGACCTCTTGCCGCTCTATAGCCACCTTTCGTGGATGATAGAGCGGCATTTTAGCATCGATGAAAGAAAAAGTTTCTAGACTCTTACAAAAGCTTGAAAAAGTGGAAGCACAACTAGGGGATCCCGATGTGCTGGGCGATAAAAAGCGCTACCGTGAGTTGACCCAAGAGCACTCCTACCTCACCAGTGTGAAAGCGTGTGCCGAAGAGTTGGAGAAGTACACCAAAGAGGCTGTCGAAAATCGAGAGATGCTGGAGATCGAAGAGGATCCTGAGTTTCGCGAGGTCCTCACAGAAGAGCTCACGAAGCTCGATGCCCTGATCGAGAAAAAAAGCAGCGAACTAGAAACCCTTCTCGTTCCACCCGACCCCAATGACCATAAAAACACGATTATTGAAATCCGCGCAGGAACAGGAGGGGACGAAGCGGCCCTCTTTGTCGGTGATGTGACACGGATGTACCGTATGTTTGCCGACCGCATGGGTTGGAGTGTAGAGGTGCTCTCTTCAACACCATCTGAAGCAGGGGGCTTCAAAGAACTGATCATGGTCCTGAGTGGTCCGAATGTCTTTCGGATGATGCAGTATGAGGCGGGAACGCACCGCGTTCAACGGGTTCCTGAAACCGAGGCGCAAGGGCGTGTCCATACCTCTGCCATCACGGTTGCGGCTCTTGCAGAACCGGGTGAAGATGAGGTCATTAAAATCGAAGAAAAAGACCTCCGTGTCGACACCTATCGCTCCTCAGGAGCAGGGGGACAGCATGTCAACACCACTGACAGTGCTGTGCGTTTAACCCACCTCCCTACAGGAATCGTGGTCGCTTGCCAGGATGAGAGAAGCCAGATCAAAAACCGTGAAAAGGCCCTCCGTCTCCTTGCTGCAAAAGTGGCAGAGGAGGAGCGCTTGAGGAAGGAAAAAGAGATGGCTTCCGCGAGACAGTCTCAAGTGGGGACTGGAGACCGCTCTGAGCGGATACGGACCTACAATTTCCCCCAGAACCGCGTCACTGACCACCGGATCGATCTGACACTCTATAACCTGGACCGAGCGATGGATGGGGAGTTAGACGAGGTTTCCAACAGTTTGGTTAAACACTACCATCAAAAGAAGCTCAACTCGGATGCAGACGACTAAAGAGATCCTGCAACAATCGAAAAACTATCTCGAACAAAAAGAGCACCCTTCGCCACGCTTTCATGCAGAGCGGATGCTCATGCATATCCTCAATATTGATCGCCTCACTCTCTACCTGGATTTTGAGCGTCCTGTGGAGCCTAAAGAGCTACAAAAACTCAGAAACTACCTCAAAAGGTTGGTTCAAGGGGAGCCTTGGCAGTACATTGAGGGGAGGGTTCCCTTCTTTCATATGGAGTTTGAGGTCAACCGTCACGTCTTGATCCCTCGTCCTGAAACAGAATGGATTGTGGAAAAAGTTGTTGAAGAGGTGAACAGCGAAAGGACAAAAGTCACCTCTGTGCTCGATCTTTGCACAGGGTCGGGCTGTATCGGCCTCTCGATCAAAAATGCCTGTCCTAACCTCTCTGTCACCCTCAGCGACCTCGATGAAAAGGCTCTCGGAGTCGCGAAGACCAATCAGATCCGTCAAGGGCTGGAGGTGGAGCTCGTTCAGGGAGACCTTTTTGAGCCCCTGAAAGGAAAAAAGTTTGATATCATCGTCTCCAATCCCCCTTATGTGACGGACCAGGAGTATTTAGAGCTGGATTCCAAAGTCCGTGATTTTGAGCCCAAAAGGGCTTTGGTGGCGGGTGCGGATGGTTTGGACCTCTACCGGCGGATCGCGAGGGAGTATCAGGCTCACCTCAACCCCGGGGGGCGACTCTATCTTGAGATTGGTGAAACCCTTGGAAATCAGTTGCTTGAGCTTTTTTCTGGTCGAGGAGAAATTTTAAGCGATTTAGCGGGCAAACCGCGGTTGTTTCTCCTTGAAAATGAATGAAAATTTCTGTATATTAGCTCCACATTATTATGCTTAAATCACTTGCTGATCAATTCCAAGGAATTTTTTCAAAGCTTGCGGGCAAGAAAAAACTTTCAGAAGAGAACATCTCCGATGCTGTTCGTGAGGTGCGTTTGGCGCTACTTGAAGCGGATGTGAACTACACCGTTGTCAAAATGTTGGTCAAACGGATCAAGGAAAAGGCACTTGGTGAAGAGGTGATCAAATCGGTGACACCCGGTCAGCAGTTCATCAAATGTGTTCATGAAGAGCTAAAAGAGTTGATGGGAGGTGACGAGGTCGATTTGGACCTTTCAGGGCAGTTGCCTTTTGTTCTTCTAGCGGGTCTACAAGGATCAGGAAAAACAACCACTGCCGGAAAACTCGCACTCCTTTTGAAGAAGAAGTACAAGAAGAAAAAGCCTCTCTTAGTTGCTTGCGATTTACAAAGACCTGCCGCTGTCAAGCAGCTTCAAACGCTTGGAGAAAGGGTGGGGGTGGATGTTTTTGTTTCTGGAACGACCGATCCGATTCAAACAGCAAAGAGTGCGAAAAAATTTGCTACTGAAGGCCACTATGATGCAGTGATTGTAGACACTGCCGGTCGCTTGCACATCGATGAGCAGTTGATGGAGGAGGTCGAAGGAATTAAATCGATTGTCAATCCTCAAGAAGTGCTCTTTGTGGTGAATGCGACAATTGGCCAAGACGCCGTGAACGTGGCTTCTGAATTTGATAAACGCCTTGAAGTCACTGGAACGATCCTCACCATGCTCGATGGAAACACGAGGGGAGGAGCCGCCATCTCTGTGAAAGAGGTGACAGGAAAGCCTCTAAAATTTGAGTGTGTAGGGGAAAATTTAGAAGATATTCAGCTCTTTAACCCCTCTTCAATGGCCGACCGTATCCTTGGAATGGGAGATACGATCAACCTTGTCCGTAAAGCTGAAGAGCACATGGACGAAGAAGAGGCAAAAGCACTTGAGCAAAAAATTAGAAAGTCGACTTTTACCTACCTCGACTACCTGAAGCAGATTCAGATGGTCAAGAAGATGGGGTCGATGAAATCCCTTCTCGGAATGCTTCCTGGAATGAACCAAATGAAGCAGATGGAGATGGATGATAAGCAGCTCTTCAAGATTGAAGCAATGATCCTTTCAATGACATTGCAGGAGCGTGAAGAGCGCGTGGAGCTTGTTCCAAGCCGTCGTCGCCGCATTGCGAGTGGAAGCGGAACAAAAATTGACGATGTCAACCGCCTGGTGAAATCATTCAAGCAGGCGAAACAGTTTTTTAAAAACATGCCTAACATGAAACAAATGCAAAAAATGTTTGGAGGAAATGCCTCATGGCACTAAAGATTCGATTCCGACAGCAGGGCTGTAAAAACAACAGCCGCTTCCGTCTGGTACTGATTGATAGCCGCGCACCCCGCGACGGCCGTTACCTTGAGAATCTTGGTTGGTACAACCCACACCAAGAGAAAGAGGAAAACACCTTTGCACTCAAAGAAGATCGTATTCTTCACTGGGTTGGAATGGGTGCTGAACTTTCTGAAAAAGCGGAATCCCTTGTGGCAAAAGGTGCCCCAAGCGTGAAGAGCTTTCTTCGTGAAAGAAAAGAAAAACAGCTTGCTAAAGCGCGTGCTGTAAGAAAGAAAGCTAAAGCGAAAAAGTAGGCGAGCTAAAAGCAATGAACCGACAAAAGCCCAAGATCGAGATTGACATCCTCTCTCTCTTTCCCGGCTATTTTTCGGGCCCCTTTGATCATAGCATGATCAAGAGGGGTGTCGAGTCGGGTCTTGTGAATATCCGTCTGACTGACATTCGCGACTATGGCGAAGGAAAGCACCGAACTGTGGATGACCGCCCCTACGGCGGAGGTCCTGGAATGGTCCTTATGGCAGAACCTGTGACGAAAGCGATCCGCTCACGTAAGAAGAAGAACTCTCATGTGATCTACCTCTCTCCACAGGGAACGAAACTGACAGCGAGAAAGGCAGAGGAGCTCTCTAAGAAAGAGCACCTCATTCTTCTCGCAGGACACTACGAAGGAGTGGACGAGAGAGCCATTGAGATGGAAGTGGATGAGGAGATTAGCATCGGGGACTTTGTCCTCACGAATGGGTGTATTGCTGCGATCACCCTGGTCGATGCCACTCTCCGCTTTATCCCAGGGTTTATTGGCGATGAGGAAGCCGTTTATGAGGACTCCTTCTCAAAGGGGGTCTTTGATCACCCCCACTACACTCGTCCTGAGTGTTTTGAGGAGAAAGCAGTTCCTTCGGTGCTTCTTTCAGGGAACCATAAAGAGATTGAAAAGTGGAGACGGCGTGCTGCGCTCAGTAAAACGGAGCGTGTTAGACCCGATTTAATTACTACAAGAGACACTGATTAATGCGGTTGGGACGCTGTTCCTGACAACATTAATCAGTGTCTCCTAAAAGAAGTTTAAGGAGTAAATTGAAATGAAATCAGCCATTATTGAGAAGCTGGAAGAGGGACACCTAAAGAAGGATATTCCTGACTTCCGTATTGGAGATACCATCAGCGTTCACGTGAAGATCGTGGAGGTTTCTGGTGATGACAAGAAAAAAGCCTCTTCTAAAGAGAGGGTTCAGGTCTTTACTGGAACTGTAATTGCAAGAAAAGGAAGTGGTCTTTCTGAAACGGTATCTCTTCACCGTGTTGCCTATGGAGAGGGGATGGAGCGTGTTTTCCTACTTCATAGCCCACGTATTGTAAAAATTGAGCTCAAGAAGCGCGGTAAAGTACGCCGCTCTAAGCTCTATTACATCCGTGGAAAACAGGGTAAGAAAGCGAAGATCCAAGGGGATATCTACAACCAGAAGAAAACGACTGCTGTAGAGGCCGAGCCAGCACCAGCTCCTGCTGTAGAAGAGGCAAAGCCTGAAGAGCAACCTGAAGCGACAAAAGAGTAGATGATCTCTTTTGGGTGGGGGAAACAGGCGAGAGTATGAGGAGGCGGCTTATCTGCGAGGCCACCGAGTGGTGGTCGGCGTTGATGAAGCAGGAAGAGGTCCACTCGCAGGACCTTTGGTTGCTGCCGCATGCTATCTCCCCGTAGACACCCAAATTGAGGGAATTGACGATAGCAAAAAATTGACTCCCGCAAGGCGCACGAAGCTTTACCAAGAGCTAGTCGCAAATGAAGGGGTAAAATTTGGAGTGAGCGTGGTATCCGTGGAGGTGATTGATGAACTCAACATCTACCAGGCCACGCTCTTTGCGATGAAAGAGGCAATCGAAAAGATGCCTCTTGATGTGGACTCTGCACTCATTGATGGAATGCCCCTCACAATAGAGGGGATTGAAACGGTGAAAATTATTAAGGGAGACCAACTCTCTCTTTCGATTGGAGCCGCCTCCATCATTGCGAAGGAAACAAGGGATAAAATTATGATCGAGCAACTAGACCCTCTCTATCCTGAATATGGCTTTAAAAAGCATAAAGGGTATGGCACGAAAGCACACCTAGAGGCTCTTCATCAACATGGACCGACCGCAGTCCATCGAAAAAGTTTCTCTCCCGTGAAGGAGATGGTCCTTGTAGGAGGCTCCGTATGATAAAGAGCATGACAGCCTTCGGAAAAGCTGCTGAGAGCTTCCCCTTTGGGATGGTGAATGTTGAGCTCTCTTCGACGAACCGTAAATTTTTAGAGATCAAAATCTCTCTACCCTCTGAGCTGCGCCGTTTTGAGCCAGCTCTTCAAAAGTGCGTCTCTAGTCAAGTCGCTCGCGGCGCCTTGTTTCTGAAGGTTTCAATTTCATTCAGTGACCTTTCTCCCGTTCGCATCGAGCCAAACACGGTCTATGCGAAGGAGTTGAAGAAGGCAGCATCTGAACTCGCTGAAGCTCTCTCTTTAGACAAAGAACGCTTTACTCACGATATGTTGAGTCGCTCTAGTCACCTGGTTCACGTGACAGAGAGTTTTGAACACGATGAAGAGATCGAAAAAGCCTTGCTTCAAGTGACTGAAGCGGCCCTAAAGCCTTTTTTGGACGTGAAGGTCAAAGAGGGAGCCATCTTAGCTGCGGATATGAGAGGGCGCATCGATGAAATTGAGAAAATGAGATCCCAAGTGGAGCTTCTGTCTAAGGAGACCCCAGAGCAGCAACAAGAAAAACTCAAAAAGCGCTTAGAAGAGTATTGCGCACTTCCTGAAGAGCTCGAGGCGGTGGTCGCAAGAGAGGTCGCCCTTTTTGCAGATAAAGTCGATGTGACAGAAGAGCTTGTTCGCCTGGAAGCCCACCTGAACCACTTTAGAGAGTGCCTTGATTCCGACCACTCTTCTGGCAAGACGATGGAATTTATCCTGCAAGAGATGGTACGAGAAATCAATACAACGGGTTCGAAATCGCAAAACCAGCAAATTGCTCGTCTTGTGGTGCAAATGAAGGCAGAAGTCGAAAAAATTAAAGAGCAAATTCAGAATATTGAATGAGTCGTAGAAAAACGGAACAGCTGATTGGATCCCGCAACTTTGGACGCCTTTTTGTCCTGAGTGCTCCTGCAGGAACGGGAAAGACAACGCTCATCAACATGCTGAAAAATGAGTTTCCTGAAGTGATCCAAAGCATCTCTTTCACGACACGTGAGAAGAGGAAGGGCGAAAAGGATGGAGTGGACTACCACTTCATTTCAAAAGAGGAGTTTCGAGAGAAACTGGAAGAAGGTGACTTTCTTGAAAGTGCTAAAGTGTACGAAAATTACTATGGGACAGACCGCCAATGGGTCGAGACCCAGTTGAACAAGGGAAAGCACGTTTTCCTAGTGATCGATACACAAGGGGCTCAACTCATCAAGGAGCAGTGTCTAGCCACATCAATTTTCCTATTTCCTCCGAGTATGGCGGAGCTCAAAGAGAGGCTCACCAAAAGAAACACGGAGAAATATAAGGATCGCAAAGAGAGACTCGAGTGGTCGAGAGGGGAACTCGAAAAAGCGGTCCAGTACGATTACCATATTGTTAATGACGATCTCGACATCGCCTACGAGGTGCTCAAAAGCATCGTCATTGCAGAAGATCACAAAAATGAATAACAAGAGGATAGTATGCCATTTGATCAGTTAACAAATGAAGACATTAAGGAAAACTTCGATAGCGACAACCAGTTTGAGCTCGTTGCTTACTTGATTGAGCACACCAAGGGAATGATCCACTCTGGACGCATTCCTAGACTTCACATCAACACAGAAAACCCTGCTGTGATTTCAGTTGCTGAATTTGCAACGGGAAAAGATCTGTTAGATCCATCCGAAGACCGCTTCCATAGTGAAATGAATAAAGAAGAAGTGGTTGTCAACGACACAGAGATCTCTGAAGAAGCTGAAGGCTAGTTTCATGAACCCTTGCAACTGGTCCTTAATGGGAGTGTTGGAACTCAATGTTGAAACTCTAGGTCAACGATGAATGAGCTGTTTCTCATTTTTATCTTAGTTGCGGTTTTTGCGCTCCTTGGGGGACTTGCATGGGTGAGTTGGTTTTTGACTGGATTTATGGAGGACAGTCCTTCTCCCTATACTGGCAAAAAACTACGAAGGGCGGAAAGCCTCCCTTTTAAGACGATGTACACTGTACGTAAGTACATGGATGACAATGAAGATAGCATCAACCGCCCCTTCTCCTTTAGGACCGCAGCCTTTTGCAGAGAGACAGGACGCATTTTCGAGAAGGCGGTGAGGTGGAATGGAGTGATCCGAGTGAACTGGGATTTTTTAAAAAAAAAGTATCCTGGTGAATATGTTTCTTGGGGAAGTCTTACGAAGGAAGAGCAGAAGAAGCTCATTAAACAGTATGGGGACCTGAATGGGTTTCAAACAGAGGCTTCTTCGAAGAAAAGGAAACCAAAAGACGTGGAAGAGGAGTACATCTACCTTAAACCCGGACCTCTCTACGTCAACAAGAGTTATAATCTTGTCGTCGGGTGGAAATGCATCCCCGACACCGATATTGAAGTTTTAATTGTTCAACGACCCAAAATACTCATATGAGCGATAAAGTCCTAATCACAGCAGCCCTTCTTTATGCTAATGGAAAACTCCACTTTGGCCACTTAGCCGGTGCTTATCTTCCTGCAGATGTGCATGCGCGTTTTCAGCGTCTCATGAAAAGAGATGTTTTCTTCGTCAGCGGCTCCGATGAGTACGGCGTTGCGATTACCATGAGCGCGGAAAAGGCAGGGCGGACCCCTAGAGAGCAGGTTGATCGATTTCATGAAATCAATACTCGTCTGTTTGAGGAGCTCTCTATCTCTTTTGATCACTACTCCAGAACGACATGGAAAGGACATGTTCAGCCGGTACAGAAATTCTTCCTCGATCTTTTGGAGAAGGGGTTTATCGAAGAAAAAGTGACGGATCAGCTCTACAGTCCATCAGAAAAGCGCTTTCTCGCCGATCGCTACGTGACTGGGGAGTGCCCTGCCTGTGGCTATGACAAAGCTAGGGGTGATGAGTGTCCGAAATGTGGGGCCAGCTTTGAGGCGACGCAGCTCAAAAATCCTCGCTCAAAAGAGACAGGGGCGAAGTTGGAGAAACGCCCGACGAAACATTGGTTTCTCTTGCTCGACAAGTTTAAAGATGAGTTGAAAGAGTGGTTGGCCAAAAAGAACTGGAAGCCCAATGTGGTCAACTTCATCAAACGGTATATCAATGACCTCCATCCAAGGGCGATCACGCGCGATATTGAGTGGGGAGTGCCGATCCCTCTTCCAGACACGGATGGAAAAAAGCTGTATGTCTGGTTTGATGCTCCGATTGGGTACATCTCAGCGACCATGGAATGGGCTCAGCAACAAAACAATCCCGATCAGTGGAAAAAATACTGGCTGGAAGAGGAGACAAAACTGATCCACTTCATTGGGAAAGATAACATCCCTTTCCATACGGCTATCTTCCCAGCGATGTGTATGGGGCAAAGCCTCCCTTTAAAGTTGGTCGATGAGGTTCCTGCAAATGAGTTCTACAACCTTGAAGGCAAAAAACTTTCTAAATCCGAAGGTTGGTATGTCGACCTTGAGGACTTTTTGAAGAAGTTCAGCTCTGACCAGCTCAGATACACACTCGCTTCGAATGCTCCGGAGACCTCCGACTCTGAATTTACTTGGAACGACTTCCAGCTCCGCTGCAACTCAGAGCTTTTAGGGAAGTTTGGAAACTTCGTCAACCGTGTCATGGTCTTTGTGAAAAAGAACCACGAGGGAACGGTTCCTCCTCTCGGGCCACTGGATGATGAAGATCAAGCGTTCTTGAAACATATCGATAGAATCACAGAGGAGGCAAGAGTCTCTTTCGAGCAGTATAAAGTGCGCCGAGCTGCCCACCTTCTAATGGAACTTGCCCAAGAAGGAAATGTCTATTTTGACCTGAAGAAACCCTGGAAGTTGGCAAAAGAGGACAAGCAAGCGATGGCAACGACACTCCACCTTTGCTTGAAATGTGTGAAGGCACTCTCGCTCCTCTCTTATCCCATTTTACCGACCACTTCAGAAAAAATTTGTCTGATGCTTGGAGAGACTCAACCTCTCGTCGATGCGGGATGGGAGAAGACTCTGAAAACACCCCTCACTCCCGGAACGGTTCTTGGGAAACCAGAGATCCTGTTCAGAAAAATTGAAAATGAAGAGATCGAGAAAGAGCGGGAAGCGCTTTTTGGAAATCAAAAGAAGGAGAGCTCTGTGGACGAGAATCAAATCACCATTGATGAGTTTAAAAAGCTCGATCTGCGCGTGGGCGAGATTGTAAAAGTGCAAGAGATTGAGGGGAGTCAAAAGCTCTTTGAATTGACCGTGGCTCTTGGCGAAGAGAAGCGGACGATCCTCTCTGGCATCAAACAGCACTTCACTCCGGAGAGTTTGATCGGTAAAAAAGTCGTGGTGGTCGCGAACTTGAAGCCTGCGAAGCTGATGGGACGAATGAGCTATGGAATGGTCCTGGCAGCACAGGAGGGGGAAACACTAGAGCTCCCAGTCCTGGAAAATATCAAGTCTGGAAGCTCAGTTAAGTAATTCAAGAAAAATTGAAGATGCTTAAACGCGGATGCCTTTCGCGCGAATGTCTCTCACAACGGCTTCGATGCCATTCTTCTCTACCGTGCGGATCGCAGCAGCAGAAAGCTTGAGAGTCACAAAGCGGTTCTCTGAAGGAAGCCAGAAACGCTTCTTCTGAATGTTGGGCTTGAAAGAACGGCGGTTTTTACCCGTGATTTTAAGTCCAATTCCCTTCTTTTTCTTAGCAATACCACGGATCGAGTAGGTGTTTCCACGAGCCATTTTACGGCCTGTGAGCTGGCACTTTCTTCCTGGAGCGGGTTTTTCTTTTTCAGATCTAGGTCTGGTTGACATTTGAATTTCTCCTTAACTTCTAAAATAAGTGAACAGAGGATAACAAATTATCCCTTTCAAATCAAGAGAGGAGTCGGCCCTAAAAAATGATCAATCAAAAAGTTTATTATACACCCTAAGAAGAGGAACTTTCTTCTAAGCTTCTCGACTTCAGCCATCGTTGGGCGCTCCTCGGGATTGAGGCGGGTGCAGTCCCAGGTGAGTTGGCCTAGGGGGTACGCTTGCCAGAGGTTGCCTCAATCTTGGTCGTAGGCAAGGGCTAGTAAGTTGTGGGCATTGTCTTTGGTGAAGAGAGTGGTGAGGTGTTCTTCGACAAGAAGTCTTGGGACGGAGTTCTGAGGATTGGAAATGAGTAAGGCTTCCAGCTCTTCAATGGACCCTTTTTTCCCTCCTGGATATCGAGTTTAGGGGGATGGAGATCCGCACCTGTTAAAGAATCCCATTTTTGAGGTAATGCTATGAATCAGGGCTGGTTTTTGGCTGTCCTCCACCTCATCGCTGCTGCTGATCTCGACCACACGTCCAATAGCCGCTCAGATTCGCTCTGGTGGGCTTTTATCCACTCCTCAGCGACACCTGAAATAAGCTTTTAGAGTTGGTTAGGGGTAATGCGTCTGATCCCTAGATCAAACTCAGAGGGGCTGTCTAGCACTTGGCGTAGACGGTAGGGAACTGAATGGAGTGGAGAGCTCATACATTTATTATAAAAAACCTGTTTATTTGAATCAATTTGGTATGGAATTTGCATTTAAATAAACATAACATTAATAAGATAGATTATTATTTAAAATTTTATTATAATATTACTAGGAAAGTGAAATAGAGGTAAATATGTTCTCAGATTATTCCTCACTGGAAAGAATCCATCAAAGAGCGGAACTCCTTGAGAAGCAACTTTCTGACGCTGAAAATGATGTGAATTCCGAACTCGATGCCAGCCTTCGGGAGAGAATTGAGGCTCTTAAAGCCGAAGCCGGAGTGATAAAGGACGACGATCGTGCACTGGATCCTTTACGAGTCCGCCTTCTCAAGCTGGAGAAGGATGTGGCTGAGGTTCAAGCTGTTTTGGTTGCGGAGCATGTAGAGAAGCTCCGCAAATTAAAAGAATTTGGAGCAGCACTAAAACTGGCAGACCATCGAAGGGACTACGAGGCGATTGAGCAACTAGCCGATCGTCGGATCAGTGAAGAGACAGCAGCACAGGCAAAGTACGATGGAACAGAACTCCCGAGCAGTGCTTGGAAAACCTCTAGAGAAGGACGTCTTTTAATGGGGAAGGGAGACTATCCTGGTAAAGAGGCTTTCATTCAGCGGTATGATGAGATTCAACGTCAGATCCAGTTTTTGAAAGAGCATGGTGGAGAAGATCGACGTGAAGAGTTACAGCTGTTAGAAGCGAGGGCAACTTCACTCGCTATCAATCAGCTTTTCTACCGTCACTCAAGATCCACAAATCCAGGTGAAAAAGCAGATATTGAAGAGAAAGTCCGCGAATGGATCGATGAGTATAAAGAACACGGGGTGGATTCTGGCCATTTTAGAAAGTTGGTGCTCGGATCTCAGGGCGAAAAAGAGTGGATTTCTCCAGAAGCGTATGCGTTTCGATTCGAGTGTTTACGCCATGGATATCAGCCGAAAGACTCTCCATTGACCCGTTTTGGAGAAAAAGATTTTCAAGTAGAGATAACCAAAGAGTTGGAGGCGTTTGTAGAGTGGGCCAATGAACACCCCCATCAAGCGCAGTGGATGGTAGGGGATATTCTACCACTCGTTGCCGCTATCCATGATGACAAATTGACGCGAAAATATGGAGAGCTTTTAGGGAGTTTAGCAAAGGGTGTTCGAGAGCCGCCGAGGGGAGAAAATATTACTGAGGAAACGTTGCGCTATCTAGAGCTTTCGGAAGCGACAGGGCAGCTTTGGAAACTGTATCAGAGTGGAGATGAAAAAGCAGCCGGGGTGATTAGGCAGCTGGGGCTAGAGGAGTGCCCTAGTGAACTCCATTTTTCTAAGAGAGCAGAAAACCCATCGAATCTGAACTCTCGCGGTGTCGCCAGCTTTTTTCAGAACCTGAGTTTCTTAAAAGCACGCCAAAGACCTTTAATGGAATGTCAATTTGAGAGAGCGATTGCCAAAGAGGAATCTTATGTCAATTCTATAGTCAACACGGTGAAACGAGATGCTGTGAATGCCGCAAAAGATGTGAAAAGAGTCACTCCTAAACGGTCGGTTTGGGATTTCTTCTCGGCTTCAAGAGCAAGAGCTTACCTGAGTCAGATATGGAGTTCCAACAATTGGGCTGAAAAAGGACTCCGGATCGGAGCTGGAGTCGTGAGTGTGGGTGTAGGAGGAGTTTGTCTTGGCGGGGGGATCGCTTTGATCGCCACCGGAGCCGGGGCCGCGATCGGAACGGCTTTGATTGGAGCCGTGTTCGCTGTACCAGAGCTCTTTTCCAGCTTGAACACCATAATAGATCGATTTTTTGTGGATGAACAGAGAGCCCAAGAAGAGCATAAACTGTTGCAAGTGCGAGGAGCTCTACTAGAAGAATTGGAATCTCGTGGTGCAGTTTCCCGGTTTCGACCCATCAAGTTTAGTTCACTCAGTCGTTCTGATCGGAAAAAAGCCCAAGACCTCTATGACCGTATGAAGGCAGAGTTAGATGAAATCGCACCTTTGCCTGGAGATCTTGTTCACTTTTCACAGGAATTTGAACGGGTTCTTCATAAATACGATCCGCTCTATTACACGCTTCAAGAGTCGGACGAGGAGTGGGTTCACGCAGCCTTTAACCGTCTTAAAGAATCGTGGTATCAGCCTCGGTTGAAAAAAATGGTGGAAGCGATGACAGACTGGGATGCGGATCCCTCCGACAACCCCGATCGCTTGCTGCGACAGAGGTTAGAAAAAGTTAGTTAGCCTCGATCCTTCATTAGACATTTAAATTAGTGCAAAGGAAGCCACGTGGGCTTGACGTTGTGGCGCAGATAGGTCGCTTTCTTAATGCGCGTTTTGACGTACTCTTCTTCTTGAGGCAGGATTTTTTTCTGAATCTCTTTTTGGAATTCTCTCACTTTTTCAATAATGGCTTGGACTTTCGCACGCTCTTCTGGCGTGAGTTCTCCTTCACTATCCATGTACTTTTTCAGCTCTTCTTTTTTTATGTTGAGCTTTTTGATATACTTTTTGTGAGAGACGAGAGATTTTAAACCGTGTTTCATCTGCCGAAGAGCAAACCGGTTGAGCCTTTTTGCGTGTTCCATTGCCTTTTTAGGATCGCTCACGCCAAAGCCTCCAAAGGAAGCAGAAACCTCTTCAAGTCCAATGATGTACTCGAAGTGGAATTTGGCGAGGGTGGCTTCGAGCTCCTGCTCGACCTTCTTAAAATTAATCTTCGGCATAACCTTATTATAACTGTTTTTTGTGATTAATTCTAAAACGCTTGTTTTAAGTAGGTTATGTAGTTTCTCGCATTTTGTGAAAAAATAGAGATAATAGAGACTATATGGAAGAGATTGAATGTGACTTAGCTGTAATCGGTTCGGGGCCTGCTGGACAAAAGGCGGCCATCCAGGCGGCGAAGCTAGGAAAGAAAGTGTGTGTGGTTGAGCGGATCGGTCAGCCGGGAGGCTCCTGCCTTTACTCGGGAACGATTCCTTCAAAAACGTTGCGTGAAGCGATCGTGGATTTGACGGGGTTTCACCAAAGAGTGATCTATGGTCAAGATTTTCCGATCAAAGATGTCACTATCCAAGATTTGAACTTTCGTCTGAGTCAAGTGCTCGAAGAGGAGCGCAATATTATCAGCCGCCAGCTGAGAAAAAATGATATCCAGCTCGTCATCGGAACCGCACGCTTTGAAAACGAACACACCTTGATTGTTGTCGATCAGGAGTACCGCATCGTTGCACAAATCCACGCAGAAAATGTCATTATTGCAACGGGTTCACAACCGAGAAACCCTAAAGAGGTGCCTTTCGATGATGAGGTGATTCTGGACTCTACCCGTCTTCTGTCGATCAAAGATGTCCCAAAGTCGATGTTGGTGCTAGGGGGAGGGATTATTGGTTCGGAGTATGCGAGCTTCTTTGCGGCTCTCGGTTGCGAAGTGACGGTGATTGATAAGAAGGAACACATGCTTCCGCTCTTAGATGATGAGATCGGAATCCACCTTCAAACAGCCCTCACGAACATTGGTCTGAAGTTTAAAGGAAAGAAGATCCCTAAAGAGATTCTCAAAGAGGGGAATAAAGCGCGTGTGATTTTCGAAGATGGGACGGAGCTCAAAGCGGACTGCTTACTCTATGCTTTAGGAAGAGTTGCAAATGTCGAAGGGTTGCACATTGAGAATGCTGGGCTCAGTGTCAATGCGCGTGGATACGTTCCTGTGAATGCCCTCTTCCAAACGAAAGTGCCCCATATTTATGCCGTGGGGGATGTGATTGGAGGACCGAGCCTTGCCTCCACGAGTATGGAGCAGGGGAGACTTGCCGCACGCCACGCCTTCGGTGCGGGAACGCACCACTTTCCCACGTTTTACCCTGTCGGAATTTACACCATTCCTACCATTTCGTGTTGTGGATACACAGAGGAAGACCTGATTGAAATGGACTTCCGTTATGAGGTGGGTCGCGCCTACTATTATGAGATAGCAAGGAGCCACATTGCAGGAAGCAATGTAGGGATGTTTAAAATCCTCTTCCACAAAGAGACATTAGAGATTCTGGGCGTGCATGTGATTGGCCGAGGCGCTACGGAGGTCATCCATATCGGTCAGCTTGCCATGAGTTTCCGTGCGAAAATTGACTATTTTGTCGATCAGGTGTTTAATTATCCTACCTATGCAGAGGGTTACCGTGTAGCGGCTCTGAACGGGATAAATAAAATTAAAAGAAAGCACTAGCCATGTCGACAGAAGATCCATCAAAGCAAAAGAGAAAGCTCCCTGAGTTCATCATTATCGATGAGGATGATGTCGAAGTTCAGACAGAGGAGGAGTATGCGGGAGGGAAAAGAAGCTCTAAAGCTCCCGATGAGAAGGTCTCTTGGAAATTCCGTGTGATGTGCTTCTTTGTTTCCTTTATGACAATGATCTGGTGTGTGGTGACATTTGCAGCTGCTTTACTGGCCGCAGCGATTAACCTCGTCACCTTTAACTCGTTTCCTCCTATCAAAGCAGCCTTAAGGGTGTACTGGAGTTGGTGCTGCGGTGCGGCGGTCCTCACTCTAGGACTCCTCGTGGCTGTGTTGAACTTCCCCTTAGGGATGGTGATCATTCTGTTCTATTTCTCAGAACAAAAGCCTGGTTGGCAGAAGGACATGGTTTCCCGTCTCGTGAAGCCCCACGCTAAAGATTACTGGAAATCTTAAAACCACCTTCTCTTCGGAAGAGAAGATTGAATCGTTTCCCTGTCCAGTTTGATCGAATATTGAAAGAAGTCTTAACCTGGAAGCGTGTCAGGTAGGGGTCTAAAGTTATCCCGTTCCTCAGGAGTGTCTTTTACAGACCATCTTACGAAACGCATATCTCCTATTTCAGTCAGCTTTGTTCTGTCGACCTTGGTGTACAGGCGGTTACAGTAATCGTTATACAACGTTCTCCATTGCTGTTGAAGAGTATCAGGACTGTAAAACTGGTCCACGTACTGGGGGTCTTCTATGGATGTGACTGTGAGTCCCACAATACTGGAGTCGAGATCGCCAGAGTAATGGACTTTTCCCCTAGCTAGATGGTAGGCATCTGGGAGAAAAAAGAAGGCATATCGAAAGTAGGTTTGATCACTGGTAATCGCTTCTTCATAACTTTTTTCTGGCATCACTTCTTTGGTAAATGCATCGATGTCATCCACCATCCAAAGGCTCAATGTGTATGCGAGCTTGATGAGTTTGTCCATCTCATTCAAGAAGTCATCTTCTTGCCAGGGCTCATTGTATCTCCTTGCTAAATGATAACATTGACTCGTCTGATTCAAAAAATGGGTTGTCAACCTACTGAACTGGGGATGGGTAGAGGTCGCTAGCGATGCAAAAAATTGATCAGAGGGTTGAACCTGAATGTTGGAAAGAAGTTCCTCTGCAAACGCTACCGCTTCTCTAGCCTCCAGAGGAAGGGGGAGTGGATCTGGAGGAGTGGGTTCGTTGGCTTCGAGCAAATCAGGTATTCTAAATGAGTCAGGAGCATTTAATGGTTTACCAGCTCCGGTAAATAAAGACCAGGTCAGACCAGTAGCGAAGTCTTTGACTCTTTCTAATAGCCCATCATTCTCAGCTGAGGGGGAGGTAGATGGTGAGCTGATGACTGCAGCTGCGACCTCTATGACTCTCTCTTCAAGTGGATCTTCTTGTGGCACACGGGGACTCGGCAGTTGAGAAAGAGATTGGTCATCTTCGAAAGGTCTAATTGATATATCTATGCTGTCCATATTGTCTCCTGACTATTCAATTAAAATTGACAGGTCATCAAATTTATCAGTTCAGTTGAAATTTCATATTTTTTTGGGGAAGCTGCTGAAAAAATTTTCACTGAGTGCTAATTCACCAAGACTCCTCTAGCAAAGCTGCTTTTCTTTGAGTAAAGCTTGAAGTTCACCTTCTTCTGCCATCTCTTTGACAATATCGAAGCCGCCGATGAATTCCCCGTCGATGTAGAGTTGGGGGATCGTGGGCCAGTTGGTGAAGTCCTTGATCCCTTGGCGTAGTTCAGGGTCTGCTAGGACATTGATGTCTTTATAGGTCACACCGAGGTCGCTGAGAAGAGTCGAGACACCAGCAGAGAATCCACACTGGGGCATCTCTTTCGTTCCCTTCATAAATAGAACGACAGGGTTTTCACGAATTTCTGACTCAATGAATTTAAAGATATCGCTCATGCTTTCCTCTTCGTTTTGATGGAGAGGGCGTGGATGTCGTAGTTCTGAAGCACCTCTTGGACCATCCGGTGTTGTGCAATACGGGATTTACCATTGAAGGAGTCATCTGCAATGGTGACCTCCCAATGGTCATTGTCTCCAGCAAGATCTAGACAGGCGATCTGAGCCTCAGGAAAGGCCTGCTGAAGGGTCTCTAAAAGCTCTTTTTCTGAAATTGTCATAGTAACAGTTTAGGGGATATGCGGATTTTTCTCCAGCTATGAAGTGCAGTGAAAAAGGGGGTAGAGTTTATAAAGTCTTAATAATTTTATTTTAAACTAATTATATATTAATAATTTTTCGTATTAAAAATAGGTGTTTTATGAATTTTCAAATTGGGTGGGAAAACTTAGATCCCCAAACACAGGCTTATGTCGCTTTGTCAGTGTCTAAAGACTCTGATAGTGAGAAAGCAAAGACTGCTACCCTGATTCAAGCAGGTCTCATAGATTCTGGTGAACTTGAAATCTTTCATGTTACAGAGCAAGTGTGTCGGATGCACGCTCATCGTATCCTTCTCCAGATTGACATGCGTGACATCCGGCCGGATGAGGATGTTGTAGCTCGGGTGAATCGCAAAGTCTGCGAGGTGCTGCATAAGAGTTTGACACAAGGTGTGTCTGAAACTACTCAGGCTGAGATCAAAAAGACTCAAGAGGAAGTCGACTACCAGGTTCTTTTGAACAGGGGCCAACAATTCTATTATCGTCGAGAGTATGACTTAGCTATAGATGCGCTTTCTAGAGCTTCTGCGAGTGCTGACTTAGGGGTGGCTCTACCAGCAAATCAGTTACTATACCAAATTTTTACGCAAAGAGGCGAGCAGGTGGCTGCCAGATTCGTCCTGACTGAGATCGTAGTTAGAGAGTTGTTTGGATAGTTTTCCATCAAGAACGATCGAGTCTGCTTCCTACTGCCCAGTTTTCAAAAAAACGACAGATCGGGTTTAACTCACTTCAACAACAGAGAGGAGTTTAAATCCGATCTCGTCGTTTTCTATGATGAGTTCGATCTTGCTGTCGGAGGGGAGTCTCCCTTCGAGTAGGGCTTTGGCGAGCATGTTGGTCACCTGGTGCTGGATCAGGCGTTTGAGAGGACGGGCTCCAAAGATGGGGTCATAGCCCTCTTTGGCCAGTTTGTCCACGACCTCTTCTGACCAGGTGAGAGTGATGTGGCGTTCTGCCATCCGTTTAGCCACGACATTGAGCTGTAGTCTGACAATCTGGTGCATGTCCTCAGGACGTAAGGGAAGGAAGGGGAGAATTTCGTCGAGGCGGTTGATGAACTCTGGACGGAAGTGCTGGCGGATGATCGGTTCGAGGACTGCGAGGATTTCTTCCTTGGTGAACTCTTCATCCTTTTTCTCTAGTTGGTCGAGCAGCTGTTGTGACCCAAGGTTAGAAGTCATGATAAAGAGTGCATTTTTACAGTTGACAGTGCGGCCTTTACTATCAGTGAGGCGTCCATCATCAAAGACTTGGAGGAGGATGTTGAAGACATCCTGGTGGGCTTTCTCCACCTCATCGAGAAGGACCACAGCGTAGGGTCTGCGGCGTAGCGCTTCGGTGAGCTGTCCTCCTTCATCGTAGCCGACGTATCCCGGAGGAGAGCCGATCAGTTTGGAGACGGAGTGCTTTTCCATGTACTCCGACATATCGAGACGGATCATCGCCTCTTCGGTGTTGAAGAGTTGGTAGGCGAGAGCTTTGGCGAGCTCCGTTTTACCGACCCCTGTCGGACCAAGGAAGAGGAAAGCGCCCATCGGTCTTGTGGGATCGGAGAGGCCGGCGCGTGAGCGACGTATGGCGTCGGAGACAGCGGTGATGGCGATTTCTTGACCCACGACACGCTTCGAAAGTTCATCTTCGAGGTGGAGCAGTTTCTCGGCTTCGCTTTCCACCATTTTTGCCACCGGAATCCCTGTCCACTTGGACACGATCTCAGCGATGAGGTTTTCATCGACCTCTTCTTGGAGAAGACGGTGTTCCTTCTTCTCGAGTTTTTTTTCAGCTTCTTCAATCTCCTCTTGGAGTTTAGGGAGGATGCTGTAGCGGATCTCCGCAACGCGGTTGTAGTCGGAGCCCCGCTCGGCCTCTTCTTCTTCAAAGCGGAGGTGCTCGAGTTCGTTTTTCTTTTCTTTCAGCTCTTCGATGAGCTTCTTCTCTTCTTCCCATTGCTGACGGAGGAGGTTGAGCTCTTCTTTGAGCTCTGCGATCTTTGCATCGAGCTTTTCGATCTCTTTTTTTGAAGTGTCCGAGCCTTCACGCTTGAGCGCTTCTTGTTCGACAATGAGTGTGGCAAGCTGGCGTTCTTTGTTGTCGATCGGAAGGGGACGGCTTCCCAACTGCATTTTAATGAGGCTGGCGGCTTCATCGATCAAGTCGATCGCCTTATCCGGGAGCTGGCGGTCGGTGATGTAGCGGTTCGAGAGAAAGACAGCAGCGTGGAGTGCGCTCTCTGTGATCCGCACACCGTGAAAAATTTCGTACCGTTCGCGGAGGCCGCGGAGGATCGCGATCGCTTCTTCCACAGAAGGTTCGCGGATCATGACAGGCTGGAAGCGGCGCTCGAGGGCGGCGTCTTTTTCAATGTGCTTTTGGTATTCGTTCAGTGTCGTCGCGCCGATGCAGTGGAGGGTCCCACGTGCGAGTGCCGGCTTGAGGAGGTTGGCAGCGTCCATCGCTCCTTCGGTCGCTCCTGCACCGATGAGGGTGTGAACTTCGTCAATAAAGAGGATGATCTGTCCATCCGATTTCTCAATGTCTTCGAGGATGCCTTTGAGACGCTCTTCAAACTCTCCGCGGAATTTGGTTCCTGCAATGAGGCTACCCATATCGAGGGAGAGGAGTTCTTTATTCGCCAGTGAATCGGGCACGTCTTGCTGGACGATCCGCTGGGCGAGCCCTTCAGCGATGGCTGTTTTACCCACTCCGGGTTCACCAATCAGCATCGGGTTGTTTTTGGTGCGTCGGCAGAGCACTTGCATGGTTCGGCGGATCTCTTCATCACGGCCGATCACAGGATCGAGTTTCCCCTCTTTGGCAATCTTCGTGAGGTTTTTGCAGTATTTCTCTAAGACTTGCAACTGCGTGTCAGAGGTCGGGCTATCGATGGTTTTTCCTCCACGGATCTCTTTCACTTTTTTCTCCACATCGTTCAAGGAGAGGTTCACCTTCCGCATCCAAGAAGAGAGGGGTTCAGATCCTGCTTTAATAAAGCTCAGGAAGAGGTGGTCGCTGCTGACGTAGCTGTCTTGCATCGATTGGGCAAGCTCTTGAGCGTGGGCAAGCAGACTTTGGAGGTTGTGAGCCACTTGGGGTTCTTGGCCAGCCTTCTCGTAAGATGCGAGGCCGCTGAGGGCTCTCTCGACTTCACGGATGAGTTCGTTAGGCTCTTTTTCTAGGGAGGAGAGCAGTCCAGAGCAGTACCCTTCACGGTCTGAAAGGAGGGCATAAAGAAGATGGTTGTCGGTGACTTCCGTGTGCTTACTGGTGATGGCTTTCTGGAAAGCCTGTTGAAGTGCTTGGTTGACGGCTTCGGTGAGGTTATGTTGCATGTTCCTCCTTCAAGCTGGGATTTTTTATGAAGTGTGAGAGTGCTGCTTCCACGGAGTTTCAACAGCATGGGTGAGCTGGTTGACTCGGCGTGTGAGAACAAACAAGTAGTCCGATAAGCGGTTCAGGTAGACAATGACTTTTTCTGAGACAGCTCCATGGCGGAAGAGGGGAACGGCGTGGCGTTCTGCTCGGCGACAGATGTTTCTTGCCATATGGAGGTGGGCAGCTGCAGTATGTCCTCCAGGAAGGATGAATTGGCGGAGTGGAGGGAGTTCTTTCGACATCTGATCCATCCACTCTTCGAGTTGTTTGGTGCCTTCTGCATCAAAGCGTGTTTTTCCGATTTTATCTTCGCTTGCTTTGGTACGGGGGGTGGCCACAGCAGCGCCGAGATCAAAGAGCGTGTGTTGGATCTCTTCGAGCTGCTCTTTGTAGATCGAAAAGGCCTCATCCGTCGGCAGGAAGGCGATAGAAAGCCCAAGTGCTGCAGAGAGTTCGTCGACGGTCCCTAGGGCATGGACAAAGGAGTCATCCTTTGGCACGCGGTTGCCAGAGAAGAGGGCTGTTTCGCCTTGATCGCCTGTTTTTGTGTAAATTCTCATTCTGTATTAATTATATTTAATTGGGACTTAAAATCCAGAGCTGTTGTTCAAGTTTTTTGAGGGCTTCGGGATCGTGCTGGTGCTCTTCGGTGATCGACTTTGTGTGGTCGAGGTGTTGCCACGCTTTTGGGTAATTCATCCGCTTCGTATGGAGAGCGGCAAGCAGGTATTCGGAGGTGGGATTCTGAGGGTCGAGTTGGTGGAGTTTTTCTAAGCAGGTGAGCGCTTCCTTTTCTCGGAGGAGCTGGAGTTCCGTAGAAGCAAGATTGAGCCACCCTGAACGGAATTTGGGGTGTTTTTTAAGGATCTTGGTAAGTTCGTTTTTCTTTTCGAGGAGGGATTCGCGTGTTTCGTCAACAGAAATAAAGGTGCTGACGATTCCCGCCTCATCGACTCGGCCAAGCAGAAAGTCTTCTGCTAACGGTTCACGGTAGAGAAGGTGAGGGGAGCGTTTGGATTGACTGGATTGGAGCACTTCGAGGCCACGCTTTTTGTCGCCAGTGAGAATGAGAGTGAAGCCGTAGAGTTCTTCAATCAGCGGATCATCTTTAATGAAGAGGAGGGCGATCTCGTAGCTTTTTCTTGCCTTCTCAAAATCCTGTGTAGACCAGTAGACCGAGGCTCGGTTGACATGACTGAAACCGACTGTTTCTCGCAGGTCGCGGAGTTGGAGCTCACGGGTGTTCAGGCTGAGGTATTCGTCTGAATCCACGTGGACGCCCCGCGCGGTCGTTTCGATATTCACCACCTCTTTTCCATCGCGGAAACGGACGTAGATGTGGCCAGGGGGAGTGACAATTTCTAGGGGAAGGTCGAGGCGCTGCGCCAGAGCGAGGTAGAGAATCGATACCCCTAAACAGACCCCACGGCGGGAGTCCATGACGCTTGGTAAAAAGGTATAGAGGTCAATATCTTTTGCATACTCCGAGTGGGGGGGGAAGCGGAACTGAAGTTCTTCAAAGATGAAGCGGTTCATCTCTTTGACTTTGTCGAGGGAGCTGCTCTTTGGCGAAAGACGCGCTTGGATTTGTAGAGCCATCAGATCCAGCATCGCTTCATAGGACTCTACCTCTGCGGTGGTATGCGCAGTGGTGCTCATCTCGGAAAGAAAGAGGGCGCGGGCCAGGTCGATCTCTTCGGGAGGAAGACGTAGGAGATGGTCAAGTGAGTCAAGTCGGTAGCCCTCTAGTCTGCGGTTGCCGAGGTGACTGCCCAAATGGCGGATGGTCCTCCTTTCCGCTTCGGTGAGGGAGGGAAGCTGCTCATCATTGGGTTTGGTCGTCATCCGGATGAGGGTATCAATCGTCGAGAGGTCTGGAAGAGGGAGCGATGTGGGGCTGCCGTAGGAGAGGTGTCCTTGGTTGAGAAGGTTGAAAGCTCTAGAGAGGGCCATCTGACCTTCGTGGGTGTCAGGGTAGAGGTCGTAGAAGGCGAGGTGGTGGGAGACGGAGGTGGGGTCGAGGCGAGCGAGAAGGGTTTTGAGGTTTTGGGGTGCAGCCACCAAACTGAGAGGGAGGAGAAGGAGAAATAGGGCTCGAATCATGATTTTAGCAGTTTTTCGATGGCTTCCTGGAGTTGGCTATGCTCCATGATCTCATGAAAGGGGACTTTTTGGCGAATGGTCCAGTTTGTGGGGGAGAGAGTTCCGGGAACATTGATCCTCTCCTCATTGGGATCGTCGTGGATCAGCTCGGGATAGAGCGAGAGGTATTCGGAAAGAAGATTGATATGGAAGATGCTTGAGCTGGTGTGGGTGTCTCGGAGGATTTCAAACCGTTGATCGTAGGTGATTTTTTCATCGTAGTCCCAGCCTTTCACCTTCGCCAGGCGCTTCGCTTCATCAGGTTCATGGGCCCACCATTGTCCGAGGGTCTCTGAGTCGTGTGTGGAGACGGTCGTCATGCTAAGGGGAGGGTAGAGTTTAGGATTGATGAGGTTTTGGTCTCCTAGCCAGTTTTTCTCCCACCTCATCACTTTGGTGCCGGGAATCCCCATTTGAGTGAGCACAGCCCGGACCTCGTCGGGAACGGTTCCCAGATCCTCTCCCACAGGCAGCATCCCCGTTGTTTGGAGAAGGACTGACATCAGCTGATGCCCTTGTTCAAGCCAAAGATTTTCTTCAGGAGGGGTAAAGAACCCCTCTTCAGGCCCCTTGCCCCTTTCTATCGCCCAGATCCGGAAGAACCCCACCACGTGGTCGAGGCGGTAGAGGTTGTACAGATCTTCGGAGGCACGAAGGCGCTTCTTCCAGAAGGTATAATCGCGCGCTTTAAGCGCCTCCCAACGGTAAAGGGGAAAGCCCCAGTACTGTCCTTTGGGACTGTACATGTCGGGTGGAGCCCCTGCCGCGAGGTTTTGATTGAAGAGTTCTGTGTGTGCCCAGACGTCCGCGGAGTCGGGACTCAGGAGGATGGGAAGGTCTCCTTTGATGAGGATGCCTTTCTCGTTGGCATACTCACGGACCTCTTTCATCTGTGTGTAGCAGAGAAACTGGAGATACTCAAAATAGTGGATCATCTCTCTTTCCTCTTCTGCGATCTGCAGGAGAGCATCCAGATTGCGGCAGCGGTATTTAATATCCCAATCTTGCCAGTGACTTCCACCGCTGATCTCTTTCAACACTTTGAAAAGAGCGTAGGTGCGTGTCCAGGGATGCTTCTCCACAAACTCGTGAAACGCAGGATCGTTTACAAACTCTTCCCGGTGGGAGGCAAAGTAGAGTTTGAGGAAGTGCTCTTTGTTCAGACGTAACTGAGGAAAGTTAATGCGTTTTTCGGTGTCGATTTTTTTGAGGAGTTTTGTCTCTTCGGTCTCTTTGAAACCTTTGAGTTGCTGAAGGCTGAGGTGGAGGGGATTGAGCGCGACTGCAGAGAGCCCGTTATAAGGGGAGGGGTTGGCGGAGTCATTGAGGGGAAGGAGCTGGATGATGTCGAAGCCGACGGAGGCGCACCAGTCAATGACGGGGTAGAGATCCGCAAACTCTCCAATTCCATGGCTATTCTCTGTCCGGAGATAAAAAAGAGGCACGCAGATCCCATGTCGGTCTCTGATGCCAATTTTTTCCCAATGTTCTCGAGCTGGTGTTTGGTGAATCAGCGCTAAGAGCGTTTCGTCCACCATATCTTATGACTTCCTCACCATGCCCATGACGCTGGAGAGGTCCATTTGAGGTTTGTCGCTCTTTTGTTTCTCGATGATGGGAACCATCGATGATGCAAGCGCTTCTTTCCAGAGAACCATTTTTTCGTAGAGGATCGAAGCGGCGTTCATTAAACTCTCTTGGGTCACACTTTCGACAGGCATTGTATGGAAAAGAATGAGTGTGTCCATTTTTGAGGAGTAGGCAAAGGTTCCGAGGTTGGGTTGGGGAAACCCATTGGAGCGCAGGGCTTGCACAAGGACGTCTTCGCGGTAACGCCCTTCTTTTACCTCTCCAAGGAAACAGATGGCGAGGACGTTTTCTTGGTTTTCATCAAGCTCAAATTGGATCTGTTGGTCTTTGAAGCTGAGATTGACGGCTTCAAGATTTTCTGCATTGAGATTGAGATTAAAGGTGTTATTGAGTTGCTGAACAACTCCTTCAAAGGTGGATGCCATAATTAAATCCTCAAGTTACCCATGCATCTTCATCATCTTCTTCGTCCTCCTCATCCTCATCATACTCGAAGAGGTCGTCTTCCCACTCTTCTTCAGAGAGGAGTTCTTCTTCGAGCTCTTCAAACTCTTCCTCTAGAGTCTCAGAGGCTTCTATAATCGCTTTTAACACATCATCGCGGTGTTGAACAGAGGTAAAGACCCGCTCGAGGGAGACTTGGTGGACAGAGTCACGGAAGATATTGATAATGATGATCTTAAACTTTAGCAGTTGCAGGGGATCGTGGATGCTTGCACGGGAGGCGATAATATTGATATTTTGGATGACCTTGTCAGAAGAGGGGTAGCGGTCAAAAGCAAGCCCAATAAACTGCTCACGGAGAAGTTCGTCCGTCACATCCTTCGGAAAGTGTTTTTTCATTTCAGTCAGAGTCACTCGTCTTTTTCGCATGCGCGCTTCCTCTTCTTCTATTCAGTTTCTATTCCGTCTAAATTATGCAGCTGCAGCAGGGCCACTTCCACTTTCTTTGGATGCGGCCTTTTCAAGGTTCACTCTTGGTTTCTGTGCTTCCATTCCAGAGGCTTTCCCTTGCCCTCCAGCACCAGCTTGCTTAGCAGGGTTGGTGATTCCTTGAGTAAAGCTCTCCTTGACAGCGCGGTTCTGTGCGCCTTTGAATTGATTCATGGTTGAAAGAAGGACTTGGAGATTCTTAATCGAATTGACGGAAGTACGTAAGTAGGCAATGTCAGCTCCCGGTTTTTTGACCTCGGCTCCTGCCTTTTTGATACAGAGGTTAGCGGCAGCTCTTTGATCCACTTGGCTTCCAAAGGTGCTCTTCATCAAATTGCTAGTCTCCTTGAATGTGGTGCTATCGAGAAGCTTACCCATGAATTTTCCAAACTCTTCTTGGGAGCCAAAGATATTGGCAGTCTCTTTACTTGTCCGACGGACTTGCGTGGGGGTAGAAGCGTGAGGGGCTTGCGCCGTCATATCTTGAGGAAGTCTTCGTTGGGCTGCTTTGGCATTTCCGAACATCGTTTTTGCCTCATCGAGCTTGTCCTGGGTTTGATCGAGTGCATCTTTCTTTGCATCCAGGTTGGTCTGAAGCTCGGAGGTGTCTTGTCCTGCGGGAGCGGCTTCTAACTCTTTACTGAGTCCGCTGATTTCAGCCTCGAGACTCTCTACCTCTCCTTCCAGTTCTCCAACTCGCTCACCATAGCCTTTGGTGATGGTGTCGAGAGCTTCAACAGCTCCCTCCTCATCCCCTTTGTAGTTCGCGAGCAGCTTCTCGTTGATTTGGCCTGGGTCACCGTTGGGATCAGCAGCAATTTCACGGACATCTTGCTCTGCCATCTGAAGGTGTTCTTGCTTTCCTTTTGCAGCTGCTTCGTCTCCCTCTTTGGCAAGTCCCGCTTTTGTTGCATCTTCTTTTTCCGTTGCTTTCTTGACTTCTTCTGGTTTCTCAGCTTGGCTTGTTTTGGTGAGTTTATCTAAGCCCTTGGCAGACTGCTTCATTTCAGCCGCAAGTGTGGGGTCTGCGAGGTTGGCTTTTTGAGCGGCCGCCTTTTCCCCTTTGATCTCTTGTGTGAGTTCTTTTGCGCCTTCGATGGTGTCCATCAACTTTTCAGCTGATTCACCGGAGATCTGAGAAGCCATTTGTGAAATGTTTCCCATGTCCATAGGATTTATCCTCCTTTAAGCCCACTCAATTCATGCGGGCTGATCATTAAGAAATTTGTATTCTTCCCAACGGCTGGATGCGGATGTCGGAGACAATTTCTTGGTAGGAGACGACGGAGATATCACTGAATTCCATTTCAATGAGTTTGCGTACGAAGCGGCGGACGTCGATCGCGGTCAGGATCACAGGAGGTTGGCCTCCTGGAGGCGGGGGAGCGACAGTGGTTCGAACGCTTTGTAGGATGAGTTGGACGGAGTCGGGGTCGAGAGCGAGGTAGGATCCTGCAGAGGTCTGCTTGATCGCACCTCGAACCATATCTTCAATTTCGGGGTCGAGAATGTAAACCGAGAGCACCGATTGCCCTTGGGAGTATTTGTAACTGATGTAGCGCTTGAGCGAGGAGCGGACATATTCGGTCAGTAGGACGGTGTCTTTTTCAGTCTGTGCCCACTCGGCAAGCGATTCCATAATGGTTCTTAAATCTTTGACAGAGATCTGCTCTTGGATGAGACGCTTAAAGATATCTGTCATTTTTTGTAGAGGGATCAGTCTGGTCACCTCTTTCACAAGGTCAGGGAACGATTTTTCCATGAACTCAAGCATCGCTTTGACCTCTTGGATACCGATGAACTCTCCAGCATAAAAACGGAAGAAGTAGGAGAGGTGTAGAACCATCACCTCTAGAGGTCCCCAGTGTTTGATTCCTGCTTTTTCAAGCAGTTCTCGGTACTGCTCATCGACCCATTGAGAGGGTAGGCCGAGAGAGTTTTTGTAAGTGGTATAGGGTAGATTGTAGCGGCGTAAGTTCTCCTCAGACTCGTTGGTGAGGAGCTTATCAGCAAGGACTTTACCGCGTATGATCGGGACCTCGTTGAGGTGAATCGAATATTCATCGGCTTCTAAAATCGGGGAGTCCGTACGGACGTGAACCCCCGGAAAACGCACACCCAAGTCGTGGTAGAGGGCGTGACGCATTTTGGGAATCATTTGGTCAATGAAACTGACATTTTTTCCCTTTTGAGATTCTTGGATCATCTCAGAGAGGCTACTTCCCACTTCTAAGATGACAGGGAGAGTGAGAGCGTAGGAGTCAATCCCTCCGCCTGCGACGACTTTATGTCCTTTGACAGGGGTTTCGACACCAGGGGAGGCCATCGTGGTACCAGGACCTCCAGAGTCCATCGCTGCACCCCCTTGGGCGATCTCACGCTCTGCTTTGATCTGTGCGTTGGACCAGAGGGAGTAACCGATGATCCCCAGGACAGAGGCAAGGAACATGAAAGGCGGTTTCGGGAATCCTGGAATAAGCCCAATACCAATCAAAAACGCGGCTGCAACCATCAAAGCTTTTGGCTGAGCGAGCATCTGCCCAGAGATGTCTTTACCGAGGTTGGATTCTGTCTCATCTGACGAGACACGGGTCGTGACAATACCGGCTGTGACCGAAATGAGAAGGGCTGGAATCTGAGAGACGAGACCATCACCAATAGAGAGGAGGGTATAGGTTTTTGCCGCTTCGCCAGCACTCATGTCGTTGTAGAGCATCCCGATGATCAGCCCTCCGACGGCGTTGATAAGGGTAATCACAAGACCGGCGATCGCGTCCCCTTTAACGAACTTCATCGCACCGTCCATCGCACCGTAGAGCTGACTCTCTTTCTGGATCGCCAAACGTCGGTCACGGGCTTGGTCCTGATCGATCACACCCGCTCTCAAGTCGGCGTCAATCGACATCTGTTTACCGGGCATCGCGTCGAGGGTAAAACGCGCAGCAACTTCCGCGACACGCTCCGAACCTTTAACAATGACGATGAACTGAACAAGGGTGATGATCAAGAAGATAATTCCCCCGACGACGAAGTTACCTCCGACGACGAAGTTACCAAACCCAAAGATGATTTCCCCGGCATCTGCATGGAGAAGGATCTGTCGGGTCGTCGCGATGTTCAAACCGAGACGGTAGAGGGTAGTGATGAGAAGCAGAGAGGGGAAGATGGAAAGCTGTACCGCGCTTGAAATGTAGACAGAGGTGATCAAAAGCGCCACTGAGACCGTGAGGTTCAAGGCGATGAAGTAGTCAAGCATGAAGGGGGGAATCGGAATGATGATCAGCGTCAAGATCGCCATCAAGATGATGACAAGGACGATGTCCGCTCCTGCTGTCATACGCGACATGGCGCGGTCGCCACCTAATCGAGCTGTGATGCCCTCTAGAGCATTCTTCAATCCATCTAACATTCGTTAACTCTCCAATTCCGGTTCATCAAGTCCAAGTTCGCGCGCTTCTTCTAAAGAGGCAACCCACTTCAAGATTTCTGCTAGGGGTTCGTACGTCTCTTCAGGGACAAAGTCATCAATCTCACCCTCTGCCCAGAGTTGTTGAGCGAGGGGAATATTTCTCATGACAGGGACATTCTGGTCTCTTGCCAATTCAATGATATGTTTCGCCATTTTATCGCGACCCATCGTTGTTATCCAGGGGGCTTGGTCAATTTCTTCATCAAAAGCGATTCCGATAGCGAGGTGGGTCGGGTTCGAGACAACGGCTTTGGAGTTGGACACCCCTTTGGCAGGGCCTCCTCCATCCCCGTAAGCGATGTCTTGAGCAATCTGCTTACGTTTACCTTTAATCTGCGGGTCACCCTCTGTGTTCTTGTACTCCTGCTTCACTTCGAACTTTTCCATCTTCATTTCGTTCGCGAAGTTATGCTTTTGGTAGACGAAGTCGGCAATCGCGACGACGACGAACATCAGGCCGACTTTCCAAAGTACCTCATAGAGGAAGTGGTAGAGGACCATCAGGGAGCCGGTGAGTGGCAGGGCCACTGTTTTGGTGAGGACCGGTAAGCTTTTGTACATGACCGTGTAGATCAAGATAGCAGCTAGGATGATCTTGAAGAGGGATTTGAGAAGCTCAAAGAGGGTCTTCATCTTGAACTTAGACTTCAAGTTCTGGATCGGATCAAACTTCTTAATGTCGGGTTTGAGGGCTTCTGGGGCGAAAACAGGTCCAATCGCCAGGAAGTTGATCATCACACCAAAGAAGGCAATAAAACCCATGACAGGACCAGCTAGGTAAAAAATGCTCAAGATAGCTGAACCTAGGAGGCTCGGAAGGATGTCTGTGATGTTTTCCTGAGGGATCGACAAAAAGGCGGTGAGGATAAACGCCTTCATGTGCTCGTAGAAGTAGCTCATGAGCGTCAAAATAGCCCCTACAGCTGCCATAAAGGTGAATGCAGACGGAAGGTCTTGAGACTTTGCTACTTGACCCTTCTTCCGCGCGTCCCTCAACTTCTTAGGGGATGCCTTTTCGGTCTTCTCTCCCATAACCCTATTTTACCACGGTAGTGCTTTACACATAGAAAGAACATTCAACTCTCTCATAACGAGCGTCTAACGTCAATATTTTCGATCTGTGTACTTAATAAAGAGACTGTTCTTCCTATACCCTCTCACTACTAGTATACCCTATCTTCCCCCCATAGTCAAGGTTGTTTTTGAACGAAAAATAGCCTAAATCACTGGTTTAAAGGAGGTTGAAAATGGCTGATTGAATCAATCTCTGCCATGCGTTATGATGCTCTCACAAAAATAGGAGCACTTACCGAAATGGCACAACTTTCATGTGGAATCGTAGGACTTCCCAATGTGGGGAAATCCACTCTTTTTAATGCACTAACCTCTTGTATTGCAGAGGCTTCGAACTACCCATTTTGCACAATTGAACCCAATATGGGAATTGTGGAGGTCTATGACCCCCGCTTAGAGGTCCTCTCGAAAATGAGTAAAAGTCAGAAACTCCTCTACGCGACGACCAAATTTTTGGATATCGCGGGCTTAGTCGAAGGAGCTTCGAAAGGAGAAGGCTTAGGAAACAAGTTCTTATCAAACATCCGAGAAACCAGTGCGATTGTGCATGTGGTCCGCTGTTTTGTCGATGACGATGTCACCCATGTCTCTGGCGGGATTGATCCCATCCGCGACATCGAGGTGATCAACACAGAACTTTTGTTGTCCGACCTTCAGATGATCGAGTCTGCTCTTGAGCGGATTGAGAAGCAGATGAAATCTCAGAAAGAGGCGCCGAAGGTCAAGGCTCTGCTTGAACGCGTTGTCGCTCACCTGAATGAAGGCAATCATATCCGTTCCCTCGAACTTTCGGAAGAGGAAGAGGAGCTTTTAAAGCCCTACCCTCTGATCACTCGGAAGAAAGTCCTCTATGTCGCAAACGTCGGTGAAGATAGCCTTCCTTCTCTCGAGAATGAGTATGTCCAGAGAGTGCGCGAGTATGCCGAGAAAGAGGGAAGCTACGTCCTTCCGATTTGTGCGAAGCTAGAAGCGGAGATCGCAGAGTTAGATGAAGAGGAGAGAAAAGAGTATTTACAAAGCCTAGGCTTGGAGATGTCTGGCCTGCAGCGGTTGATTAAGACCTCTTTTGATATGTTGGGGCTCATCACCTTCTTGACAACGGGTGAAATGGAAACCCGTGCTTGGACGATTCACAAAGGGGAGTCTGCAGTGAGCGCTGCGGGGCAGATTCACACCGATATCCAAAAGGGATTTATCCGTGCAGAAGTGGTCGCTTATGAAGATATAGTCGAAGCGGGTAGCCGCGCCGCCTCAAAAGAGATGGGAAAGCTCAGGACAGAAGGTCGAGACTATATCGTCCGGGACGGCGATGTCGTTCTTTTCTTACATAACTAATTAAAATTGAGTGGAGAGTGGGAAGAAGCACCTCTCCTCAATTGAATTTTTCCCTTAAAGCGTCTATCTAGTGGGGTATGAAGATGCCCCCCTTTCTCTCTAAGAAGTTTGTGCACTTTGGTGAAGCCGCAGATCCAGACCAAGCGGCTGCGATGATCCTAGAGAGTGGCCCTGAAGTCGCCGCAGAGTTTTTTATAGAGTGTACCGACTATACCTCCTGGATCAAAGAGGAGGGTGCAGAGCTCATGGCGAAGCTCGTTGAGTTTTTTTCAAACGAGTGGATCCACTACCGTTTAGAAGCAGAACAAGCAGAATCGATTGTCAAGGCGCTTTGGAATATTTTCCCACTCATCGAATCCCATCTCACGAAAAGTGTCACGTTTGTTGCTGAAGGGGAAGCGCACCAAGAGTTTCCTCTTCCCTTTGTGACTCTGTCGACTGAACTCTCAGAAATCGTGCGTGGGAGCTCCAACCTAAGCCGGCCTTTAGAGGTCCCTACGATTACCCCTCAGCAGTTCAAATTTGTCAGGGAATATGCCTACTCGGGAGATGTGGAGTACCTTTGGCGCGAAGAGCCCGAGGCCATTGTCGATATGATTCGGCTGGCATCCGATATGGGAATGAAGGGACTTGCGCAGCTTGCAGCCCGTACCTATCGGCGCTATTTAACAGAAGAAAATGTCGTTGAGCATTTGGAAAAGGCGAGTCTCATGTATCTCAAGCCTCTTGAAGAAGAGTGCTGCCAGTTTATCAGTGACCATGCTCTAGGGATTAATCTTGAGCGGAGTGAGCTATTTGGGCTCTTCCTAGAGGTCGAGTGGATCCGTGAGGAATTCCAGCCCCTTCTCGTCAGGGTGGCAAAAGATGTGACGCATCTCAAGTTGAAAGGGACGGCAGGAAGCGACTCTTTTCTGTTAAGCCTTCTCCCTAGCATGAAGAAGTTGGTCAGAGTCGATGTCGGTGAAGCTCGAGGGCTCTCTGAGGAGCTCGTCGAGGAATTTCCGGTCGTGAGTGAATGGCTGTTTAATTGTGCAGAGTGGTTAGATGATACGCTTTTTGAACGTCTCATTCCACGAGCCAAGAAAGTGAGCCGGCTCGAGATTTCTGCAGTAGGAGACCTGACTGAAGCGAGCTTATCCCAACTGAGTCGACTTCCATGGCTGACAAAACTCAATATTTCAGACATGCATGGAATCAGTAACGATGTGATTGAGCTGATTGCTTGTGCAGCTCCCATGCTCACAGAGTTGACTTTTCAACACTCACATATTGGAGATCCAGGTCTCATTGCGCTCGGTGAGCACTGCACAGAGTTGCGCATTCTAGATCTCACTCGGGGGAACTTCACCAACGAGGGAATCATTCTCTTTTCTGAAAAGGCGAAGAATTTAGAGAGGTGGATTCTCAAAGATGGACGAGGTTTTGACGAAGAGGGACTCCAGATGGCTTTTAGGCAGATGCCTGGGCTTCAGTTTGTTGATCTTTCTGGGTGCCGGGTTTCAAGATATTTTGAAGAAGAGTGGAAACTGATCTTAGCTTAAAGAGTGCAGCTGCTCTTTCGCCATTTTGACATCCCTTGCGATCTGTTCGCGCAGTGCTGAGAGGCTGTCAAACTTCAACTCTTCTCGGATGAAATTCACAAAAGTCACTTCCACTTCATGGCCTGTGAGGTCGAGCTCTTGGTCAATCACATGCACTTCAAGGAGGAGCTTTTTGTCTCCACGGACTGTGGGGGCTCGCCCAAGATTGGCGACTCCTTCGTAGACGACTCCCTCCGATTTAAGTAGGACAGAGTAGACTCCTTCAGGTGGAACGACCGTAGTTGTGACATCCATATTCGCAGTCGGGAAGCCCATCTCTGATTTTCCAATGCCTCTTCCGGGAATGACGGGGAGTTTCACGCTATAGGGCCGGCCAAGGAGCTTCTCCGCCGTGGTCAAGTCTCCATGGATGATCGCTTCACGGATTCGACTACTGGAGATGGGGGTATGATCGATGGAAAAGGGGGGGATATAACTCACCTCAAATTGCTTTTGACCGGCGAGTTCTTGAACGATCTCTGGGGTCCCTTTCCGCTCTTTTCCTATTCTCGAATCGTGGCCGAGGACCAAAGCTTTCATATGAAGCTCTGTCAGGAGAGAGTCTATAAACGCTTCTGTCGACTGGTTAGAAAACTTTTCGTCAAAGGGGAGGGTGATGATCCAGTCAATTCCCATCTCTTCCATTCTTCTGTACGCCTCTCCTCTTTCAAGAAGGAGCTTGGGCGGGTTGCCTGGGGAGAAAAGTTCAGATGGGTGGTTAGTAAACGTCAGGACGACACTCTCAGCGTTCAGTTGCTTCCCTGTTTTTCGGGTTTGGCGGAGGAGTTCCTGATGTCCTAGGTGGATGCCATCAAAGAAGCCGATTGTCACGACAGAGGACTTTTCCTTGGGGAAATCGCTTAAGCTGGTGAGGGTGCCCATGGCTTCAACTCTATAGAAGAGGGGGTTTCTTTGATAGTTTCTAAGTCGACACACTCGTCAAGGCGGAAGTGCCCGGAGCGGGTGCGTGTGAGATCACGTAGGTGGGCGAAACAGTTTAGCTTCCTTCCGAGGTCGTCTGCCACAGAGCGGATATAGGTGCCTTTGCTACATGCAATCCGGAGCTTTAAGTTGGGGTAGTTGTATGAGAGGAGCTCGGTTTTCAATTCAACCGTACAGGGAGAGCGCTCAACTTCAATCCCTTTTCGGGCAAGATCACAGAGCTTTTTGCCTCCCACTTTTTTTGCGGAAAACATCGGGGGGATTTGTTCGACTTTTCCTTGGAAAGCTTGGAGAGCCTCTTCTACCTCATCCTGAGTGGGGATATAGTCTGAGGTCTCTTGAATTTCACCATCCACATCGAAGGTATTTGTCCTGGCTCCCAGTTGGAGTTCTGCGACATACTCCTTATCGGAGGTGAGAAACTGGTCTGAGAGGCGCGTGTACTTCCGTCCTACAAGCATCACCATGACGCCTGTTGCAAAAGGATCCAAAGTTCCGGCATGACCAATTTTTCGGACGCCTAATAGGCGTCTGAGGACAGCAACAAGGTGAAAGGAGGTCACGTTTTTAGGTTTGTTAATGAGAACCAGGCCTTCACGCGTCGGCTGAAGGGTGTTGTTCCTTTCTCTCATTCTCTTCTTCGTGAATCCTTTCGATGAGTTCTTCAATTCGAGCATGTTTCTCTACCGAATCATCTAAGATAAATCTGAGTTCAGGGAAGTGGTGCATGACCACCTCTTTTGAAGCGTTGACAGCAATGAAGCCCGCGGCAGAGTTGAGTCCTTCGAGGGTTTCTTTTTTCTTTTTCTCATCCCCAATGACACTCACATAGACTTTTGCGTAGTGAAGGTCTTTAGTGATATCGACTCTTGTTAAGGAGACAAAGTCGTCGACCGCTGGGTGTTTGACCTTGCTTCTAATAACCTGAGAGATCACCTCTTTGAGTAGAGAGTTGAGTCGTTCTGTTCGTCGAGTCATGTAGCCTTAAAGTTCCTGTTCGTAATAGGTAATTTCAAAGGCTTCAAGAATGTCACCGACTTGATAGTCGCTGAATCCATTGAGGAGGATACCACACTCAAATCCTTTCTGGATCTCTTTGACATCCTCTTTAACTCTCTTGAGCGAAGAGATGGGGCCTTTCCAAATTTCTTCGCCTTCTCTTTTCACACGGACAGAGTGGTTACGGTGAATGGTTCCTTCACTGACGATACAACCTGCAATCTGTCCTAGCTGAGAAGATTTGAAGACCTGTCTCACTTCAGCTGCACCGGTGTCACTCTCTTTAGAGAGTTTATCGAGAGTTTGTCTCATCAGCTCTTTAACCTCATCCACTGCATGGTAGATGATGTCGTGGAGGAGGATTTTGACTCCAAGCTCTTTTGCAAGGGGCTCGGCATGGCTCTCTACTTTCGTGTGGAAGCCTAGAATGACAGCGCTGGATGCATTAGCCAGTTGGATGTTGGACTCGGAAACCTCACCGACCTCTGAGGAGACGATGTTGAGGTCGACTTTGTCAGACTTGATCTTCGAAAGGGCAGTGATCAGGGCTTCCATCGAGCCTTGGACGTCTGCACAGATCATCAGATTGAAGATTTTCTTCTCTTGCTTAGCGACATCCTCAAGCATGCTTTCTAGAGTGGCAGGTTTTCTCTGCATACTCTTGAGGCGAACCTGCGACATCCGTGCTTCTGAAATCTCTCTTGCTTCCTTTTCTGAGTCGATCACAATGAATTCCGATCCAGCATCGGGAAGCCCAGAAAGTCCTGTGACTTCAACTGGTGTCGAAGGGGGAGCCACTTTGAGTTGCTTACCGTGTTCATCACGCATCGTCTTGATGCGACCATAGTAGGTGTCCGCAATGATCGCGTTTCCTAACTCTAGCGTTCCGTTTTGAATCAGAATGGTTGAAACGGCTCCGAGCCCTTTATGCATTTCTGATTCGACGACGGTTCCTCGAGCACGGGTATTTGGATTTGCTTTGAGCTCTAAGACTTCTGCTTGAAGTGCTAGCATTTCAAGCAGGTCGGGGATACCATCACCGGTCACAGCTGAGCAGTTGACCGTAATGGTCTCTCCACCCCAAGCTTCGGGAAGGAGTTCGATCTCAGAGAGCTGTCTGTAGACATTATCCGCATCGAAGTTCGGCTTATCCGACTTGTTGATAGCGACGACGATGGTCACATCCGCTTCTTTGGCGTGGTTGATCGCTTCCACGGTTTGTGGCTTGATACCCTCGTCTCCAGCAACAACGAGAACCACGATATCTGTCAGCGTGGCGCCGCGTAGACGCATCTCGGTGAAGGCTTCGTGGCCAGGGGTATCGAGGATGGCGATGTCTCCCACTTTCGTATGGCATCTGAAGGCACCGATGTGCTGTGTGATTGCACCTGCCTCACCAGAGGCAACGTTGCTTTTACGAATGGAGTCGATCAGACTGGTTTTACCGTGGTCAACGTGACCCATGAAGGCGACAATCGGCGCTCTTAGCTGAAGCTGATCCGCCCCAGCAGAGGCGATCTCTTCCGCAATCGATTGATCTGTGACGCGGATCAAATCTTCTTCAGAGGTATCTATTTCAATTTTACAACCAAAACCTTCACCAACGAGTTGGATCGCTGTTTCATCATCAAGAGCGTCGTTGATCGTGAGCATCAATCCATGCTTGAGGAGCTCAGCAATGAGTTGAGAGGCTTTGAGCTTCATCTCTGCTGCAAGGTCTTTAATCGAAATCGGGATGCGGACCTTCACCTCAGTAGGACGGACAGTCAGCTCTTCCTGGGCAGCTGTTGATAGCTTAGGGCGTTTCTTGCGGTAGCGGCCATATCCCTCATCATATCCGCTCGCAGCAGCGCGATCGCGGCTTGAGAAGGGTCTCGATTTAAAGTCACGGAACTCTTTGTACTTCGACCCTTTTGATGCCTTCTTTCCGCCTGTACGTCTGTCTGAATCCTCACGCGGTGGGGAAGGAGGAGGGAAGGAGCGCTTGTCGCCCGGTTTCTTCTCTGAGGCGGTTTTTTCAGGAGCCGGCTTCGGCTTTTTCGGAATCAGGTCTTTAACGTGTTTTCCAGTCGGGCCGAGCTTTTCTTGTGCAGGGGGGGCTTTTTTAGCCTCCTTCTTTACAGGTGTGGGTGTTGGAGCTTCAGCGACTTCCTCGACGACAGGGGGAGGTGCTTCCTCTGTCACAGTTGGAGCGGCAGGTTCGGGGGCTTTTTCAACTTGCTCAGACTCTGCAAAGACAGACTTAGAGCGCGCCTTAATTTTTGGCGCCTCTTCTTGTTCTACCTCTGCCTCATCGCCTTTAGTGACGGATGGCTCTTTCTCTTTCGGTGTTTTCTTTTTGGTGAGCTTTGCCTTAATTCCTTTTAGATCTAAGGCCTTTGCAATCTGCTTGTTTTTGATATTCAGCTTGGGAGCCTTCTTATCAGCAGTTTCGCTTTTTTGCTCGTCTTCTTTCTTTTTAGCCATACACGCTGGGGTTGCAAATTGTTCACCCATTCATGGGTGAGGGGTTACTTACTCTTCATTTTCGGAAGTGGATGACACCTCTTCTGGTGCTTTCGCAGCTTCCTCAGTCTCGATGCTCGAGAGAATCTGCTTTTGGATCTGCTCAAGAATCCTATCTGCGAGTTCTGCGCTGATCCCTGAAACTTCCGATAGTTGCGCCTGTGTCGCCTGGAGAATCTTTCTCGGTGTGCTGAAGCCTTCAGTCACAAGAGTCTCAAAAATCAGGCTGCTGACGCCAGGAATGCTCGTTAGCTCTTCATCGAGTTTAGGATCGTTCATGTCTGCGAGCTCGATACGCTGGACTGCCATCGCTTTGTTGTAGTCGGTGACTTTTTGCACTTCGAGGTCATAGCCGATCAACTCGCCATTGAGTGTCGCGTTCATCCCTCTCTTTCCAATGACGACGGGGAAGTCATCATCGACAACAACGATGGTCATTTGCTTCTCGTCTTCGTTCATGCTGAACTTCACAATCTCAATAGGCTGTAGAGCATTTTGAAGGAGCTCTATCGGGTCAGAAGAGTAGGGGATAATATCAATTTTCTCGTGGTTGAGTTCACGAACGACGTTTTTGACACGGAGGCCTCTCATTCCGACACAGGCACCGACAGGATCCACTTTCGGGTCTGTTGTGCGGACGGTGAGCTTGGTTCTGTAGCCAGGATCGCGAACAATGCGGTCGATCACCACGGTGCCATCCGTGATTTCAGGAACTTCTTGGATAAAGAGCTGTCGGACAAATTCTGGGTCACTGCGGCTTAGTACGACTTCAGCGCTTCCATTTTCTGTATCACGAACGTCTTGCAAGAGGGCAAAGACGCGGTCTCCGACACGGTACTGTTCGGTACGGGGGTAGTTCTTAATCGGCATCACACCCTCGACTTTACCTAAGTCGATAATGAGCTTCGCTCCGCGGATAAAACGCTTGACCGTTCCAGAGATGAGGTCGCCGATGCGGTGTCGGTACTCTTCGTATACGACGTCTCTTTCTGCAGTACGCAGTTTTTGGGTGATGACTTGGCGCGCTTTTTGTGCGGCGATCCTTCCAAAATCTTTAGGGGTGACAATGACGTCAATGAACTGTCCAATAGAGCAATCGGGGTCAATTTCACGGGCATCCTCGAGGGAGATCTCAACGGCAGGGACTTCTACATCGTCGACGATCTCTTTTTCACAGAAGACGTCGATGCTTCCTGTTTTGGAATTGATGGAGACACGGGCGTTGGAGGCACCTGCAATACTTTTTTGCGCGGCCACACAAAGAGACTCTTCGATGGCTTCAATCACAATGTCTCTTTTAATCCCTTTTTCTCTCTCTAAGTACTCAAAGATGGCGATCAGATCTTTATTCATATTTTCCTTCTCATCATCGACCTCACTCTAGGAGTGAAATCTTTGTAAATTTGGTATTTGGAAGTGTGGAACTTTTCTGTAAGCTCGCTGTATTTGTACTTCCTTTACAAAAAAAAGAAGTTTGCACTTCTTTTTTTCAACACGTCTTAGGAGACCTTAGATGAGGATTCATCTAAGGTCTCCTTAGAAACGACTACGACTGGCTTTCGTCAGAAGAGGTCTCAGCGCTCTCTTCAGCTCCTGTGCCAACGACAATGTCGTCTCTGTTCACTTGATTTTCATCAATCATGCACTCTTTCATGGATAGAGCAATCTTCTTATGCTCGGGGTCGATCTTGATCACTTTGGCTGTGATTTGATCGCCTTTTGCGATGACATCTTCCACTTTACCGAAAGCTTGGTCAGAGAGCTCTGTGACATGGATCAGTCCTTCGATTCCGTTGTCAAGCTCAACAAAAGCTCCGAATGCAGTGATTTTTGAGACAGTTCCCTTGAGAACAGCCCCTACAGGTGTGGTCTTTTCGATAGACTCCCAAGGGTTGTCGCTGAGTTGCTTTAGTCCAAGCGTGATCTTTTTGTTGTCGCGGTCGATCGAGAGGATCACGGCATTGACTTCATCACCTTTTTTCAGTAGCTCTGATGGGTGAGAGATTTTCTTGATCCAGCTCAGGTCAGAGATGTGGATGAGACCCTCAACACCTGGCTCTAGCTCTACAAAGGCGCCGTAGTTAGTGAGGCTCTTGATCTCGACATCGACATTTTTGCCAATCGGGTATTTCGCTTGAACGTCATCCCAAGGGTTGTGCTCGATTTGCTTGATACCAAGAGAGATTTTCCCTTCTTGCTTCTGCACTGAAAGAACAACCGCTTCGATCTCATCTCCTTTACGGACGATTTCACTTGGATCGGTGACTGTTTTCACCCAAGACATTTCTGAAACGTGGATCAGACCCTCGATTCCAGGTTCGATTTCGATGAATGCTCCGTAGGGGAGGAGGTTGACGATCATTCCCTTCACACGGGTGCCTGGAGGGTATTTCTCCTCGATGCGATCCCAAGGATTGTCTTCTTTTTGCTTCAGTCCTAGAGCAACACGGCCCTTCTCTTGGTCAATCGAGAGGATCATGACTTCGAGTTTGTCACCAAGCTGTACCATCTCAGAAGGGTGCTTGATACGCTTCCAGGTCATGTCTGTGATGTGAAGTAGGCCATCAATGCCATCGAGGTCGAGGAAGACTCCGAAGTCGGTGATGTTTTTGACGATACCTTCGCAGATCGCGCCTTCACTGATCGTTTCAAGCAGCTCAGCTTTTTTAGAGATGCGCTCAGCTTCGAGAAGCTCTCTTCTTGAAACGACGACATTCTTACGCTCGACGTTGATCTTGAGGATTTTAAACTCGTAGGTTTGGCCAATAAACTCATCGAGGTTTTTGATGCGCTTGTTGTCGATCTGGGAGCCAGGCAGGAAGGCTTCCATACCGATGTCGACCATGAGTCCACCTTTGACCTTACGGAGGACTTTTCCTTTCACAATTGAGCCCTCTTCGCAGTTGGAGATAATGAACTCCCACTGACGCTGGCGTTCCGCTTTCTCACGGGAGAGGACAATCTGGCCATTTTCATCTTCAGTACGGTCTAGGAAGACTTCTACTTCCTCACCGATCACGATTTGCTCAGGGTCAGAGAACTCTGAAGAGGGGACGAGTCCCTCACTTTTAAGACCGACGTCTACAACAACATGGTCTTTCGTGATTTCGACAATCGTTCCATTGAGGATCGTGCCAGGCACCATCGTTGTGCTCTCATCGCTAGATGAAGGAACTTTGCCATCTAAAAGAGATTTAAATTCTTGAGCATCAGATTCTTTAAATTCGATATCGTCGACGATCTTGTCTTCGGTCCAGGTGAATTGCTCTTGTTGTGCGTTTTTTGACATGTAAAGGTTTCTCCTTAATTTTTTCTATGATGAGCGAAATATTAGCAGATAGAAGCTATTAAATCAAGGAATTGAAACATTTCCCCTATATATAAGGGGACCGGTGATTAGTGCTCGAAATAGCTAGCCCAAGAGGTCTGGGTTTCGTAGAGAGTCACCTTGGTGAGAAGGGGGATTTGGGGCTTGAGATGGTCATAAATCCACTTTGCCATGAATTCGACGGTGGGGGAGTCGGTTTCGAGTGTTTCATTGATCCACTGGTGGTCAAAAAAATCTTTTAACATTGGCTTAACGATTTGACCAATGTCGTAGAAGTCCATCACCATGTTTTTAGAGGAGCCTTCTTCGTTTAGTGTGGGTGAGTTGAGCGTGATCATCAAGCGGTAGGTATGACCATGCGGTTTGCTACAGAGGCCTTGATGATGCTCTAGCGTATGTCCTGCGTCAAAAGTGAAAGATTTTGTAAGCTCAAACATTTTGTTATATTGGCAGATAGTATAGCATAGCGCTAAAAATTAGGAAAGTTGGATGTCGACAGTTGTCATGAAATTTGGCGGTGCAGCGGTTGCGACTCCTGAGCAGTTTAGCAAGATTGCCGAGGTGGTTGCAGAGGAGCGTACGCGGTTTAAAAATTTGGTGATTGTCGTCAGTGCGATGGCCGATATGACCAATCAGCTCGTCGAACTTGCCGAACAGGTTCACCCTGAACCTCCTCGTAGAGAGTATGATATGCTTGTCAGTGTCGGGGAAAGGATTTCCATCGCGCTTCTTGCTATGGCACTGGAAAAAAGAGGAATTCCGGCACAAAGTTTCACAGGCAGCCAATCGGGTATCGTCACTTCTGATGAGCATTCGAATGCACATGTCGTGGATGTTCGACCACGGCGTCTACTAACTGCTTTTGAACAAAACAAAGTGGTGATTGTCGCCGGTTTTCAAGGGTGCAGTTTGCGTGGCGAGATCACCACGCTGGGGCGCAATGGATCTGACATCTCTGCCGTTGCACTCGGTGTTGCCCTAGGAGCCAGTGAAGTGATTTTCTTTAAAGATGTTGATGGGGTTTACAGTGCGGATCCCAAAGAGAATCCCTCTGCAGTCCACTATCCAACTCTCTCTTATCAAGAATTTTACCGTACTGCCGGATCAAGTGGGGTCCTGCATAGCCGCTGTGTAGAGCTTGCAGAACACAACGCTCTCCCGCTCACTGTCTGCTCATTTGATCGACCCTTCAAAAAATGCACAAAGATCTTTTGTAGCCAAGCACTTCCACCCAGTTCTCCTCGGTATGAGGAAATCTCAGTAGCCATCACAGAATGATTGTATAGAAAGTCGATGACTTATAATATTAAATCCGGAGTTTAACCCTACATTGGAAAAAATAAGCGGATGAAAGTCGAGGAAAAAAAACCTCAGTTAGTCACCAATTTTAATGAGTCAGGCACAGATCCTGAGTCACCCTTCTACCGAGAATCCATTTTTCGAACGCTTTTGAAGATTTTTCGTCGTCAATTTCCCGATGCTGTCGACGGGGATCGGATTGATTTCGAAAAGCTTAAACCACGCTTTTTCGATGAGCTCCCTATTTTCACTCATAGCGAGTTTGAGGAAGCACCTTCACGAGTTTCGTTCTTCCTGCTCTCCAAGTACCGTCCCAATGCCTTTAACTTCTTCTTCGACCTCGTGAACAGTTGGCTTGTTCCTGGGCACCTTCTTGATGTGACACTCTTCTATGCAGTCGACTTCAATCTTCCCGAGCTAGGTGATCAGAAATACACGCTTTGTGAAGTGATGGTGAACATTTACAGTGACTTTGAGACAGACGAGATTAAGAAGAATCTTGCAGTCCTTAAAACAGAGATCAAACTGGGTGTGAGCTCTAGCTACTATGCTCGCAGGATCCTCGAATCAAAAGGACTCTCTTCAGATCAAAAAACAGCTGCGATACATGCTCTCATTGCAAAAGTGGCCAAGCGTTTTCCTGACACGTTCGATCCCGATATCCTAACAGAAATGCAATACATGTTGGTGATGTGTAAAGAGGCTTTTAAGGCTGAGCGTACGAGTAGACACCTATGCCGTATCGTCTGTTACAACTATCTTTTTCGCAAGCAGATCGCTTACTTGATGCAGAAGTACTCAGGAAAGCGACACCTTTGTTTGAAAGCTTTTCATATCCCACAAAAAACTCTGGGTCCACGTCGTCTTCTCGGGATTGCAATTGCGGTGAATTTTTTAAGTGATAAGGAAGTGTTGGATGACCGCCACTTGATGCGTGCCATCCAAAATCATATTCCCAATGTGCAGGCAATTGAGAACTCTTTTGTGAATATTCGAAAGGGGAGTGATCAGATTGCAACCCTCTACATCGAGATTCAAAAAATGGACGGTTCTCCCTTCACACAAGAGGAGGTTCTCCGACTTAGAGAAGAGTTGCCCGATGACTTGAAAGACCGTGTAGAGCATCTCATGCCTCCGATCTTCATGCCGAGGAATGAAGAGGAGATCATGAGGAATATCCTCTCTCTATCTAATCAAGTCAAATTTGCGAACGATATTCCGCAGGTCAATATCACTTTTGACGAGCAGACTCGTGCTCATCTTTATTTCACGATCATTCATGTCCGTGCAGAGAAGTCGACGGATAAAAGTATTGAAGAGCACTTCAAGCTAGCGAGCACATTCTTAGAGTTTCTCCCTGACTTTACGAAAAAAGTGGGCACGATTCGCAAGAAGTACCCAAAAGTGGCGACAGTGTTTCGGGTGAAGCTTCCCAAAGAGATGTTCCATCGGGAAGATCACTCGATCGATCTGTACAAAGCGCGTCAGGTTGTCGTGAGTGAACTAGAACGGATCTTAGGGGTCCTTCGTGATTATAACGGGGGAATGATCACCAAGCAAAACGAGCAGCTGGGTCGCCTCCGTACTCTTGTAGAAGAAGAGGGCGTCTATAACGATCTTCTTTTGGAGAACTTCTTCTACGCGATTTCTCCTGCCTCTCAACGCTCTCTTTTTGAGACAGAGGCTTTGAAAATTCTTTTTCTCCTCCTCGTGGACACCCTAGCTAGTGGCTTCCCCGATGGGCGTGCCGTGATGTTATCGATCCATTGTGAACTGGATGCCGTGTATGCGGTCATTATTGCTGATCGTGGGGGGATGAAGGAACGTGTACTAAAAGAGCTGAAGTCGATGAATATCGCACAATCAGAGCTTGTCTATTCATCGATCCGCACGATCGATCGACACTGCTTAGGGTTGATTTACCGCTCTGATGATCCTTACAAGCAGGAGTACTTTGCTGAAGCACTCCGCCACGCTACGAATTCACATACAGTAAAAGCGAGATAATAAACGTCACCGCGACAGGAGCTTTCACAGAGTTAAAGTGAAACATCTTGTGTCCGATGTTTAAAATCGAGAGCACAATGAGTGCGGGGTAACAGACAACAAGAATCGGCGCGAGGAAAGCGGCGATACCTGTGAAACCCAGTGTAGAGACGGCAAAAGTCAGGGCCAGTGTGACGACCAGTGAGTTTGAAAAGCTGATTTTTTCTCTGAAAATATCTTGGTGGAGGAACTCAGAGAAGACGGCTGCTAACGCAATTGCTGTGGTTAAGCAGGCGAGTGATACAGCGCCGATCGCAACGATTCCGGCATAAGCACCGAGAGTATGGATGGCGATCGCACCAAGAAACTGGTCACGGCTTAAGCCCTCAAGAGAAGCAGAATTAAAACTCGCCACGAAGCAAAAGCCAAAGTAGACCAGTGCAAGTAAGGATGCTCCAATGATACTCGACTTGAGCGTCATGAAGATGACATTGCGGAAGTTCTTCGTATGTCCGTGAGAGATCTCACTGCTCTCTAGACAAGCAAGAATCACCGTAGAGAAGTAGAAGGCGCCTAGAAGGTCCATCGTCTCATACCCTGTCTGAAGGCCAAAGAGGAAGGCGGTCCCACTTGTCATATTCGATAGGGGCGCCGGTTCTGCGCCGTAGATTCCCTTTACAATGATAATCACAAGAGTGACTAAAAGTAGGGGGGTGAGCACATACCCTAAAACATCCAAGATACGGTTCTTCTTAAAGGTCATGAGGTAAACCACCACACAGGCAATCACTGAAAAAAGCCAGAGTGGAACACCAGGGATGGCTAAATCAAAGGTGGAATGAGAAAGGGTTAGCAGCCTTGGCATCGCCCCAAAGGGACCGATGAGGCAGAGGATAAAGAGTGAAACAAGATATCCAGGAACCTTCCCGATACGTTTAAAAAAGAGGTGATAGTTTCCGTTGAAGAGCGTCATCGAAATGAGACCTAAGAAAGGCACTCCGATGGCGGAGATCATCAAGCCTAAAATAGCGATCGGGGTTTGGTTCTGGGCAATTTGTCCGACGGCGAGTGGAAATACCACATTTCCTGCTCCAAAAAACATGGAGAACATGGCAAAGCCGGTGGCCCATACAGATGATCTTGACTGTGCTTCCATTAGTTAGCGACTCCTTTAAAGGGAAAATTAGGCGATGACGTGTTTGTTTGTCACTTATAGCTAAGACCTTACAGAATTCTTTTGAAAAGTGCAAGGGCGAACTTCTCTACCTCTTGATACTACTAAAATTTTGAAAATGAAAGACATAACTTGAGATTGACAAGGTTTCAGCCTTGCCGATATGATGAAAAAAAATCTATTGAGGAGTGGTTATGAGTTCATGGGGCATTTTTTTGATCCTAATTTTGTTGTTATTAGGGATTGCCGTTGCGATGATTGTGGGGATTTACAACCGCTTTGTCACACTTAAAAATCGATTGCAAAACAGTTTTTCTCAAATTGAAGTGCAATTGAAGCGGCGTCATGACCTAATTCCCAATTTAGTGGAGATTGCGAAAGGATATTTGCAACATGAGAAGTCGACTCTCGAAGAGGTCACTCAAGCTCGTAACTTAGCTGCAAGTAGCTTAAAACAGGCGGCGACCCACTTCGGGAACGAGAGAGCTATGGAGCAGCTGGCTAAGAGTGAGGGGATGTTGACCTCTGCCCTGGGACGACTTTTTGCAGTTGCTGAAAGCTATCCCGACCTCAAGGCGAGTGAAAATATGATGCAGCTCACAGAAGAAGTGACTTCAACTGAAAATCGGATTTCCTTTGCCAGACAGGCCTATAATGATTCTGTGATGAACTTTAATAGTTATAAGCAGTCATTTCCTCCCGTTCTTTTAGCGGACCTCTTCGGATATGATGAGGATGCAGCCTTTTTAGAGTTTGAGCTTGGGGAGACAAAAACGGCGCCGAAGATCGAGTTCTAAATGGAATTTTATACACATCAAGACAACGCAAGGAAGCAGACCCTTTGGTTAATGGTCCTTTTTGGTCTTGGGGTGTTAGGGATCACTCTAGTGACCTATCTCCTGCTCGCTTTCATTGAGGCTATGGCAGTTTATGGTGATAACTTCGAGACCCACCACCTCTGGAATCCGACCATTCTTGTTTTCTCTTTTTTCATCACGGCAGCCATTGTGGGGTTAAGTGCCCTTTACAAAATTTCGAAGCTGAAAGCGGGTGGTGGGGCCTACGTGGCTGAGGAGCTGGGCGGAAGAGAGATCAGTTCCGACACGAAAAACTCTAAAGAAAAACAGCTGTTGAATATTGTTGAAGAGATCGCGATTGCAACAGGAATTCGTCGGCCTAAAGTCTTCCTTCTTGACAAAGAGGAGGGGATTAACGCTTTTGCCGCAGGATTCTCACCAAAATCTGCAGTCATCGGTGTGACAAAGGGCTGTTTAGATAAGTTGAGCCGTGAGGAACTACAAGGGGTGATTGCCCATGAATTTAGCCATATCCTGAATGGTGACATGCGCATGAATATCCGTCTGATGGGGCTTTTATTTGGCATCCTTGTTCTCAGCATTCTTGGATACTATATCTTGCGGTCTTCTTTCTACTTCCGCGGTACCAATAGCAAAACAAAGGGGCCTGGAGCCATGCTGGTGGTCCTCCTAGGAACGGGACTCATTGCCATTGGATCTGTGGGAAGCTTTTTTGGGCAATTTATTAAAGCAGCGATTAACCGCCAGCGAGAGTTTTTAGCGGATGCCAGTGCGGTGGAGTACACACGTAGCCAAGATACGATCGGCAAAGCGCTGATTAAAATTCGCGACGATGCGTATGGTTCTAGAATTTTCAGCCCTGCTGCACCTGATGCAAGCCACTTCTTCTTTGCTGAGGGAGTGCTTTCTGGTTTTGCCTCCTTTTTTGCAACGCACCCTCCTATCGAAGAGAGGATCTCCCGTATCTACTCAGGGAAAGTGAAGTACCCCAAAGAAACGGAAGGGAAAAAAGTGGTTCCAGCTGCACCTAAGACGCTGGGTACCTATATTGAAATGGCTGGACAACCCGATCTCGAGCAGATTGGTGTTGCTAAGCAGTTGATTGAAAAACTCGATCCGAACATTCGACGTGCTGTGACAGATCCCATCGGGGCTGCATCGATTATCTATCTGCTTCTCGTCTCTAAAGACGAAGCACACCGCAATGAGCAACTACAGCTCATTCAGAAAGAAGCTCCTTATTCTGTGAATGTGGAGATGAAAAATCTACTTCCTCTGTTTGATCAGATCGACGTGCGAGCGCGCCTTCCTCTGATTGATATGGCCATCTCTAGTCTGACTCAGCTGACGCCGAAACAAAGTCAAGGATTCATGGAGATTGTCAATAGACTCATTTACTCAGATGAGAGAAAGAATTTATTTGAATGGGTGATGGAGAAGATCTTACTCAAGCATGTTAGAGATCATCTCCACTCTACAAGTGAAACTTGCGGAATCGCTTCGATCGAAAATTTGCAAGCAGATGCTGCTCGTTTAATGCACGTTGTAGCGAAAGTGGGCCACCGCTCTGAGAAAGAAGAACAGGCTGCTTTTGTAGAGGGTATGAAAGCTCTCTCGATAAAGGGGAAAGCCTATACAGTCGGTAAAGTGCACTTGGGGCAACTAGAGGAGTCGATTCACCGCTTAGCTGATCTTCGCACGGAAGAAAAGAAAAAACTCCTTCACGCCCTCTCTATTTGCATCCAGCACGATAAGCGGATCACTTCAGCAGAAGCTGAACTCTTTAGAGGCATTGCGGATGCGATCGACTATCCTATTCCACTAGTGGTCGGTACTTAAATACTTTCCTGTTGCATTGCCTTTGATTTTTGTTAAGTCCTGGGGACGTCCCTCATAGAGGAGGTTTCCTCCAAAGGAACCGGCTCCTGGGCCAAGGTCAATTACATAGTCTCCAGAGCGGATCATTTCGCTATGGTGCTCGATGACGACAATGGTGGCTCCTTTGTCGACGAGGCGGTGAAGGATTTTAAGCAGCTTGGCAATATCATCGATATGTAGACCTGTCGTCGGTTCATCCATAATGTAGAGGGTTTCCTTTGTCCCTCTTTTTGACAGCTCTCGGCTCAACTTGATGCGCTGTGCTTCTCCGCCCGATAGGGTCGCGGTCTCTTGACCGAGAGACAAGTAGCCGAGTCCCACATCGATCAAGCTGTCGAGGACACGTGTGATTCGAGGAAAGGCATCGAAGGCTTGGCGTGCTTCATCCACGGTGAGCTTTAAGTACTCACCAAAGTTTTTGTCGTGATAGGTGACACTCAGACTGATGGGATTCAAACGATTTTGATCACACGCTTCACATGGAACGCGGACAGGAGGCATGAACTGCATGTCAACCCACTTGAAGCCGAGCCCGAAACAATGAGTACACATGCCTTTTTTGTGATTGTAGCTGAAATGTTTGGGTTCGAGTCCTAAAGCTTTCGCTGCATTTAGACTCGCAAAAAGTTCTCTCAGACGGTCCAGGGCTCCAACATACGTACCCACATTAGAACGGACGGTTTGTCCAAGCGGAGATTGATCGATGACAGAGAGTTGGTTGAATCGATCGATGCCTGAGACTGTCCCTGCAGGCAGGATCACTTTATCCTCGCCTGTCATGAGTCCTTTTTGGACAGCAGGAATGAGGATCTCTTCAGTCAGTGAGGATTTTCCAGAGCCCGAGACACCTGTAATGAAGGTTAAAGCTCCCTTGGGAAGGGTTAAGGAGAAATTTTTCAAGTTATGAGCCTGTGCATGTTTAACTTGAAGTCCCTTCTGATCGATGGGGCGTTGTTTCTTTGGAGGTTCGATCTGCAGTTTTTTTGAGAGGTATTGCCCGGTCAGAGAATTTTTATCTTTTGCCAGTTGATTTAAAGTCCCTCTGGCAACTAGGTGTCCTCCCTTCGCTCCTCCTGTCGGTCCAAAGTCCAGTAAAGTATCTGCGATCTGAAGGGTCTGAAAGTCGTGTTCGACCAAGACGAGGGTATTACCTAGGTCGTTCAATTTTTTGAGCGCACCAAGAAGCTTTTCGTTGTCACTCGGGTGGAGGCCGATCGTCGGTTCGTCGAGGACGTAGAGTGTTCCTGTGAGCCCGCTTCCGAGCTGTCTAGCAAGGCGGATGCGTTGTGCTTCTCCACCAGAGAGGGTAGGAGCAGTTCGATCCAGGCTTAAGTATTCGAGACCTACATCGAGGAGAAAGGCGAGACGTTTTTTCAGCTGGTCCATCACTTCATGGAGAATCTTCTCCTGCTCTTTCGTGAGTTTGAGTTTTTCGATGAACTGCACCAGCTCTGAAATGGGCATCCTCGTCAAGGCGTGAAGGGGCTTGTTTTTGACGGTCACGTGGCGAGCAAGGTCGTTCACTCGTGCTCCTTCGCAGAAGAGACACGTTGTTTCACTCATGAGCTGTATGACTGCGCGGCGTAGGCGGTGGTTTTTGTTTCGAAGGGCATGGGTGAGCACATGATTGAGACCCCTCCATTGGATATGATAGGGGAGCCCTTTTAGACGAAGAGGCCCTTTAGAACCATTCAGGAAGAGATTGAGTTGTGTATTTGAAAGAGCGCTGAGTTTTTTGTTTAAGGGGAGGTCTAGAGCCTTAAAAAGGGCGCTGGTTAATTTCGTCTGGGCTCTGTTTTTCATCCCCATCCATAGCTCGTCGAGGAGGTCAGAGATGGTGAGTTTTTGGATGTCAGAAAACTGTGAGAGGTCTGTGCTGTGTTGTACTCCGATTCCTTCGCAGTAGGGACACATTCCTTCTTTTGTGTTGAAGGAGAAGGTGTGGGGCGTGATTTCTGGATAGGAGCGTCCCGTGCTCTCGACAGAAAAGGAGAGGTTGAAAAAGCGCTCTTCGTCGTTGATGATCACGAGAAGTTTTTTCTTGCCGAGGACGCTTGCCTCTTCAACGCTTTCCATCAGTCGAGCGAAATGGTTTGGAGAGAGCTTCAGACGGTCAATGACAATTTCGACTTTTTGTTTCTTCTTTGGATGGATGGGTATCTCATCCAGCTGTTCGAGTTCGTAGAGGACTTTGTCGATACGAACCCGTAAAAATCCCTGACCCTTTTTTTGATTTAACAGATCGCGGAGTTGATTCGCATTTTTGTACTCCAGTGGGGCTAGGATGTAGATGGTGCTACCCTCTTTCTCGGATAGAAGACGCTCCACAACGCTCTGTTTGCTAATCGCCTTGATCGTCTCTTTGGTTTCGGGGCAGTGAGGGATTCCTATTGTCGCGTAGAGGATTCTTAAGAAGTCGTATATCTCAGTGAGGGTACCGACCGTACTCCTTGGATTGACCATATGCCCTTTTTGATCAATGGCGATTGCAGGGGAGAGTCCGTCTACTTGTCCCACTTTGGGTTTCGGCATCGATTTAATGAACTGTCGGACGTATGGCGAGAGGGATTCTGCGTAACGTCTTTGTCCTTCAGCGTAAAGCGTATCGAACGCGAAAGAACTTTTTCCTGATCCTGAAGGGCCGGTGCAGACGGTAATCTTTCCACGCGGGATCGAAATATCCAGGTGTTTTAGGTTGTGCTCCTCAGCTCCTTGGATCTCGATCGTATCGATCTCATTGCGTTCGCGTTTTTTGCGAGCCCCTTTGGATTTGAGGATCTTTTTGACAGCCTTGAGAGTCTCTTTTTTTAGGGCGTGTGAAATGGCTTTCCCTGTTGGAGTCTTCTGTTTGGCGATCTCTTCGGGAGTGCCATTGCCAATGATTTTACCTCCATGCTTTCCCCCTCCCGGACCGAGGTCCAGAATCCAGTCAGCACATTTGATGACATCGATATTATGTTCGATGATGAGAATGGTATTTCCTCTGTCTACGAGCTTTTGCAAGACCGCAAGAAGATGCCTAATATCCTGATAGTGGAGTCCCGTTGTTGGCTCATCGAGGATGTAGAGGGTACGGCCGGTGGCTGGCCGTGCGAGCTCTCTTGCCAGTTTGATCCTTTGGGCTTCACCTCCTGAGAGAGTCGTCGATGACTGGCCGAGTTTCAAATAACCGAGACCGACATCCCTAAGCAGCTGGAGCTTTTTTCGGATAGAGGGGATATTTTCGAAGTGGTCATAGGCGCGGTCGACATCCATTTCAAGGATGTCGTAGATGCTTTTTCCCTTGTATTTGATCAAGAGAGTGTCTAGATCAAAGCGTTTTCCATGGCATTCTGGGCAGCTGGTGTAAGCCGCTTCCATAAAATCCATGTCGACCTTGATTTCACCCATGCCTCCGCAAGTGGCACAACTTCCTTCACCCACGTTGAAACTGAAACGTCCTTTCGGATACCCACGCGCGACACTTTCAGGGACGGCTGCAAATAGGTCGCGGATTTCATCAAAGAGTTTGATGTATGTCGACGGATTCGAGCGGGGATTGCGCCCGATTGGGGATTGGTCGATGCAAATGACCTTATCAAGCTGTTGCTTCCCATTGATGGTCTTATGAGGTCCGACTTCTAACTCACTTTGATGCAGCTCATTTGAAAGGGCGGGGTAGAGGGTGTCTGTGATCAGCGAAGATTTACCTGATCCGGAGAGTCCGGTCACAACCACCATGCGTTTCAGTGGGATTTCAACGCTGACTTTTTGTAAGTTGTGGTGGGTAGCCTCTTTGATATGGATCCACTCTTTCTTTGAAGGTGGTGGGCGCCTTTTTGGAACGCTGATTTCCTCTTTAAAAGTGAGAAACTTTCCTGTCAGGGAGTCTTTACTTTTCAGCAGAGATTTTAGGGGGCCATTGACGAGTAGCTTTCCTCCTTGGCTTCCAGCACCCGGTCCAAAATCGAGGACATGGTCTGCGGCGAGGATGGTTTCTTCGTCATGTTCCACGACCACTAGGGTGTTTCCTTGATCGCGGAGGGCTTTGAGCATTTCGATGAGTTTCTGGTTGTCTTCGGGATGTAACCCGATGGAAGGCTCATCAAGAACATAGGTGATTCCAACAAGTCCAGAGCCGATTTGTGAAGCAAGACGGACGCGTTGGGCCTCTCCTCCAGAGAGGGTGGGGGCTGTGCGGTCGAGGGTCAGATAGCCCACCCCAACTTGGTTGAGAAACTTGAGTCGGAAAATGATTTCCTTAATCAGCTCCTCACCAATCTTTTTTTCATTCGTATTGAGGCGTCCTTTTTCAAAGAAGTGGAGCGCTTCTTCGATCGACATCTCTAAGATCTCATGGAGAGCTTTGTCCCAGAAACGAGACATCGAGGGGTAGGGTTTGAGCCGCGTTCCTTCGCAGGTGGGACAGCGCTGTTTCACCATGAGGGCCGCCATTTTCTTTTGGTAGGAGGCGCTTTTTGCCTGTTGAAAGCGTTCACGAGCTTCCCAAAGGACTCCTTTCCAACGGATACGGTCGACCCAAGAGTAGCCTTTTGTCGGGTGGACGAAGTGCATCTTAAGAGGACGGCTGTCTTCTGTTCCAAAGAGGAAGAGTTTTTGTGCCTCTTTCGAAAGTTTCTTCCAAGGGGTCTTCAGCGAAAAGTTAAAAAGAGAGGCGAGGTTGTTGTAGATATTCTGATAGCGCACTGTTTGGTAAGAGGTCGCGACTGAGCAGCAGTCTTGAGCAATGCTTTTTTTGGGGTCGATGACAAGGTCGAGGTCGAATTCATGTGTCGTTCCGAGACCGTGGCAGTGTGTACACATGCCCGCATGGCTATTGAAGGAAAAATCGTGCGGTTCGAGTGAGGGATAGGAGAGTCCCGATTTTTTAGAAAAGGCAGTTGTTGAGAAGAAGAGCTCTTTTTCATCCTCTTCTATCACGATATAGAGAGCGCCTTTACCAATGTCGAGAGCTCGGAAGATTGCCTCTGCAAGCCGAGAGCGGTTTTCTGGAAGGTTCTTAATACGGTCGATAACAATTTCGATATCGTGGGGAGCGGCAGCATCAAGGGTCGGAGTCTCTTCAATGCGCGTCATTTCTTGATCGATACGAAGGCGTGTGAAACCGCGTTTGAGAAGCTCCTCAAACTCCTCGACGAAGAGCCCCTTCTTCTGCTTAGCGAAAGGAGCAAGAATTAGAAGAGATTTTCCAAGCTCTAAAGCTTCCACGCTTTTGAGGATCTTTTCTTTCGATTGCGGCATCACACGTTCTTTGCTGACGGGGCAGTAGTGTGTTCCTAGCCGTGCGTAAAGGACACGGAGAAAGTCGTGGATCTCGGTCATCGTTGCCACAAGCGAGCGAGGGTTGCGGCCGGCCGTCTTTTGTTCAATAGAGATCGTAGGGGAGATGCCCTCGGCTTTCTCGAGCTCCGGTTTAGGGAGGTCGCCGAGTTGCCTTTTCGCAAAGTTGGAGAGGGACTCGACGTAGCGGCGCTGTCCCTCTGTATAGATGGTATCAAAGGCGAGGGAGGATTTTCCGGATCCAGAGACTCCTGTACAAACGACAAGGTCTCCCTGCTGGATCTCCACATCCACACCTTTCAGGTTGTGGACAGAGACTTTTTTTAGTGTGATCGGGTTTTTTTTGGGCATAGCAGCTGCCCATTTTACACCCCGCTAGATTCTATGAACAGAAGAAAAGTTACTGTTTTTCTTCTTCTTCCTCGTCCTCGACGCGGTAGTTACCAAGAACGATGGTGAGTTCATAACGCCATGGGGCGAGCAAGTAGCCAGCAACGGTGACAAGTTGGTCTTTTCGCATCGCCGTTTCAAGTGCATCACGGACTCCAGGAAGGAGTTCGTACATGGCAATGTTGTTGTATTCGACATAGCTGCCGGATTCGGGGGCGGGAGGGTTGACAATACGGAACCGTGTGTTGTCTCCAATCGAGACAAGGTAGAGCTTATCGCCCTGTTTTTGGATCGTTCCCCGCGCTGTGACTGAAGTGTTTGCCATTCCAAGGCCGATTCTTCTCATCGTGTAGTTAATCGTTTGAAAAGAAAACTTGCTCTTTGGCTTCCAATCTAAAATCACTTGGCCAGGTGTGACTTGGACGTTCGCGACTTCTGGGATGAGCTCAAATTGGCGCTTTGTGAAATCCATACACTTTTGGTCACAGAGGCTAGCGGTATAGCCGACCACGACTTTTTCAATCTCTGCAGAAAGTGGGTTCGTGAGTAACAATAAACAGAAGAGGGTCCAGAGGGGTTTCATGAGATAGGCTCCTTTTTTGTTTCAAAATAGGTCTGTAGGGCGATAAAGTCAAACATACAGCTTGCAGTTTCCTCTAGAATCTCTTATACTTCCTGGTCTCATGCCGGGATGTTGCATGATCACTTGTGAAAATGAGACAAAATGCCCGGCGAATTCGACAGAACTCCCTCGAAGGGAAGGGTCTCGCGTCCTTTCCGAGAGGGAGTTCTGTCGAAGATGACGATGGAGTATTTTGTGGCAGTTTTGCGAGTGTTCATGAAATATTCCGGCCAAGGGATATTAGCTCAGTTGGTTAGAGCGCCACGTTGACATCGTGGAGGTCAGCTGTTCGAGTCAGCTATATCCCATTCAATTTTATGACAAAATCACCCTCTAGAAACGAACTTGCCGCTCTCATTCTTGCAGAAACTCTAGCCACTGCCTACCCGAGAGTGGCGATTGAGTCTCTGGGTGTGAGTCGCTTAGGTTTTTACTGCAAAGCTTCTTTTGCGAAGGCTCCAGGCGATCTACTGGAGAGTCTCGATGAGCTGATCCGCGGAAAAATCCGAGAAGATCTTCCTATCCAGCACACTTCTCGACTAGCTGACAATGTTCGAGTGATGATCAAAGAGAAAGGGCTGACTGCTTGTCGCCCTCTCTTTCAAGGACTTGAGGGGGCCATTGAGGTGGCGGAACTCGGCTCCTTCATTTCTCCCTTTTCTGCCCAAGAGGTGACCTCTACGGGGGATGTAGGAGTGATTAAGCTTTTAAGTCAAAGTTCTTTAGAAGAAGAGGGAGATCGCTTTGTCCTCAAATTCTCAGGCGTCGCTTTTGACTCAACACAGAAGCTAAAAGAGTTTTTAAAAGCCTACAAAGAGTATGAAAAAAACTCTGTGGTTTCAGCCTACAAGAAACGCGGCGTCCTGAAAGAACTTCCGAACGGTGAGTGGGTTAAGGCAGGAGAAATCGTCTCTTTATATGATAAACTCGCTGAAGTGACGATGAACACGCACTTAAAAGAGGGAGCGACTCCTATAGTTTCACCTTTAGAGGGGCGCCACTGTCTCGAAGCCCATGTGGGTTTTTTGAAGGAAAACCAGCAGACAGTCGAGATGGTCCGCCTTCCATTTGAGCAGAACCCGTCAGAACAACCTCATCCCTTCTGCCCCTGTGAGGCAGCCGTTGATATACGATTTATTCCAACCGACCGAGAAAAGGCGCTTTATCACTTGAAAAATGCCTTTATCACGACAAGTGAATTTTTGAGACACTTCAATGTCGAGGGGGAATGGCGTTATATAGAAATTTCTCCAAAAGAGGCGCTGCCCGAGGTGAGAGAGAAGGTGGATGGAGATGGAATTCCCCATGGAGACCGCTTTTCCCTCACTTCTCTTGAAATGAGGGCTCTATCTGGCCTGGTTTTAGTGGGAAGTGACCCGATGGGTCAAGAGTTTCTCCTCTCCCACCTCCTCTTTGTGAAGCGGAAAGGGGAGGAGGATCTTTACCTTCTTCAGAGCCTTACTGGAGGCCTGGATCCCTTTTTGCTCCAATGTCTTGGACAAAAACGCTCTTAGGGTGTAAAATAACTGAGTTTAAAAAATTTGCAAGGTAACTACATTTGAGAATCAATAATCAAATTCGCGTCCCAAAGGTGCGACTGATTAACAGCAAAGGCGAACAGATGGGAGTGGTCACTCTAAGTGAAGCTCTCGCTGCCGCTGAGGAGGCTGAGCTAGACCTCGTTGAGATTGCTCCCGAAGCTAGCCCTCCTGTCTGCAAGATTATCGATTTTGGTAAATATCGATACGACCAGACAAAACGTGAAAAAGAGAGCAAGAAATCAAGACACACCATCAAGATCAAGGAGATCAAGCTCAAGCCGAACATTGATACCCATGATTTTGATACTAAACTTAGACGTGCGCGTTCTTTCCTCGAAGAGGGCAATAAGGTCAAAGTGACCTGCCAATTTCGCGGAAGAGAGATGGCACATACAGAGATTGGAGAACGTGTGGTTCAGAAGATGTGCGATAGTCTTGAAGACATTGCACAACCCGATGCGCCTATCAAGCGTATGGGGCGTTTTTTGAACGTCGTCCTCTCACCTGTAGGAAAAAGAAAGAAATAGGATTTAGGAGACCAAACCGTGCCTAAAATGAAAACAAGAAGGGCTGTCAAAGCCAAATTTAAAGTGACCGGTACAGGCAAATTGCTCCGCCGTAAACCGGGGAAAAGACACATTCTCACGAAAAAGACACCCAAGCGTAAAAGACAACTTGGGAAAGATGCTGTTTTAGATGAGATGCATACAAGGGTATACAAGCCCTTAATGGGATAATTACGAAGGAGATGAATCATGACTAGAGCTACCAGTGCCGTTGCTCGTCATCGCAGAAAAAAGAGACTTTTTAAAGAAGTCAAAGGGTATTGGGGGGATCGCAAGAACCACCTCCGTAACGCTTTGGATGCGCTGACACGCAAACGCCAAAACAATTTTATTCACCGTAAGAAAAAGAAAGGGGATTTCAGACGCCTTTGGATTCAACGAATCAACGTTGGTGCTCGTATCCACGGACTTTCTTACAGCAAGCTGATCCACGGACTTCAGCTCGCTAACTGTGAAATTGACCGCAAGATGCTATCTGAGATGGCGATCCATGACCCAGCTGGGTTTGGTGCGGTTGCCGAGTCTGCTAAAAAAGCGCTCGAAAAAAAGGCCTAATCGCAGGGGGGAAGCTTTAACGCTTCCCCCCTTCAATCTACGGTGGGATGTCTTGGAACAGCTACAACAGATTCGATCCTCATTTAACTCAGATCTAAAAGAAGCTCAGTCGCTCACAGACCTTGAACAGCTCGAGGTCAAATTCCTTGGTCGTAAAGGACCCGTACAAGGAGCGATGAAGCTTTTGAAGGAGGTCTCCTCTGCAGAGCGCCCGAAAGTGGGTAAAGAGATCAATGAGATCAAACAAGAGATCGAACAAGCCCTTCAAGATAAAAAAGCGAGCTTCGAGAGCCTAGAGCTAGAAGAAAAGCTCGCAGGGGAAACCATCGATACAACCCTTCCTGGGCGCCGCCGATTTCTAGGGGCCGAGCATCTCATCAATAAAGAGTTAGACCACGCGATCGACACGCTCCGCGAGATGGGCTTTTCGGTCCAGTATGGTCCTGATATTGAGAGCAGCTACTACAACTTCGAAGCGCTGAACTTTCCACCTGATCATCCAGCGATGGATATGCAGGATACCTTCTACATTGATGGAAAGGAAGTGCTTCTCAGAACGCACACCTCCAACATCCAAGTTCGATTTATGGAGGGGAATACCCCGCCGATCCGTATCATTGCGCCCGGTAAAGCCTACCGGAACGAATCGATCTCTCGCCGCTCACATGTCTTTTTCCATCAGGTGGAAGCACTCTATGTGGATAAACAAGTCAGCTTTTCAGATTTAATGGCGACGCTCGAAGATTTCTTCCAGAGGATCTTCCACGAGAAAGTCGAAGTCCGCTTTCGTCCGAGCTACTTTCCTTTTGTAGAGCCGGGGATGGAGGTCGATATTGGTTGTCTTGTCTGTTCTGGAGAAGGTTGCCCGATTTGCAAGCATACGGGTTGGCTTGAGGTCGCGGGTGCCGGCATGGTCCACCCTGAGGTCCTAAAAAATGGCGGAATTGATCCCGAAGAGTACTCTGGCTACGCCTGGGGTATGGGAATCGAGCGTCTTGTCATGTTGAAGTATGGAATTCAAGATATCCGGACCTTCACTGAAAATGACATGCGCTTCTTAAAACAGTTCGCATGACTCAGACGCTTCTCGAAACTCTCAAAGAGCGCTATCCTTCCTATTCAAAAAAGCAGCTGAAACGTTTTGTCGACCGCGGTCAAGTGGATGTAAATGGCCAAGTGGAGCGTTTTGCGAGTCGCCGCCTAAGAGGAGATGAGCAGGTACGACTTCATGAATCGGATGAGCCGACTAAAGCCCTCTTTTCAAAGGAGTCAGTCCTCTTCGAAGCGGAAGACTTCTTTATCTACGATAAACCTGCAGATTTTGTCTGCGCTCCTGAAAATCTCACTTTCTTTTCACCCATTGGAAGGAGCCTCTCGCTTGTCCATCGATTAGATCGCTACACCACAGGCTGCCTTGTCGTTGCTAAGACAAAGAGTGGAGAGGAAGTCCTTCTTCAGCTTTTTAAAGAGAGAGGGGTGAAAAAGCGCTATCACGCACTGGTCGATGGTGTCGTAAAGGAAGAGGAGGGGTGCATTGATCAACCTCTTGCCAAGGTGGCTCAGATAGGCAATCAAGCGGTTTGGGGAGTGTCAGAGAAAGGAGTGCATGCAAAAACCCACTGGAGGGTGCTTCAAAGGTTAGAGAGGGAAACGCTTTTGGAACTTGAACCAGTGACCGGACGGACCCACCAGATCCGCGTGCACCTATCGAGCCTGGGCCACCCGCTTGTAGGAGATACGACGTATGCAAAGTCTTTTATATCGCAACTTCGGCCGCCCCATTATTGGTTGCATGCGACCTCGCTCGAGTTTATCTATGAATGGGAGCCAGTGGTGGTCCATTCAAGAAGACCATTTCTCACTGAAATTGATTAGCGTCTGGACAGGAAGCTTCTTGATACAGTCACCTGTTGCACAGCTACGGAGCTTTCTGCACCGTTTTTCAAATGTCTCTCCATAAGGACAGCTGCCTTGAAGATTTAGGCTTTCAAGAGGAGCGTACTTTTTTGATGAAGAGGCTCCGAAAAGTCCCAGTGTTTTTGCTCCAGCAGTGTCAGCTAGGTGGAGTGGGAGAGAGTCGCAAGCGATCACTTTTCCGAGCTTTCCCATCACATGTGAAAGTAGGGGAAGAGAAACCAGGGGGAGGAGCTGCACAAGACCTGAGGTTCGCTGGGAGAGGGATTCAGCGATGGCTCTCTCTCGCTTGTTCCCTGAAAGAAGATAGAGGGTCTGCTCTTTTTTAGAGAGGTGAAGAAGGAGTTTAAATAAGGACTCTAGAGAGACCTCTTTGTTCTTCCAGGCGCTAAAGGGGCAGATCAGAATCCCTTCTTTCAAATTCAATCCTTCTAGCTCCTCTTGTTCTTTCTCATTCAGTGTGAGACGGACTGGCATCGGAGAAGGGGCTGGTAACCCAAAGAGCGATTCCACAAAGTAGAGGTACTCATTGCGGATATTCTGTCCTTTTGGGGGGTGGATTCTTTGATCGACAAAAAGAGCACTGAGGCTCTCTGGAGCCGTGCCATAGCTATAGCCGACGCGCTTTTTTGCGCGTGCAGAGAAGGAGAGAAGGGTGCTTTTTAAGTTTCCCTGCAAGTTGATGAGGAGGCAATAGTCCTCCTTTCCAACACGCCGTCGAAATTCCGCAATCTCTTCGCGGGTGGTTTTACTGAAGAGACTTTTTCTCCACTTCTTGGTGTCCGAGATAAAGGTGTGACGGATGTCGGGATGTGACTTGACGAGGGGAGCGGCCCCCTTTTCTACGACCCAGTCAATCTGACAGTCAGGAAAGTGGGTTTTTAGGTAGTGGATGACTGGGTAGGTGTGGACGACATCCCCAAGGGCAGAGGTTTTGATGATCAAGATCGATTGGGGCGCTACTTGATCCATCCGCCTCCGAAGACGATCTCATCTTGGTAGAAGACACAAGCTTGACCGGGGGTGACGGCATGGGCTGGTGTATCAAAAACCACGCGCGCTTTCCCCTCTTCGAGTGCAGTCACCGTTGCTGGAGACTCGGGGCCTCTCGAGCGAATCCGAGCGCTCACGCGGAATTCGTCTCCGACCTGTGGGTCGACAGCGATCCAGTTCACCCCTTCAATGATGCATTCCGGCTTTGTAGCATCTTCACGTGAACCGACGAGGATCTCCTTTTTCTCTGCGTCAATTCCTGTGACATAGAGAGGTTCTCCAAAGGCAATACCAAGCCCTTTTCTCTGTCCAACCGTGACACTATAGGTTCCTTTATTCTCACCGAGAGTCTCGCCATTGACATGTTTGACAGTCGCTTTGGCTTTCTTGGTCTCTTCTGGGAAGTGGCGCTCAAGGAATGCGGCGTAGTCACCGTCGGGAATGAAGCAGATATCTTGGCTTTCAGGCTTCTTCGCTGTCACCAAGCCCGCATCTTCAGCCATGTCTCGGATATCTTCTTTGGTGAATTCTCCCACAGGGAAGAGAGTCTTTGAGAGCTGCTCTTGAGTCATACTAAAAAGAAAGTAGGACTGGTCTTTCTTTCGGTATTTCCCACGGAGAAGGAGGTAGCGGCCTCGGTTTTGATCGAATTCAATGCGTGCGTAGTGTCCTGTGCAGACTTTGCTTGCTCCGATTTCGCGCGCTTTGTTGTAGAGAGTGTCAAACTTGAGCTTTTCGTTGCAGAGGATGCAGGGAGAAGGGGTGCGGCCTGCAAAATACTCCTGCGCGAATTTGACCACGACTTCGTTCCAAAACTCCTCTTTGAAATTGATCGCATAGTAGGGGATGTCGAGAGCACGAGCGACAAGGCGTGCGTCTTCCACAGACTCTGCACCGCAGCAGCTTTGGTTTGAGCACGAGGACTGCTCAGCCTCTTCTCCTTTCCAAAGGCGCATCGTCATTCCGACGCAGTTGTATCCTTTTTTTACCATCAATGCAGCTGTGGCTGAGGAGTCCACTCCTCCAGACATCGCAATGACTACGGTTTCTTGTTCAGGCATGGTCTAATTCTCTAATTAAGGGGTCTAGGAGGATCTCCTCTTCGACGAGTTCAATCGCCTTCTTGACCTTGGAGTGGTCTTCACGGCGGATTTTAGCAATAAAGGAGGTGATTTTTTTCATCGCATCATAGCTGCAGAGGGGAACATAGATGATCGGGATGTCGCTTTCATAAATGCGTCGGTAGGTCTCTTCATCAGGAGGCTGGCTTCCCGTCAAAATCATTCCACAGCTACGGTGGTCTTCGCGTTCCATCTCAATCACTGCCGCGATAATGTCGCTCCGACTCGCGGGAGTGATGATGAGTTCTTCTTTCCTCTCCTCTTCAAGGAAGGCTCTCAGTGAGCTTGCGACAAGGCGCTTGTGTTTAAAGTGCCGCAAAGCATTCTCTTGGCCTGTAATTAGAGGGGCTTTGAGGTAGGCGGCAAAGTCGCTCATCGTTGGAGTATTAAGAAACGCGTTGTACGGGATGGTACCAAGGAGGGGAATAGAGTAGCGGTCTAGCGCTTTCTGCATATAGTTTTGGACCATTTCTCTCTTTTCAGGCTGGACGCGATTGAGGATCACTCCGCGTACTTTGGCACCTTTCCGATGAGCCAGCTCAATATAGGTTGTGAGCTCGTCAAACGTCGAGCCTAGACCTGCTGTTGCGATCAGGATCATCTCCAAATCGAGCATCCGGGCCACCTCGGCATTGCCGAGCTCCAGGATCGACCCCACGCCCACATGGCCGGTTCCTTCGACAATTGTAAAATCACTCCTTGAGGAGATGGCTTCATAAGAGCGAACAATGCTCTCTTTGAGCGACTCAGAGGTGATCTCTTTATCTAAAAATTTTCTTGTAAAACCGGAAGGAATGATGACAGGGCTCATCTCTTTCCAATCATCTTCTAAGTCGAAAACCTCTTGGAAAAGCTGGACATCCTTGTCAACAATCAGGCCAGGAGTGATCTCGACATGCTGTTGGCCGACAGGCTTAATGAACCCAACTCTGTTAAAACGTTTTTTGAGAGCCGCAATGAGACCAAGACAGCAGGTTGTTTTCCCTACATTTTGGCCCGTAGCAGCTATAAAAATTCCTTTCCTCATAAGCAATGTAGTATAGCAGAAAATCGCTTATTTGCCGAGATTATGATAGAGGCAGGAGTCTGTGTTCCTGCCTCTAATAAAGATTTATTTTAACTTTATTTACTAGCTTGCTTCAGCTTATCTTGTCTTGGTTTTTTTCAGGCCTGGCCAAAGCTAATTCTTTTATCCCCAAACCAACAATCTTTCCAGCCATGACAGTCCATGCAATTGTAGCAAGGCCTCCCGAGCTGGTGATCCCAAGTGGGGCTGATGCCATGAAGACCACTGCACTGGCAAGGAGGACGCAAATCACTCTAAGGGTCCAATCATTCTTGAGAAAGTTGAGCTCAAACTTTTCAGCCAACTTTCTTAGAGCGTATTGAGCTACTTGGTCAACGACAGTGAAGATAGAAGCAGCAAAAGCGGCGACTCCTACCGGGAGGACAGACATGGAAGAGACCTCAGGATAGGGAAGAAAGTTTAAACTGTAGTTAAAACCTTCTGCTATGCCGATGCATGTTACACCTTCAACTAGAGGTCCCCAGTTAAATTTATTATCAGAAGCTTGTGTGTTTGTAACCATGGATTAAATCCTCTCATAACGTTCAATTTTCATAAATTTCATCAAAATAAAAGAAATAGCCTTTCTTTGAATTCAATTATATTAACAAAAAGAGAATTATTTTTGTAGAAGGGCAAGCTTGCCTTGAATTTCTTCAAGCTTGTGTTCTTGCTGCTGTAGTTGCTCTTTGGTTTTGGCAATGAGCTCTTCGGGGGCGCGGGAGACAAATTCGGGGTTGTCGAGGCGTGAGCGGAGGCCTTGCAGCTGTCCTTCGAGCTTGGTTTGCTCTTTGGAGAGGCGCCTTTTCTCCTCTTCAATCCTCTCTGAGGGGAGAGGGATGAAGAGCTTCAGCGAGCCGACAACTGCACTTGAAGCGAAGTCAAGAGGGGGTTCTTTGTCGTGAAACTCTAAACTTTTTGTTTTAACGAGGGCGCGGATGAGGGAGGCATTTTTCTCAATCGCGGCGCGCTCTTTTCCTACAAGGTGGACTTCGACAGCACTGCTCGGAGGGAGTTTCATCTCCCCTCGGATATTGCGGATCGAGTAGATCACCTCTTCCAAAAGAGCAAACTCCTTCTCGACCTCCTGGATCTTCTCTTTAGGATAGAGAGGAGTCGGATAGGGAGCCACTGCAATCGACACTTGATGGAGGGCTTGAATCGCATCCCGAGTGTAAGGGTCTTGCTCATCATCTAGCTTTGAAACTCCAAGTCTTGTTTTCAGTGTTTGAAAGAGCTCTTCTGTAATGAATGGTGTCATCGGGTGGAGGAGCCGGATTGAAGCGAGGAGGACGATCGCGAGGACTTTCTGCTTATTGGTGCGTTCTTCAGGACCTTTCTCTTTACCGAAGAGAGTGGGCTTGACGATCTCCACGTAGTAGGCGCAGAACTCTTTCCAGAAGAAGTCGTAGGCACATAGGGCGGCTGTATCAAAAGAGAAGCTGTCTAAAGACTTAGTGACGGTTTCAATGGCGCTTGAGAGTTTAGCCAGGATCCAGTGGTCTTCGAGATCGAGGAGGTCAAGATCTAGTCCTTTGGTGAATTCAGTGCTAGTGAGTCCAGGATGCTCTCCGTCTTGGAGATTCATCAGAACGAAGCGCGCGCCGTTCCAAACCTTGTTGGTGAAGTTGCGGAACTCTTCAAATTTGCGGAGGTCGAGGTCGATCTCTCGAGACTGGGATCCTGTAGAGGCGAGGGCAATACGCATGGCGTCCGTGCCATATTCTTCGATGATCTCGAGGGGATCAAGGATGTTCCCTTTACTCTTCGACATCTTCTCCCAGCGGCTTAGAACCTCTTTTGGTGGAGGTGTGCCCAGTTCATACTTGCGGCGCTCTTCTCTTGAAACGTATTGGATCGATCCCTCTTCGGTTTTTCGCCAGTAGGATTTTCCAAAAATGAGTCCATGTAGGAATACTTTTGGGAACGGAGGGGTTTGATGGATGTAGTTGCCCATCAAGAGCATCCGTGCGACCCAGAAAAAGAGGATGTCGTGACCGGTGACCAGGACACTGTTAGGGTAGAACTTTTCGAGCTCTTCCGTTTTTTCCGGCCAGCCAAGGGTCGAGAAGGGCCAGAGTGCAGAGGAGAACCAGGTGTCGAGGACGTCCGGATCTTGCTCCCATGCATCAGGGTTTTCTTCGACCTCTTTGGGTAGGCCTTCACCGGCATAGCAGATGCGGTTTTCAGGGTGGGCTTTTTCATACCAGACGGGAATCTGGTGTCCCCACCAGAGTTGTCGGCTGATACACCAGTCTCTAAGGTTCCGGATCCAGTGGAAGTAGGTGTTTTCCCAGGATTTGGGAAGGAGGGCCACTTGCTGGTCACTCACCATCTTTTCAAGGCTCTCTTGGAAACCGCCCATTTTGACGAACCATTGCTTCGACATGTAGGGTTCGATGACGGCTTTTGAGCGGTAGGAGAGGCCGACACGGTGCGGGTGCTCCTCAACCTTGACGAGGAAGCCTTGCTGCTTCAATTTTTCGACGACCGCTTCACGGGCATCGAGCATGGACAAGCCTTGGAACTCACCCCCTTCTTCGTTGATCTTTCCATCCGGGGTCATGATGTTGATAAAGGGGAGATCGTGATTGACACCCATCTCGTAATCATTGGGATCATGAGCGGGGGTGACCTTCACACAGCCGGTTCCGAACTCGGGGTCGACGTGGCGATCGGCGATGATGGGAATTTCACGGTTCACCAAAGGGAGGAGGAGCTTCTTTCCTATGAGGTCGGCATAGCGCTCGTCTTTGGGGTGGACGGCAACAGCTGTGTCACCCAGCATCGTCTCGGGGCGTGTTGTTGCGATCTGGACGCTTCTCTCTTCCCCAACGACAGGGTAGCTGATGGTCCATAGATGACCCAAACGCTCCTCATACTCGACTTCATCATCCGCAATGGCAGTTTGAGTGACAGGGTCCCAGTTGACGAGGTAGTCGGCTTTGTGGATGAGTCCCTGATCATAGAGTTTTTTGAAGACAGTCCGGACGGCGCGGTTGCTCTTTTCATCCATGGTGAAGCGCATACGTGACCAGTCACAAGAGCAGCCCATCTTTTTCAGTTGATGGACAATCCGCTTCTCATACTCGCTCTTCCATTCCCAGACCTTTGCTAAAAACTCCTCTCGAGAGTAGTCGCTGCGCCTCTTGTTTTCCGACTCGATAAGGTGTCGCTCGACGACCGTTTGAGTCGAGATACCGGCATGGTCGGTTCCAGGGACCCAGAGAGCTTCATAGCCCTGCATGCGCTTAAAGCGGATAAGGATGTCCTGAAGGGTATTGACAAGGGCATGGCCCATGTGGAGAGCACCTGTTACATTCGGAGGGGGGATGACGATGCAGAAGGGGGGCTTGTCTGAGGAGGCATCGGCGCGGAAGAGGGAGTGTTCTTCCCAAAATTGGTTCCATTTTGGGTCGTGCTCCTCAGGCGAGTAATTTTTTGGAAGCTCTTCTGTCATCTAAGTCTCTCGTTAAAAGGTGGAAGAGAGAGTATAAGGCAGAAGTTGAATAAAAAAAAAGGCAAGTGCCGAAGCACTCGCCTTTTTTCGTCGTTTAGCCAAGCTTAGCTTATACGCCTTCAGAAGAAGGAGTATCTTCACCACCGTCTTTAGGGCCTTCAGGGTCTTTAGCACCATCAGTAGGTTCAACTTTAGCTTTCTTAGCATCATCAACAGCAGGTGCGTCACCTTTTAGGAAGTAGGTAACAGCGAAGCCAAGGATTTTACCAACTACAACCATCACAGCAAGAGCTGTAAGAGCTGGAGTAGCAGTCACGCCTAGAGCAACAGCAGCACCATAAGCAGCGGCAGCACCAGCAACAACAGAGATAGCTTGTGCAACGTACTCGTTTTTAAGGAAGCTTAGGCTTTCGAATTTCTCAGCAACGTAAGCGATTGCATGCTTAGCAACTTGATCAACGATAGCGAAAGCACCAGCAACAGCAGCAGCGTGGCCAGTCGCAACAGAAGTGATTGCTTTTCCAAGGTAACCAGCGATAACAGCTTGGTTAACACCTTCACCTGCAGCAACAACAACACCCGTTTCGATAGCGCTTAGCACGTAAGGGCTCATTTGCTTATTAGCAGTACTAGCTTCGGTAGTAGACATAGAATAATCCTCCTAATAGAGAGTTTGGTTAATGTTGAATCTTTTTCAGTGTCATTTGTTCAAATCTTCAACGATGTTGAAAATGAGCTGATAGGACACATTGTTGCAAAATGCTTCTTTTCGGGCAACTGTCTATCTTTTTTTATTTGTTCGCATCCAGGTATTTGGTACTTTTTCATCTCTAATTTTTTACTTGTTTTTGGATTAAATTTGACTTTTTACCGAAGTGATTTATCTACTTTTCTAACTTTATTCTCGCTTTTATCTAATTCTTAAGCTCCACACTATAAATGACATACAGTAATTCTGTGAGAGGGAGTCCAAAGACAGAGTTGGGGGGTATCTTCAGGGTAGTTGTTGAGGTCTTTCCCTCAGTAAAGATCCTGTGAAATGAGCAGAAAATTTTCTTGTTTTTTCCTCTAAAATACTTCCTCTAGTGTGCAAAATTCAGCCTCTTGATAGACTATTTTTTCAGTAAAATCCTTCCTTTGTTTCCTTTTTTGGAGTCGTTTATGGTGCCTGTCACACTTCCTCAGTCGATTTCGTTCATGCAGAGCTTGTCGGAATGTGTCTACACCACACCCCTTCTTCACTCACTTGGAGTGGGTCGGGGACGGGTGGCTCCGCAATTGGTCCAGCTGGAAACTCTTTCGAACTGGGAGGTGAAAGACCTCGCTCAAAAGGTTGACCTGGTCGTTCAGCTGCTTTTCCAAGGGGCAAAACTCAAAATTTTACAAGGAGGGAGCTCACTCTTCGACCTCGCTGCACCTCGCCTACTTCAAAAGCTGGGTGTTCGAGAGGTAAAATCTCTTCTTGACCAGCTTGCGACCCTTCCTTCGGAAGAGAAAGAGGTAAAGAAACAGCTTCTCAGTTTATTAACAGAGGGGCAAGTCACACAGGCTCTAAATCTTACGAAAGATCAAGTGAAACTCGCTCTCCGGGCGGACCGCTCACTAGCAGGTTATATTCAGGAGACGAGGCCTTCCGTGTGGGAGGAGGAGTCAAGATCTTTCTCTGATGCCTTTCTCAATTTTATCCCTAGCCTTTTGAGTGCGGTTCACTTTGTAATGACCTATTTTGAAGAGGGGCAGCTACCTGATATGATATGGGAGGTCTATCTCATTTTGGGGATCTACTACCGTTTTTTCATGATCCCAGCCTCTTTTTGTATTGCAGCTGGCTTCTTTATCACCTCTGGGATTACGGCTTATTTAGTTGCAGCAGGGGTTGCGGTCGTAGGGCTCGGGGTGATCTATGGGTATTTGAGGTATCTCAAACCCTGCCCTAAGAACTTGGCATATGGTGCGGTGAACTGGACAGAAAAGGCGAGGAAAAAGGAGTTTCCGAAAGCGGCCTACCGTCCTGAGTTGCTGGAGTTACTCAAGTTTCAAATGACCTCTTCCCGTCACCTGAAGAAACATGTCCTCATTGTAGGGAAGCCAGGAACGGGAAAGACGACGCTCGCCAGGGAATTAGCCTCTTTACTTGCTGAAAAGGAGGAGACAAAACACCTTCAGGTCTTTGCGATGAAGCCCGGAACGCTTGCTAAGCCGACGAACGGTGTGACTCCCGCCACAAAGCTGACACGGATTAAGAAGCAGCTGGGACCGCACGCTCGTGATACGCGCTTAGTGTTAGATGAGTTTGACAGTTTGGTTCCGCAGCTAGGCGCCCACCTTAAGACGGTTCTGGATGAGGGTGAGATGGGGTATATTGCGACTACGACAACCCAAGGATATCAAAATATCATGGGAAATCAGCAGGTGGGCCCTGAGCTCCTCGAACGGTTCCATATCCTCTTCCTAGAGGACCCGGATCCCGAAAACGCTCTCCACATGCAAGCACTCAAAACGATGGCAGCGACTCATATTTTTAATCACCAGGAGCCTGTCTTAGTTGAAGCTGGAGCGATCGATGCGGCAGTTGAGTGTAAAGAACCGAAACTTGCTGCACGTTGTCAGCCCAGGTTAGGATGTGACCTTCTCGATGCGGCGCTAGCCCGTGTGGCGCACCGACTCCGTGGACAGCCTGAAGCTTCAGAGGAATTGGCGAAGGCTGAGAAGGCCTATCAAGAGGCGCTGCGGACGTATCAAATGGATCCAAACCGTCTCTCTGCTCCCGAGAAGATGGGTGAGTTAGAAGAGGCGGTGAGGAAGACCCAAGAAGCTTTAGAGGCTGAACGGTCCAAAGAGCAAGAGCGGGGGGAGAAGATGCGTAGAGTCGGCGAGCTGGTCTCGTTGATCCGTGACGAAGACCGTCGTGGAGCCCTTCTTGCCGCAAACGGAGGCTCTCCAGTCGAGTATCTTTTTGGGAAATACATTCAGAAGCCCTTCTGGATGAGAAGAGTGGAAGAGCTTGAAAGGGAAGTGGGGGATGTCTCTCTTCGGGTGACTGCTGAAGTGATTCAAGCTGAGATCGCTCTGATGGTGAAGAACCTACCGACCTCACCTGAATAGCTGTCCCTCATTGACTTTTTAGGTTTTTTTAGGGTATGAATGTGGGTCATTATTTATTGGAAAAAATATTTTTTTAACTTCTCACTATCAAAGGAAATCTGAATGGATTCGAATTTATATGGATTTGTCGTCGTCGCAGGACTGCTGTCAGTGCTCTTCGGTGCCTATTTAATCCGCTCTGTTCTTGCACTCAGTGTTGGTACAGAAAAAATGCAACAGATTGCAGGTGCCATCCAAGAAGGAGCTAGCGCTTATCTCAATCGACAATACCAAGTGATTACACTCGTTGGAGTGGTGATCTTTGCTTTTTTGACATGGAAGCTTGGACTCTATGTGGGAATCGGATTCCTCATTGGTGCCGTTCTCTCCGGGGCAGCGGGCTATATTGGAATGAACATCTCTGTTCGAGCAAATGTCCGTACTGCTGAGCAAGCGAGACGCTCTCTTTCTTCTGCTTTAGATGTGGCGTTCCGCTCGGGAGCAATTACAGGACTTCTTGTTGCAGGACTCGCATTACTAGGAATCGCTGTCTATTATATTGTTTTAAGACAAACCACACTCTCGACTCGTGATATTTTAAACGCTCTTGTTGCTCTTGGGTTTGGCGCATCACTGATTTCTATTTTTGCAAGACTTGGTGGGGGAATCTTCACTAAAGGAGCAGACGTTGGTGCTGACCTTGTGGGTAAAGTTGAAGCGGGAATTCCAGAGGATGACCCAAGAAACCCTGCTGTGATTGCAGATAACGTCGGTGACAATGTCGGAGACTGTGCTGGAATGGCGGCCGACCTCTTTGAAACCTACGTCGTGACAGTGGTCGGTACAATGCTCCTCGCAGGAGTCTTTTGGCCGGCTGGAATCATCCAAGAAACGATGATGCTTTACCCTCTTCTCATTGGTGCTGTTTGTATGTTGGCATCGATTGTGGGAACCTTTTTTGTTCGCCTAGGAAAGAGCAAAAACATCATGGGTGCCCTCTATAAGGGCTTCATTGCTACAGCTCTTTTTTCGGCTGCAGGAATTGGTGTGGTGACCTCCTATTCACTAGGGTTTTCTAACACTTTTACAGTGAATGGAATCAGCTTTACAGGACTCAACGTCTTTGTTTGTGCGATGGTCGGTCTCATTGTGACCGGTCTTTTGATCTGGATTACTGAGTACTACACTTCGACGAGTTTCCGTCCGGTGAAGGAAATTGCAAAAGCTTCTGAAACAGGCCACGGAACGAACATCATTCAGGGACTCGCTGTTTCGATGGAAGCCACCGCTCTACCGGTTCTTGTCATCTGTGGAGGGATCTTGGTCTCTTACCTGAATGCCGAGCTTTTTGGAATTGGTGTTGCTGCGACATCCATGCTTGCCCTGGCTGGAATGGTCGTTGCACTCGATGCTTACGGACCCGTGACAGACAATGCGGGTGGAATTGCCGAGATGAGCGAACTTCCTCAGGAAGTCCGTCAAGTGACCGACGCTCTTGATGCAGTAGGAAACACGACCAAGGCAGTCACAAAAGGATATGCGATTGGTTCTGCGGGTTTTGCAGCCCTTGTCCTCTTTTCTGCTTTCATTGAAGATCTCACACACTACTTTCCGGATATGCAGCTGAACTTCTATCTGCAGGATGCGTATGTTGTGATTGGCCTTTTCTTAGGAGGACTGTTGCCTTACCTTTTCGCTTCGTTGAGCATGAAGTCTGTCAGCCGTGCTGCAGGTTCTGTGGTTCACGAAGTCCGACGCCAGTTCAAAGAGAAGCCTGGCATCATGGAAGGTTCTGAGCAGCCCGACTATGGTCGTGCAGTTGACATGCTGACAAAAGCAGCGATCAAAGAGATGGTAATTCCTTCTCTTCTCCCTGTTTTTGCCCCGATCGTGATCTACTTCTTTATCTTACTCACAGTGGGTCAAGCTGAGGCGTTCCTCACTGTAGGTTCTTTGCTCCTCGGTATCGTGGTGACAGGGCTCTTTGTAGCTCTTTCAATGACCTCTGGAGGAGGTGCTTGGGATAATGCCAAGAAGTACATTGAGGACGGTCACTACGGCGGAAAAGGGTCTGAAGCCCACAAAGCTGCTGTCACAGGTGACACTGTAGGGGATCCTTACAAAGACACCGCAGGGCCAGCGATCAATCCGATGATTAAGATCGCGAACATTGTGGCGCTACTGATGCTCGCAATGCTCTCAACTCAATAATCCAAAACCAAAAGCCCTCACTCTAAAAGTGGGGGCTTTTGGATATTTGATGAGTGTCCTCATTCATCTCTCGACCACAATTAAAACATACAGGTGAGTATGATCAAAAGAAATCCCCACTTTTCCTCTCTTCTGCCAAACTATCTCTTTGAAGAAATCGGATTGAGAAAAAAAGCCTATCTCGAAAGACACCCTGAAAAGCATCTCCTTGACCTCGGCTTAGGTGACACGACACTTCCACTTTCACCCGTTGTCGTGCGATCTATCCAAGAATTTGCAGAGAAAATGGGAAAGAAAGAATCCTATAAAGGATATGGACCTACTTCTGGATCTGTTGAATTGAAGAGGGGGATATCAGAGCGTTTTTATGCTGGCATTGTATCCGCTGAAGAGATCTTTATTTCTGATGGGGCAAAATGCGATATTGGCCGCCTGCAACTTCTCTTTGGAGATGATGTGACAGTCGCACTCCAAGATCCGGTCTACCCTGTTTATCTTGACGGCTCTCTTTTACAAGGGGTAGCTCCTCAAAATATTTTCCGATTGCCTTGTACTCCAGAAAATCAATTTTTCCCCGACCTCTCTCTTGCGAAAGGTGTGGATGTGCTCTATTTCTGCTCGCCGAATAACCCGACGGGGGCGGCTGCGACACACGAGCAGCTACAAGAACTCGTTTCTTTTGCAAAGAAAGAGGGTACGCTGATTATCTTTGACGCCGCTTACTCGTGTTTTATTCAAGATATCAACCTTCCAAAAAGCATCTTCGAAATTCCCGGTGCAGAAGAGGTGGCAATCGAAGTGAACTCTTTCTCTAAATTTGCGGGTTTTACAGGAGTGCGCCTCGGCTGGACAGTGGTTCCAAAAGAACTGCGTTATCCCGGAGGAGAGTCAATCTACCAAGATTGGATCCGCGCTACAGATATCGTTTTCAATGGCCCTTCAAACCTCTCTGAGGCAGCTGGAAAAGCAGTCCTTTCTGAAGAGGGTTTTAAAGCCTGTAAAGAGCAGGTTGCAACCTATCAAAAAGCCCTCCACGAATTTGAACGCTTGCGAGAGATTCCCTCTTACACACTCTTTGCAGGAACGAATGCTCCTTACGCATGGATTCGAGTTGAGGGAAAAAGTTCTTGGGACCTTTTTGATGAGCTGCTCAACGAGTGCCAAATTGTTTCCGTACCTGGAGCAGGCTTTGGGAGCGCAGGGGAGGGATTCGTCAGACTCAGTGCTTTTGCAGGAGTCGAAGTCGTCCGGCAGGCTTGTGATGCACTTTTGGACTATGCTTCAGAAAGCATTATTCAATCATAGAGAAACCCACTGGCATAACTCCGTTCTATAACTTCATCTTGAAAATTTTCCGGAAAGTTCGTAGAAAGGGGGTGGAGATCATTGTATGGCAAAAAAGACTCAAGATGCTCAAGAAGTCACTCTTTTTGGTGACGCCCTTTCAAGACTGAAAAAAGCAGCAGACTCTGTGGACGTTTCTGAGGAGACGCTCACATTGCTCCACTCTCCCACTCGGGCGCTTCAAGTTTCCATTCCTGTCCGCATGGATAACGGCGAACTAAAAACGTTCCAGGGATTCCGCGTTCAACACAATCTTCTCCGGGGTCCTGGTAAAGGCGGGATCCGATTTCATCCTCAAGTTTGTATGGACGAGTGTCAAGCACTCGCTTTTTGGATGACCTGTAAGTGCGCTGCGGTTGGGATTCCTTTTGGCGGTGCAAAAGGGGGGATCCGTGTGAACCCAAAAGAACTCTCGATTAAAGAACTGGAACGTCTCTCTAGAGGTTACATCCGCTTGATGGCTGAGTATCTTGGACCAGACGTCGATGTTCCTGCACCGGATGTCTACACCAATGAGACAGTGATGGCCTGGATGATGGATGAGTACTCGACCATGATGGGTAAATCGTCTCCAGCGGTGATTACAGGAAAACCTCTATCACTGGGTGGCTGCCAAGGCCGATCTGCAGCGACTGGGCAAGGGGCTTATTACTGTGTCAAAACTCTGGAAGAGAGACTGGACTGGGGGACAACCAAAAAGTCGGTTGCGATCCAAGGTTTTGGTAACGCTGGACAGAGCTTAGCCAAATCACTTTATGCAGATGGGTATCATATCGTTGCCATCAGCGACTCGAAAGGAGCCCTCTATTCCGCTTCAGGACTTGATATCCCTCGTTTGTTGGAGTGGAAGCGTCAAGGAAACAGCATCACCAGTTATCTAAAAAAAGCATCTCAGTCGTACTTACAAGATGTGAAGGAGATCACCAATGAAGAACTCCTCCTTCTTCCTGTGGGGCTTCTCGTTCCAGCAGCTCTCGAAAGGGTGATCACCTTAGAAAATGCATCAAAGGTGAAAGCGAAGACGATTCTGGAGCTTGCAAACGGTCCTGTCACCAGCGAAGCAGACGAGATCCTTTATAAGAATGGAGTGCACTTGATTCCGGATATACTCTCTAACTCGGGTGGAGTTGTGGTGAGTTACTTTGAGTGGGTTCAAAACCGCTCAGGAGAGTACTGGACTGAAGATACTGTGAACTTGAAACTCAAAAAAATGATCACAGAAGAACTCCAACATATTTACAACATCAAACAGCGGACGAAAACAGATGTGCGCACGGCAACCTACGCGCATGCACTTTTACGTCTTGATGCTGCACACCAAGCCACTTCTATTTAACGGGAAATCCTAAGCGATGAAGAGCAGCTGCTTCAGTTCTTTCACTGACGAACTGCTGTCGTCCTGCGGGAGTTTGCTTTTTCACCATTGCAACCCACTGATCGACGACACTTTTTGCAGCAGACTTTGTCTCTTCTGTTTTGAAATAGGGGGCCAAAGGAACCACTTTGTGGTGTGAACACCTAGCTTCTTTTCCTTCTGAAAGAGCTGCAAGGGCCGCAGTCACATCCTCCAACTCTTGCACAGAGCTGTAGCCAAGACTGGAAAGGTATGAGAAGACCTCTCGGATGACAGTCAATCTAGAAGGGGGAGGGACGCTGGTTGCCATGGGAGTTCCTTTTTTCGGAGAGCCTACAGGATGCTCTCTTTTATATTAAACTGAAAAAAAATTGTTACATCTTCAAGTCTACAGGAGCATTTTTAAGAAAAGTTAAGAGAATTTTTAAGATTTTATTAAGTTTTAAGAAAAAAGAGGAGTTGGGCGCTTGCCATAAATCGCTGCAGTAGCTATATTATCACTGCTCTTGAGGGAAATACCTAAATTTCCCTTGAGAAACAGCTGCCCAGCGAGGCAGTTTTGCTCTTTAGACAGCACTGATAAGATAATGTAAGAATCAAGACAGAAGCTTGTGTGGGACAAACCCTTAGGGGTTTGACCTAACAAAATATAAATTCATATT
>Ga0180433_10000201_pt1 | contig 103827 bp, 107 predicted proteins | sample SS_ome_8_FD_132980 | JGI IMG/M metagenome (GOLD analysis project Ga0180433, IMG submission 132980) | Hypersaline lake sediment archaeal communities from the Salton Sea, California, USA - SS_1_D_1 metaG | ecosystem: Environmental > Aquatic > Non-marine Saline and Alkaline > Hypersaline >... | reverse complement strand
GAGCAGTCCGAGGTCTAGGATTCTCCGTCATTTAAATCACCTATAGCATTGCGAGATTTTGGTTTAACGTCGTGGTTGACCCGTGGTAGTGTTGTCGCAATGTTGCATGAATGAAGAGAGGTTGAAGATGAAGTTTGAATACTATGTTGACAATGTTGTGATGAAGCTGGCGAGCGATGCTGGGGCAAGCTCCGGGCGGCTGGCTGAGTTGATGAGCAGTAGGCAGTTCGTGGATTTCTTACACGGTACAATCGGTATATCCAGTGAGATGGGCGAGCTTTTGGACGCTTATAGAAAAGCAGATGCCAAGCCAGGTCCTATGTCCGATGAGCATCGCCGAGAGGTATTGGGAGAGCTTGGGGATATTTTATGGTTCACGGGCCTAGCTAGTCGGGCTCTGGGCGCGAGCGTTGAGGTGGGACAAGGGGTCGACAGTGGCAGTCGCAAATGGTCCGGGGATGCGGAGCTGGACATGGTCGTGTGTTCAGGGGAGCTTCTGTCCATAGCCAAGGCTCGGATCTTCTATGGTCGAGAGATAGCCCCAGGGCTGGCGATTTCAATGCTTAGTCGTATTGTGGACGGGGTGCGATCTTTGGCTCGCAAGGAGAGATGGACTCTTGAGGATGTAATGAGGGCGAATATTGCCAAACTTTCGAAGCGCTATCCCGAGTTAGAGTTCTCGGACGACAGCGCCAACAACAGGGACACGGACGCAGAATTCGTGGCCATGGAGTAGGTAGAAAATGGACGACACGGTCTTCGCGAACTCAAGTTCGTGTTCTGTTTGCAAAACAGATTTGACCGTAGTACAGGTTGCCCAGTTTTTTAATTGCCAGTTGAACATTGGACAGGGTGAGTTCGATGAAAAGGAGGGCGAGGATGCTCGGAGCCACGTGGGTGATTGGACATCGCGACGCAGATGGTTTTATGTCGGGGTATTTAGCGCACAAGAAGCTGAGCGAATTGGGCGTGCGCGATATAAAGATGCACTCGATCCAGTACGGAGAGAATCTCCCAAAGATCAATTACGACTTTGACGAAGTGTACATGCTTGACTTTTCGTTGCCTGATCAGGAGATGCGCGAGCTTGCTGACAAGCTCGGCGATCGGCTCATATGGATAGACCATCATAAGACATCGCTTGATACTGAGAAGAAGATGGAACTGTCCACAGTTCGCGGAGTAAGGATCTCCTCGGACAATGAGAAGGTTGCAGCGTGCGAGTTGTGCTGGGAGTATTTCTGGCCAGGGCGGAAGGTCCCTGGATGTGTGACGCTGGTAGGAGACTGGGATACGTTCCGGTGGGTTGATATGTTGGATGGATCCAATGGCAAGAGGTTCGCTAGGTTCTTCGCTCAGTTTATTGATGGGCTAGGTCTGGATCCGTCCCTCAAAGAGGCGCGTGACCTTATGGAAGGGTCAATCGAGGAGATACCATCGCTGGAGCATGTTGGGGTCCGAATCGGGAAGATGCTGTGCGAAAAGCAAGACGCTCTCCACGCTGAGATCATGGAGAATTGCTCATTCACTACGGTGATGACAGTTCCAGAGGGTGATCAGCAGCTTACTGCATTGGTGGTAAACCATCGTGGCAATAGCTTGATGTTTCAGTCCAAGGTTCAGCCTCGGCATGAGATCCTGGTTAGCTACAGGATGAGGGGGAGAGACTGGGTGGAAGCCAGCTTGTACGGGGCGTCGGATCATGTCCATTGCGGGGAGATTGCGCGTTCGATAAGCAACGGTAAAGGCGGCGGACACAGGGGTGCTGCTGGGTTCACGATGCCCATGAGTGAGTTCTACGTGCGCATGGGCATGGATAGATGAGCGGCATTCTCAGTCTGAGTAAGTTCCTTTCCAAGAGGGGCAAGGCTGATCTATGTGGTCATGACGTCATCGTTATCGACCGAGCGAAGCGCATAGTGATATGCGAGAGGTGCCTTGAGGAGCTGGACCCATTGGAGATGCTTGCCAGGTGCGGAGGTTTCAGTGATCAAGGAGAGATTGCTATTCAGCCGGGATCAGATAACGATAAGGGTGAGCCGACCCCGTATGCGACCGTGCATCGTTTGCGGCCAAAAAGTTAAGCCTGCATACAAGGGGCTCTGCAAGGATCGTTTTTTTCATTGCAAAAAATCTTGGTCGGTGGACCATCGGACGGGGGAGATTACGTTCGCGATGGATAGCGGTATGAAAGGGGACGAGGATTATTGAAGGTTCTGTCGAGGGCATCAGATCTGTTAGTCCCGACAGGTGGGTTTGACAATAACCTGTTGTAGGTTTCAAACTTGTATGAGATACAGGTAGAGAGGAAAAAAACAGTGACAGCGGTATAAAGCTAATTACAAGGAGGGGCTGCCCATGGCGAAAAAAGGTGCTGAGAGGCGAAAGAGTAAAAGGCCGAGTCGGTATAAGATTTTTCGTTCACAGTGCGAGTGTGGAGCCAGGGCGGTTGATTGGTACAAGGAGGAATTCATTTGCCGGGATTGCATGTGCCCCGAAGTGGAGGGGCAAGAGATCGGCGATTTAGTGAGGGTGGCCAGCTCTCTTGACTGGTGTGTCCTCGGAGACATGAGATAAATATGACCCCAAGTGTTTTTAAGAAGATCGCCCCAGGCGGGCGAGCGGGACGCGTTGGTGCGGGCATTAGCTGTGACGCTGGTAAGTTCTACTGCGAGATAGACGTTGCTTCCGGTGTGGGGAGCTTTGTTGCTCGGCTGAGTAACGGCGAAGAGTACAGAAGATCTCTGGATGAGTTAAGGATAGAATACGATGTGGCTGACGGTAGGGTCGACGAGCCGGTGTCGGCTGATTCGTATCTCTTGAAGGGGATCGGATGGGTCCTGACTAAGTACAAACTATCCAAGAGTGACTAATTGGTGAGATCTTCGTAAAGTCGTGATATGTGTTGATGATTCAATGCTGTTCGGAGCGTAGGCTGATGGAGGAAAACTGTGAAATTGGAAGTTGGTGTCTTCAATGGGTAAAGCAGCTAAACGTCTAAAGGGTAAGCCAACTGGGCGGATTGCTAATCTTAGGTGTTACGAGACTGTCCATGACATGGTGTGCGCAGGCTATCCGCTGACCGCGATTGCCAACTTGATACAGGACAAAATGCAAGAGTATCTTGATGTGCCTAAGCAGGCTGTTGTGATGGCCCTTCACAGGTACAGGGAGAGTCTTAAGGATAGCGGGGATTTGGTCCAGGGTGCAATGCCGAGGGTATTTGTAGAGGCCAAGAAGAAGTTCTCCAACAAAATGCAGGAGCTTGAGCGCCTGGAGGATATGATCCTCGTGCTCCAGTATCGGATTGATTTGGCCCATGGCGTGGAGCGGATAGCGAACGCAGTTGACCCTGGGGTCGACAGGATGACGAGGGAATTCACGAATGTGGTTGCGCGAATGCACGACATCAAAATGGATCTTGGACTTGTCGGCTCGCGGGACATCGGTACGATCACAGTCTCTGCGGAGAGACTGGAGGAAGTACGACTTAAGTACGGGGACAATGCAGCTAAGGCATACGCCGATCCTGTATCTCGAAATAGAGTTCTGGCAGCCATTGGTGCGATACGGAAGGTGTCGGGAGATAAGTCAGTCGAGCGACTTGCTACTGAGATGGGGGTTTCCGATCCTGACGGTGCTGTGATTGACGCTGAGTTTACGGCCAAAGAAGAGTCTGTCGCGATTCCTGTCGCGAAAGACGCCGGAGATGTCGCGAAAGCCAAGGGCAAGCCAGTGAAGAAGACCGCGAAAAAGCCCGCGAAGAAGAAGGCCAAGATCAAGCCAGCTGACAAGCCAGTGGCGAAAGAGGCGCCGGTCGAAAAGCCTGCCCCAGTTTCAGTTCTCCCTCCTGGGCCAGAGAAGCCGAAGATAAAGAGGTGAGCTTAGCTCGCGAACTCAAGTTCGCAGATGGGGATGACTGTTGATAGTTACGACACGCAAGGGGAGAAAGAAGTCTGTAATAACCAAGGAGGAGCTGGCGGCCCATGCCGGTGACATGGTTGACGCCCTGACAGACGCAGAGCTAGAGCTGGTGATGGGCCTGATAGACGAAGATCCGGAGATTCAGATAGAGCACCACAAGACGATGCGCGGGCACTTGTACCACCGAGAGCCTGTCTCTATGGAGCAATTCATAGAGGATCCACATTACCTGGGCGAGTCTTGCTCGACTCTCTACCCAGAGCTTAAGAAAGATCTCATAGATCTGTTTGATTATCCATTCAGAGAAGTTGTGCTCACAGGCGGAATTGGAGTTGGCAAATGCCAACGAGGGGTGAACGAGCTTTATGATCCGGTCATGGGGAGAAGGCTAACTGTAGAAGATGCTGCATCTTTTGGCAAGTACAAAGCGTGCGCCACGTTCAACAAGGATGAGCGGAAGACAGTGAGTGGAGGGTGCAAAGTATTCGAAAGCGGAAGAAAGAAGGCGGGGGATCTCGTGCTTGGGAGCGGGAAGAAGATTGGACTAACTCCTGATCACCCTGTCTTGACACCGTGGGGATACAAGCCAGTCGGAGAGCTTAAGAAGGGGGATCTTGTTGCGACTTCGCGAGAGATGCCCTTACCTGAGATGCCTTTGGCTATTTCTGACAATGAGGTCAAGTGGGTGGGCTACATCTTGGCAGACGGCGGTGTGACAACGTCTCGGATTGTCTTCGTAAAGGGTGTTGATGAAATAATCTCAGAGTTTTGGTCTCTGTCGGAATCGCTTGGCGGGGATGTGAAGGAAGAGGATGTGGATGCTGATGCGCGGAGGGTTCGTGTCCTGGGGCTTGATCGCTTGAGGGATAAATTTGATCTCAAACACAAGTCCAAGGACAAGAGAGTTCCGAGTGAGTTCTACGGGCTAGACAATCGCCAGCTTGCCTTGTTGCTGAATCGCATTTGGTCGTGTGATGGATGGTTCTGTCGCAGGGATAAGAAAAAGGGCAACTGGGAGATTGGAATATCCTTAGCCAGTGAGCCGTTCGTGAGGGATATTCAACAGCTCTTGCTTCGTTTTGGGATTCACTCTCGGATGCGTCCGCGTGAGATGGGGTACACGCACAACGGAGAGAGGAAGCATAGCGATGCTTGGTCTTTGCAGGTGCTGGGTAGGGATGAAGTTATTAGGTTCTTGAATTCGATTGGAAACCTCGTAGGCAAGGAAGAAGATTGCGAGACTGCGCGGCGCGAACTTGAGTTCGTAAAGGGCAACTCGAACGTGGACATTACCCCCATGAACAGAGAGGTGATGACCAGGGTTCGTAAAGAGATCGGGCCGGTGCCCAAGAAGGCGTACTGGCCGCGTCCGGCGCAGGGCTCGCAAATGGGCCACGGGGTGTTCTTGAGATTCGCTGAGGCGTATGATCTTCCCGAGTGGTGCTCCTGGTGGGGTGGAGTATTCTGGGATGAGGTGGAATCGTATGAGTGCGGCGATGAGTTAGAGCCTGTGTATGACATCGAGGTTCCTAAGACGAGGAACTTCTCAGTGCACGGGGTTATCGTTCACAATACGTTCGTGCTCTCAATAGCCATATGCAGGGTGCTTTACGAGCTGTCTTGCTTAGTGAATCCCCAGAAGACTTTCGGCCTGTCGTCGGGTACGGAGATGGTTATTCCGTTGATCTCAAAGAACCTTCCGCTGGCGCGTGCTGTCATGAAGACGGCGGTTGACGACAAGATCAAAGAGTCTCCGTATTTCATGAACGAGTTCTCTCCGAAGATCTCCAAGGAAGCCACGCTGTTTCCTCATAACATCCGAGTGATCATAGGGTCGTACGGTAGTGAGCGAGTTCTTGGCTCGAACGTTTTCTGTGTTGGGCTTGATGAGTGCCTAATACTAGAGGCAGGTTTGACAACGGAAAGAAAAGGTGTTAGGCGATCCATGACAGTTGGAGATCTTCTGGAAATGAGTCCAGAGGACGCTGAAAACTGCAAGGTTGTAGGTTTTGATCATGCGGAGAATAAGCTCAAGGCTGGATGGTGGAGAATCAAGAAGTCCACGGTTCAAGAGCTTGTTGAGATCAGGACTGCGCTGGGGTCGGTATCGCCGTCGAGAAAACATCCCGTTCTTGTCCAAAGAGGAGACTGGCTTGTTTACGTTCATGCGGAGGATGTCGTCCCTGGCGATTTTGTTGTCATGGAGGATCGTGATGCCAGCGAAGGGGCAGACTGTAAGCGAAGAGCAGAAGAAAAAACAATCGGAGAAGATGAAGGGTCGAGAGTTATCGGAGGAGACGAAAGAGAAGATGAGATCTGCGCAAAAGGCGCGGTACGAGAATGGGTACGTCAATCCGATGAAGGGGAAGACTCAGTCAGAGGAGACGAAGAAGAAAATCAGCGAGGCCCAAAAGGGGAGGAAGTTCTCCGAGGAACATCGGCGGAAGATCGGAGAGGCGAATCGCAGAAGGAAGATCTCGAAAGAGACGCGGGAGCGAATGAGCGAGGCTCAAAAGAGCAAGGCACCTGCAAGCGAGGAGCACAGACGGAAGATAAGCGAAGCCAATACAGGCAGGAAGCATACGGACGAAGCTCGTGCGAACATGAGCAAGGCTCAGAAGGGTCGCGCCCTGTCAGAGGATCACAAAAAGAAGCTGTCAGAGGCGGCCAAGAAGCGCACAGGAGAGGCGAATCACTTCTACGGAAAGACTCACTCCGAGGAGGCGCGGAAGAAGATGAGAGAGGGTCAGGCGGGTGTACAGCGGAAGCCTCACTCCGAAGAGACAAAGAGAAAGATGAGCGAGTCTCAAAAGGGGCGCAAGTTTTCCGAGGAGACGAAGGAGAAGATGAGAAATGCTGCGAAGCGTCGTGCAGCCGATCCAGAGTGGCGAAAGAAGATGAGCGAGTCGTCGAAGAGGGGCTGGGCAGAGGGCACCATTGGCCAGAACATGCCACCCCGGCACGGAGAGGCGAACCCTTTCTACGGGAAGAAGCACACGGAGGAAACGAAGGCGCGTCTGAGCGAGGTTGCAAAGGCGAGAGAACCTCGCGTGCATACGGAGGCGTCGAAGGATGCGATTTCCGAGGGGAACATGCGGGCTATCAAGGACGGGACGAGGACGTACAAGTTCCGTGCGACGTCTCCGGATGGTGGGGTTGTGCCTTGCCGGACAGAGGCGGAGAAGAGACTAGCCGATCATCTTTGTTCTCAGGACGGGGTTGTTTCTGTTGTCGGCGAAGACAAGATGCCGTTTGTGGAGTACGATTTCAACGGCCAATCCAGGATAACGGTTGCGGACTTCATGGTAACAGCAAGCGACGGTCGAATCATTATCGTAGAAGGGAAGGCGCAGGGGTCGCTATACGGAGAGAGAGAGAGGGCTCGGTTTCTTGCTACATGGGAGCACTGCAAGGCGTGCGGGTTCGACATGATTATATCATTCAACCATGCAAGGGACCCCGATCTGTCTCTCGGTCCATTTGTGACACAGGAATTTGTGGAGATGGTGAAACAGGGGTTTGTTCCCATGTCACTGCTTTCGGACAATCGTGCCACTGGGGTTGCGGCAAGGCGAACGGGCTTTGGGCATCACGGGAAAAGAGTAGCTGGAGGAGACAGAAAGTATCTGTTCAGCACTGTGTCTCCGGACGGGGTGATCGTCAATTGCAGGACAAGGAACAGCCTGCGTGTAGCCGATCATCTTTGCTCTCAGAGCGGGGTTGTTTCTGTTGTAGGCGAAGACAAGATGAGTGCTATTTATCACAAGGTGAATGGAGAGGGGCGCCAGACGGTTGCAGACTTCATGGTTACTCGCAGCGACGGACATATTATTTTTGTGAATGTAGAGAGCAACACGTTTGCAGAGAGCAAGGGCCTCTGTCATCGTATGAATGCAATGTGGGACCATTGCAGGGCTGTCGGTTGCAGTTTCATGATGGTATTTGCCGATGCGTCCGTGGATCCAAATGTGTGGGAGGGTCCGTTTGTCACGGATGCGTTTGTCGAGCGCGTCATGGGCACAGGGGTGATTCGACAAGGATTAATGGCCGATGCCAGAGTTCCTGCGTTGACGGTGGCGTCTCCGAGCGGGAGCACGATCCATTGCGCGACAGAGAAGGAGATGAGGCTGGCGGAGTGCCTATGTCAGCAAGAGGGCGTGGAGTCCATTTCCTCAACAAAGAGGGAGTGCGTGGCGAGGTTCGAGTTCGAGGGGCGGGCGCGAAGGGCTGTGGCGGACTTTATTGTTCTCATGCGGGACGGGAGAGAGGTGGTTGTCTATTCCATACATGGGACAAACGCGAGGAGCGTATCATCAAGGAGTGCGCTCATGGCTATGTGGGATCACTGCAAAGAGATGGGCATGAGCATGTTGCTAGCCCTCAAGGAAGCGAGGAATCCAGATCTGTCCCTTGGTCCGTTCGTGACGCAGGAGTTCGTGGATGGGTATATGCGCGGAGATGCCAAGAGGAGTGCGCTCATAGACAAAAGGCCAAAGGGAAGGAGACCATCTCCGTTGAAGGGCAGGAAACTTGGTCCTCGCAAGAAAATGACGAACTTGAGTTCGCAGGAATCCGCCCCGAAAGAACACATGTCGAAGAAATCCCTGTCGGTCTTTGCCTCGCGGAAGTAGTGTCCGTTTCTGCCCTGCCCGCTGAACAAACATATTCTCTATGCACGGAGCATCAGACGTTCATCGCTGATGGGTTCGTGGTGCATAATACGAACTTCCCGCCGAACCGTAAGAGCCAGCAGATCACTACAGCTATGGGCCAGAAGAAGACAAAGGCTCACTTTGATATTGTGGAGAAGGTCTACCGGAACTTGGTCCGGCGAATAAAGTCCAGGTTCCAGGTTGCAGGCGGGGATTTCCCTGGGATGATCATCTTGGCTTCTTCGGCTGCTACCCTGGACAGTTTCACTGAGCGGAAAATCCGGGAGAGCAGGCTTGATTCCTCTGTCTTCGTCCGAGATCACACTCAGTGGACGGCCAAGCCTGGGTCTAACTTCTGCGGGGAGAAGTTCTGGGTTCTGTGTTCGGCGTCCTCTATGCGCTCTAGGATAATCGGAGACGATGAAGTGAAGCACTTCACCGACGAGTGGCTGGAGGAGAACGATTCTTTTTTGATCGACATTCCGGTTGAGTACAAGTCGGACTTCGAGACAGACATTGAGAATGCACTAAGGGACCTTGCTGGTATATCTACTCAGGCTATATCGATTTATATCCAGAGGCCCGACGCGGTGGACGCGTGTGTGAGCGAAGAGATGGAGCATCCGTTTACTGCGTATGAGTGGACATCCGGGCAGGCCGGGGCGTTCAAGTGGAACATTCTGTGTAACATGTTCGAGCGTCGGCTGCCTGGCGGATACACGGAGACAGCGTGGTCCCCCAAGATTAATCCTTCGAAGATGAGATGGTGTCACATTGATACATCTCTCTCGGGGGACTGTACGGGTTTCTGTGTTGGTCATATAGACAAGTGGGTTGAGGTAGTAAGGCGAGACGGGGACGGGGTTCGTTACACGGACCTGGCACCCTCTTACGTCATTGACGTGATGTTGCGAGTGAACCCACCGGCTGGAGAGCAAATCTACATGCCGGACTTGCGTCGTTTCATTTACGAACTACAGGCACATGGTTATCAGTTCCTTGGGTTTTCGTCGGACACATACCAGTCGGCGGAGATGCACCAGCAAGTAAAGAGAAGGGGGATTTCTACCCATATCATATCGACGGATACGTCCACGGATCCTTACGATGAGCTGAAGATGGCGATGTACGAGAACCGGATTACGTACTATCATTATCAGCCATTTATTGAGGAAATCAAAGACTTGGAATATGATCGCAACGTGGGCAAGATCGATCATCAGCAGGCCGGGTGTTTTGTCGGAGAGACGCGGATTCCTCTTCTGGATGGAAGCTGCCCTATGATCTCAGAGTTGGATGGGGTGGATACGTGGGTGTACTCCTGTACAGAGGGTGGTCGCATTGTTCCGGGCCGAGCAAGGGGTCGATTAACGAAAGAGGTGACCGAGCTTGTGGATGTGGTTCTGGACAGCGGGGCTGTCGAGAGGTGTACGCATGAGCACCTTTGGATGTTGAGGGACGGGACGTACAAGAAGGCATGCGACTTGGATCCTGGCATTGACCGTTTGATGCCGATTGATTTGAATTCTTTTCCGGTTGAGCACAAGGTCAGGCATGTAACTCCTGTTCGCCTTGATAAGCCGGTGGCTGTGTATGACTTAGAGGTTGAGGAGTATTCCAACTTCTCGCTTTCTTCTGGAGTGTTCGTCCACAACTCCAAAGACGTTAGTGACGCAGTAGCGGGTGTGGTGTATGGTTTGATGAAGACATCGACCAAAATCCCTGCGATTGTGGGCGATAGTAAAAGTGCCGCTGTTGAAAACGAATACGACTGGGTCTCACCTATGATCCAGACGGACGGCATAAGCGCCGAAGAGCTAAGGGACATGAAGGACGCGGGAGATACAGACGTGTCGGAGTATGTCCCTATTGTGTTTGGAGACTGATATGGGATTTACCGAACTAGTCAAAGGGCTCTTCAAGAGGGACAGGGATGTCCAGGCAGCAGCTATTGCCAAGGGTACGGCGATTGCTACCAACGTCTCTGTTGACAGTATGGATCCGAGTAGCGGGACAGAGGGCGTCAATGCCCTTCAGAGCCAGCTAGCCATCGAGCAAGATCTGATTTCTCGTTACATAGATTACGAGAATATGGACGACTATGTTGAAACCAGCGCAGCTCTAACGGTGTTCGCGGATGACTCTACTATTCCAGATACCCTCCATAGGAAGACCGTGTGGGCTACGTCGGAGGATCGGCTCGTTCGCGATCTTCTGAACGACATGCTTCACAGGATGATCCGTATCGAGGAGGACGCCTGGGTCACAGTTAGGAGCTTGGCAAAGTACGGGAACTTGTACGGGGAGGTTCTGACCACAAAGGGCGGGGTAATAGGTATCAACTGGCTTCCCGCACCGTCGATACGTAGAATAATAAACAGCAAAGGCGTCCTTCTTGGGTTCATCCAAGATGTGTCTGGGCAGTTCAACTACGATGCGGGGGCGCTTGTAGAGGCTCTAGAGGCTGGCAAGAAGCCCATTCCTGAAAACGAGAACAACTCTGGGATTACCTTCTTCTACCCTTGGGAGATGGTCCATTGGCGGCTGCGCTCCAAGCGGCTTCGCTCTCCTTACGGGTACGGTGTTCTAGACAGTTCACGGTGGATCTGGAAGCGTCTCCAGTTGATGGAGGACACAGCCCTGGTTCAAAAGCTGACAAGGGCTCCGGGTCGGTATGCGTTCTACGTGGATACCGGAGACTTGCCGCCTAAAGAAGCGGTGGCTCTTGTCCGCAAGGTTAAGAGCGGATTCAAGAAGAAGCGTCTGATCGATCCGAGCACAGGCCAGCTGGATCTTCGCAATAACCCGCTGTGCCTAGCGGGTGACACGGAAGTTCCTCTCCTTGATGGGAGTAAAAAAACGATAGTCGAGATGGCGGAAGCGTTCGACAGGGGCGAGGAGCAGTGGGTTTACGGCGTTGACAGGAAAAATAACAGCAAGATGGTTCCTGGCAAGGTTGTGTGGGCAGGTCAGACACGTAAAGACGCTGAGCTAGTGCGCGTTACATTAGATAATGGCGAGTCTTTCAGGGTTACTCCTGATCATAAGTGCATATTGAGAAGCGGAGATCTGAAGGATGCCCAGGACTTGGTTCCTGGCGAATCCTTGATGCCGTTGCGTAGGACAATCTCTTCTTTTGAGAAGGGAGACACGATGGACGGGTATGAGAAGGTCTACGATCCGTCCAGCAAGAAATATGTGTATACGCACAGGATGGTTGTGCGGGAACTAGGGATGAAGGAAAAAGGCAAGCTCACTCATCACAACGCAGGGAAGCTGAATAACAATCCTAGTTGCCTTGAGAGCATGACATGGAGAGAGCACTCGGAGCATCATTGTAAACTGGGGCAAATGGGCGGTGCTAAACTCAGAGAGCTTCGCAAGACGGATAAAGCTCTGGATCAAAAGTTACGAGATGCAGCGTCGAGGACGCTTAAAGAGCGTCACGCTGATCCTGAGTGGAAAAAGAGGAATGCTGAGGCAGTGCGTCGGAGTAACATCGAGCGTGATAGTGGTAGGTACATCCGTGCCTATAACGATTCTGACAAGCATGTAGAAGACAACGCGCAGAGAAGCTCCGCCATGAAGGCGTTCTGGACCGATGATGCCAGGTCTGAGTATTCGGAAACTAGGACGATCAGCTACTCGGATGTCTTCATTTCGGCGCTAGAGGAATTCGTCAGGAGCAACCCTGGGTCGAGCGCAGACGATGTGGCAGACTTCGTGTCTAGCGATTCTGTTGCTCTAGGTCTTCTCAATGAGGGAAGTTGCCGCGTGATAAAGAAAGCCCATCGTCATTTGCTTTTAAAGGCGTATAGGGCGCATGGCTATTCTAACTTCAGCGAGTTCAAGGAATCTGCGTGTTCCTACAATCACAAAGTTGTGTCTGTTGAGCGTCTTTCCGAGAGAGAGGACACGTATACGCTGACTGTTGACTCGTGTCACAACTTTGGCCTTTCTTCTGGGGTTGTAGTTTGCAACTCGCCATCCGAAGATTTTTGGATTCCTACCCGTGGAGGGAAAGATTCCACAAGGATCGAAGTCATCTCTGGGCCAGATGTTCAGATGATGGACGACGTGGAATACTTCCAAGGCAAGCTGGTTACATCGACGACGGTTCCGAGGCGCTTCATGGGTCTTGGGGATCCTGGTGACTCTACGAACATGATGGCGTCCCAGGATGACGTGAGATTTGCCCGTGCCTGTATGAGGCTCCAGCGTGAGTACGTGCAGGGGCTTGAGAAGGTTGCCCGTATACATCTCGCGGCGTTGAACATCGATCCCGATTCTGTGCCTTGGCAAATCAAGATGACGGTTCCGTCTGCGATCTTCGAGATGCAGCAGATTGAGGTTATGAATGCCCAAGCTGGGCTGGCGTCTTCGCTGTCTGATTACATGAGCAAGCCTTGGATTCTCCAACGCGTGTTCAACTTCACGAGAGACGATGCCCAGGCTATGATCCAGGCGAAACGCGATGAGGAGTCCGGGGATGTTGTCCGGGAAGCCGAAGCGCAAGCGAAGGTCATGAAGTTATTCCCCGAGCTTGAGGGCGCACTCGACGACAAAGACGGGGGAGGGAAAGAAGAAAGCGTTTCCCCTAAGAAGGCACCTATAGCGGAGAACGAGGACAGGAGGCTTCTTCGCTCCTTGAGCAAGAAGGCTAACGCGATTGAGCGTTCTGTCACTCGGATCAATAAAATGTCACGGATCAACGGGTCCGGAAAGAGGAGTTAGCAAATGCCATTTATCCAAGGATCCAAGCTGGACAAGTATTACCGTGGCAGCCTAGCGCACCGGAGTCATGCCGTGGACGTGGCTGTAGCGGAGCGATTCGAGGGCAAGAAAGCTCAGGTCATGGTAGTCCAGGAAGACTCGGCGGTAGTGGTTATGGATAACAGTCCTGTCCTGATCGTTGGTTACGAGATGGACGGGGACATTGCCAAGATCACAAAAGAGTCCATATGTAAAGATATACCCGTGATAGAGAGCGGTAACATGGATGCTTTTGTAGCAGGTGAGCTTAGGGACATTGCGAAGAAGATGGCAATGGGCGAGGACGTTTCACGAACTCAAGTTCGCGAGCTGGCATCTGTGATGGAGCCGGGCGGGGACTATTGGCTCACTGGCGTTTTGTCCAAAATAGACGAGTCTACTGAGGACTCTGATTGGTTCAAAATGTACGAGGCCAACCAGGAGAAGGTCCGCACTGCCATGCACGGTAGTATTAGGGCTATCGAGGGGGCGGTCCCGAGTACAAAATACGCGAGCATTTCCCCTGGAAAGCTCCATGCGTTTGAGGAAGAAATCAGGGAATCCATGGGTGTCATATCGTCCGTTATTCAAGGAATAGTTGACGAATGCGACGCGATCATGTTTGATCAAAAGGAAGATGAGTTCTTTGGTGCCACCTGTGAATCGTTGAAAGTTGAAGCGCAAGTCCTCACGGGCTTGCTCGGCAAGGCAGAAAAGTTGATGCGTTCTGAAGATATGGAGCGCATGTCCGTGGCACATGACAAACTTGCTGGGCGAGCAAAACAAATGGCAGTCGTTGCCGCTTACCTCAAAAAGCGCAGCGCAAACGAAGTGAGGAGCTAGCAATGATCACGCGCAAAGTCAAAAGTCTAGATGAAGATCTTAGGTCACTCGGTCTAATCGCAGAGGGCGAAGAGGTTAACTCCAGCTTGCTGGGTGAGGAATCCACGGAAGAAGCCGTTGCAGAAGACGACGATGCTGAAGAATCCGTAGAAGAGGCCAAGAAGCCTGCATGTGAAGGCGACGATTGCCCCAAGGCTGACGACGAAGAAGAGGAAGAGAAGGAAGAAAAAGACGAGGAGAAAGAGGAAGGCGCCAAGGAAGAGGATGTCGAGGATCTAGAGATCGACATGCTTGACGAGGACGACGCTCTTGACTCTGATAACGTTAATATGGAGATGCTCAATGCTATCTCCGAGCTTCCGATTTCCGAGATGGACACAGATGACATAGCGGACGTCTTAGAGGCGCTCAAAGAGAAGAATCTCCCAGAAGGTGACGAAGTTCTCGCTGAACGCGCAGAAGAAATCGTTGACGTTCTGGTTGCAGAGGCCGTAGCCAAAAAGACCCGTAGGTCCAAGGCTGGCTCCATGGCTAAAAAAGCATCCTTCCAGTGTCCTCAAGGCACTCGCAAGGATCCAAAAGATCCCGGTGGCCGTCGTTGTGTAAAAGCGGCGAAAGCTGCGGGCGGTGCTGGCAAGCTCGCCAAAGAGGGTCGCAAAAAAGCTCGCTGGTCCAAGAGCGGCGGCGGACAGAAGTCCCAGAAGAAATCTGCTCGCTGGGCAGCACGTCGTGAGGATGTAGAGCTATCCCCATTCGCAGCGGAACTCGCTGGGTTGCTGGAGAACGACGATATTCAAGTCGAGAGCGTAGTGACTATTCGCGGTGAGATCATTGATCGCATCGGTTCCATCATGGAGATGCTCCACGAGGAATTCCTGGACGAGAATGTCACATCCGTCATGGAAGGCGTCTATGAAGGCGTCGTTGAGGCTATGGACGAAGGTCGCCTTGACGAGAACACCATGGGCGAAGACGACTTTATTGCAGAGCTTAAAGCTCCTCTCCAGCTTATCGCTAAGTCTCTCGGTCAAATCGAGCAGAACGAAGGTAGTGAACTGGGAAACGAGTAGGCCGTCGCAAAGGCGGCAAAGAGAGAAGGACGAAGTATTCGTCTGGTCGCAAGGAGGCAGTAGGTTTTGAGTCACTCAAGAAAAGCGCTCGTCCGGATGGGAAGAAAACTGATAGGAAAGTCTCCCCAGAAGCCAAGCGGAGGCTCAAGCGAAACCCTCTTAGAAGAATACTCGCACGTCAGAAGGCGTGGTGAAGAAACAGGTGATGGAATGCCCCAGGTGCTAATCGAAGCTAGCCCGGTTCAGATGACTCTCACGGAGTCTAAGAACGGGAAATTTGTTGCTCGTGGTGAGTTCGGACGCGTAGGTATCCCAACTCAAAATGGTCGCATCTATCGTAAAGAGCTGATGAACAGAGAGATCGGCAGACTTTCGGAGGACATCTCTTCTCGTCGGGTACTAGGTGAGCTTGACCATCCATCCGACGGTAAGACTTCGCTAAAGCGGGTTTCTCATGTGATTACCGATCTGACAGTCAACGATGACGGTCTGATTATCGGAGAGGCAGAGATTCTGGATACCGCAGAGGGTAAGAATCTCAAGGCCCTCATCGCTGCCAATGTTCAGATAGGCGTTTCCTCTCGTGGATTCGGGAGCACTCGCCCATCTGACGATCCCAAGGTGGAAGGCGATGTTGTCCAAGATGACTTCGTTCTGAAGACATGGGATTTCGTAGCTGATCCTGCGGTCAAGACAGCGCTTCCTGAGATCTTCATCGAGGATGTTAACGAGAAAGAGGATGCAGCAGATCTGTTCTTGGCTGAGTTCCCTGAGATTGCAGGGAAGATCCAAGAGGACGCCAGGGTGAAGGCCCAGGCAGAGATCGACGCTACTGCCAAGGAAGAACTCCGCAGGGAAATGGCGGAGGGATTCGAGCAGCGTTTAGCGGATGCAATCACTGGTGTGCGTGCGGATCTCACTGAGTCCATCCGTGAAGAGTTCCAGTCCGATCCAGAGGTAGGCGGGGCGAAAGGCGTCCTGGCTGCTATCTCTGAGATGGTGTCTGCGTACAACTCGGTTCCAGACGAGGACGCTGTACGCGATTCTCTCCGAGCTTCCGAGCTAGAGGTATCCGAGGCAAGGCAGCAAGCCAAGGATGCCGAGAAAGCGGCGCTGAGAGCGCAGTGCGAGCTGGTTATCGAGAGGAACATCGGCGAGCACCCGATGCGTGATGCGTTTAGGAATATCATCGAGGGTGTAGAATTCACCAGCGTGGATGACGCAGAACGCAAGATTGGCATCATGATCGAGGAAGCCCCTGACCTGAGTGAGGGGTATGTGTCTGATGCAGAGGCGGAGCTTCGCGAGGAGAACGCCAAGTTAAAAGGTCAAATTTCTCTCCTGTCGGAGAAGACTGATACGTTGAATGATAAATTGTTGAAAGCTGTAGAAGTGGGTACGGAGGCCAGCGATCAATTACAGGCGGCGCGAAACGCCTTGGAAGAGTTCGATGGCAAACTTGAGGCTATGACGGAAGAGCGCGACGAAGCATTAGCCGAGGCGGATAATGCGGAGAAGCGTTCCAGGTTGGAAGCCTACAAGGTCCAAAAGGTTGCTGGATTGTCTAATGGTAGACAGTTGATGAGCGTAATGGAGGGTGTAACTTCCAAGAGCGCAATTGATACGTTGGTTGAAGAGAGGGGAGTTCAAGGGATCCCAGGAGGAGATCTGGAGGCTATGCGGGCAAGGTTGTCCCGTGGCCAGGCCATGTCCGAGAGGGAATTGAACGAGTCGCATCAAGCTAAGCCTTCCGCATCTGGTCGTCCACAGGTCGACGAGTTCGGTAACAACATGAGCGAGATGCAACGCCTAGCCGGTCTGGAGTAACTAGAGCGGCCTAACCAACGGAGAAATTGATGGAAGCTAGAGAACTATTCGAGCAAGCCGGAGCCAAGACTGTTTTTGACGAGTCTTATACTGGTGCATGCGTCCAAAAATGGGGAAAGATGCTTGGCGGCATCGAGGACACCCATCTGAAGAAAAACACCGCTGTCCTTTTGGAGAATGAGCTTCAACATTTGAAGAGCTTCAATGAGGATACTCTATCCACAAACGCAGGCGCGTTCACGAAATACGTGTTCCCGATCCTGCGCAGGGTTTTCCCGAATCTGATTGCCAACCAGTTGGTATCGGTTCAGCCCATGACCTCTCCTGTTTCCGGCATCTTCTACTACGAGAAAAAGTACGAAGATCGCAAAGGAACCAAGATTCCTCAGACACCTATTGCTGATCTTCCGACAGCCATGGGTTACGACGGTGAATTGGCAGCAGGCGACAATCTCAATCAGAACTTCGCGAAGTATTACAGCTCTGAGTTCGTAGACTACGACGTAGTTTGCACAGACACAGGAACGTCCACAGACGCCCTGACCCAGGCTGGAACCAACTGCCGTGGAGCAGCATGGTCTCCCATCCGTGACAACGGAACAGTCGGACAGCGCACTTTCTACGTCAAAGCGTACTACCGCTTTGTCGATCCTGATGCTGCATCGGCTCCAACCGAAGCCATCGCCACAATGGATGCTTCTGGCAATCTGATCGACAATACTGCCACTGGCAACACCGTTGGAACATTCACCATCGCCACAGGCGCATGGGCGATTGATCCTGTCGGTTCCGGTGGTACAGCTGCTGGCGCATTGTTCGTCGACAACACCGTCATCTACCTCCAGTATTTCGTGAACTGGGAACTCGTAGGCCAGACTTCTGGTGCCGAGATTCCTTCGATTGGTCTGGACATCACTCTATCGACCGTTCAAGCCGAGAGTCGTAAGCTCAAAGCTCGTTGGTCCGTAGAAGCCATGGACGACCTCAAAGCCCTTCACGGCTTGGATGCAGAGACAGAGTTTGTTTCTACGTTCTCCAACGAGGTTCTTCTGGAGACAGACCGCGAGATCATCACAGACCTCGTGAACAACGCCGGTCACACCGCTGCTTACACCTACAGCTCGACTGTTCCTGGTGAAGTAGAGAGCATTCGCCAGCTGCTGACTCAAATCAGTGCAGTGTCCGCTCGCATTCACAAAACAACCACTCGCGCTCCCGCGAACTTCCTGGTTGTTTCGACTGCGGTCGGTGGACTCCTGGACCAACTCTCGACACACGGCGACTTCGCCTCCATCGAGCAGAATATCCAGAGCCCAAGTTACGGTCCTGTGACTGCCAACTTCGGCATCACCAGAATCGGAACTCTGCTTCGCAAGTATGCGGTCTACCAAGATCCTTACATGGCGGACGGACAGATCCTCGTCGGTCTCAAAGGCAACAGCTTCCTGGACGCTGGTTACGTGTACGCACCTTACGTGCCACTACAACTGACACCAACCTTCATGGATCCGAACGACTTCACATTCCGTAAGGGTGTCCGCACTCGTTACGCAACTAAGATGTTGCGTCCTGAGTACTACGGAGTGATCAACGTTTCGGGTCTGCCTTCGGTGACAACTAGTCTCTAAGGCTTAGCTCACTAGTTTGATCAGAACCCCCAGGGCTGGGTCGGGAAAACCGGCTCGGCCCTTTTTTTTGAAGGAGATTTTTCATGTCTAAAAAATATATGCTCGCAGGATTCCAGACCAAGCCATGTACCCATCACGGGGTTAAGCATGTGGCAGCCGAAGGAAATGCTCCTGCACGCAAGATATTTGTCGATGTAGCGTTCAAACCGGGCAAGATTACGGAGACGGATCTTGACATGAGCGCAATCGTGGAGGCCGGGTATATTACCGAGGTGCTGATTGCCAAACCGCCAGTCAAGGCGCCGGAGAAAAAAATTGTTGCTCCCGAAGTGCCGCAGGGTGACAATGAGAAGCAAGATGAGCCTATAAAAGTCGAGATCGGCGATATGGAGGCGACCATAGATCCTGGTAAAGACGGTGAGCTTGGCACGAAAGACGATGTCGTAGAGGTCAAGCCGAAGCCCAAGAAGTCCAAAAGGAGGAGCAAGTTATCCTCTCTGAAGAACTAGGAATGACAAGGTCGATGAACCTTTCTGTGGAAAAGGCCAGCACAAGCATTGAAGCAGAGGGGTTCGTGGGTCTTCTTCTTGATAAGTGTCTGAATATTACCCGTTTACAGAGTTCATGGTTGGCGAACCGTCAGCCTGTCTCAACATGGATGAGGTTTTGAAATGAGTATTCTGAATGAGATGCTAGAGATGGCTGGGGTTTCCGATGCCGATCTTCCTGAGTCCAATGGTTCCAGCGAGGAATTAGCCGAGGCAATGTCCAGGGTCAAGCATACACATGATCCGGGCAGGCAGAATCTTGTGGTTACTCACCCACAGGATGTTTTCAGGGCTGTCTTATCTCCGCTTGGTGCTTCGCCCATGCCTATGGCTGGTTACTCAGCATCAGCTCCGGTGGACTCTCCTAATGCGATTCAGATAAGGGCAGCCCTAGAGGAGCGGGGATACAAGAACCATTATCCTGTTCTTGTTCTTTATGCGCTTAGCCCGGCGACCAACAAAGAGAGCAGGATTGCATCGTTTGAATTCGGCAACAAGGTTCTCTACAGTGATTTAGGGGGCAGGCATAGCGCCTGGACCGTTGAAGGCGATCCATCTTTTGAACATGTCGGCAAGGCCGAAGCTGCCATTAATGTTGTAGTTTCAAAAGCCTCTAAGTTCATCAAAAATTATGTCAAAGCGGCTCAGAAGGTTCCAAAGAGCCCTGTTGGAGGAGAGTCTATCGACAGGGCATTGCAGATAAACAAGGAATTGGGTTTAAGGATACCTGAGGCAAAACTCAAGAAGCTCTTTCACGTACTGGGCAAGTAATCTCAGATCGCTTCAATTGGAAGGAAAATCAGTATGGCACTGGAACACGAGATGAGAATGAAAAACGTTGTCCCTGTTGGAGAGCTTTCAACAGGTGACTCGGTTGTTGTCCGGACTCGAATGGGCAAAGAAGTCATGTCGGGGTCTGTCCGGACGGTGACTCCTTTCGGTATCATCATGGCGGAGAGCAGCGGGGGAACTAGCTTCTTCCGGAGTTCTCTCTATCTGTTCGCGTCTGAGAAGGCGGAGGAAGAGGTAGAGAATGCCCTCGATTCTCGTGTTCAGGCCAAGCTGGATGCAATGAGTGAGGCGGGGGATCCTACTGCCTCGGATACCGGGGGAGCAAAGAAGATGTCCTCCAGTATAGCCAAGAAGGACAAAGAGGACGAAGAGGACAAGGAAGACGAAGAAGACGAAGAGTCCAAGGACGATAAAGAAGACGACAAGAAAGACGACAAGAAGGGTAAGAAGGATGGGGACAGCGATTCTGTCGATCCGGAAGACCTTCCGTCGGATATAAAAAGCTCCATTTCGTCGGCTGGCGAGTTCAGCGACGCTGAGGCTAACGAAGTTCTGTCTGACATAAACGACATAGCTATCAAGACGTTGAAGCGGAATGGCATTCTCGAAAAGGACGTTCTCCGCGTGGCTCAGGCTATCAGCGATGCTGTTGACAAGGTCTTGGCAGGAGAAGTTTCGAAGGAGTAGCCAATGCGTTTCAACGAGGCTCAAATAAAAGAGTGGATCCAGCGGCGGCTAGGCTTAGGGACAGTAAAGGTCGAGCTGACTGCGGAGCATCTCAACGACGCCATAACCGACGCTAAAGTATGGTGGCAGTCCTGGGTTGGCCAGGGCAAAGGGACCCTGTTTACGCTGACCGGGGCTACCGAGTACGATGTGGATACGATTGCGGACGATGTTGACTCAGTGGTTGATGTTGCATTTGAGGTGTCTGGTCATTCGCTGACTGATTATTTCAAGTGGGCGGATGTAGAGGTGAACCCATATCAGTGGATTTACGGCGGCGGCGGTGGTGGATACTCGGCACTTCTTCAGTACACTCAATACAGGGAGATGGCCAAGCAGATTGCAGGTGCTGAGCAGGATTGGGTTTTCGAGCGAGCAAGAAGAGTGTTGGTCCTGACTCCGCAGCCAGATGCGGGGACCACGATACTTGTGAATTACATCTCTCGGAATGTGGATCTCACGTACCTAGAGAACCATGAGATGTACATTTTCAGGAAATATGCCCTGGCTCAAGCGATGAAGACTTTGGCTACTATCCGGATGAAATACTCTGGGAAGCCTTCGGCGACCGGGGAGTTCACGATGGATGGAGATGCTCTCTATGCGAATGGAGAGGCTCTAGAGCAAGACACCGAGGAGAAGGCCAGGTTGCTTCAGGCGCCAGTCGGCTTCTTCGCAGAATAATTTGCGAACTTGAGTTCGCGGGAGAAAGAAATGTACCACGACATCAAGAAGCTGAAAGAGATGCACGAGGACGTCCTGGAGATCCTCAGCGAGGACGACAAGGCCAAGCTCGGGTATAGGAAGTTGGACGAGAGCGCCGTTGTTGATCAGATTCATCAAATCGACGAGTCTGACATAGCAATATCCGGTAACCTGGTTCCCCTCATGCGCATGCAAGACCGCAAGGACATCAAGCCTGCGCAGGGCAAAGAGAGCGATGCAGAGATTTACTTCACATTTGAAGACCTCTCCGACGCGCAGGAGCTGTATGACTTCGTGTTGGACACAGGGATGTTGGAAGCCGGTGAAGTCAGATTGACCATGGAGTCGGGGCAGAACTCTGTCCATTTTGCTCCACATGTGATCTGGACCAAGCCGGACGTTTTCCAGGCCGTACTCATGGCGTATGACGAGTACGTTACCGAGGATAGCGACGAAGCAGTAGACAACTTGACTGAGGCCGTAATGGTTGCCTTAGACGAGAAGTACAAGGTTTCTGGAGCACCCAAGAAGCGCAAAAAGGGCAACCCGTTCCACGACAAAGAGGGGAAACTTTCTGGTCCAAAGGAGATCGACAAAGCGGACGGTGGATCCTTTTCCTCTGGCAAGACCAAGCTCAAGTTCACGAAGGCAAAGAAGGCCAAAAGTGGTGACATGGTAGCGAACTTTGCGTCTACCAAGCGTCCCTGTGGAAGAACTGCTCGCGAAAAAGGTAAAGACATTCGCTGCTGGGACGGTTCAAAAGGCGCAGGGGCCGCTATGGCCAAGGTCCTAAAGAAGAAGCTCAGGAAAGAGGACATCTCTGACGATGAACTCCGCACATTCATCGAGGCACTGGACTATCTTGACCGCAGCGTTGCCATGATGGAGGCAGAGCGCGGAGAGGAAAGAGGAGAGACACCCCCTTTTCAAAGTAAAGACATCGACTTAAGAGAGGCTCAGAAGGCCGACCCTGCATTGGCCATGCCCGACGACGAGAAGAAGGCAAAGCCAGGGGCTTTCAAGATTAGCCAGAAGGCGATCAAGCTGTTCAAGTCTGGCATTCCCGAGTGGACACTGGACAAGGCGCTGTTTACAAAGGTCAACAAGGTCATAGACGAGATAGGCTGGGATGATTGGAACAAGGTGTTTGGTACGGAAGATCGTGCCGAGGCCCAGGATGTTATTGCTCGCTCGCCTAAGAGGGCATTTCAGAAGTTCATGCGAAACATTCACAGGCATTCCCCCATGCTTGGTAAGTATATCCGGGCGGTTCCCTCGAACGCTTCGATTATCTTTTACATAGCTGTGTCGAAAATCTCCGGGGTTGACATGGCAGACATCATTCTGAAGAAATATTTCCTTACCAAAGACGAGACAGAAAAGTAAGTCTCTCAGAAGGGTCTAACCATGGCTCGTGTCTACTACGACGAAGACGCTACGTATTTGCGTAGCCTTGAGGAGGAGCGGATCGAGCTATCAGGGCCGACCTGCGAATACTTCTCACTGAACAGGGGACAGAACGTCGACGCTCTTTACGGGGAGCCGACCAATGATCCCCTGTACGGTGGGTCTTCGCCTCCTGGGACTCCATCTAGGAGCGAGGACGCGTGGAACTTTTACCCTGACGCGGAGGCAGAGATACCGGAGCCTGATATTACCTTCCCGTGCGCTATGGAGTTCGTCGAATCTGACGGGCGGACTCCTTCTGTTCGGGAGGGTGGTTTCGTTGCTGAGTTCGACGGCATCGTATCCATATCCAGGAACCACTGGGAGTGTGCCTACGAGGGGACCACCGTGGAGGGGCGTCTACCCAAAGAAGGTGACGTGATTTATGTGTTTGATGAGTGGTGGGATGTTGTTAGATCGGGAACTAGCGGTAATGTGTTAGACTCGACGACGTACGTGGGATTCAGGCTAGAAGTGAAGAAAAGAACTCAGTTTACGCCTGATAAGAAGGACTGACGATGATTGATGCTGATAGCGCAAACAAAGCTGTTAAAAACGGACTGGTTGCAATGTGCGCTTGGTGCGAGAGGCTATGGGAATCGTACGACAAAACAGGGTCGTTATCGTGCCGGGAGGACTGCGGCGGACCGGCGTCTAGCCGTGGGTTTCCTCGGTACAAGGGTCCTTGGAGGCAGGGGCGAGCACGCTTCTGCTTTAGGTGCGGGGGAGAGGCCACCGCAATGGTCGAGTTCAGGGAGCGAGACGGCGAGCGCCACATGATCGGGATATGCGAAGAGCATATGGATGAGCTGAAAAGGATCGTGGGCAGTCAAAAGGGTGTAATTGTTAAGGAGAAGAGAATCAGCATAATGGATCTCTTTGATTCAGAGGCAACATGACCAAGATTGCTCGGTTCGGAACAGGCGCAAGCGGTGGCGTTTATATAAACGACATTGAGCCAAACGGAGGAGGGAACGTCGGGGGCAAGGTCTTTGTGACCGGCTCCAATGACAACATCCTTGAGTCCTGCGTTGCCGATGATCCGAATTTGAGAGTTTACGTTGTTGCCTTGATCGGCGTGAGCAACCTAAGACCAGCTGTTTCTGTGAACGGAGTGTCCGTAGGCAACTGGGATTATGATGCGTACGAGACAGATAATCGGGTGCTGTTCAGGGGATACGCGGACATCGTTCTGAGTGGGACGGTTGTCACGGCTACCCATGAGGACGGGGTGACAGATTCGTGCATAGTGGAAGCGGACCCTCGTCCTGTTATTTCATCTGCTGAATTCGTGGGCGTGTATCCGACTGGTCCGACGGGCGTTGTTCAGACACAGGTGAAGGACGGGGATACGTTCTCCGTCTCTGTGGCCACTGACATCGATTTTGACAGGGTTGAGTTCGAGGACAGTGGAGCGCTTAGGTCTGGGACGCAGGCGGTCACACAGGGGGTCTCAGCGACCGTGGACGCGACGATAGATGCAACAGGGACCAGTACGCAGTCCTTGGGCGGTCGCGTGCGCGTGAGTACACCCTCTGGCTCGTGGAGCGAGTGGTTCAATATTACGAACACCGTGGACTGCAATGACACTGTTCCGAGCGTGTCGTTTGGGCTGAAGACGTATCCGGCTGGGCAGAGTGCACTGAAGAACAGCGAGTCGGCTACTGTGGTGAATACCATCTCCGGATGGAGCGCTTCTGTGGACGAGGTTACGTATTCGACTCCTGGGCAGCTCGCGATAGTGAACGACACAGTGTACGAGAGTCCTAAGTCGGTAAGCCGGGCGAGCGGATCGTACAATGTTACCGTGGATAATCTCAGTATTCTGGCTACCAGGATCGCGAATGGGGCGCAGGATACGAGCAGTACAGTCATAAAGATCGCCAACGTTCTGCCCGTGATAGATGTCTCGATAGTGGGAGCGACTAGGATGAGGACGGGCGGCAACGATGGGACACCTGTCCAGTCTTACCAAATCCTCATTGAGTCCTCTCAGGATCTGATTTCGGCGCCCTTGCTTTCCAAGGCTGTTGCCGATGACAACGCGTTTGGTATGTTCTCCGGATCCGGCGACACATGGACGGCCACGTATGAGGCCGACGATGACAACCCGGTGGGTTCTTTTGCCTGGAATACACTGTCGGCTACGAACCTATCAGGGATGACTCAGACGACGATTGCGAGCGGTGTGAACTATGAAGTTGGCGGGTTCGTGTCTCGGACGATTGCGATACCTGGAAGCGTCGACAATGGGGAGATAAATGTAAGGATTACAGAGTGGACATCGAAGATTGTCTTCTCGTGGACGTCTGATGCGACAGTAATCACAAAGGGAACAATCGGAGATACTACACAATACATACAGGACACATGGACCATTGATGCGCTGGACACGTATCCGACAAGGATCTTGATACAGGACACGTCTGCTGCGCTTTCATCGACCGACGTAAGTTACGTTACGCTTGAAGAGGAAGAGTGATCCTTGGCGACGATTGAGGGAAATGCGTTTGAGATTCAAAGACGTTCGGTTATGTACAACCAGAACACGTCGATGTCTGCTGCCCAGGGCGGCGGAACTCTCGGATACAACGGAGATCCCAACCTAGTACCAGTCCCTCCTCTTGGAACTTCAGGGGAGCAGTTAATCTACAACTGTGCGATGGGGTCGGCGTATCAGCATTCAGACGGCACGATATACGACAAGACAGAGCGGCCAAATACGTGGGTGGTACGCATACAGGCTGGTGAGCCGAGTCTTACCGGGTACGTGGACGTGGCTTGTCTAACGACGGACGTTGTTGGGTCTCCGGTGTCGATACGGGAGGCTCCGATTAATGGGAAGTGGAGGGTCCAGACAGCGGATCCTACTGATTTCACGAAGATGCCGTCTTTAGGGGTGTTAATCTCTAAATCTACCCCTACGGTCGGCGTGGCAAAAATACTTGGTGTGTGTGATGTATTCACAGGTCTTACGCCTGGCGTTAATTACATGGTTGGAACAAGCGGGGGCCTTTTAGAAGAGGTTCCGATTTCGTCTCCGACCGGAGTGTTCTGGGGCCAACATCTCGGTGTGGCAGTAAGCGAGAGCATTTTGATGCTAGGAGGAAATGTGAATATGATTGGATATAGTGTATGATTAATGAAAGTTGAAAGAGATGACTGATGAAGGAGATGGAACGATGAGCAAGGGTAAGAACAAAGAGGAAATGGTAAAGGCGGGAAAAGTTGAGGATCTGAGAGTCTTCAAGTTGATGTATTTAGAGAAGAGCGTTAGCGAGACGAAGCTCATGGCGGAGCTGAAAAGGCGTGCCTTTAATGACCAGATTGAGCAGCTTAAGATCGAGAGACAGTCTCAGGCGAAGGGGTTCGAGCTTCGCGCAAAAGCCTTAGCCGATGAGATTCTTCAGATTCGTAAGATGTTCGAGGAAGAGTACGAGATTAGCCTAGCGGAGTGGGGGTATGACGACGCAACAGGAGTGCTAGTTCCTCTTAGCCATGAGGTCCTTGAGAGGATCCATTCTCAGAGAGCGTTGCAGAAGGATATTGATGTTGAGAAATCTGAGGAGAAAAAGAAGAGAGTGAGAAAGAAACGGAAGCTCAAGCTACCGGTGGGCGATTCTGCTCCAGCCGAAGTCGAGAGCAAAGAAGGCGAACAGAAGCCTCCGACTGCTACAGCGGAGGCTTAGTTCGGCGCTAGAAGCGTCAGGAGGTTAGGCTATGGCTACTAGGAAGTTCCTTTATGGTGGTGCTAACGGATACCCGCGTGAAGCGGATCCAGCGGACGACATTCAACTAGGTGGACTGGAGATGTCTGGCGGCATCGACATGAACACCAACAAAGTCACTGAGCTGGCTGCTGCTACAGCTTCTGGTGATGCGCTCTCTTTTGGACAGTCTGGCGCTGAGCTAAGCGGGCTGTCTATCACGACTTCAGCTCTTGACATGAACTCGCAGCAGATTACCAATCTAGCTGATGGTACTGTCAGTCATCACGCGGTCAATCTTTCTCAAATGGAAGATGCGATCACATTGGGTAGAACTTGGAAAGAGTTTCTTCTTTATTCCCGTCAGCTAAACAATGCACAAGGTGTATTGGGAGCTTCGGCATTGTACATGTCGGCTAATCCGGTAGCTGGCGATACAATCACAATCACGAACGGGACAGTAACCAGAACGTACGGCGCGACTTCTGGTGGCGATGCTCAGTACACAATTGGTGCAACTCCAGCCGACACGATGGCAAATCTTGCAGCAGCAATCGAAGCTGACGGGTCTGCATGGGTGTCGAATTTCGACACTGATCTGGACGCAATCAACTCCGCTGGTGTTGTTGTTATTATGGAGTCGACTACAAGCGCTGGTGATTCTGAGGTTTATGGTACGTGGGCAACGCCTGCCAGCATTCAGCTTGTTGATTTCACGGATGAGACCGACTACACGAAGAAGACTTCGTCGAATCTTCCTGGGTCTGCTCCTGGCGCTACAAACTTCGGTATTCGCAGGACACAAGCAAACCTCATCGCTGGTGAGGTTCACTATGTAGAGAATAACGACAGGTTGTACGGTTGGGATGACGATGCCGACGAGTGGAATGCTCTGTCTGGTAGCGTTTCTATCCCTGATGCGACTGCTGCATCTGGTGGTGGGATTAAGGGTAAAATCACAGTAGACAGTGATTTTGGTCTTGCCGTAAATACCGGTATCTTGACTATAGATCTCGCATCCAACAGAGGTCTTGGTTTTAGTTCTGGTGAACTTGAAGTCGTAGAGAATACCGCCGCAGGTATCGAAGTCACATCTTCTGGTATCGGGATTGACCTCGCAGCATCTACTCCAGCTCTGTCATTCGATGGCAGTGGTGATCTGCAAGTAGACGTTGATACCACAGCTGGTATCGAGAAGACAGCCAATGGTGTTGCGATTGACCTCGCGGCAACCACTCCTGCTCTTGGATTTGACGGATCAGGTGATCTCGAAGTCACTGTCGTGTCGACAGGCGGCGTAGAGAAAGCGGCTGGTGGGCTCCAAATCAAAATTGACGATACGCCAGACACCTTGGACGTTGATGGCGACGGCCTTAAAGTTGTCGGTGTTCCTTCGTTGTTCAAAGTTGGTGGCACTGCTGTCAGTGCGAACGTTACTGCCCCTAACCTCGACACCTTGACAGGTGGCGGTGTTACCACGCTGCATAGTCATGCTGGTTCCGACGAGGCGACTCGTGTAGAGAACGCTTTCACAGCAGGCGAGAACGTCACGATTGGTGATCCAGTTTATCTGGATGCAACCAACAACCAAGTGGCCAAAGCAGATGCTGGCGACGACAGCAAGTACGAGACAATTGGTGTTGCCAAAGCGACCATCAGTTCCGGCAATCCAGTCGAAGTTATTACTCTAGGACCAGCTAATGTGCTTACGGGTGCGACTGCTGGAGCGAGGTATTACCTCGATGATACTGGCGGAATGACAACTACTATTCCAACTGGCCAGAAATGGGTTGTTGTTATAGGGTTTGCTGTTGACGCCGATACGCTGTTTGTGATGCCAAGGGTACTCCACAAGCAATTCGCGTAGTTCTAGTGTTGTTCTTGTCTGGGGGTCATCGGCCCCCAGGCTTTTTCTTCTTTGAGAGGTCTTCGTATGGCGTTAGACAGGGTCAGAGTACTGAAGATCGAGAATCCGTCGACTGGTGGCACGCAGACTGACATTTACCAGACAATGATACGTCCAGAAGAGGACGCGATTGATGTTCGCGGCGTAGTCATTCAAAATGACACGTCAAACGATGAGACGGTTCTGGTTTCAAGAGATGCGTCAGACAACATGACGTTTCAAGACGGACAAGTTGCAGGTGTAAAGACTTTGGACGACCTGCTCTCGGCAGGCGGTGATGACGACGATCAAGTGAAGGACAATGTTCCCGTTGGGGAGACATTCATTGTTAAGGAAGAGCATCAGCATATTACCTATGATGAGTTTACCGTTGCCGGAGAATATTTGGTAAACGGTGAAGCAGTTGTACTGGGAGGGTATGAAGAAGGTGGAGGGCTTGCAGAACACGCACTTGGTGGGATGTACCACACGGAGTCTACTCTAGCGCAGTTGAACGCTCTAGTTTCCGACGCAACCTTGGACACTTCGTCTGCCAGTAGGACGCCGAATGCGCACTCAAGTTCCCATGAGAATGGCAATTCTGATGAAATAAGTGTAGCTGGGTTATCGGGAACGCTTGCAGATGATCAACCTCCTGTCGCGCACGCGCTGGGTGGTTCGAAGCATACGTCGGCAACCCTGGCGCAATTGAATGCACTTGTTTCGGATGCAACTTTGGACACTTCGTCTGCTAGCAGAACACCGAGTTCGCATGCCAGTTCCCATCAGGCTGCCGGTGGAGACGCAATTAAATTAGATGATTTGGCGAGTCCTGACGACAACACGGATTTGAATGCCACAACATCTGCGCATGGGCTCTTGCTCAAGCTAGGCGGCGGAATAAGTAATTTTTTGCGAGCGGATGGGACGTGGGCACCGCCTACTGCAACACCATCGTTTACTGTGTTTAGTGGTTATGACAGCGCTGGAGGGACGGCCATTGCAGCTACGTGGATTGATGTGCCTCTTGATACGGAGAATAAAAAAACAAATGGATTTACTCACTCTACGGTGACTAGTCCGGCAGAAGTGACTATCGATGCAACGGGCACGTATAGGATTGATGTTCAAGTTTCATCTTACATTACGTCAGGAAATGATCGAAGCGAGACAACGATTAGAGTTCTTGTCGACAGTGGAAGCGGTTTTTCTGAAATAGATGGGACTAGGGCAATTATCTATAATCGCATAGACCCTGAAGGGGGAGGGACGGCTTCTGTTTCACTCATTAAGGATTTTACTGAGGATGATATTATCAAGGTGCAAGCGATTAGGAGTGGTGGGACAAGTACCATCAATCTGTTAGCTGATGGCTCAAGGGTTGTTATAGAAAAAAGGTGAGCTGATGGGACGATTAGTTTTTGAGCATCAAGACACGCAAGACTCTCCTGCATCTGGAGCGACGGCTATTTATGTCAAGACAGATGGCGCAGTGTACAAAAAAGACTCGGATGGGAATGAGTCAGGCATAGCGGAAGCATCTGCTCCTCTCGCTCACGTTGAAACGCACCTTGTTGGTGGAGATGACGCGTTGCCTGAGTCATCGGCGTCTGTGCCTGGCCTGTTGTGTTGTTCTGACAAAACGAAATTGGACACTGTCGCAGCCAATGCTGATGTCACAGCGTCTAATGCTCCGAAGGCCCACGCTGCTAGTCATGTGTCCGGATCTAGCGATGCAATCAAGCTCGATGACTTAGCAGCACCGGACGACAACACCGACTTGGACGCCTCTACTTCGAAGCATGGTTTGTTGAAAAAACTCGGAGGCGGAACGAGCAACTTTTTGCGAGCTGATGGGACATGGGCGGCCCCTCCTGGCGGTGGAGGTGAGAATGACAAGGTTGGAGTCGACTCGGGTGCAACTGCTGGTTACTTGGGTGCAGCATCTAATGATGGCGTACTGCGTGTCGGTTCGCAGCTTAGCTATGTAGATGGGGGAGACCACGTTACGCTGGATGTAGCTGAGGCTAATATCAAACTGGACGATCTTGGAGCCCCAGATGATAACACTGATCTGAATGCCTCTACTTCTAAGCACGGTTTGCTTCCCAAATTAGGGGGTGGAACGTCGAATTTTTTGCGAGCGGATGGGACGTGGGCACCGCCTGCTGGAGGGAGCAGTGGGCCATCTGAGCTTGTATATGACCGCGTTCGAGGAGAAAGCTGGACCCCCACATGGGCACAGCTTGATTCTGCTGGGGATATGATAGTTGTAAATTCTAGGCTTATTTCGGATAACTTTGTAGGCAATGCGACGGTGGCGCAGATTAATGCAATGTCTCCTGTGCAAAACCAAGCTTATGTAGTGACTGATTCAGGAACGATCGGATTCAACAGTGTGACACCAGGTGCTGTTGTTGTGTACATGGGCATTTTTTGGATAATGGCGACTAGTGGGGTTGAAGGCTATGTTGAGTCAGGGGCTAGGCTGAGACTCTCCACAACCATAGCACTGGTAAGCCCCTACACAGATGGCACGGACGATGGGAAGTTTATGTCTTTTGATGGGACCAGCTTAACTGGTTCAGAGGCCACAGAAGACATCACAATCTCGTTGCCTTACTCTGGTGATTTAGAAGACTCTGACCGTTACCGTGGACCTATTGTTGTTCAGCGATTGGGATATGCGTCTTCGACAGAGGGCAAAATAATTGTACGCCCAGCCTCTCCTTATGTATTCAGGGATGGCTTGGACGCTGTGCATTTGTTGCGAGACTATGAATCGGTGTCTCTAATTGCATCTCCAGAACTTGGCTGGAGCAGGACCACTAAGCTGGAGAACGTGTTTCAGGCGATCAGAGCTGCTACGTGGGCGCATACAAATTTTCAAACGGCGGCTGGGATCCCGTGGGACACTACTGCGGAGGCTGGATCTACTGAGATCATGGAGATAGACAGTACCAACACGAACAGGATAAACATCCTGCACAGTGGATGGTACGAGATAAGTACGTTTGCACAGGTGAATTCAACAATTGTTGGTCTTGCATATACGGTTGACTCTTATTTAAGGGTGAATGGGACGACCGAGCTTACAGAAAGCAGGGTCCAGATTGTGAACTGGGAGGATGAGAACATGTATACGTCTCATTCGTCGTATGTGGCATTTCTTGGTTCTAATACATATATAGAACTTATGTTTTGGAATTCGCAATTGGCTGGTAGCATTGATCATGCAAGAATGACGCTGAGGAGCCTTTATTAGGAGGGTCTACGATGGGCAGAATAACTGTAAAAGAAGAGAATACGCAGACCACTCCGCCGACTGGTTACAACAAGCTTTATCCCAAAGAGGACAGTAAGTGGTATTTCAAGAATGACGCTGGGACTGAGACAGCACTTGTGACTGGTGACCATGCTGCAACGCACAAGGGTGGTGGATCCGATGAAATTGACGCTGTTACGACTGGCGTCAATGGCTTGATGTCTAGCGCTGATAAAACTAAGCTGAACGGCATCGCAACTGGTGCTGACGTGACAGCATCAAATGCTCCGCAGGCGCATAAGGCGTCCCATGAAAACGGCAGCGGAGACGAGATAAGCGTTGCTGGATTGAGCGGGGTCTTGGCCGATGAACAGGACGCAGGTGCTATTAAGGGTTTCGATGTAGTTCTGACAGATCCAGCACGGCGTCATCCGATCGTGTATGACGAGGTAAATAACGAATGGGTCAATGAGTCTTTGTACGCTGTTGCGTATGGAACGGTAATAATTGCAGATTGGTCCCCTAGTTGGGACGACATGAAAGAGTTCTACAAGTTTATTCCTGTCAACACTAAACCAGCCGTAACTTCGCACGTAGGTAACGGGACTGTTTCCTATTTGAATGGAATAACGGGAGTAACAGGTGACACGTACACTGTAACCGATGCTGGTACTTTAACTGCTGGTTCTCTGGCAGTTACGTCTGGCCATGTTGTCATGTGGTACATTGCGCAATGGATCAGCATTATGCCGCCAACAGATGTTGGGAATGTTGTTGGCGGATTGATGGTCCAGCTGTCTACGACAACTGCTCTGATTAGCCCTTACACAGACGGGACCGACGATGGGAAGCTGATTGGTTTTCAGAACGACGGGCTCGTTGGAGTGGAAACCAGTCAAGACATTACTATAACGCTGCCAGACCCTGCTGGTCTTCCGTATAATGATGGGTCACTTAAGGGGATGTTTTACGTCGGCAAGCTGAGTGACGGAGGTTCAGTTACTGTTGTTTGTGATGGCGTTGAGGGCAAGTACTTGGATGGGCTTGAAAGCGTTCTACTGACTCAACAAATGCAGCAAACGACGCTTGCTGTTTCAAATGCTTCGTTGGCTAAGATTTGGATGCGTATTTCGGCTTTGCCCGATTATTTGCAAGTTCGACGGGCAGCTACGTGGGCAGCTACAAACTTTTCATCGCCCACTGGGTTGCCGTGGGACACAATAGACGAAGCTGGGAACCCGGATGTTTCAGAATGGGACACGCCTACAAATACATCCAGGATTTATGCTCGATACAAAAAGAACTACCAAATTGGTGGAACAATAAATATCGACACAACGGGCGGTTCAACTTGGATTTTTGAGTGCTGGTTGAGAAAAAACGGAACAACAGAGGTTCCTGGTTCGAGGGTGAGGACAGGCAACTACCAGGGCGAGGACATGGCCGTTTCTTTGTTTGGTATCGAGGTTTTGTTGGAGGTTGACGATTACATTGAGTGGATGTGTGAACACACGAGTTTGACTGGCCAGGTTTATAGCGCGACTCTAACCATGTCGACGGTTTACTAGGAGGCACGAATGAGTATGAAACAAATCATGGGGCTTCCTGGTAAGCCGGATCAAGGTTATCTGAAGTTCTTACATGATCGGTCCAGCGTGATGGCTGGATTGTCATGGATAGACATCTCTTATCATCCAGGGGAAAACTGGATAAAAATATGGTACGGCGAGGAACTGACAGGGGCACAGGAGGCTGAGCTTGAAGCCTTGGTCTCTGCATGCCAGATCTCAAGCAAGTTCAAGCTACAGGAGGGTGAGGAGTATTTTGAGCACAAGGCGGGGAATAAGCGCGGATCGAAACACCGATCTCGCGTTAAGTTTAGGAGTGCTTTTGCGTCTGAGCCGACTATAGAGATTTTTAATGCAGAGCTAACCGGACTTGCAAATATGGAGCTTGTAAAGACAACTCTTAATGGGTTTAATTTTTTAGTTGAAGCTAATGGCTCTCGCAAGGGAGACGCCATCACAACGATGCAATTTCAATGGAGAGCGTGGACGACATGAGCTTGAGTTTTGGAACACAGAAAAACGGGTTGTCAGTTGAGTGCATTCAAGACTCGATTGGCGTGCATGATTTTGCAGATGAGGGTTCTTGGATTAACGGTACGGCTGACAGTTCGTGGGTTCTAGACCCATCCGATGAAAATGCGCCATCTGATTACAAGGACAAAGTCGTCAAGATTACTGGCATGCAACTTGATCTTGCAGAAGATGTTGATATGCCTTCGGGTTCTGAGTTTTTGGTGGAGTTTTACGGGTATATTCCGCAAGACGGCTACACAACGGAAATGAAGCTAAAGACAGTCACGTACGCGACTATGAAAGATTGGATTTCACGAGCGCACACGAAGACGCCTGTGAAAAACGAGTCAGGTGCAGTTGGTGACTACACTCAGTATGATATTTCGTTTCCGATACCGCCAACGTTTTGGTCAACAAAAGGGCTTGACGCTGCTGGCGGTCTGAAGCTTACGAAGATGGTGATTCGAATTGCAGACAACGCTCCATACAAAAAGAAGTCGAATGTGGCAGAGAACGCAACAATCGCGAAGCCTCGTTATTTTGTTGAGATCTACGAGGATCCAGATCTATGAGTAATAGAGTCTTGATAGTTCTGGCAAGGTCCAACTCTTGGTATGCGCCATTGATTCGCGCTGTCACTGATACTTGGTTCAATCATGTTTTTGTGGTGTACCAGGACAAGGGTTTTGAGGAGTGGATGGCGCTGGACATTCTAGAGGATGGCCCGGTTATTCTTCCGGTGGATCGGGCAATGAAGCGTTACCAGCGGATCGAATGCTGGGAGTACAAGGGAGATCTGTGGGAAGGCATACGTCTATCAGGAGGGGACCTTGGCGGAGGGTACGACTGGCTCGGACTATTTACTTCGATCATCAAGCTGCTGCTTTTCAAGATTCTACGTATCAAGAGGCTTAAGCCTATTCATTGGGCCTCTAGGTATATGTGCTTTGAGTGGGTGTTGACAGTGATGAAACGGGCAGGGGTTCCCGGAGGGGAGAACCTGGATCCGGTGATAGTCCCTCCTGCTCAGTTTTGCAATTTCGTGGAAAGGCACGGCGACTTTTTGAAGGTCAACCCTCCGAAGGACGTGTGGGACAACTAGCACGTCTGGGTGGTGGTGCGTCCGCTGCTCAAGTTGAATAACTAGAGGGCGGGTTAGATATATGCAATAATGTTCCTGGGTATGACACCGCCTACGGAGGCAAATAGTGGTAAAATTACAGAATGTGTCCCAGGTGGAACTTCAGGTCGTCGCCCAAGAGTTAGATGGGACCCCTAAGACGAATATAACGACAGCCTTTGTTCGGGTTTACCATATAGTATCAGGCGTTGAGACAGAGGTCCTGGCCTCGACGGCGCTGGCTCAGGTAGGGACGAGCAGTACGTTTCGGTATACCTGGGCAACCACGGTGTCTCCGGGAACGTATTTCGCTGAATACACGCTAACCGATGTGAACTCGAAGCAGAGCACCACGGTTGAAGACGTGGATGTTTTGGATTTGGCGGTCAAGGCAGACATCGATACCATTCGGATTATCGAGTCTGGGCGCTGGCGCATATTGAATAATCAGATGGTTTTTTATGCAGAGGATGGATTGACACCTTTCATGACTTTCGATCTGTTCGACGAGAACGGGCTCCCGTCATCCATAGATGTCTCTGAGAGGAGACCTGTTTGAACAAACTGGTCACCAGAGGGCTTGGGCCAGGCCATCTACTGATCACTGGCGGATTTAACGTAGGCAGATTCCTTGATGAGCTTGTGGAGATTCTCCGCATGACATCAAAGATTGCGACGTCCATGGGTCTTACATCCAAGGTCGTCACGTCCATGGATCTTGTGTCCAGGACGTTGTCATCTATGGGGATCACGTCGGGTGTTACAGCGTCCATGGATCTTGTGTCGAAGGTAACGGAATCCATGGATCTGGTGTCCAGGGCGCTGTTGTCCATGGATCTGTCGTCTAAAGTCACAACGTCCATGGGGATTGTGTCCAAGACGTTATCGTCCATGGAGCTTTCATCTAAGACATTGTCGTCCATGGATCTTTCATCTAAAGTTGCAACATCTATGGAACTAGTGTCCAAAGTAGTGGCAGCCGTGACCGGAACATCGAAAGTGGACCTAGAGGGAGAAGAATAATGACCTGTAGCACTCCATGTGATTGTCCAGGAAAGTACTATGTCGGAGACATCGGGACTATTATCATTATCGATGTTTGCAGCGATATAACTACGGCTACCCTCATGGCGTTGGACGTAACCAAACCGGACGGAACCACCGATAGGTGGGTGGGCTCTCTTTCTGGGTCAACGAGTATTCAGTACGTGGTTGACGTGGATGACTTCGACCAGGCGGGAGAGTATCGAGTTCAGTCTTATATTGAGATGCCGAACTGGAGTGGGCACGGGGACACTACCCAGTTCACAGTTAGCGAAGTGTATCAGTAATGAGCGAGAAGACTCTCAGGTATAGGCCGCCAAGGCTTTCCACAGAGTCTCCTGTGCCTGCGATCTTTATGACCCGCAAGCACATCAAGATGTACAACGAGATGGTTAGCGATGCGCTGGACAGGGCTGACTGGGGGATGATGCTGTTCCTATTGGAAGTAGCGAATATCGTGAGGAGCAAGGTTCAGCAACTGGCGCCAGATCTTCTTGTTGGAAAAGAAAAGGTTTCATACGCGGATGATCTTCGCATTGCCCTTCTCCATGTCGAGAAGAGCAACGTAGCCGTTGCGATATATCTCGATTCCAGGTCGTTCAAGGTAAGCGAGAAGGACGTGGATAAACTCGCTTTGTTTTTTCAGCCCAAACATGGGTCGCCGGAGTGGGTTGACGTGCTGAGGCACTATGGTCCTTGGCCGTCCGACATGCTCCCGTTTTATGTTCCAGAGGGAAAGGCGCGGATTATCTCGCGCCGTGCTCGCGAGGATGAGATTGGAGCACTGAAGAGACGGATACTGAAGCAGCGTAAAGCCATACAGAAGGCACTGAGGGCGACCAAGGCTCCGAGCTATGAAATCCAAGAAGACGGTTACAACGCTACGTCTGGGAATGCCGTCGGGATTGTGGCTAGAGAAGACATGGGGTACAATGTGCTCAGGGCAGAGTTTGGGTACGACGGGGAGTCGCAAAATGCTCACTGGAGACCTGCTCTGAGGGCATTGGATGACGAAATCCCTGGCCTAATGAGAAAGTATATCGAGTATGTTGAAACCGGCAGAGAAAGCTCATTTAACATACCCAGTGAAGTGCTGGAGATGACCAGTGCTGAATACAGAAAGGGCGATGCGTTTGCGAGAGCGCTTGCGCCGTATGCACCCACGGGGAAAGTTGGAGGATGACATGGAAGATAAGCTGAAGGAACTAAACGTAACGTTGAAGGATGTAGAGAACAACCTGATGAGTCGAAAGATTGAGCGCCAGGATGCGACGATCGACGACGCGTTGGAGATTATCAATATGGCCCAGGAAGCTGGAGCCATCGAAGTAGACGATTGCGCAGCGTGCGGAGACTGAACTCGCGAACTTGAGTTCGCAAGGGGCAGCAAATGACAGTAATCGGAACAGCGGATATTCGAGACTGGGATGAAGGGTGTATGCAGACTCTCGGCGCCGAGATCACGACATATGTTGTGGACGGCGATACCCGGAATATTTACGCGTGCGATGTTCCGGGACTTGACTCTGGCTTCCCTGCCATAGATGGAAAAGTTCCGTGTCAATTTGTTGAGCCAGAGGGAGTGTATCAGCCGTACAGGGTTCCGTGTTTCCAGTTTAGGCGTTCTGATATGACTCCGGCGTTTGATCGCCACCCTTGGTATCAATGGGTTGCAAGAGGCCCTTCGAAGACAGCCAGGAAGGTCACTCTTGAAGACGGGACAGAGGGTTATACTGAGTATGAGAACCAATGGCGGGGTACTCCGTTTGACATATCTTACGAGTGCAGCGTCATTGCGAGGCGACAGCAGGACTCAACCCTTATGCTGACATATGCGCTTAGGCACTTTCTTCCGCCGAGCTTCATTTTCAAAATAATTGACAGTCTAGGGGACGTGCGGGAATATGATGCTGTAGATGTGTCTATTACGAACGCTTCGGAGCTTGTCGATATTGCGGACAGAGTTGTTGCCTGGTCGGTGTCCTTTGTTGTTCGTGGCGAGGTTGATCTACATGACTCGCGTGAATTCCCGGCCATGTTGGAACCGAGGATTACGTATGAGCAATTCGTGATAGGCGAGGAGGATTAGAAATGCCGTGGTTTTACTATTCAGGAACTGTTTCGAGATCTATCCCTGTAAAAAAAGGTTTGAGCGTTGCGGTGCGGCCACATTCGAGGGTTGAGATTTTCGATGCTCAGGCTCGCGAAGTGCAGAGTTTGATCAAAAAAGGGCAGCTGAAGAGGACCGGCAAGCCCGCAGGCGTTGAGAGCACAATTAACGCTGAGACAGTGACAGGAAAAGACATTGAGAGTGTGACTCCTCGCTCGGCTATCGCTGATAGCTTTGCGGAAAAAGGAATCTCCACTGGTCCTGACAAGCCCCCTAAGAAGCTCAAGGGGGCTCCCGAGATGACATCTGCTGAAGTAGGATTAGCTGAGGGTGACAAGCCCGTGGTTGACGAGTTGAAAAGCGTTGAGAGCAAAAAAGAAAAACAAGGCAAAGGAAAAAGCAAAAAACGCGATGCGTAGGCGCTAAACTCGGCAAACGGAGCTAAAAATGACAGATTACACGTACCCAGGGGTATATGTGCAGGAGCAGTCGAGCGGTCCAGGACCGATCACTGGCGTCTCCACATCGAACTTAGGATTGCTCGGTTGGACTAACAAGGGTCCAATCGACGAGCCTACACTGTGCACCAGCTTCTCTGATTTCAAGACGAAGTTCGGGACATTTACCGAAGACGGCCTAACGCCAACAATGGCGTATGCGTTCTTCCAAAACGGTGGGCAGCGTGCGTACGTCGTGCGTGCGGCTCCGTCCGATGCTGACGAGGCATACTACGACTACGAGTACACGATTCCCTCCGGGAGCGAAGAGGATCTTGGAAACACAGTCGAGGCGAGTGGCATTTACGAGCTTCAACTTGCACATCCCCCGGTTACGCCGGGTTCGGTGACGATTACCTTCGAGGGTACTCTCACCAATATCTTTACTGACCCAGGTTCGGACGGAGTGCTTGTCGCTTCTGGAACTGGCGCTGGCGGATCGGGATCTATCGATTACACCACTGGCGAAGTCAACATTACGCTGACCAACCCTGCTCAGTTCACAGGTAGCTCCTATCACATTGAGGCCGTGTACACTTATCGCGTGTTCCGCTTCCAGATGAAATGGCCTGGGGCTGCGGGGAATTATTACCGCGTAAGGATCACTCCTGGGTCTGATGACTACCAGGTGTCTGGACAGGCTGAGTGGACTCGGTTCAACGTGTTTGTTGACGAGGATATTGATGCCGGGGCAACTGGCATTTCCTCATGGGTGGTGGATGAGCAGTTTACCGACTTGGTATTCGACGATCCATCCGATCCGAACTACGTAGCCACGATTTTGAATGCTGATTACAATGGCTCGGATTTCTTCGAGGTCATTGGATACGGCAACGAAATGAACCCGACTGAGCTGGCTGGTGTTGCCACGACAGCAGAGGATTTCTCTGCGACTATGGTACACAGTGACGACTCTTCGGTTGTCACTCCTGACCACTACAACACGAAGTGGAAGGGTTGGACTTACGACCTAGCGAACGGAGCATATCCTGCGACGTTCACCGCCAGCTTCACATTTGAAGAGGGTGGGCCTCTCATGGCCAGAAGCGTTGCAGCGGCAGCTACTGCTACTGTAGTGGGTCCAGATGTCTTCGATACGACATTGCTACCCATCACCGCTGGGACGGTTCGCATTAGCGCCAAGCTGACAGGTGACGGATTCGTAGACATCGTGGACGACGGAGCCGGTAACCTCACAGAGGCAAAGACATCCACAGCCGTGGGTACAATCGATTACACAACCGGTGCCATTGCTGATACGGGTGCTGTAGCTAACCAACTCAACGTTGGCGGTGTTGGTCTTGCTGACACATTCGCAGTTGGCTCTGACATCCGCTGGTGCAGTGGGACTCAGATCGGAACCGGAGCAGCTGGTCCTGCGGCTGCGGCGGCTATCGTATCTCCTGGGACGGCTTCTGCTCCTGCGGCAATCACACCTGGCAGCGTTCGCATCTCTGCTACTCTGACTGGCGACGGAACGGTATCCATCGTTGATGACGGAGCGGGAAGTCTCTCTGAGTCGCTGACGAGCACTGTGGTTGGATCAATCGACTACACAACCGGAATCATCTCCGACACTGGCGCTACAGCGAATCAGCTGGACGTAGGCGGTGTTGGTCTTGCTGACACGTTCGTAGCGGGTTCTGCGATTTACTTGGAATGCCAGTACGCAGCCGTGGTCGACGTTTCTGATGATGGAGACGGATACCTCTCGCTGGCTACCACGCAGGCGACTGGTTATCCTCAGAAGTTCGTTCTTGATTCCAACGGGACCAACGAGATCGATTACACGACTGGCAACTTTACGTTGACCTGGTCGGTGAGTGGGAATCCTGCTCTCAGCATTTCCTCGGCGGTCACTCAGGTAGCCACGTACTATACATACCCAAGCACAAGCATTGAAGGGGAGATGGCGCTGGGAAGCAACGGATCTGCGATGACGTCTTCGGACATCGTTGGAGCGTCCTTGGCTTCTGACCAGAAGGGCCTCTGGGCGTTTGGCAAGGTTGATGAGTTGATGCAGTTAGTTGCATCCGACTTCCAGACCGATGTCACTGTTGCCGACGCGCTAATCACCTATGCAGAATTGACACAGGACAAGTTCGTTATCCTGACAGTTCCTGCTGGACTGACTCCGCAAGAAGCTCTCACTTGGAAGAAATTCCAGTTGAACAAGTACACCTCCTACGCTGCTTTATACTACCCGCACATCAAGATCATCGATCCTGTGACGGATGTAGCGACAGACGTTCCTTGTGGTGGTCACGTAGCAGGCGTCTATGCGCGTACTGATACAGTCCGCAACGTAGGCAAGGCTCCTGCGGGCACCGACGACGGTCGTCTTAACTGGGCAATCGGCCTAGAGCAGGATCTAACTCCTGAGCAAGTCGGAACGGTATATCCGAACCGAATCAACTGCTTGGTTCAATGGCCGCACACTGGTCGATGCGTATGGGGTGCTCGCACTCTAGACATCGCAGGCGGAGAATGGCCGTACATCCAGGGTCGTCGTTTGTTCATGTTCCTGAAGAAGTCCGTGTTCAACGCGACTCATGGTCATGTGTTCAAAAACAACGGACCTCAGCTGTGGTCTGCCATCAGAACTCAGGTTTCCAGCTTCATGACAGGTTTGTTCCAGGCCGGTTATTTCGCGGGAACCACTCCGGACGAGTCGTTCTTCGTAGTATGCGACCGAACGAACAATCCTCAGAACACCGTGGATCAGGGCATTGTATTCTGTGACGTTGGTGCAGCTACCAACAAACCAGCAGAATATTTGGTATTTAGATTTTCCCAAAGAAGCCTAGCATAACCGAGGATTTTGACTGTGAATTGTTTGACACAGCATTCTGTTTCCAATAGAAGCGCAGCACATGTTGCTGTGAAAGAAATGGAGACTAATATGGTGTTGTCAAGCGAGGAGCAGTTGGAAGTTGTTAGGCTGTACGAGGGTGACGATATGACGACGAAGGGCATTGCGAGCAGATTTGGTGTCTCTGATACCACTGTCCGCAATGTTCTCCGTAGTCATGGGATCACTCCTCACAGGGGGAGTAAGGCGATTTTGCCAGAGGCAGAGGATCGTATGATTTCTCTGTATGAATCTGGCCTCAATGTCCATGATGTCGCCAAGGGGTGCGGTGTTGTTCCGTCCACGGTTCTGAAGGTTCTGCGTCGCAGAGGGATCGAGCGTCGAGCGAATGTTAAGCGCAAGGTTCTTTCCGATGAGCAACGTTTGGAGCTTGCTCGTAAATACGCGGACGGATCTACATTTAGCGACTTAGAGAGTGAGTACAAGGTGTCTTGCTCGGTGGTCAAGAGTTGCTTGGATGAATTCAATGTTGAGCACCGAACCAGTGGCAGGGCCGGGTCGATTGAGTACATGGACACCCTTGGTCAAACGTGGATGTTCAAATCGACCTGGGAGCATCTTTACGCGCAGTGGCTGGACAAAGGGGGCTTCAGGTGGTCGTATGAGCCGCGCAGTTTCGATCTGAGCGAGCGACGGTGCTACACACCAGATTTCTCTGTGGTTGTCGATGGGTCTGTTGAATACCACGAGGTAAAGGGTTGGCTTAATGAAAAGGCAGAGGATCGCATGCGTGAGTTTGTGTCCATGTATCCGAGCGAGACGCTTGTTCTCGTTGGGCCTTCTGACATGGCGAGACTAGGATTGGTAGAAGAATGGTATCAGCGGCATTCGATGGCGGATGTCGTCGATGCTTTTAAGGCGTCCCTGGTAGCGAAGGAGGAGAGATGAGTACTGAAGTTATCCCAGCTGTGCAGGTGCACGAGGTCATAACCGGCGTGACATTAGGGGGAGATCCTCCAGATGTAGACGGCACGGACGAGACGCTCTACAGAGGGCGCATCCAGGAATGGCTAGGCGCTTCGCAGGGCGGAGAATTCTCGGCTCCGGATGGCATAGGGATGCGAGTCTCTCAGGTCTTCTGGAACTTGGATTGTGCCACTGACCCGGATGTCTCCATTTACTTGGTAGACGACGGTGGAATCGAATATCTCGTTAGTACGGAGAGTGCTCTTTCGGGGAGCTACATCCAGACAAACGGCGGGATACTCGTTCCTCCTTCGTTCAAGCTCCGGGTTAAGGCGAATGTGGCGATTGATTCAGCCACATCGGTAGCCTCTGAAGATACAGGGGTTACAGGGGATGGAACGACATCAGATTACAGCGTTCAGCTTGCTAATCGTCCTGTTACCACGTCGTCTGTTTCACTGGTCGCTGGTTCTGTCACTTTCACCGATAACGGCGCAGGCGTTCTAACGGGTGCAGGCGGCGGCGGCGGAACAGGGACTATCAACTATGTGACAGGGGCTGTTGAGATCACGGTGACTACACCTAGTGATTTCAATGGAACGAATGTGATTGCCACGTATGATTATGACAGCGTGGGTCGTGTGATGGTTTACACGGCGCAGGAATGGGGAACGTTGACAACTTCCTTGTTCGGCCAAATAGGAACACAAGTATTACCACCGGCCATGCAAAGATCGTAAGGCTGGAAGGAGAGAGTTATGTCACGAGCAGCAGTCGATGATCTTATGCAAGGATTCCGGTTCCACGTTGTCGCTCAAACGGCAGGCGGAGAGAATCCCCTTGAGTATGCTCGCCAGGGTGAATACCAGGGCGGTGGGCAAGCCGGTTTCACGTCGGCAACTCTTCCTGAGCTATCGGTAGAGGTCGCTGAGTACAGAGAAGGCACATTCCAGTGGACTCAGAAGTACGCTGGCGTTCCTACTGTCTCCGACGTCTCCTTGATGCGTGGTGTTGCGAAGCAGGATACTGCATTCTTGGACTGGGTAAGAGCCTCAGTTGATGGAGAAGAGTATCGTTGCGACGTAACCATTTACCACTACCAACGCACAGAGATGGGTCAAGCAAGCCAGTCTGAGGTTGGAGACGACATCCGTCGCGTGGAATGCAAAAACTGTGTTCCTATTCGTGGTAAAGCGGCTGGCGATTTCGATTCAACATCTTCCGAAGTCTCTGTTTCTGAAGTTGACTTCGCGTTGGAATCTTTCGAGATCAAAACTTCGTAGAGAGGTGGTGACGCTCAATGGCCAGGAGTCGCACAGAAGATCTGATGTTAACGCATCGTTTCTGGCTAATGGACGTCGTCCCTAGCGCTACGTTTCCCTTCCTTGTTTTAGGTACGCCCTTCATGGGTTTCCAGTCGATCACCTCTCCTGAGTACACGGCAGAAATGGTCGAGATCAAAGAGTTGAACTCGATGTACAAGAAGTACGGGTACGGGGGAGGCTCGGTCTCCCCTATTACTCTTACTCGTGGCGTGCGCGGATACGACGAAACAATGTGGAACTGGATGCAGACGGCTATTCGTGGAAATGATATGACGAATCGCCATCTCGTCCTTCTCCATTTCACAAACATGGCCATGCCGGTAGGTGGAGATAGCGATCTCCCGTTTGACGCTTGGGAGACCAGGCCGTTTTTGCCGGGCAAGGCATGGCTTCTGTGGGATTGCTTAGATGAGGACACTGAGATCCTGACAAGCAAAGGATGGAGGGGAAGCGATGGTGTTAAGGAGGGCGATCTTGTTTACTCGATGAATGTCGAGACGGAGAAGCTGGAAACAGTCCCAGTTGATGGGTATGTGAAGCGTAGAAGGGCGCCTGATGATGACATGGTTTCTGTAGCAGGACGACGTTTTAACTTCAGGGTTACGGGTAAACACGGGTTCTACCTCAAGCCTTCCAATGGTGGCGCCATGGTTCGGCATCAGGCTGCGGATCTTTTGTCGTTAAAAGGAGAGCACTTGATGCCCGTTGCTTCTCGCATGTCTAGCGAACACAAGGGTGTCGATTTGACCGACGATGAGCTTCGTTTTGTCGCGTGGTTTGTAACGGATGGTCACCTCAAGGAAGGCCAGAGGCTGATCATATCCCAAGCCAAAGAATACCGTAACGACATTAGGGATCTTCTGAGTAGGATAGGCTTGCACTTCACGGAGCGGGTTATTGAGCGATCCGTGGATGATGGTTCGTATGCGAATGGCAAGCCTCTTCACGAGTTTGGCGTCCCCAAGGGAACGGGGGGCAAGGGCCTGTCCGGGTGGAGTAGGTACAGCGAGTATCTTGACAAGGATATTTCTGAATTGCTTCACGACATGACCCGTGATCAGTTTATGGTTTTCTGGAAAGAGCTTGTAAAAGGAAATGGCTTCTTCCTGAATGAAGAAGATGACGATTGGATAAACAATTCTCAGTTGTGGTGTCCCTCCAAGGAGCAGGCTGACGCCCTTGTGTGGATGGCGACGGTGCGCGGAGTAGCGCTTAGCTGCTATGAGCGGGAGACAGAAAATGGGCATGCTATGTATTGCCTTACGGCACGGGACAAAGAGTGGATAATTGTTCGCCCTGGACGCATGGCGGAAAGAGAAAAGCCCCTTATCAAAGAGAGGGTTTTTGTAGATGAATTCGTATGGTGCGTATCGAATAGGAATCGCAGTATCGTAACAAGAAGAGGCGGAAAGGTCGCTATCATGGGTAATTGCCTCCCGACTCGGTACAAGGCGGCGTCAGACTTCGACGCAACCAGTTCGAGCGTCAGTATCTCGGAGCTAGAGATACAACCCCAAGCGGTCACAGAAATGACCCTGCTGGATCCGACGTAGAAGTGTTGACAAACAACCCTAAAGGGGTTAAAGAACTAGTACACGAACTTGAGTTCGTTAAGGAGTGTTGAGATGAAACTTCAAGAGATGGTCGAACAGTACATAGTAGAAGGTTCGGAATCGGAGGGTGTCATCAAGGCACTCAGGGACACGGACTACAAAGACTCGGACGCGTATTTCAAGATGGTCCAGCTTCTCAAGGGGCTCGCTGTAGCAAGCGCCGAGGATGAGAAGGCTGCTGCATTTTTGCGCAAGCTCAGTGATGCGCTGACGGATGTTGCCAAGAAGGTTCAAGGCAAGGCCGAAGAGTCAGCAGAAGATGGGTCGGGCGAGATTTTGGAGGTTAAGGAGTACGTCTATCCGAGGACCAGGAAGGACCTAGACGAAAAGACTCCTGCCAATTTCAAGAAAAGAGCCAAGCTGTTCAAGAGCGCGACCAAGCACGTCGAAGCTGCGATGAATGATCTTGGGAGTATCCCTCGCTTGGATTTCTATGGCGATCTTGCTCATGTCTGGGGTCAGCTTCGCGATGTTTACTCTACTGATGGTGGAGAGGTCGGGATGAAGGCCATGGTAGCTGGGTACGAGAAGGAAGCAAAAAATCCTCCGCTGGATCCATTCGCTGCCAACAAAGCTAAGGGCAAGGCGCTTGTAGACAAAATGAAAAAAGCCCACTGAGGCACAAAGGGGTCATCCATGAGAGATCTGATAGAGAAGATAACGAACAAGCACGCTCAGTCCGATGACATATCGGAAGAGAAGGTACGGGCCAAAGATGTGCGTGTAAGGGAAGACATGTACATTCGTTCGCATGGTAAGCCAAAGGGTGAAGGTCAGTGGATGTTTGGGTTCGGCCCAGGCGCAGGGAGCAGCAAGGACTACCTGGATTCTTCCAAGAGAGACAAAACTTGGTTTAGATCGCCTTTCGCGAGTTATGGGAAAGCCAAGACCATGGCTAAGAAACTAGCCGCAAGTCTTGGGTTTACGGAAATCACTACACTGCCCTGATTTGCAAGCGCGGCCTGGCGATGTTCAGGGCTGGCGTCTTTACCGGATGAAATGGATGTGAGTTATGAAAGATACAAAAAAATCAATAATGGCAAACGAAGACGCTGGGCCTTGTGGGGTGGAAGAGGCCGCAAGCATGGTCAGCACGGGCGCACGCAGGGCTGAGATTATAACCAGGACGCTTGAAGAAGGACTGGCCTTCCTTGATCGTCCTGGATTTGTGGACCGCATCGAAGAGGCCCAGGGCCAAGAGATCCCTATCGACGAAGAATCGATGGAGAAAGTTGAGGACATCTTAGGGGCTGACGAATACAGTGAGAGTGAGGTAGCTGACGCTACGATAAGGCTCACGAAGGCTACTCTCTCGGCTCGTAATTTGTTGAAGCGAAGCGACTACAAAGAAATGTTCCCCCCAAAGGCCCGGAAGATAATAGAGCAAATATACAAGATAGGTAACGACGTTAATGACGCGGTAGGGTCAATGCGTAATATAGACAAAGCGGTTAAGGTTTTTGCCAAGGCGGTCGATGGCCTTAAGACGGAGTCGGTCGAGGGAGGATTGTGTATTTCCGAGGCGAAAGCTGCCAAGAAGCCAAAGGTTACTCTTAAGCCTCTCGATGCCAAAGCGGGCGATGACTACGAGAATGTTTTTCAAGCCGACGACGACAACGAGGAGCTTATACACGAAGCGCTCGCATCGACCTACAAGGCGTATTCTGCGGCTGAGGAGCTAATGAAGTCAGGCGACTATAAGAAGATGTTCCCTTCGAATGCTCGCTCAGCTTTGGACAAGGTGGTCAAGGCTTTGGACGATCTCTATAAGGGCCTCAAAGACTTTGACGGAATCCACCGGTTGGTTAGCGCTTTAGCCAAGGCGACCAACCAAGTGCAGCATGAATCAGTTGATGAGGAAAACCTCGAAGAGGCCGCGCTATTACCGAATGAGAAGAAAGCTGTCGCAGCGTATGCCAAGGCGTATGTTGCGGCTGAGAAGAGCAAAGAGGGCAAGATGTCCAGGGATGCTGTCAAGAAGACAGTTGCCGCCATTAAGAAAGCGCTAAACAAGGACATCGCAAAAGCTGGCTTTCCAAGTCTCTGGCATTTCAGCAAGTCGTCCGGCGACGGTCCCTTTGTTTTCCGGATCCTCTTTCATGCTAACGAAAAGGATAAGGATCCACGCGGTCTCAAAGCGTGGTTGACGTTGAACGGGTTCGTCAATGTCTATCAAACGAACCTGGGCGACGGGGACTACGAGGTGGGCGCTGTTAAGAATTACGCCGACCGGAAGTTGGGCCTTGCGCTGAACAAGCATTTATTTCCAGAGGGAGATGCGTCCATTGCGAAGGGGTCTGGCCTGGGATCCGTCATTAATAGAATAAAGAAGGATTACTCTGGTGATCTTTCTGAGGCTGTGTCTAGACCAGAGGAGGCATCGAAGGCTTTCAGGCTAGGCAGGGAGGCTCGGTTCGGCGGGATGAAAAACACGCCGCTTCATGACGCAAGGTTGATGGGGATGCTGAGGATCCAAGAGGCTGACTGCGAAGTGGATGTCGTGAAGGAATGGCAGAGTGGGTGGCACAAGGAGAACGGAACAGTTCCACCCGTCTACCCTGATGAGATGCCGCCTGTTGAAAGATCATGGCTAAAAGAAGGCAAGGGATCGGTCCCGCCTGAAGTGGCGAAGGCGTGGAAGCCTCATCTTAGCCGTGTGAAGCAGAAGGTGAAAGACCATAACAACGGGTACTACTCGATGTCCGACAAGGAACTCATATCCGATATATGGGACACCGCGAAAGCGGCGGGCTGGAGAGTCGATGAGATCGTAGGTAACCCTCGTGGATCGATTATGGATGTGGTTGCAATCTGGAACAGTAATTAGCGGAGTGTTACCGGTGAGCTTGTAAGCATCTCTTGCAAGTTGAAATCCCCAGGGAGGCGTCAATGGTTTCATCGAAACTCAAATCAAGGAAGTTGATCATCGGTATATTCGCGGCGATCTGCATTGTTGTTAACGATGCGGTTGGAAAGCCTGTGAGTGACGATGCTGTGTACGCCGCTCTGGGCGTTCTGTCGGCCTATATCCTTGCGCAGGGAGTTGCGGACCATGGCGTCGCCAGGGGGGCTGTTCCGCCGCCTGTGGCCCACTCAGTTGAACCTGAAATGCTAGTCGAAGACGACGATGGGCCAGATATTGACAGAGACGAGGGCCTTATGAGGCTGGAGGAGTAGTATGCACGAGATAATCGAAAAACTCGAAGGTTTCGCGGGAGACCAGATTACAGAGCGTTCTCGTGGAGGCGCACGCAAGAAAGATCACGATACAATGATCGGGGCGATTCAGGATTCAGCCGAGGAGTGGTTTGCTCATGCTGTTAGGATGGTAGCAGCTGCTCTGCCTGGTATGTCCATGGTTAGAAAGGCGTCTGGGGATCTATCCTCTACGTCTGAGGTCAAGCTATACAAAGATGGTAAGGAGATGGTTCTTGACGCTACTGTGGAAGCAGAGCCGCTTGTAAAGCCTGGGGGCGTAGCAGGGACCAGGTTCACGTTCACTCTTGAAGGTGAGAAGCCTAAATCCTTTGAGCTTTCTGCGATGGATTCCTACGACGAGGTCAGCGAAGGCATCGCTAAGTTCGTCAAGTCCAGAGGTTACTCCACTAAGTGGCCAGTTTTCCAAACTTCGATTTCAAACAGATTTGTTGTATAAGTAAGATTCAAGGGTCGCAAATCTAATCACGGAGAAAACCAATGAGAGATATAGTCGAGAGGATAAACGAGCTTCGAGCGCAGGATTCGGATCTCATGGAGAAGGACGACAGTGGCGATCCGCAGGACAAGGCATACGAGATGATTCAGTCGTATGGCATGGTTGAGAAGACGCTCGGCAAGAAGGTCTCTTTGTTGATGAATAGATTTGAGGATGCCAAGAAGGGAACCGCTCAACTCAAGAAGTCTGGGGCACATTATCAGACGGCTTCAGAGTATGTGAAAAAGTACCTTCTTCCAGATGCTAAGAAGCTGCAAGACTTCGTGAACGGTGTCGTTAAGGAGCTGGAAAAGGCGGCGAAGTAAAGCTCGCCTGATTACGAAGGCATTTTTTGACGGGAGCGCAAAGTGGAACAGACACCGGAGATTGAAGTTCAAGATCGAGTCAATGTTCCTGATCAAGTTCGGTCCATGGCGATCTTGTCCCGTGACCTTTTGCTGGAAAAGCGGCTGATCCTTAGATCCTTTGCAAAGTGGACAGCTGTACAAGGTCCTAATAACAAGCTCATTTTACATTCGAAGATAGTCAACAACCGACACAAAGAAGTTGGAGAGGTGAGGTTAACGTTCAAGTCTTATCCTGACATGGGGGAAGTTCGGATAGTCATCGAGTGGACGAAAAAGATGCTCGGCTTCTGGTACCGCACGATTATCTACGTCCCGTTTGGGGACTATATCGCTGCGTTGGAGGGGTTTGCTCCTGTGTTGGCGCATATGCGATGGCTCGTGAATCGCAATGTCAGCATAGGGTCTCTGAATCGAACGATGCGTAAGGTGAAGAAGAACAAATCCCGTGACAAGGCCATGCTCCAAGGAATGAGGCTGATGTGATGATAAAGCGTGACGAGCTAAACGAGGCTATAAGATACAACGCTCGAAAGGCTGGTGATCTGTACGACGTAGCTGCTCTTCCTTGGCCATGGTCATGGGAGGGCTCTGCTTCGGGTTTTGCGTGGGCTGTTGCGCTATTTCAGAGTGAGAACAAGTTGACTATCGATGGCAAGCTGGGCAAGGGCACGCTGGCCAAGATCAAAGAGGTTCGAAAAGAGAGAGACAACACTCCTCTTGAGAAGCCGACGATTATGCAGCCATGGAAGTCCAACTGTGTTGTTGTGGACGGCGCGAGGATCCAGATCCCGGATGTGCTTATCGACGCGGGGTTTTCTGCGGCGAATTATCTGGACGACGGAGAGCCTCGTTTCAACCGTCGAAACAGAAGGTCTCCGCTTCGGCATTTTGTGTTGCATGAGACGGCGGGGACAACGGCTGAGGGGTGCAAGAGAACGTTGCTGGCAAAGAAGTACGGAGTTCAGTTGATTCTCGCGCCAAGCGGGGACTTGAGCTGTCACGGAGATCTCGTGAGAGATGTAATGACTCATGGTAACCAGCTGAACAAGACATCGATTGGTATTGAGGTAGTGAATCCGTATAGCCCTAAGTATTCTAAGCCACCGTGGGGGCCGGATGATGAGATCCCGGCTCAGTGGTGGACATGGTGTCCAAAAGGCGCACCTAAGCGATATGTGAAGCCGACAGAGGAACAGCTGGTAGTCATTCGAATTCTTGTGCCCTGGTTGTGCAATGTGCTATCCATTCCATACGTATTCCCGACTGCTGATCTGGGGCCTGGCAAGAGAAAGATCAAGGGCTGGAACGTCAAGCCTCGTGCTGTTCCTGCCTCTGGGGTGGTTTGCCACAGGGATTATTCAAGCCACGCCGATGGCCGATACATGCTAGAGGACTTGATCGATAGAGCGGGAAAAGGACTGTGATGAAAGATTTAGCGTCGAAGCTCAACGAATTCATAGAGGTTCCAGAGGGGCAAGCTCGCCTTACCAAGCTGGAAGAGCGTCTTTATCGCTCGCTAAGGACACAGGGAGAGAGGGCCACAAAGGGTCGCTCTATCTCCAGGTGCGTGTTCGAGTCGCACCCTGGAGAGGAGGGTGCCCGACTGGTTATGATCATGGAGGGCAGGTACTCGGTATCCGTGGGTAACCAGATAGTCCGGAGATTCGCTGGGATGCCAGAAGTGGGCTCGGTGATTGTCAAGCGAACGGATGCCGGAGCCAAGGTTGTTTTGAGGCTTGTCGGCTAGTTAGAGATCTTTTGGCTATGCGCGATGTATAGCAGTTTGCGGCTTTTGAGTGTTCCACGTATTATCAAGATCTAGCGCGTTGTCTTCGACGACGAAAGGACGATTGCATGGTTACCACCACCGCGAATATAGCCTCTGTCCCCGGACCTTTTCTTACTGTTAGCCGTTCGATGGGAGGGACGATCTTCGACGTAGAAAAGATCACAAGCAAGTCCAAGAAAAAGAAGAAGACACCTGTTGAGATCGGGATGATCTCGGTGGACGGCGGGACGATTTCAAGTTCTACGTTTGTGCTTGAGAGCACTGGTTATGGGTCTGTCATTCTCGAAGGAATCGGCAAGCTCAACATTGACATGTCAAAGGCTGATCGAGTGATCGAAGATAAGATTCGAGATCTTGCCGAGTACACACTTAGTCGTGGCCGGGAGCTAGACTGGGATGTTGATAAGGAAATCGATAGTTATAAGAGGACAGCGATTAAGAAGGCATGGAAGATGGCCAGCTCTGTGTCCAGAATGGCGGCCAAGGCCGGTGTTGAGAGTAGCGTCACGTTTTATCCAATGATACTGAAAGACGGGAATAGCTCATTTCTTGATGTTTATGCCGTTGAGGTGGTGGTTCATGGCGGTGCAAAACCTAGTCACAGCACCCCTTCTTTTACTTATTTCGGTCCTCGTGAAGTCGATGATGTGTTGGACTTCGGAGACAGGGATTTCTTTAAAAACGATGAGGATGCGGCTGACTACTTTAAGCTGGTGCAGGCGATCAGAGATCCTTCTAGTGTTAAGAAATCTGGCAAGGCGGTGACAGTTTACACGGCGCGTCCTGTTAAAGATCGCAGGATATACGACAACGCCAAGGGGGTTCCTACTGGCATCTTTGTCACCACAAGTGCTGACCGCGCCGAGGGATTTGGCAGGGAGCTTGGAGGGACCGAGGGCCGGGATCTTTGGAAGATCAAGATCAGCGACAAGAATCTAGTTCGAACGCTCAAGACTGGTCGTGTTTCTGATTATCAGGTGGTGGGCAAAGGCAAAGTTCCAGTTTTGGACATAGAGAGGCTTTAGCAATGAGCGAGTTCCAGTGGACGGGGTGGAATAGGCAGAAAGAGGATAGGCGTGATCATCTTCTTCTAGCGAGTTTTGGGATCTCGGAAACGACAGCTGTGGCATGGTCTCTGAAGGGATTCGTCAAGCATGTCCACGACCAGGGGCGAACGAATTCCTGTGTTGCTCATGCGCTGGCCAGTGCAGTAGGCATCATTGAGAGCAAGGCCGGGCTTAGGGACGATCCTATATCCAGGCGTTTTTTGTATTATTATGCTAGGCGGGTGAACAGCAATGTGATCTCTGACTCTGGCGCTTATATGAGGTCGGCAGCCTCTGCTTTGTTTAGGTTCGGGGCTCCTCCTGAGAGGTCGTTTAAATGGGATGATGGGCGAATGAATGAGATACCGCCATGGATTTCGCATATGCGTGCACACTCGCGTATGCACGGTGAGTATGCGTTCATTAAATCCAAGGACGATCGCCTCGTGCGGGAGATAATGTCATCGATTTGCGCGGGCTATCCCGTCGCGTTTGGCACAATGCTGCATGATAACTTCACGGATCGCGCAGACGGGGGGCTTATCCGCAGGCCAAAGACGGTGACGGGTGGCGGCCATGCGATGCTGATAGTGGGATACAAGACTGCGTCCGACGGGGGAGTAGAATTTGATGTGCTGAACAGCTGGGGGAGAGAGTTTGGGGACGAGGGGTTTTGCAGGATGTCCGAGGATTACATGACCTGGGAGGAGACGAGCGATTTTGTTTCCATAAGAGGTTGGTCGAGGTTGAGAAGATGAATGTATTTATCGTTTCTGTGCTAGCGGCCATAGCCGTCTTGTTTCCGAAGTGCAACGTGGTTCAAGAGACTCGCAATCCCCCTGGACCTAATGTTCCAAGGGATCCTGTGGTCGTCGTGGGGCAGTGCGAGGCGGCGTGCAAGCGCATGGCAGAGCTTAAGTGCGAGGGGTGGCAAGGTTCCCCTGGGTATGATGGAGAGTACGGCACAGGGGACGACGTGGCGTGCGTAGAGGTATGTGGGAGCATAGACATTAACCCTGAGTCTGACTTGAATACAAAATGTGTCGCTGCTGCTAAATCTTGTCGTGATGTTGGCGGGTGTTATTAGTTGCGAACTTGAGTTCGCGAGAAAAGATGTCGGCATAGAACGGAGGTTCAGGGGCCATTCTATGCCGACGAGAAGAAAAGGGGGGACACACTTGATATTATCTAGGGGCTAGTTGTTGTCAAGCCGGAAAGGGGAGATGGGTTCAAGGAGGGGAGCTATACGGGGGAGACTTTGGACATATGGGTACGGACAAGGACAACGTCTTCGTCGTCATTATTTTGTTTGATGGTCAGTTCTATGAATGTGTCTCTGGGTGTTTTTTCGACGCTTGTGATTTCCAGGACCTCGCCTTTTATGGTTTTGTTCTTTCGATTAACAGAGACGGTGTCTCCTATCTCTACGATCATGTTCTTGCCTATCGACTCAAAAGCTGTGACGGCGATAACGTTCTCTCCTATAGCTCGCAGGGCGTCGGATAGTCTTTCGAACTCAAATGTATCAGCGTGGGTTTCTAAATCCTTGGTGGTCCATGAAATGCTCCAGCGTTTCATTCGTCCTCCATAGCTGCGCACCCAACTCGATGCACGGCTTTTTTGATTTCGTCCATTATCCATAGTTGATCAATGTCGCCTCCACTAATGTACACGGGGTAGATGCTGTCTCCAAATGTTATGGATACAGTGAAGAATTCACATGAGGATGAGGTTGCCAGCTCGGCTTCTATGGCGTTGAGGACATCGCTAGCCATATGAGCCTTGTCGTGTGGGATTTTGAATTCTACGGAAATCATGCTCAGCCTTTCTTGAGGACAGAAAATAACCTGTTAAAGACGTTTTGTCAACAAACCTGCAAGGGGGGGACTAAATTGTGTTCCGTTTGTATAGGTGATACGGTTCATCTGTGCGGAGGAGTCTGTAAACCCCCCTCAAGGGCGGCGGCCAACATTCCTGTTGGTTCCGTCGCCTGTTTTTTTTATTGTGTGCCAGCGCGTCACTAAGTAGAATCTACTCATTGGCATCCTCCCTTTCCCTTGGGTCAGGGGTTCTCTAAAGAGGCATAACGCCCAATGAGGCTGAATGAGGTTGAATGTTGAAATCAAGGGCGTCGTATACGAGGAGTTTACTCGGTACTGTGCCTCGGAGGGAAGATCCCTTAGCGACGTAGTTAGATCGCTGGTTATCGGTTGGAATGCAGACAAGCGGTCAGAGGAAATGCTAAAAATGCAGTCGTTACAAATGGCTGAGTTGAAAAATTCGGAGGAAAGATCGAGATGACAGATTCCAAGATTGAGGTTGTTGGTAGCAAGGTTGACGAGGCGCCAGTTGACGCTGAAAACACCGTCGTTGATGTTGGAAAGACCAAGGGACACGCTCTGGATGCTGGCCCAGGAACGATCACTGTAGATCTTCCGTGCGGGTGTATCCACGGAGAAGACCTGCACAGGACGATCACGTTCAAAGAGATGACCGGCAAAGAGGAGGATCTTCTCGGTGGGACAGGGGATCTGGTCGAGCGATTGAGTCAGGTCATTATCAACTGTACGCTTCGGGTGGGCTCCATTGATGACCGTAAAGTCATCTCCAACATGGTGGCTCAGATGTCTTCCTCGGATCGCCTGATCTCGCTTATCGCGATCCGCAGGCTTTCTCTAGGTGATCACTACGACGTTTCGATCACTTGCCCGAAGGAGTCATGCGGAACCAAGAGTCGATTCACTCTGGATATTTCAGGGCTAGAGATTTCTCCTATGCCTAATCCAATGGTTCGGACGATGAGCCAGGAGATGTGTACAGGTGCTGTGTACACGTGGCATGTTATGGTTGCGAAGGACGAGTCCTGGTTACAGGGAATGAAGCGTTCTCTCCGAAACGAGAGCCCGTTCACAATGGCTATGTTGTCCCGTATCGACAAGGTTGATGACGTCGTTATCGACAGAAACACTCCTCGCGGGACCAAGCAGGCTATTGAGTTTTTACAGGATCGTCCGTCTCGTGAGCGGAATCAGTTCCGTGAGGTGTATCCCCAGATGGAGGGGAGTGTCGATACAGATGTAGAATTCACGTGCCCGGCTTGCCAGGCTCAGTGGGAATCTGAGTTAAACGTTGGCAATCCGTCTTTTTTCTTCCCGTCGGTCAAGTAGACGTTCTCGAAAGCGAGATCTTCTTCCTGATCGAGATTCAAGGTTATGGGTACTCTGACGCAATGTCGATACCCTGGAGCAGAAGGAAGAGATTCGTTGAAAAAATGCAAGAGAACATTCGCAGACAGCAAGCCTCGACTGGATCGGCGGGCGGAAGACCGAGACGCAGGCGATAACGAACTCAAGTTCGCAGGGGGACTGAATGGCTGATTTCCTCGGAGCATCATTTGGTTTTGGCGCAATGGACGTCGGGTTTAAGGCCGCCATGTCCTCGGCTATCAAGTCCGTGGGCGAGATTAGCAAGGGCATAAATGGCCAGCTGAAAGACGGCAAGAAGCTCAGCAGGATGTGGCAGGGCGTCAAGTCGAGCGTTGATTCATTCAATATCGCCTCTATTGCCTCGAACATGAACGAGCTAAACGGGAACACAGGCAACCTGTCGAATAGTCTTGAATCGATGGGAGTGTCGATGGCCCAGGCTGCGAAGCCGATCATCGCCGGTATGGATTTGACGTCCAAAGAGGCTCGCAAGATGACTGGCCGGGTCACGGGCATGGCGATAGGTCTCAACGTCGGAGCCGAACAAGTGGCCGAGACGCTGAGGGCGATCCACAGTGCCGGTGGGCCTGCGAAGGCAGCGATTGATGCGATGGCCATGTCTGAGCGGGATTGGGTCAAGGTCACTACCACTACGGGCGTGACCATGCAGGACTTCTCTGCTGTGCTTGGCGATATGACTGCCAGTTGGGGCGCGTCTCCGAAGCAAGCGGCTGCCATGATCGACAATATAATGGCCATTGGGAAGCAAGCTGGAATCGGGGAACACGGTATTAAGGGCATGAAGGGTCAGCTTGATGCGTTGGACGACATCTTCGAGGGGATGCCTCCTGGCATTGCTCGGACAGCGGATGAGGTCCAGAGTCTCATGGAGTCGACCTATAAATTATCTGGTGTCTTCAGGACAATGGGTGACACGCAGGAAGATGCGACTGCGCGGGGGCAAGACACAGCCAAGATGTTCGCAGAGCAGGCGACGCTGATTGAAACTCTCTATGCAGTTGGCGGGGATCAAAACCTGGATGAGTCTCCTCTTTTTAGATTCCTTACCCAGCTAGGGATAGGGACGGAGGAGGCGAAAAGTATCATCATTGACGGGTCCAAAGATGTTGTAGGTGGAGTGTCGAGGATCAATGACGTCTTCGCCAAAATGGGAGGGGACTCTTCTCCACAGGTTGGGGCTGCCCTTGGTGAGCTATCCAAAGCCATGGGGGCAAGCGCTAGCGGTCTAGGATTTTTGGCTTCGAGCACAACGGTGGGCAGAGACAGACTGAAGGAGATGGCCGAAATGACGGTCAGGGGAGAAGGTGCTCTTAGGAGATACGGCAAGTCTGCTCATAGTTCAGGTAGGACATTGCAGGAGAGCATGGACCTTGCGCGAGAAGGGTTCGAGACACAGTTCCGTGCGATAGGAAGAGCGGATGTGCGCGGCTTCGCCAAGAAGCAGATGAAAGCGTACAAGAGCATGGGCAAGGAACTTAAACAGCTGGGCGGGGATCCTGTCTGGGGTGGGTTTATCAAGAAGATGTCCATCATGCATCAGATGGGCGCCAAGGGCGTGTTCGAGAGTTTTGCTGATGATCTTGATGTGTCCTCTCAGAGAGCAAGAGAGCTAAGTGTCGGTTTCGAGCTTGCGATGAACACGGCCAAACAGCTGTCGTCTGAGTTTGCTCCTGTTATGGAGATAATGGGCATGCTCGGGCCTGCGGGCGGCCTTGCCATAGCTGGCGGTATCGCCTCTTATTTCGTGCTTAGTGAGTCTGATCGCAAGGAGATATTCGGATCGTTCTATCCGGTTATTGATAAAATCGGCAATGCCATAAAGGATCTGTGGAACAAGATTCCATGGGACAAGATAAAGATTGGCTTTGAAGCGGTGATGGACAAGATCTCTCTCTATTTTGCGAGGCTATTCGAGCGCATAATGGGCAAGGATTTTGCTGAGAAATTTGGTTTGACGAAGTCCATAAAAGCGATGGAGAGGGAGCAGGCGGTTAAAACCCAGGCGGATCGCATTAGGAAGGAAGACGCGGCTAAGGCTGCCAGGGGTACTGTGTTTGGTGGTCAGTCGGTTCCGTTGGCAGACTGGGAGAGGAAGTCTGATTTTGAGATAGGCAAAGAAGCTGAGAAGACGATTCGTATCGGGGAGATGAGGGAGGATGTCAAGAAATACAGTGCGAGGACGTCGTCTCGTGATTTCGCAAGGAGTGCGGCTGAAGCTGCGGCCAAGGCCAAGGGTGCCAGCGCAGACGAACAGAGAGCGCAGGGGCAGCTGGAAGTTGACAGGATGATGCTGCTTGAAGAAGCTCAGTCTATCCTCAAGGATACGAGCGGTATGAATATAATTCCCTGGGTAAGGGAGTTCAGGGCGGGTCGGGCAGTTACCCAGGCTGAGAACATCGGCGGCATGGGGGATCTGTCAAGAAGTACGCAGAAGGAGACGGAGAAGCGCCTTGCCAGCGAAGGGGAGGCAAGGCGGGCTCACTTTAGAAGAAAAAAAGATCCTGCTGAGGCGGTTCCGGGTATTGCGGACGAGCTGGCGGACTCGGTGGACACTGAGGCGTTACAAGAGAAAGCTAAGGTTGGCGGGACGGCTGTTCTAGGCTCGTGGGGTGCAGGTGTAAAAGAGGGAACGCCTGATGCTCTCACGGAAATATATGGGGCAATGGGGATACTCGCCAAGCCATTTGGTGGGTCCTTGCCAGAGGATGGCCCGCTCAAGGACGGCGAGCGGTCATTTAACGGTGGTCGTTCTGTCATGGAATCATTTGCCAACGGCATGTATGAGGCCAAGGACTTTGTTGCCGACACGGTTGCGATGGTCCTTGATGATGCTGTTATAGGGACGCTCGATACATACGCAACGAAGATGGAAGAGCTTGCTGCTGGCAAGTCGCTTCTCAAGGGCGTCGCCAGGAAAATGGTCCAGGACATGGGCGGAGACGTCAAAATGGGCTCGGTAGAAATCGACGGTGTGAATCTGGACGCAGAGCAAACGTTTGAAGCGGCGATGAGTCTTCCTGGGCTCGCGAGTGTGGTTGCGGCCATTGCGTCGGACGGTCACAAGACGCGAGTTGTTTTGAAGAAAATACAAGAGGACACAAGCGGCATATTGGCGATGGGCAATGCCTCTCCTGGTGCAGGGTCATCGGCAGGGCAGCCGACTTTGGAATAACAGGCGGGTAAAAAATGGCAATGAAAAGTGATCCTAGTCCTAGAGAGAAGATACTGAGGTCGAGCTACGGATCTCCGATGCAGTTCATGAAAGAGGAGTTGATACCCGATGAGGAGACTTCGGCTCTTGTTAGGTTTCGTGGTCCTTTTATTATGCCTGATTGGCAGGACGTGGAAGAGAACGAGTTCGAGTACGTAGTCCAGGAGAGCTGGAAGCGGCTCGATTCCATCGCCCATGAGGTCTACGGGGATGTTCACATGATGTGGGTTATCGCGGCTCGGAACCACATGGATCTTCCGAGCGCCCAGGTCTACAAGGGACAGAAGTTGAAGCTGCCTAACCGGGCGTGGGTCGAGAGTAAGCTGCTGCCACAGGGTCGAACTCTCAGGAGCAACTAAATGAGCTTGTACACGGATCCAGTTGCGCAGGTGATCATTACCGATCATCATACCGGGCAGGAGTGGAAGCTGACCTACCCTGAATTGCCGTACTTGACAGCCGGGACTATAAATTACGACAAGGCCAAGATGTCAGGGTTCACGTTCAGCGTTGACATGCCATACGAGAAGGGGCTTGAGCTGCTTAGTCCTCCAAGCCCATTCCAGCATAACAATATTGTCAAAATGCGCTTTGGGTATCCTACCCAGGGAGCGAGCGGGTGGACACCTTGGGCGGGCGGATTCATCAAGAGCGATGGAGTTAACCTTACCGCTGACGCCAACGGAATCGCAGGGACTGTGTCTGTCCAGGGGGTTGCTGAGAGCTACGGGTATGACGTTGACGAGGAGAAGCTGAAGGCGGCGGGCCAGAGTTATCTCAAAATACTAGAGCTATGCGCTGAAGGCATGGGGATGACTTTGAACGCCAGCTTGGACACGGTCATAGCTCTCACAGAGCAGGAGACGGTAGTAAAGGGGTTGACCAAGGCTGCTTCTGAGAAGGCGTTTCCTTCGCGATTTCTTAGGCTTTCATACGTTGAGATCGTCAAGAAAATGTGCACTGAGCAGGACTTAACGTTCCTGATAGCTCCCTCTGAGAATGATGAACTGGGAAGAACGCTGCATGTTGGTTCGGAGGCTGACTTCATTCGTGGAGAGCTGGTCAGTGGAGACGGGGCAACCAGCGACAAGAGGACATACGCTATTCGTGAGGGTATCGATGAGACGAAGTCTGTGTACCCGTGTCTCACTTGGGCGCCGGAAGGCGGGAACATGGGTCTGTGGTTGGCTTCGGCTCCAGACCCTGTGGCTCGCGGAGCCCAGATGGGTACCCTCAACACGGAGACAGGACAGGTTTCTGTGGAGCTGGTCAAGCCCAAGGATCTGGAGACCCCTATCTTCGGTGTCACCCCAGGCGGAGATCCCAAGGACGATGTTGCAGAGGGTATCAAGAATGACGAATCTCGCCCTGATGGATCGGCGGTCACTCAAACAAGTGTCCCGGTCGACAAGGGAGGGGAGGCTCGCGCTAGCAGAGAGCTAAAGAGGAGACAGAAGCAGGGCAACCCAACGCAAAACGGAGTGATTACCAGTATTGGGATTCCTCACGAGAGGCCGGGGCATCTCTGCTCCCTTCGTGGAGCTGGCCATATCTACGACGGTCCTTATATGATCGACGCAATGACTCACACGTATGCTCCTGGCTCATGGGACATGTCTCTTACTGTGCGCAGGGACGGTGTTGTTGCGAAGAGCGGGGATCAAGAAGAGTCGATTGGCGGACAGATGGAGGACAAGTAATGCCATTTTTAGGCAATAAGGGCTTCGGCTCCAAGGAGATGGTAACGAATCCGATTGGGTGGCTCAGGGGTGTTTTGTCTGATGCTACCCGTGGTCTAGAGTGGTTTGCTGGGCGTTATTACGGGGTTTACGAGGGACAGGTAATAGATAACCAGGACCCCGAAGATCGCGGGCGTGTGCGAGCGTTGTGTCCTGTTATTAAGCTCAACAAGAAAGAGGATGTCAGCGGTGACTTTTGGGCGCTTCCCACGATGCCAGGGTTAGGGGTAGATCCCGACTCCAAGCAGATGTCCGGGCTCTTTAACCCACCCGATGTGGGGATGAATGTTTGGATAATGTTCCGGCATGGGAACCCGGAGTACCCTGTTTACATGGGCGGGTGGATGACGGCCAACAAGGCGTCGGATACATTCGATAGCGAGAATACCTACAAGCGCGGGTTTAGAACACGAGCTGGGCACTTCCTTCGCATGGATGACGACCCCGAGAACTTGGGGATCTTAATCTCGAAGGGCGACGGGGATGGGACACCTACTGCCATGTATCTGAGTATGGATGCAACGGGCGGGTGTACTCTGACCAATGAAAACGGCTCGACGTTATTCATGAATGGGGAGAAGCCAGAGACATCGATAATGACGGCCAATGAGAGCGGAGAGGTCACGGCGATGCTCATGCTAGGGGACGACAAGATTACCCTGGCTACTAAGTCCGGAGGCGCGATAGGAATTGACGGCAAGGACACGACGATTACCGGCGACAACATGGTGGCTGATATGTCCAAGGAGTTTGTTGCAAATGCAGGGGCGGTGAAGCTGGGTAAAAATGCAACTGAGCCAGCGGTTCGAGGCATGAAGTTCATGCAGTGGAGTCTGATTCATCAGCACACTATAACGACTCCTACGCCTGGATCTCCCACGGCTACAGGTGCGACCCCTCCTCCCATGATGTACAACGAGCTGAGTCCTAACGTTTTCATAGGGTAGATGGATGACACTGTGCAAAATACCATCTCTGCCCTCGATTATTCCGGCGATTCCGATTCCATCGGTTCCGTTCGGGCTCCCTCCGATTCCGAGTCTCCCTTCGATGCCTGATCTTCCGTCGGTCCCGATCCCTGGGCTACCGTCTCTGAGTCTTCCTTCTCTTTCGCTGGCGATCCCGATCCCTTCGATCCCGTTCGGCTTACCACCGATTCCAAGCCTTCCCTCCATGCCGAGTTTACCGTCGGTTCCGATCCCTGGGTTGCCGTCTCTGAGCCTTCCTTCGTTATCTTTGGCGATCCCGGTTCCATCGATCCCATTTGGGCTCCCTCCGGTTCCAAAAATCCCGGACATTCCGGACTTGCCGTCGTGTCCGCTGGACTAACACAAACAGTGACGAACTTGAGTTCGTCGGGTAAGGTAAGACGATGCCGATAGCTAACCAACCACCCCCTGTTTCAAGCTCATCCACGAGGATGTCGCTCGCGTTTCCATTCCAGGCCGGGCCTACATCTTTTCCTGCTATGTCAGATCCAAACATGACGACATTCCACAGGATTGTTTCATTGATAATGACGGGGCCAGGGGAGAGGGTAATGCAGCCTGATCTTTTTGTGGATCTTCAGGAATTCATGTTTGAGAATTTGACGCCAATCGTTGCAGCCAGGATAGCTTCATCGGTCTCCAGGGCGATAGGCATCTGGATTCCAGAGGCGAAGGTGGAGAATGTCACTGCCGAGATCAAGGACACGAATGACAAGACGCAGTCTACGATCCTCATAGGCATAGACTACGTAGAGGCGAACCAGTCTGTATCAGTCCAGGTTCCGTTAACCGTTGGTATCACTACCCCGTAGGAGTTAGTTATGACGACTGATCCATATAATCCACTTGTTCAAGATCTTGTTCCGCTGAACAAGGTGAAGTATGCGGCTCGTGATTACCCTAGTATTTTCGACTCGTTGCTGCGGCGTATCAAGATTGAATACGGAGACGTGTACAATGATTACGCGACCACCACTCAAGGGATTATGTTCCTGGAGCTGATGGCGTTCGCCGCGCAGGAGATCCAGTGGTATCTCGACAGAACTGCGAGTGATTGCTTCCTGGGGACGGCTAGGACTCGTTCCGCTGTTGCTCGGCTGGTTAGCCAGATTGGGTACAAGATGCGACCGGCAGCGGCGTCTAGCACGACGTTGACGCTCACATTCCCGGATGGGACGACTGGCCCATTTACGATGCCTGCGAGGTGGAGGTTTCAAGGGCCAGACGGTCTCGTGTTTGAGAGTTATGCGGAGTTCTCTCAGCCTACGGCGCTCGGTGCCGGTGCAGAGATCGAGATCCCGGTGCGCCAGGGTCAAACGAGGCTTCTGTCGTACACTGGGGACGGAACGAAGAACCAAAGCTACCGCATGACTAATGCCGATACTGAAAAGTACGTGGCTAACGGTGCTGTGGATGTATGGGTTGACGGGGCTCTTTGGACAGAGAACGAATTCCTAGAGTACGAGAAGACCAATCAGTACGAGGTTGCCTATAACTACGACCCGCCTATCGTCCAATTTGGCGACGGGATTGCTGGGAATGTCCCTCCAGATACTTCGGACGTCAAAATACGGTTTATTATCATCGATGGAGAGAAGGGGAACGTAAAGTCGGGGACCATAGCCTCCTCTATTGATACGCTCATTGTCGGTGGTTCGGCTGTCACGTTCACGGTGAATAACGAAGTCGGATCTACAGGTGGAACTGAGCCAGAAACTGCGGACAGTGCCCGCAAAATTGCTCCGTTCTCGTTCGCTGCTCGTGGTGCGGCGATTACAGAGACTGACTATGAGGCTCTTGCGAACAGTTACACCGATTCAACCTACGGTTCAGTTGCTAAGTCTTATGCGTACAACCCTCGCGGTCCACATGAGGATGCGGAGTTCAACGGTCTTATCGAGGACGTAAAAGAGGATCTGACTGACAACACCGTTAGCATGACGGCCAAGGAGACAGCGGCGGCAACCACAGCGGCGGAGATTTCGACCCCGATAGCCGGGTTAGAAACCGATGCGACCAATGCTGAGTCGATACGCGCAGACTTGGTTTCCCAGATAGGCACAGCGAAGACTCAGTGCACTACCGCATCGTCGAGTTCAACCAGTTCAGAGTCCAGCTCTGCGTTGGCCGGAACTAACTGTGACGATGCCACGACGCTGATAAACAGTGTAATTGCATACGTGGAGGCGGTAGGGGCAGCTGCTCCAACGTGGACCTCATCTCATGTTACGGAGATAACGGACAATCTGAATTCCGCTCTTAGTTCTATTGCTTCGGCCAGTAGCAACTCTACGAACGCCAGGACGGCGTCTGGAGCGGCGGCTTCGGCACTTGGTACTGCGATCAATGATTACCTAGCTCCTGCGCTGGACAGCGTGGAGAACGCGGCTCCTGTGTCTCCTGCGTTCACCCTGCCGACGATCATTGCGTCCATGACCTCGAATACTGCGTCCATAGAGACTTCTGTCGAGGGAACGGGCGGGCTCCAGGATCAGCTTTCGACCATGGAGGGGGAGGCGTCCGCGCTCGACACATCTGTGAATTTGGTCCTTACGGATATGCACGACAGGATCGGGAGGCTGTTCTCGGACGACTGCCAGAGCAACTACGTCCAAGTTCCTATCCTTGGATTGGATGTGGACGGCAACTACTCTGCTCCTTCGGTCGGTTTGATGGTCGGGCTCCAGTCCCATTTGAACAGCATCAAGGAAGTTACTCAGAATGTTGAGGTGATAGACGGAAGCGCATCGCTGGTTCCTGTCGACATTGAGATGACTCTTGTCGTCAATAAGGACGCCTACAAAGAGGCGGAGGTTGTATCCGATGTCGTGGCGACGATCCTGGGGATGCTCAAGGGCCGGGATTTCAATTCCCCCTTGTACCTGTCTGATCTGTACAAAAACGTCAGGATCACATCTGACGGAATAACGAGGGTAAACATTGAAATAACAGGTCCGATTGTCTCTCCTTCCGTGTTTGACACAGAGGGCAACGTCGTGCCTGGAGAGAACAAAATCATCAACTACGGATCGCTAATAATCAGAGATGAAGATGGTATCGTTCTGTATCCCGCTTCACCTGCTTAATAGGAGAGTTCCACATGTCGAATGAAGAGACTCCTAGATTCCGATGGCCCTTTCCTGCGTGGAACGCTGACTGGCAGAAGTGGCAGGATGTATTTGAAGACCTGATTACCAATGTCGATGCAGCAATGTTCTCTGCGGTGGACGGAACTCGTCTGATTTTTAAATCCATTCCGAACGCTGAGATCGTCGCGAACGGCCCCGGTTACGACATGGTAATGGATGGCCCTCTGGTGATGCAGTCGAGGGCTCACGGTGTTGAGGTCACGGTACCTGCGGGCACATACTCTCTGGAGACGTTGGCCGTTGCGGCTCTCACGTCTACTCCGGGGGCGGTGGGTGCCCAGTCTATAGAGTGGGAGATGTTGGAGGGGGGGATCAGTTCATCTCCGGACATACTTCCTTTGGGCTATGTGGACGATAGCTACAACATAACCTGGTGGAATGGCGCCCGACTAGTTGCAGGAGCGGGTAATCTGCCCTTGTTCGGATCGGCGGCTGGAAGCGGCGGGACTCCTGGCGGATCAGACGGCCAGATACAATACAACAACGGCGGGGTGTTCGGCGGCGCGTCGGAGTTCACATACAACGATTCCACGGACAAGGTTGGGCTTCGTAATACGGCTCCATTTTTTGACATTGATGTGGTTAATCCTGCGAGCGCGGGTGCATCGGTTGGGGTCCGGACATATCACGACTCTGCAAGTCCTGGTTTGCTGTGCGTAAGATCTCGCGGAACTGCGGCGGCGCGAACGGCTGTTCAGAGTGGGGATATACTAGGCTCTCTCAACTTCATGGGGTTTCATGGCTCGTCTGATTTCAGCGTCCACAATCCTGTGGCTATCATGGCCGAGGCGGTCGAGAACTTTACCGCAGGAGCTGGGGGTACAGACCTCGCTCTGTTCACGTGTCCTGTTGGAGGAACGATAGCTACAAGGAGGGTCACTGTCACAGCCGAAGGCGACCTGGACATGTATTCAGGCGCTATCAGCGTTCAGTCTTACAATGGGACAGCTATTGCCGGTGCGATCGAATGGGACGGGAGCAACTTCCGAGGGTACGACGGTGCAAGTTGGGTGAATTTAGACAGTGCTGGAGGCGGCGGAGACGGAGAAGTCTACATAAACGACATCGTTCCGAACGGAGGCGGGAACGTGGGAACGAAGGTTTATACGACCGGTTCCGACGATAAAATTCTTGAGTCTTGTGTGTCGGACGATTCCAGTTTGAGGGTGTACGTTATCGCCCTGATAGGGCCGAGCAATCTCAGGCCGTCTGTTACCGTTAATGGCACGGCTGTGGGCAACTGGGACTACACTGCGTATCAAGACGACAACCGGGTTCTGTTCCGTGGGTACGCGGACATCACCTTAGTGGGGACAACCGTGACTGCTACTCATGAGGATGGATCAACTGCTTCGTGCACGGTGGCCGAGGACGTTAAGCCTGTTATCAGCACATTAGTGTTTGCGAATGGCTACCCTGGATCTCAAACCGAGCTTAAAGCCGGTGATGAATTCGACATAAGCGTCACAGCTGATCTGGCGTTTGTGGAGGTCGAAGTAGAGGACTCCGGAGCGTGCGATTCGCAGAGTGAGGTGGTTGCTTCAACCACGAATACGACGATCACTTCGGTTATAGCTGATCGAGGGACGACGAACGTAGCCAGGCCCGCACGCGTGAGGGTTAAGAAGTCCACGGGGACTTGGAGCGACTGGGTCTACACGAATGCAGGTGGGTCTGTTGACGGAATAAATCTGGTCAACTGCAACAACTTGTATCCTTCCGTGGAGGCCATGACGCAGGTGTCGATCACGTATCCCGCTACGCAAGAAGCGATCAAGGATTCGGAGACGGTGTCTGTTCATTGTACCTGTAGTGACTACGACACGATTGCTTACTCTTCACCGAACAGCGATTTGAGCATTCCTAGTTCAACCACTTACGTGGAGGACAAGACAGGGATCTCCAGGATCGCCGGAAGTTACAATCTGACCACTACGAACTACAGGGTGTCCTGTAATCGAGCAGCCAACGACGCTGATACAGTGGAAGACTTGGTTGTCTATGTTGCTCACGTTGCGGCTACTGTAACCATGAGTGAGGCGTCAAGGCTGCGTACAGGTGGTACAAATGGAACCACAACTCAGGGCCATACCATAACCTTGACAGCCAATCAGGAGCTTCGGATAGCACCTACGATTGCCGCTCCAAGTGCTAATGGTGGAACGTGGGATGGATTGTTCACCGGGGGTCCTCTCGTTTGGACGAGGACATTGCAGTGTCACGATACGGACGACACTCCTGGAACTTACACATACCAGGCTTTGAGCGCATACAATTTGGCGAACATCGAGACGACTTCTTACACGGGGGACTCGAACTACGTGATCGGTGGATTCGTGAGTAGAGTGATCGCGCTGGCGGCGTTTGCGAACGAGGCCACGTTTACGGCCAAGGTTGCTGATTATGCAAAATGCACGTTGACGTGGACTGTTAAGTCGTTGCCCAACAAGCGGGCGTTCAATACGACTACGACGCCGGATGCTAACAGTTGGTGTCTAGCTGGGACACTTGGGGTATCGCCGACTACGGCCAGGATCTTGGACACGGCAGCGGCCAGTTCTTCATCCGATGAGACATCCCTAACAATTGAAGAGACCATCTAGGTAGATTAACGCGGAGGAAATCTCATGGCCGATGCCAGTTCGAACCAGTTTGAGATCGAAAGAAGACAAATAACCTGGAGCCCATTAACAACATTGAATGATGGGATTACCGCGCTAACGTGGGACGCAGATCCGAATACGGTGGTTCCCGGCAACAGCGATGGTGAGGATTGGTTGTACGGCCTCCCTATAGGGCATCTCTATAAGCAGTCTGACGCGACGCTGTGGTGGAAGACTGGATCGCCGAATACGTGGCAGCAGGTTGGGGTTGGGGATGTCACAGGGGATGAGATTATATCCTCCGATGTCACCTACTATGTAGACGGGACTGATGGAGACGACGCTGACGACGGGCTTTCATGGGGCAACGCCTGGAAGACTCTTTCTAGATTATGCACGAGGGATGCAAATCATATCCCACGCATTCTGGCTGCGGATGTAGTGGTCAACGTCAAGAACACCACGTACTCGATTGGAACCGAGTATCATCTTCTCGCGGACTCGTTTGTGGGCGCTGGCGGTTCTCTTACTATTGTTGGGGAGCTTACCGAGGTGGAGGCTGATCTTATCCCGACGGGCTGGGATAATACGACATCTTCGGCGACCTTTGCGACCTACGTAGATGCGTCGGCTGAGTCATGGACAACAGATGAGCACCGAGGGCATTTTCTTGAATTTACCACTGGTCACACGTCTGGTGTTTACTACCCAATTACACGAAACACAGCGACTCGACTTGAGTGTGTGAATCTTCCGGTTCTTTCAGGGACGGACAGGTTTAGGATTGTTTCGATGCCTAAGCTCAGGGCAGCTCAAGTGTCTACTCCGGGGACGTTGCTTGAGTATACTGCTCCCCATTTTGGCGCTGCGTTCGTGACCGAGAATTGCACGGCGCCGATCGTGTTCAAGCATTTGGACATGTGGGAAGTCGATGACGCCTATGGTTTCATCATGGGTTCAAGGGCGTATTTTGCCTCTGACAAACTGAATCCAATTGCGGGATATTCAACAGTCCAGAACGAGGTCAGAGAAGTAAACCAAACTCCAGGGTATTGCATTGAATGTAATATGCCTCCTGGGTTCACCAATACGGATAACTGGCAGTTCATTCGGTGCAATTTCAATATCGACAATTGGAACTCGATCAATGTTCGTGCGGGTTGTTCCGACATCAATGTTTTAGGCTGCATCTTTGACGGGGACTTGGCGGATGGCTGGGGTATTTACGTCTACGACGATGTATCCCTTGTTGTCAGTGCTACGAGGTTCAAGGATCAGACCCATGGGATCATCTCGGCGGGTCGATGTTCTGTTCGAGTCTTTTACGCCACTTATTTCGAGAACGTTACGAACGCAATAGCTCCCATGGGGTCCCTGATCGATATGTCGGCGTTGCAAGATGTCGGCTCAGGGGTCCGGTTCAAAAATGTTACTAATGCAGTGAACCTCGTTGGCAATACGCTTCTGGTGACGTCCGATGGAGATTTCGGGGCGATAACTGACACGGTGACCAACGAGATCGTGTTGGCGAATGATCCGTCTGTGATCACTGCTGATTTCGCCGATGTTGTTGCAGAACAGAGGATCTCGAACGCTGCGAGTGGATCGGCTGTAATCTACGTAGACAGTTCAGATTATGTACCAAAGGGTAAATCTGAGTACGACAACACATCCTCTGGCCTGACTGCTACGAACTACCAGGACGCTATTGACGAGATAGACACCACGGTAACTGGGGCGACGTTAAATGCGGACACTTCCTTGGCCGGTAATGGGTACTTCCTGGATGAGGACAATATGGCCTCTGACGATGCCACGAAAGTCGCATCGCAGCAGTCCATCGTAGCGTATGTTGGCTCTGTGGTTGCTAGTGCCAAGGCATACAAGGGCGGGTATAACGCGGATACGAATACTCCTGACCTGGATGTCTCCCCTAGTTCATCGATTGAAATCGGAGATGTGTACGACGTAACTGTTGCCGGAACCTTCTTTACGATTGATGTCGAGATTGGCGACATGCTTACCGCAAAGCAGGATGCTCCGACCACGGCAGCGCACTGGGTGATCACGCAGGCTAATTTGTCTGCTGCGAGTATCAAGACGCAGTACGAGTCCAACTCTGACACGAACGCATACACGGACGCCGAGAAAACCAAGGTCGGCCACATTTCGGTAACCCAGGCTGTTGACCTCGACGCTATCGAAACAGCGGTCGGTCTCAACACGGCTAAAGTCACGAATGCGACCCATACGGGGGACGTAACCGGTGATGGAGCGCTGACCATTGCTGCGGGCGCAGTCGACATTGCGATGCTGAGCGCATCCGGAACTCCAGGCGCAACCACATTCCTGCGTGGTGACAACACGTGGTCCGTTCCAGCCGGGGCCGGTGATGTTTCCAAGGTCGGGACTCCTGTAGATAATCAAGTTGGCGTATGGACCGGGGACGGAACCATTGAAGGGGACACTGATCTCACGTTCGATGGTAGTAACCTAAGTGTCGGTGGAAATATTGTTGTTGGCGGTACGGTAGACGGGATCGATATTGGAACCGATGTGGCTGCCAATACGTTGAAAGTCACAAACGCTACGCATACAGGTGATGTGACCGGGGACGGTGCGCTCACTATAGCTGCCGACGCTGTTACTTACGCGAAGATGCAGAACGTTGTAGCGGATGAGAGAATCCTGGGTAACGTCGCAGGGGCAGGTGAGCCGGTTGTTGAATTAACAGCGACCCAGGTCAGGGCTATGATCAATGTGGCGGATGGTGCCACAGCGGTAACGGTCAGCGACATTGCTTACAACGCTACGAGCTGGAATGCCAATACCGATGCTGCGTCCAAGAATGCGATCCGGGACAAGATCGAGATAATGGATACGGCCATCGGGCTCAATACCGCTAAAACTACCAACGCGACTCACACGGGAGACGCGACTGGTTCTGGGGCTCTAACGCTGGCTAACGCTGCCATTACTGGCAAGGGCACCGTCACAGCGGACGGTGCTGATTACGTGTTATTGAGCGACACAAGTGACAGTGGAAACCTAAAGAAAGCGCTCGTGAGTGACCTTGGGGGCAGTGGGGATGTAACCAAGGTCGGAACGCCAGCAAATAATCAGATTGGTGTTTGGACCGGTGACGGGACTATCGAAGGCGACGCTGACTTTGTCTGGGATGGGACAAATGAAGCCTTGGGGATCGGGACCTCTAATCCAGCAGCATCTCTTTTCATTTCGAGAGAGGACGCGAATGCGTCTGATATTATCCTCCAGAACACAAACAACACTGGAGAACACGGCAGCCTTTCCTTCTCTCGTGGAAGGGGCACAGAGGCGTCTCCCCTGGCAGTGGAAACCGGGGACAACCTTGGCGTTATAAGTTGGGCAGGCGTCGAAGCAGATGGCACGGGGAACCGGAAAGGGTCCGCTTACATCTACGGTGTTGCAGAGGGTGACTGGAGCACAAATATCCGCCCAACATACCTGTCGTTCCGCACGTCCTCTTCGACCGTTAGCGATCTCGGGGTTGAGAGACTCAGGATCACGGGAAACGGACGAGTATCGACTGGGAACACGGCATCTCCTGATGTTGATCCTGGCGGACTGACATTGCAGCAAGGGACAGGGGATCTGAAGATTCTGACCCTTAAAAGCTCGGACGTTTCGCATCCGTTCACGGGATCCGAAGAGGCCGATACGTATGGATCGTTCAATAAGTGGAACGGGACGCTGGGTGGCGTCCAGCTTACAGGTTGTGCCTCTACAGGAAACGAAGTAGGGGTGAACTTAAGTTCGCGAGTTCAGACCCCTTCGACAACTACAACTACCTCCTCTCGCGGTGGCGTTCATCTAATGTCTCGCAAGTCCGACGGCGGTACTGGTTCGGCGACCATGGGGAATACGGATAACGTGTTCTCTGTTGCCAAGGGAACAGCAGCTGGCTCGACTACGCTGATCATCCAAGGCTCTGGAGACATTTATCAGACAGCGGGAGGACACAAACTCTCTAGTTGGGTAAATACCAATGTTGCAGGAGCTATCGAATGGGACGGTAGTAATTTCCGTGGGTACGACGGCGCAAGCTGGGTCAACCTGGACAATACAGGGACAGGGAGCGGAGACGTCACCAAGGTTGGAACACCCGTAAATAACCAGGTGGGCGTCTGGACCGGTGACGGAACTATCGAAGGCGACGCTAATCTGTATTGGGATGGGACCAACGAATATCTCGGAATTGGCACTAATACCCCAGATTCATCTCTCCATATGGCCAGGGAGGACACGAACTACACATTCCTCAAGATGATCAACACGAACGATACTAACGTGTTCCCCATCTTTACGATGTGCAGGGGTAGAGGAACGGCTGCATCTCCCACGGCTATCAAAAGCGGAGACACTTTAGGGGCACTGAACTTTGCGGGGTACGAGACTGCTGGGATCCTAAAGGGTGCGGCTTACATTTACTGTGACGCAGAGGGTGATTGGGCTACCAACGTAAGACCCTGCAACATGTCCTTTCGAACGTCGTCTTCTACGGTTGGGGATTACACAGTTGAGAGATTCCTGATCACTGGAGACGGTAGGTTGTCTACTGGGGCTGAGGCTGCTCCGGATTGTTCCCCTGGCGGGATAACGCTGAATCAGGGCGCAGAGACTGGTAGGACAGTGACCCTGAAGAATTCAGGGGTCTCACACCCATTCACAAGCGCCGATGATGCGGATACCTTTGGTGCACTTTCATGTTGGAATCCAACAGTGGGCGGGCTGGCTATAGTCGGGTTAACCGAGACAGGTGGAAACCCTGCAATCGGTCTTAGCGCTCAAGGGGCTGCTCCTCAAACCACTACCACGGCCAGCTCGTGGGGAAACGTCCATATATATTCTCGGAAAAGTGACGGCGGCACAGGCACAGCGAACCTAGGCAACACGGATAACATGTTTGCTTTGTCCTCCGGTGGCAGCGCCACGAGATGGATCATGCAGGGCTCTGGTGACATCTATCAGATAGCCGGTGGTTACAAGCTCTCTAGTTGGGTCAACGCAGATGTAGCTGGTGCGATTGAATGGGATGGCAGTAATTTCCGGGGCTACACAGGCTCGGCCTGGGTGAACCTAGACACTCAGGGTGCGGCGACATCTCCGGGTGGTTCAGATGCTCAAATTCAATACAACAACGGTGGTGCTTTCGGTGGCGCTTCAAGGCTTTACTACAATGACTCGACTGATCATGTAGGGCTAGGCGTCACAGACCCGGCTTGGGATCTCGAAGTTCACAATACAGTGGATGGTGCGCACGCTCTTATGGGTTGCAGGGCCTATAGTAACTCTGGTTACTCGGCTGCTTTTGGATTGCACTCCTCTAGGGGCACGGTAGGAACTCCGATTGCTACGGCTGATCTTGGAGCACTGGGTAACATCTATTTCGTAGGCCAAGCTGACGCGAGCACAGCAAGGACTGCGGCTTTAGTAACGGCTAGAGCTGAAGAGGCGTGGTCTCTAACGCAAAGTGGGACAGGATTTAATTTCTGGACGACCGCTCTTGGAGCAACGGCATATTCGCACAAATTCACAATGAGTGGCGACGGAGACTTCAAGCTCCTTGCTGGAGGTCTTCTGGTTGGCGAATACCAAGCCATGGCGGCTGCTGGCGCGGTAGAGTGGGATGGGTCGAATTTCAGGGGATACACCGGGTCTGCTTGGGTGAACCTTGATGCCCAGACTTCGGCCACATCTCCCGGTGGATCCGACGGCCAAATTCAGTACAATAATGGTGGATCGTTCGGCGGCGACACCGATATGACCTGGGACGATGTGAACCATCGTCTAACTCTCGGTGCGAATACGATTCTTACTACTGGCGGCAACACCGCAATCGATGTGAATCCTGGTGGAATCATCCTGGATCAGGGCGCTGGCGACGGGAATATCTTCACGCTGAAAAGCTCTGACATCAGTCACCCGTTTACCACTATTGCTAATTCAGACACTTATTTCCATATCAGGAAGTTCACTGGCGCTGAGGGCGGTGCGCATATTCGCGGGTTTGCCGAGAATGACTCTTCTGGTCTAGTGCTAGATGCGTTTACTCAGGCGCCACACGCAGTGGATACTAATCCAGGCGTGATTGCTCTGAATGTCAGGGAGTCTGACGGAGGCACTGGTCTCGCGGCCCTGGCTGATACCGATGTTGGACTTACTTACGCGAACAACAGCACCGTTAAGGTTACTGTTCGCGGCTCTGGCGACATCATTACCGTTGCCGGTGTGAAGGTCGGAGCATTTGGCGGGACGGCAGCTGCGGGCGTGATGGAGTGGAACGGTAGCAACTTCCGTGGCTACACTGGATCTGGCTGGGTCAATCTGGACGGCGTGAGCGGAACAGCGGTAACTGCGGCCTCGGTGGTGGCAGATCATTCCATTGTTAGAGGCAACGGGGGTTCAAGGGATGTCCAGGGCAGCACTGTTCTCATCACAGACACAGGCCAGATTTCCACAGGCGGAGAGACTTCTCCGGACTGTGATCCGGGTGGGCTTTGCTTGCAACAAGGGACCAATGACCTGAAGATCCTGACCATGAAGAGTTCGGATGTATCGCATCCGTTTACCGGGTCTGAAGAGGCTGACACGTACGGTACATTCAATAAGTGGAGCGGGACACTTGGTGGTGTTCAGCTCACCGGTTGCTCTTCAACGGGCAACGAGGTTGCTGTTAATCTCAATGCTAGAGTTCAAACTCCTTCGACGACTACAACCACTTCCTCTCGCGGTGGTGTTCATCTTATGGCCCGTAAGTCGGATGGCGGCACTGGCTCAGCTACGATGGCAAACACGGATAACGTATTCTCCGTTGCAAAGGGTACGGCAGCCGGTTCAACTACACTAATCATCCAGGGCTCCGGCGATATTTATCAAACGGCTGGAGGACACAAACTGTCTAGCTGGGTGAATACCGATGTGGCTGGCGCCACTGAGTGGGATGGTAGTAATTTCCGGGGATACACGGGCTCAGCTTGGGTGAATTTCGATAGCGATGGAGACGTCACAGCGGCTGCTGCGATGACAGACAACACGCTGATCAAGGGCGACGGCGGATCCAAGGGTGTGCAGGACACAGGCATCACTGTTGACGACAGCGACCGCGTAGAGAATGTTAAAACCCTTGGGTACACCTCAGCCTACGACAATGGGACAGTCACAGGAACAGCCCTCTCGGTCACGCTGAGCAACGGGCAGCTTCAAAAGGTCAAGTTGGGCAATGCGGCAATCGCATTGACGATTGTGGACACGGGGAACATTGGCGACGGAACGTGGAGGCTCATCTGTGAGCAAAACACAGGGGGATCCTTCGGGATAACGAGCGCTTCTGTTTCTGGTGGAACGATTCTAACCCCTGACGGGTCTTCGTTGACTTTCTCTACGACAGCGGGAGCTAAAGACATCCTGATGATCGTCAAAGAGGGAACGGAATACACACTGGCATTTGGAGCAAAAAACCTGAGCGAATGGACGTAGGAGTTAATCGATGGCTATTATCTTTTGTGATCCATCGGCATCGGGAGACAATGATGGAACATCCTGGGAGGATGCGTATGAGTCCTTACAGGTTGCCGGGGACGCTTCTGCGTCTACAGGGAATCAGGTATGGGTAAAGGCAAGGGTCATAGTTCTGACTGCCCCGCTTGACGTTGACAACGCCAATGATCCGGATTTCTACGGCGGATTTGCTACTGATTTGACAGGAACGAATGGCAGTGTTGCGGGTCGGGATCTTGCGAACGATATAACTACTTTAGATGGTGGTGATACCTACAGGTGTGTTCTGACTTCTGGGTGGGAAGGGACGTTTGATGGATTCAAGCTCCTGGACGGTTATACTCAAGACACAGAGGGTGCTGGGATATATGTCACGACGACAGGGACAAGCGCGATAACAATTTCCAATTGTGAATTCAATGGCTGCGATACCCCAAGGCAATTTTCGTTTCCTGACGGCGGTGCGGGCTTGTTTTTCTCCAGCAACTCTTCGTGTGATGTTGTCGTGGATTCTTGTCTTTTCACGGGATGCACTTCTTACAATCACGGCGGGGCGCTTGCGACCTCTCTCACGGACGATGCCTTGGCAAGTGCTACGATCTCCAACTGCACATTCACAGGCAATACGACCACCGATGGCACGGGGGGCGCAATGCTCCTTACGGCCACTACTACCACTATAGAAAATTGTAAATTCATCAACAATACTGCGACTATTAGTAGTGCGGGGCACATCTTTACTTACTACGGTACTGACACTGATATTATCAATTCTGTGTTCTCAGGGGGCTCATCGGACGCCAAGGGCGGGGCCATATATTTGGGCTGGAACTCCACTGTTACCATTACAAACTGTACGCTTGCTGATAATGACTGTTCTGATGCAAGCGGCGGGGGCGCTGTGTTTCTAGAGGGCTCAACTGAGACCCTGGTCGCAACCAACTGCATCTTCTGGGACAATACTGCTAATTCAGTGGCTAACCAGATTGATGGAACCGGGACCATAACCGTAACGTATTCTGACGTAGATGGCACTGGCACCTATACAGGCACCGGCAATGTTAACGATGACCCGCTTTTCGTGGGCACCGGAGATGATCCTTACGATCTGTCGGGCTCTAGTGAAGCGGTTGACTCAGGTAATGCTGGGGCAACAGATTATCCTACTACGGACATACTTGGGCGTGCCCGGTGTGACGATCCTGATACTACAACGACCGGAACGGGGACCCCTGCGTACAGTGACATGGGGGCCTACGAGCTTCAAGTAGACCCCCCAGCATTTTTCGGATCGTTGTTGCTGATGAATAACTAAATGATTTCGCTAGATCCCAGATGTCACGAACAAAACTATCTAGAGTCGGCAAAGGCGGATAGAATTAAAAAGGCTGATTCAAGCTCTGAGCGTAGGAGTTCAAGATGACCAACGAAACATCCAGATATAGATGGCCTGTGCCTGCGTGGAACGCTGATTGGCAGCAATGGCAGGGCGTGTTCAGAGACCTTGTAACCAATGTGGATTCCACTGTTTTCTCATCTGTTGACGGTAACAGGCTCATGTTTGAGTCGCTTCCGAATGCTTCGATTGTGTCCAGTGGCCCAGGTTATAATCTGAGCATGAGCGGTCCATTGGTCATTCGTTCGAGGACGCATAGTGTCTCGATCACGGTCCCGGTGGGCACGACTGCTTTAACGGCAAACTCCGTCCTTGCTCTCACTGTGACCCCAGGGGCGGTGGGTGCTCAATCCATAGAGTGGCAGACGTTCATGAGCGGGATCGATACTTCTCCAGATATTATCCCGTTTGGTTACGTGGATGACAGCTACAACATCATATGGTGGAACGGTGCTCAGTTGACGGCTGGCGGGAGTGCTCTCCCGTTGTTTGGATCTGCGTCTGGTGGCGGGGGCGGAGACGTAACCAAGGTAGGGACTCCTGTGAACGATCAGGTTGCGGTGTGGACGGGGAACGGGACAGTCGAGGGCGACTCGAACCTAACATTTGACGGCAGCAACCTTTCCGTAGGCGGAAATATCATAGTAGGTGGCACGGTTGACGGGATCAATGTTGGAGCTGACGTGGCCGCCAACACGGCGAAAGTTACGAACGCTACGCACACGGGTGATGTTACGGGAAGCGGAGCCTTGTCCATTGCTAGCGGGGTTGTAGGGGTTGCTCATTTGAGCGCCACAGGGACGCCCTCTGCTTCCACGTATCTAAGGGGTGACAATACTTGGGCTGCGGCGTCGGGCGGCGGCACTCTCGACGATGCGTATGACTACGGTGGCTCTGGAGCGGGTCGAGCTATTACGGCTGACTCAGGGGCTGTAACGGTCACGAATGCTGTTGCTGACACAACAGGCGTGTTGGAGTTGTCAAGGAGTGTCGGGACAGGCAACGTTCTGAAGCTACAGAATGATTACGGCGGATACCCGGATTCTACGAACCGGAAGTCCATCTTCTTGACGGCTGCTTCACCGGCAGCGCAAACGATATGGTCTGATCAGGAACTTTACATCGGTACTAGCGAGCCGGTACTCGGGATGTATGTGCAGAACAAGGCCACAGGCGGTGCTCTGCTAAGGGTGCAGGCTGAGGCAGTCACTACCGGTGATTCTGTGATGTGGGTCACGGCCAATGGTGCAACAGCGGATAACAGCACAGGCTATCTCCTTCTTCAGGCCGCTGGAGCTGGAACTGGTGGGCAATCCAAGATAGAGATGCGAGCCACAGCTGGCAGCACCGGGCCCGGTGTTGTAGATATTTATGCAAGTGGCGGGGCGGCTTCTGTCAATATCGGTGGTGATGATTGTGACGTTCGTCTCAATGACGACAACCGTGCTGGATCAACATGGACAGGTCAAGAATTCATCCAGTTGTCCGCTTCTAGCGCAGAATGGGATTTGCTAGAGTCCAACTGTAGTGGTGAAGTATCCCTGATTAACGCGATCAATCTCGCTTTTGCTGGTGGTAGTGGGAACACGCTGGATGGAGCATATGATCAGGGTGGGTCCGGCGTTGGTCGGACGATTACGGCTGATTCTGGGGCTGTAGCGATCACGAACGCAGCAAATGATTCCACGGATACACTTGAGCTGACTCGCTCTGACGGAGGTGTTTCTGCGACGGGGAGCCCTCTTAGGATAATCAACGATCTGGACACGTTCCAGACCGAGTCGGGATCTTCGATATTCTTGACCAGCACGGGCTCGGGGAAGCAGTCTGTTTGGTCGGATAAAGAGTTGTATATCGGATCTACGGTTAATGCTTTGGGTGTGTATCTGAAGAATGTCGCCGATACGAGCAGCATTCTTAGAGTTCAGAGCGAGGCCGCTGGCACGTCAGGATCAGGCCAGCTATGGTTGACGTCTTCCGGCGCAAACAATGGAACGGCTGAATTACTGGTCCAGGCTAGCGGGTCCGGAACGGGTGGTCTGACAGAAGTCGAGATCAAAGCGTCTGCCGGTAGCACGGGGCCGGGCGTTCTATCATTGGACGCAAGCGGCGGATCTGCCTATATCCTAGCGGGCTCCTCTACGTGCAAAATCCGCCTGGACGACCAGTATCGATCGGGGTCCACTTGGACGGGTCAATCCTATATTACCTTGTCCGATTCGAGTGCCGAATGGTCGTCCTTGGAATCGAATTGCAGCGGGGAAGTATCTCTGATTGGCGCGATCAATCTCGCTTTTGCTGGCGGCGGCGGTGGTGGGATGTCCTGGTCGAGGATAACCTCGAATACTACAGCAACTTCAGGTAACGGTTATCTAATCGATGCGGCGAGCAACACTGTTACATTGTCGTTGCCAGCATCCCCGAGTGAAGGGGACATTGTAGGTGTTCAGGTTTACGACTCGACATATAATGTCGCTGTAAACAGAAACACAAACAACGTTGAGGGTTCGGCTTACGATCCGTATCTTACTAAAGGAGACGCAGCTACTTTTGTCTATGCCGAGGCGACGGAGGGTTGGGTTCGTGTTTCGACTGCCGGAGGCAAGATACACACTTCGCTGAATGCGACCACAGCAACCCTTGATGCGTTTTCTGATTCAGTCAATGGAGCAGTCCAATACCAGTATTTCATTTCGAATGCAGGAACGAACATACGCTCTGGGACTGTAAGGGCACACTGGGATGGCGTTGGTAATACTTACGAATCAGACGATTCTGCTGTAACCTCTATTGGGGATACAGACGATTTTACGTTCACGGTTGATATTGATTCAGGTCTTGTACGCTTAAGAGCGACTGCAACTAAGAATTACAATGTAATACGGCTGGTCAAAACGATCATTTAGGAGTCGCCATGCCAGGGACGGTTTACAGAAACGCTGTTGAGGTAACTGAAAACGCTGAAGGCAGAAATCTATCAACTTATAACAGGTTGGCATCGTGTGTTGTTAGCGCGACAACAATCACCGTTCCGCCAACGAGCTATAACGCAAACAGTGGAATAGTTTTGGCACAAAACGGAAAATTGTATTGCGTTCAATATTCAGTGTCGACCGACAAAAAACCGTTCGCGGTGACCATTACTGATAATGGGCTTGAATATGAACAGCTTTCACTAGACTCAATAGGAGCCCCGTATACATGGCAGGGTGTCTATTGTGCGCTTGCGCCGAATGGTTTGATTTATTGCGTCCCATTGCAGGACACAAGGGTGATGACAATAAACCCTGACACTCATGAGGTGTTAGCCCCTATTACTGGACTTACATCGGAGCTATACAAAGGCGGGGCGTTGCATCCGAATGGCAAGATATATTGTGCGCCATGGGTTCAAACGTCTAGTGGTCACATAGGAGTGATTGATACAAGCAACAACACCATTGACACATCTATCACTGGGCCAACTGGTTCTTACATGTATCATGGCGGCGTCTTAGCTCCGAATGGTAAGATATATTGTGCGCCAAGTGGCGCAACTAATGTCTTGATAATTGACCCAGAGGCAGGAACAGCAGACTGGACTACAATCACAGGAGTATCTTCAGGGTATGCACCTGGAACGCTTGCGCATAATGGGAAAATCTATTTCCCACCGACAAGTTCGACGAAAGTCTTGATAGTTGACACCTCTGACGATACAGCCGAGGAAACTTCTATCACTGGGCTGACAGGAACGGACAAGTACGGCAATAGTGTTCTGGCCCAAGACGGAAAGATTTATTGTTGCCCAAGTGATGCAACGAATATCTTGATAATTGACCCAGAAACAGACACGGCAGATACAACAACAATATCAGGATTGTCATCGACTAGCTTTAAGCATCATTGCATGGTTCTAGCGCCAAACGGGAAAATATATTGCCCTCCAGAGGGGACGTTTGACAAGTTTACAGTCATCAATCCAGGGATTGCCAAGTACCCAATTGCACCGCTGTTAAGCCCGTACCAAAACAGTTAAGGAGTCAGCATGTCTACCAAGATTCGAAATGATGCGGCAATCAGGGGGAGTCTGAGCGCTGGTAACATGCCTGGGTATATGCGACAAGCATCGCATGTTATAGGGTCTGAAACGTTCACTACGCCATCAGTATACACGAGACAGTCACAGCAGGGCGCATTGGGCCAAAATGGAAAGATTTATTTCATGCCGGTCAGTGCTGCGGATTATAGAATCTTAGAGTTAACTCCGGGTGTAAATGGTCCAACGATGGTTGAGATTCCTTTTGGCGCTGCGTACGATGGTCAGTCGAGCATTTCAGCGCCGAATGGTTTGATCTATTCTTTCCCGTTCAGTTACGAAAACATAACATCTCTAAATCCATATACGCATGAGGTACGGTTAGATGTTGTTACTGGGATAACAGGGTCCCTAAAATATACGGCAGCGGTTCTGCACCCGAATGGCAAGATATATTTGATTCCTTACGCAGCAACTCATGTTGGTATTTTCGACCCATCGAATGAGACATTGGACACGACATCGATAACGGCTCCTGCTGGGAGTAAGTTCTCAGGTGCGGCGCTGGCATCTAATGGGAAAATCTATTGCACACCGTACAGCGTTAATTACGTAGGGATCATAGATGTTGTGGCTGAGACTATGGACACGACAACGATCAGTGTCAATTCGGGTTCAGCAAAATACTACGGAGGAACACTGGCGCATAATGGGAAGATTTACTGTGCCCCAAGGAATGCAACGACGGTGTTGATAATTGACCCTAGTGCGGACACAGCAGAAGAAACCTCTATTACTGGCCTGACAGGTAACGACAAATATGGGGACAGTTGCCTAGCACCAGACGGCAAGATCTATTGCAGCTCCCTGTCGACGAACCATGTTGGGATAATTGACCCGGAGAACGACACTATTGACCAAACCAGCATTCCTGTTTCTACCTACGATTACAAAAATTACTTTCTGATACTCGGGCCGGACGGGAAGATTTATTGTGCGCCGTTTTATGGGTATTCAGAGGTCATTGTTATCACCCCTGGGTTTTCAAAATACCCGATTGAGCCAATTTTAACATCGTACGTAAATAGCTGAGGAGCCAAGATGTCTACAGTGGTAAGAAATAAATTTGACGTGCTTGGCAGACTCACGTCTGGTAATGTGTGTGACTTTTTTGATTATGCGTCGCCTGTTGCGGAATATACAAATTCAAGTATATCAGATGCTTCTCTTTCGGCAGGTTGTTTAGCACCAAACGGAAAGATTTACTTTATACCTGGAAGTAATTCGGGGAGTACCAAGGTGCTCGTTATTGATCCGATTGCTGGAACAACGGAGCGTCTCGATTGTGGCTCGTGGTCTGGCTATGGGGCGGTCGCTGCGCATGATGGGTTTATCTATTGTTTTCCTTACGGTTCAGTGTCAACAATAATGTCTATAAATCCTGAAACGCACGAAGTTAACACGAGTCACAAAACAGGAGTTGGCGGAAGTTCTGATTACCTCGGCGCGACCTTGCATCCAAATGGAAATATCTATTTGATTCCGTCTGGCGCTCAGAACGTCGGTGTATACACGCCGTCAACTAATACGTTTAGCAGTACGACAACTGGACTCACTGGGCTACCATCAGGGGCTGCGAAGTGGTACGGCGGCTGCCTTGCGCAAAATGGAAAGATTTATTGTGCTCCGTACAATCACAACAGTGTGTTGATTATCGATGTGGATACGCCTAGTACTGACATCACAACGATCGCTTCGATGTCTACATATGCTGCGTCTTCGTGGCGACAAGGCTGCCTGGCTCCAAATGGCAAGATTTACTTTTCCCCAAGAAATGGAACGTCGGTTTTGATAGTTGACCCGAGTGACGATAGCAAGGATGAATCGACGATCGCTAGCCTTACTGGTAGCAACAAATATTGCCAAGGAATCCTAGCTCCAAACGGCAAGATTTATTGCCTTCCAATGCTGTTTACGAATGCCCTTGTGATCGACCCTGGCGACGATTCGACTGACACGACCACGTACACTGGGTATCAGGCGTCTCAGTACAAGTTTTATGGGCGAGTCCTCGGACCTAACGGTAAAATTTACGCGCCCGCGTTTGACATTACTTATTCGTTGTTTTTGACAGAGCTAGTGCCAGGCGGGATTGATACGCTGGCACTTGAGGGTTTGCTGTCGCCGTATGTTAATAATTGTTAGTGACCGTCAAGACAGCCTTGCCTGGAAGATTAAACATTAGTATTTCATTTTGAGTCATAGCTGTGACATGGTTATTGAGAATTGAGCAAATCAGGAGGAAAAGATGAAGATGACACATGGGCAGGTTGAGATGCTGAGTAAGATTGTTGGGTCGCTAGGGAACGACAAGTCTCCGTTGCTGGCGTACAGAGTTGTTGTGCTAGGACAAGCGATCGATCCCATTATGGAGGCTCTGACCACGGCGAGGACCCCGGATCCGGACTATCAAGAGTATTCGCGTAAATATACGGCACTTTGCGAGAGGCATGCGGTGAAGGATGAGCAGGGTATGCCCATCAAGAGGCGGGTAGAGGTTCCTGCTCATGCTGGTTGGGTTGATCATTATTCTCTTAAGGATCAGGAGCTTTTTGACAAAGAGGTGCTGGATCTGAACAAGGATCATTCAGATCTTCTTGAAAACGAGACTAAGCGCCAGCAAGAGGTCATTATGCTGCTGGCAGAGGAGGTTGACGTTCCTTGTAATGTCAAGCTTAAGCCGTCCATGTGTGAGGGGCTCCTCTCTGGGAATGAGATGCTTTTCCTTATCAGGCTGGGTATAATGGAGATGGATGACAACGTTGTGAGTTCAGAGAGTTCCGACTCAGACGCATCTGAAGAACACCCTCAAGCCTAGTCCTCGCGAGCGCCAAATGCCTTTGCATCGAGTCTTAGTCTGATAGAATCAAATACTGGCTTGCAGCGCAGTAGTTCATATTGTTTGTTAATCATGCTTTTGTTGAGTAGGATATGAGGAAAGAAAACGATCCAGGTCGTTTTTCTGGTGTCGGCGCCAAGGCAGATTAAATCTCGCGAACTTGAGTTCGCAATGGAGCGAAAATGTCATCTAGCGATCCAGGTGGTTACGGCTTCTTTGGGAAAGGCTACTGGGGGCGACGGATATTCTGGGGGAATGTCCCTACGCAGCAAAAAGCCCTGGATGTAGATGGGTGGATGGAAGGGTTCCTCAAGGTTCTCGGTGACGAAGGGGAAAGTTTCCTGAATCAAATCGCTGCCTTGCCGTCTCAGAGAGATCCTTATCAGGTGATAGCGGAAGAAGGCGTGGAGGAATGGTTCTATTTCACGAGCGCTCTTTCGTATGAGGATGACTACTGGGGTAAAGTTGTTCGTCTGGTTGGCGAGCCTGATTATACCCAGATGCCAGAGACAGACGAAGAGGATCCCCCGTCGGCGACCCAGTCGGTCCTTGATGAGTGGTATCCGTGGTTTCCTTATGCTCCTATTTCCTCGATTGCGCGGTGGTGGTGGTGTCGATGGCACGGTGTTACCGACGATGGGGTAGCCGGGGAAGATGCAAGGTACGAAGTAGTCAAGGTCAGGACGAGGAACTTCGATTGGCCGGGGCAGTACATCTCTGGTTCTTCCCTTGGGAATGAGGTCTGGATAAAGAGCGACGATCTCTATATTCCGTTTGAATGGGAAGACGTGGTGATCGGAGAGGGTGACAACTCTCAAGAGCCTAGCGTGGTTTTGCCGTTCAAGCCTCTGCGCCTTGCGTACAATGACACCGATTCTCCAACTCCTTGGCTCGTTGCCAACGCGAAGGTGAACATAAACGTGTCGATTTCCTCGTCTATCGTGCCTCTTTATGATGTCCCGAATGTTCCGTGGGACGGCTCCGGGAACATGTATCCGGCTTCCGGGACGGACATCGTTACGGCCACCTCATACGGAACTGTCAACTACGAGACTGGAGAGATTGTGATGGCTCTCCCGACGAACGCTGATGCGGACGTCGATATTACGAGTAAATTCACGGTGCGCGGGTATTACCTATCCATGCAGCGCCCTCGGATAATTGACCATCTTGCTCGTGACTTCGGGTTCGAGAACGACCGGAACGACCCAGAGGATGTTCAGAGATCTACGATTGCCAATATTTCGAAGTATTTTGGGTTAAAAGCGTCTCAGGATTCGTACAGGATCAGAGGTGAGATAAGCCTGTTCGACGTGTTTGTGCGGTCGCTGTGGAGGATTTGCGATTCTTCTTTTTGGGCGTCTATACCCGTTCAGAATGCGTTCATGTATCACGGGACCATGTACACGGACATCGAGCCTAAGTATCTGCGTTTTGACGACATCGCCGCCGATGAAGAACTTTACGATCCGGACACGTCGTCATGGGTCACGTTAGTGGACAACGCGATTGTGCACTTGGACGATTCCACGGACGGGTATTCGGTCGGGCTGGCGTACGCTCTCGACGTAGCGCAGGGGTATTATGCCAACGTGGCCGATACTCCTCATCCGCTGTCTGCTATTCCGAGAGATCCGGCAGGTGCTGTATCCGTGACCGCCCTCACTAATGAACAGCTCCTGTCTTACGGTTTGCAGGCCGGGTATTTCGTAGAGATTCGTATGATGCGTTGCCAGGCAGAGAACTGGAGTTGGGTGAAGGGCAAGTTTGGTATCACAGAATACCAGAAGGCCGCCAGCGTTCCACCAGCTTACGGGGACGATATATTCTGGATTGATAGTGTGCTGAGTGCATGGTCCGACCCGACTTCTCCTGCGACGCCATCGGACGACGACGTTGGGTCGATGACTGTTGTCATTGGAGTTGGAACGGATTCCTCTGGGGTAGCCGTCGATGGTCCCGTCGTAGGTCACGCGGACATCGTGTCTGTTGTTGCGGCATCGGCTACGGTTAAGATTTCGGGGGATCATACGGCTACTGTCTCCGCTGGCGATTCCATTGGTATCATTCGGTCGACGGCCAATGACACCGATTACACGGTCATCTCTGCGACTCTCAACGGGGTGAACACAGACCTCGTTGTATCTCCTGGGCCTGCGGCTGACTCTGGAGCCGACGGAGAGGTTCATTGGACGGATATTGCTATCCGGTATGTGCCTGAATTGGATCTTGAGAATTGTTGTTTCTGCTTGTCTTACAAGCGGCGCGTGGAGATCACCCCGACTGCTGAGGCTTACGAGCATTACGGATCTGGGGTCAGCATGGACGCGGCGGTGGGTCGCCTTCGGCGCAAGATTGTAGCGACCCTGGCTCCCATTCATACTCGTGTAGTGGACTGGGCTGTCTCGAAAGAATGGACGCTTGAGAACGTGGATACCGGAGCGACGATAGAAGAGACTCTGGCGTCTGAATTCCTTTCGGACGATCTTTCTGGGGTTACCGCTGCCAGCACAGTCACGAATACGTTTACGATCACTGGCGACAGGACGAAGGATCTGGCGGCTGGCGAGACGATTACCATCGTTGACTCGACGGCCAACGACGGTGACTACGTGATAGACACCGTGGTCCTAAATGCCAACGAGGAAGACACCGATGTGGGTGTAACGACGGCTGTTCCCAGTGCCGTTGGAGACGGGTCTTTGCGGCCCATGCCTACCAAGATACTGATGAAGGTTGAGCAGCGCGGAGACATGAGTTTGTCTCAGACTCAGACGTTCAATCTTTACGATGAATCAGCATCGGTGGTTTGGACTTCTACGGACACGACAGGGGTTAGCGATGCAACCACTTGGTACACTGTGACTGAAAATGAAGATGTAACTTCGGACATTGGTAACAATGCCAATGTAAAAATAGAGGCAATTGCAGCAGCAGGCATCACTTACGGTGATGTCCGTTTCACTTTTACTGTATCCCGCTATCAGAGGTAAAAATGACTGTATATGGAACCACTGTCAGTCCCGACAAAGTAAAACTTAAATATCGAGAGCGGTATGTGACAGAGGGTGAGAACGAGCGATCCTTGGCTTATCCGTCTGGGTGTTATCGTGGGTTCATTCCGGAGGACTCAACCGTTCCGGATATGAAGATCCATCTAAACATCGACCCTTTGAGCTTCGAGTATGACACGGATTCGTTTGCTGTCTTTAACCGGTATAATGAGTCCGGAGAGGGCTGGTCCCTTTCCATCAGGGAGTCCACGGACATTTATATTGAGCTGTCCGGGACGGCGTTTGATCCGATTCCTGCGGGCGTAACCTATCTGTACGTGTACATGTATGCGGATTACGCGGTGGGTCAGACGACCGATGTTGAGTACAGGGTCTCCGACGAGGATCCTCACAATGCAGTCAGTTCCAATTACGATGTCGATACTATTGTGATTGGCCGGATACCGGTTACTCCTGCGGCTACTTCAATCAGTTTTGACATTTCTAATGCTTCAACCTGGGTGGACGTCCTTACTCCTCGGACCTATCCCGCTCCAACTGCGGCGGAATTATTGACGGATCTCGGGGCAGGCGACAAGCTCTGGGGTTACTACGACTCCCTGAGCGCATGGCGGACCCCTACTGTGGACGAGAAGAAGGCCATGGTGAATGCGAATTCTCCGGATGCTGCTAATCCGTTTGCGACAATGGACGACACGAACAGGATGTACACAGCGGAGTGGACAGCCTATGACGTGACTATTGATCCGACAGCCAGCGTTGACGGCAAACAGAAGATTGCCCTGTCTGGAGACTGGTACATCGGAGATGGCGCACGAGCTAGTGATGCAGCTCGGTATTTTAAGGTGTACTCCAAGGATTCAACGGTCATGGGATACGATGCTTCGTTTGCATTGGACTACGGCGGCGTTAGGCCGATCAGGGTATGGGATACCGCTGGCACGACGGCATTGACTCCGTCGTCTGCTAGCGATACGGAGGGTTTTTATACGGATCCTCAACTCCAGCTCTATATGGATACCGAGCAGGTTCTCACGCAGGAATTCACGATTGCTGGGTACAAGAAAAAACAGCAGGGGACAATGGAACAGGCACCAGTGAGTCCTGCTGAGTACCCGTCTGCTAATGCTCAGAATGTCAGTGTTAAGCGCTTGTCTTCTCCTCCTCTCTGGGGAGAGACTTCAACGGCTTTGGATGATGAGCGGAATGGTCTTCAGGATGTAGTGCATGATCTCCACAGGCGTCTAAGAGGCCCGGTTGCCAGATCTTTGTCTGCAACCAATTTGAACATGGCGCTGCATAAGATCTCCTCTACTGTATTTCATGAGCAGGGTGCGGCTGATGCTCATCCGTTTGCTATAGAGAACACGTTTCCGTATTTTGGGATTCCATTTGCCGATATTGGGGCCAATAAGTATGCTGTTCGCAAAATTGCACCGTGGCGTCTTGGAGGCATAGGGGCGAAGGTTATTGTTGTGGGTCTAGATAATGCTTATCCGGCCACAGGGGGGCCTGCTGTAGGGTTCGTTGATCCTTCCACTGGGGAAACAACTGTGACCAGGCTTGAGTCATTTCTCCCGGCCAGTGACGGAACAAAATGGGTGTTCCAGGATCTGTGCGTAGATGACAATGCCATATACATTAGAGTCGCAGACGACTCAGTGACCGGCAACAACAGGCTTCTGAAGCTACTGTACGGTTTAACAGTAGATTCTGCCTGGCCTACGAATGGCGTATTGCTGGGCGCTTTCGACGCCGGGACCGTGGCGGGATTTGGTTCGTTAATTCCTAAGCGTGCCAATGTTATAAACGCCAATCTTAATTACTTGGCTGCCAACGATCAAACGACAGAGGTTAACGGGGCGGCCTCAAACGTTGGCGGTGTTTATGTGATCCGCAAGTCGGACGGAGTGATAATAGGCAACGGCACAGGGGATCTTGTGACCTCTGGGACAAGCCCGATTCCCGCACTCAACTCGTCCTACTGTTCGGGGCCTATTGCCTCTGATGGCTCCAATATATATTTTAGCTGCGTAAAAGAGACTGGTGGCGGTGGCATTGCTGGAATCAACATTGGTGTCTGTCAGATTGCCAATCCTCATCTTCCTCCCTCTCTCATTACTGGGTGGTATTCCTGGTATTACGCAGATGGTCAACCTCCAGTTAATGCAATAGATTTGGTGTTTGACGGATATTATATTTGGGGGTTTGCCGGTAGCACTGTCACTGGCTCGCTTGATGGCGGTGTCACTCAATCAGGGTTTACAACTAATGGTGAAGTCGACGTGGTCGATATGACTGGCTTTGATGAGCAGTTTGGCCCGGCTTGTTTTGATGGCAAGGACATCTGGCATATCACGACCGATCCGGCAAAGGGCACTGTAGCCTGTAATCGCCTTTCTGTTCGGGGCGGTGTCCAGGATATAGCGAATTTTACTTCTACGTATGCGGACCTCCTGAAAGAGACCATAGGGATATGCGATCCTTTGCAGGAGCCGAATGTCGCAGCGGATGATCTCGCAGTTGGGGCAATAGCTTTTGACGGCGAGGATGTCTGGTACACGCTGGATGGATATGCAGCCGGAACCGGCACTATGGCTGGGTGGATATTCCGTATTCCAAATGTGAAAAACATTTAGGAGGCTTCCATGGGCATTGTTGTGAAAAAAAGAAAAAAGAAAACGATCAATCCTGTTGATCATCGGGGTAACGCTAAAAAAATGATGGAGAGAGTGGGGAAGGTGTTGTTAGCAGTGTCTCGGAATAATGAATCTGACAGGAATGTCGCGTCCAGCCTGGCTAATCGTGCGAGATCTACATCAGAGGCTCTTCAGGCTGTCCTGGATAACGATCCTGCGCTGAAATCGGAGAGCCCTGAGTTCTTTGCAGAGATAGAGGGTGCTATCTCTGCCTTGGACAGTGTGCATTCTGATCTGACAGCAGAGATCGATAGTTTTCCGGCTTCTCCCACGTACAAGAGAGAAGCCTTTGACGAGGTTATCTCGGATGGATCTACCTGTCTGGGCAATACAGATTTTGTGTTACCAGAGGGTGCGACCATGATGGTGCCTAATCGCAATCTAGGCATCAATGATGTTCGGGTTGTTACGGATGAGCATCGGAGCGCTGGTGCCAAGGTTAGGGCGATCATAGGCAAGTACATCTCAGAAGAGGAGTAGTCATGGCCCTTGGAGTCATCGGATCAATAGTTGAGTCGATCATGTATGGTCCGGAAGGATCCGATTACAAGGCTGCGTCTATGCTTGGGATCAACCCTAAGACAGGCAAGCCTCTTGGAGATCTCGGAGAGCACACCTTTCAGTATTGGCCGGAGACGGTCACGGACACGATTGATGTGGGCTGGAACTGGAAGGATATACCAGGTGCATCTTCGGCCCTGGCCCAGTGGTCTGGGAACTCGGGCCGAACGATTGCTTTCGAGGTTCATCTTCACAGGCTAATGAAGCCCGTTAAGACTCGTAACTTCTTTGAGACTGTGCTCGATCCGTTCAAGTTAAACCGGCCTGAGAACGACATTATAAAGACCAACCGTCCACACAATGTGGATGTGGTTCAAGAGATCAAGTGGCTCCGTGCGTTTTGCTATCCATGTTATGCGGACGTCGACTCTTACAGGACTGCATATCCTCCGCCTGTCGCTATTTTGTCTATGCCCAAAATGGGATTAGGGGACGCCACAGGCGGGAACGCAATTTACTGCATTATGACAGGTTGCGACGTCAATTATCAATTGTGCTTTCCGGATGGAACACCCCGCAAGGCGTCCGTATCGCTGACATTTAGGCAGATTCATCAGGATCCAATTGACAAGGTTGTGTATGCTGTTGGCCATGCCTTGGACGACAACACAAAGGTTCGATACGCATTTCAAAACCCCAATAGCGACAATGTGAACAAGGGCGGCAAGCGCCCCCTTAACAAGATCAAGGGCGGGGGGGCGTTGTAATGGCGATGAAGGCTGTAGAATGCACTGCTGATAGCAGAGAAGAGCCCGTTGCTCGACCGGTCCAGAAGCCTGCTCCGGCGAGCAGAGAGCCGTCTACCGCTGGCAGTGTCCAGGCAGAGAACATGGACGAGCTTGTGATGATGCTCGTTCCGAGGGTAACGTTCAATGCGATGGAAGATCTTGCAAAGAAGCATGGCGGGTCCGTTGCTCAAGTCATGAGCGTCGCTTTGAAATTGTTGCAATTGAAGTCCGAGGAGGCAGAAAATGGCGCTTGAGGCAGGGGACGCTTTATTGGGGACTGGTCTTGCTGGCGCCATAGCTGCTGCTCGCAAAGAGGCGTGGGGGAAGAGTTACAGGGTGGAGAAGGATGCTCCGGCTCTGAACAAAGAGGCGGCGGCGATCATAGACTACATAGTGGCTAACGCAGAGGTATCCGTGACGGAAGCTCCGGGTGGTTCTGCTCTGGTTCCGCCTGGAATAGGAGTGATCACGTGACGAACTCAAGTTCGCGGGCGGCTTTTATGCGATTCCTGGGAGGTATCAATGAAGAACGTCCGACGGAGAATCCATCAGTCATTCCGAACTCGGCAACGCTCTGCTCGGAGGATGATGGGGGCGCTAGAAGCACAGGAAACATGGATGGAGGCACCCAGTGACGATGCACGACATTCTATTGGCGACCCATCAGAAGTTAGGGGTGAAGGATACGGAGGCAGCGAACGGAGCGATTGCCTACCTTCGGGAGGTGGCCAAGAGCCCGTGGCAATTGGCGATCATTAACGTCATCATGGACTCTGTCTCCAGGAATGGATGGAGCGGCGTCGAGCTGGCTCGCGAAGCATTCATGGAGGTGGCCGACGGTGGCAACCCCGATCTTTCGTTTTTGAGCCCATGGTCCATGAATGACATTCTGTGTATCCGTCAGATGCTTGAGGCTGATCGGAAGGATCGGATTAGCAAATTCTTCACGGATGTTGGCCACGTTGTTGGTAAAGTTATGAAAGCTGTTATTTCTTCCATCTAGCTGCCTGTTCCGCGTTTAATGACAATGGTATTGTTCGTGTGGTATTTATTTAAGGGCGTTGTTTTTTTGCCATTTGAGAGAGGTTATCATGCGTGAGTTGATCGAGAGATATATACAGCTTCATGAATCTGTCATTCCTTCTTGGGTCAAAAAAGCTGCCAAGTCCAAGGTTGTCGAGGGGCCGAACGGCAACAAAGCCATCGCGTACGAGTGGAAGTGGATGTGGGATGAGGTTTGGAGCAAGAAAGAGGATGGTCTTGTTTCTAAGAAAGTGAGTGATTGGGACAATGCGATGAATTGTGCGTCGTGCCGTCGCAGGATTGTGCATGTATATTGGGTTGAGACGAAAGAGGGAGATATTCTTCCTTACGGCGGGGATCACCTGCATATGATTCTTGGGTATCCTCGTGAGCTTAAGAAGTCACAGCTTGACAAGATCAAGGCCAAGATTACTACCGAGCGGGCATTGAAGAAGAAAAAAGAAGATGATGAGTACAGGAAGTCGAACTATGAGGCTTGGGTCAAAGCCCTTAGTGTATCCTGCGCTCACGGTGGTGCCTCTGCTATACGTGATGCGATTATGAAGTTTAACGATTTCTATGCAAACAGGCCCAAGCCTCGCTGGATGAGCGATCTGAACGATTCATCCAGAAATGTTGTGTGGCTTTTTAACAAGAGAAAGAAGCTACTAATGCGCGGAGACACTTTGGATGTTGATGGCTTTTTGTCTTTTTCTCCAGGTTGGAAGGTGGAGAACCCAAACAAAATCAGGGCTTTCCTGGACAAGGACATTGTTGATGGTGGGCAATAAGATGCCAAAATGGATAGCCGGTAAAGATGGCGAAGTCACATGGGAGAAGGCCAAGAAGATCGTTAAGGACGAGTACGGTGATTCTCTGGAGAAATCCGACCCGGACAAGTTTTACGCGGTCGTCACGTCAATTTATAAGAAAATCTGTAGCAGCGAAAAGCACACATGCGGAATCGCAGGGAAGACAGAGAGCACTCATATGAAGAACTTGATCGAGCAAATTGAAGGGATTGTCTCTGGGATTGAGGCGTCTGAGTTGTCCGAGTCTAAAGAGGGCAATAACGGTGTTTCGTTTTTCGCCAAAGGCATCCTTCCCGACGGTTCCAAATGGGCCGGTGGCAAACCTAAGATTCGTCTCGGTTATGAGGGGGAAGTCCTCGTTACCAAGAAGCGATTCAAGGGCGGCAAGGCGACCTTCGTGATTACTCTTCGTCCGGGTCGTGGAGGCGGCGGAGGGGCCACTGTAGAGGCTGCTGCATCCAACCATTACTTCAACCTTGCAGGTACGGACAAGCCCGCCATAGACGGCCTGCGGAAGGCTTTCTCTTCGGCTGCGAAGAAGGCCATGCGTAGCATTGGATCCCAGGCCGACAAGTGGCTATCCAAGAAAGACAATTGGGTGTGGCGAGTAGTCGGTTGGGATGAGAGAAACGATTGGACCGTGAAGGATGTCAACATCTCCGGGATTAAGCTCGGGGATGCTATCGTAGACCCAACCCGGCGCAAATGGCCATCGGGACGGACAGAGATCTGGATACCCGTGGAGATTTCCGTCACTGCTGATATGGAGAAAAAGTAAATGACCACCATTCAAGAAATGATCGAGAAGCGAAACCTCGAAGAGTTCTCTTCGGCGGAAGAGGTCGGCAAGAAGCAGGCTAAAGCATTTCTCAAGGCTATCGAGAAGCAGACGGGCTGGGTTGAGACCCAGGTAGGGATTTTCAAGAAAAAAGAACGTTTTGGTCTAACTTCCGAAGAGAACAAGCGCATTATCATGGCGCTCTCTAGGATAGAGGATGAGTTCGAGCATATTATCGATGAGATCGAGGGTGTTTTGATAGGGGATGTTTAGTCGTAGCCAGGCCCAGGTTGTTGTCAGGGTAATAGTTGCTATCAATCGGAGAACAAAAAAATGACCACAATTCAAGAAATGATCGACCGAATGAAAATCGAAAAGTCCGCCGAGGAGCAAAAACCCGAGGCTGACAAAGGGGAACTCGAAGAGGTAACCTCTAACAAGGCAGCTGGTTTTGCTGCAAACAACTGGACTGCGTCCATCAAGTTGGCACGCCAGCTTGCGGCGACCTACAAAGGCATTAAGGGTAGCTTTGGCAAATCCGAGATGTCCGACAAGCACAAGAAGGAAATCGAGCAATGCTACGCGGACGCACAAAAGTGCCTCAAGCGAGCAGCTGTCATCTTTAACGACTACTCATAGACGCCGGGTGGTGACTGCGATGAGGAAGCTGATCGAAAAAATCGAGATGCTTATAGAAGGCACGCAGACTTGGACTGTGACACCCAAGAAGGTCAGGAAAATTGACAACTACGGGAGGGTGAAACGTGCGTTTGCTGATAGTGTTGGAGGAGACAGGATTTATGACCACCCTACTAAAAGGGGGAAGTTTATCGTGTCTGGTGATGAGGCGGGTCTTGAGTATGCGCGGGCGCGTTGCAATGCCAGTGGTTATCGCTTCGACTATGACGTAACTGGGATAATGTAAGAAGCAAGGAGCTATTAAATGACACTGAGTGTAAGCACCCAAGTTTCTCCAGTTGGATCCAATCTAATCAAGGAGACCAGCGCAGGCGCAACGGCCAACAATGATGTCACCGGGACATCTGGGACCATCTACATGATCGAGGTGGATAATGCTGCAAACTCGTCTTCTTCGTTCATGAAGATATACGACGACGCGGCGCCCACAATAGGGACCACGGTTCCCGATCACGTCTTCCGTGTGCCTGCTAACCAAGTTCGCCAGATCGTTTGTCCGGGCGGCATGGACTTCAGTAATCTTTCGTTTGCTGTGGTCACGGCTGGCGGGACAATGGGGACCACGAGCCCAGCGAGCGCCGTTGTCGTAGCGATTGTTACTTCTTAATTAGAGGTTAAGAGCTAGACAGGTATCTTGCCGGAAGATCTCTTGGAGTTGATCGGCGTAGATGCCGTTGTACTCCTTGATGATCCTGTATTTCATCCCGTGTACTCGACCGAATTCCAGGTCATAAGTGTCCATTGAGTTGAGCGTTATCTTGAAAAGGTTAGCCTTGTTGGCCGCTCTCATTTTGAAGCGAATGCGGAGCGTGTTGCCGTCGGCAATGGGAGTACCACCGATCATTGCCATTGATCGGTTTCCGCCGAACTGTCGGAAGATTTCCTGAGCGACTTCTTGCTTGTTTGCTTCTTCCAGTTTGCCTCTCCCTGGGTGGCTTGGTTTCTATTAAAAAATAACGCATAGCATGGGTTTGTCAACTGTCCAACAGGGAGGATCGCGGCCCTGTTTTGAAAAAATGTAAGCCGCGAACTTAAGTTCGCAGGTTTTAGCCCCTTTTTGGGCAAACGAACTTAAGTTCGCAGGTCAAAAAGTGACCTATGTATGTGGAATCACGGGTGAAATACGAATTTGAATTTAGGGTATTGACACGCAAAAAATGATCGCGCATATTGTTCTCCACCTAAAAATTCTTTCCTTTCCAAAGCCAAGAAGAAGCGAATACCCCAGGGTAACAATATATGGGTTGACAAAGCAGTAAGCAGGCTCTAACGTCCGCTTGGCTGATTTGAAAACCCAAAAGCTAGCGTGTAAGAGGGGCTCAAAGATTGGGCCATGTTGGTAGCTGAGGCAAGTTGATGGAAGGTTTCTGAATGAGTTTTGATAAAAAGGCTTTGCTCGCGGACCTGGAGCGCTTGATAGATCACCCAGACACCCCGGCTGCTGAGAAAGAAAATGCCCTTGAGAGGGTTCGAGAGATAGAGCTTCGTCTTTCTAAGGCCATGGTCAAGAACAAGAAGAAGCCGGGGATAGCATCTCTGGCAGGTCGCTCTCCCAAGGTAACGGGGATAATCAAGGTTCGGTGGCCTTTCGGCTGGGACGGCCCATGCGTTCGTGTCGATTATCAGTTTGTGCCGATTGGCGAAGGGGGCGAGCTTTCCTGGGGCTGTCCTGGTTGCGGCAACAGGGTTGCTGAGGATATACGAGGGAGGCTGCTCAGGAGGCTCTTGGGCAGACCAGGCGGGGTTTCAAGATGGATCGGCGACAGGGCAAGGGGAGCCATTAATCAGTTGTGTAATGCGTGTTGGGACAAGCATGAGGGTTGAAAGGTTTGAAGTTATGAATTTTCTGAAGAGAGACAAATACATTTTTACTTTTGGTATGGGCACCGAGAATCGTGGCAGGTACGTCGAGATAGAGGGGACCGGGGACGAGACAAGGGATCGAATGTTCGCGGTATTCGGGAAAGAATGGGCGTTTCAGTATGATTCCAAAAAAGGGGCGGAGCTGATTAAAGAGTACGGCTACACGAAGATGGAGCTTCCGGAGACTCCGCAGCAGCCAAAGGGCTCAAGCTAGCAATCAAGAGGTGTCTCTGGTAGAGTGTTTCCAAGTTGAATATTGAAAGCAGGGTTGAGTGTCTAAATATAATGTTATTCTCGCGGACTTCCCGTGGTCATATTCGGACAAGGCGAGCGCAGGCAAGCGCGGCGTTGATTATAAATACAGCACTATGAGCATGAGAGATCTTTCGCAGATGAGAATAAGGGATCTCGCTGCGGAGAATTGTGCGCTCTTCTTATGGGCCACGAGTCCTCTGATGCCGGAAGCTATCGATTTGATGCGGTCATATGGCTTCAAGTACAAGAACATAGCCTTCACGTGGGTGAAGACCAACAAGAAAGCCAAGACGCTTTTTTGGGGGATGGGAAATACAACAAGAGCCTGCGCTGAGTTTGTGCTGCTTGGGCTGCGCGGCAAGGTGCCTCGCGTTTCGGCGGGTGTTCATTCAGTTGTCATGGATCCTGTCGGCAAGCATTCTGAGAAGCCGGAGTCCGTCAGAGATCGGATTGTCCAGCTCTATGGTGATGTTCCGAGGCTTGAGCTTTTCGCTCGCAGCAAATGCGAGGGATGGGATCAGACAGGCTTGGAACTCGACGGCAAGGATGTATTCGATTTCATCGAGGAGAAATCCCCGCTTGATATACGGTCTGGTTTGCGAGCTTTATCACAGCGAACTTGAGTTCGCGAGGAGGGCTAGGTGACCGAAGACAGGATACGAATTGTTAACGTTCGTCGAGGCCCGCGCCCATCTCAGTTTAAGCTCGTCTGTCCATGCGGATCCGAGGATATTCAAGCTAGGAGATCCGAGTCGGGCGCTTTCTCGACAGAGAGAGATGTCTATCATGTTGATATTCGCTGCTCTGAATGTGAGCGCACAGAGGTGGCCAGGAAGCTGGGCGGGAGAAGCGCCTATGTGAACCTTGGAGTATGGGAGGATGAAGATGAGAATTGATAACGGTGTGTTGTCCTTTTTTGCGCTAATGGCCATCGCCACGTGCTTTGGGTTCCTTGTGCTTGTCCTTACCTCTTGCGGCGAGGGGTGCGAGGCAGAAGTGACTAGGTGCGCTGGGAACTCGGTGGAGATATGCAACGCCGATGGCGACTGGGACGAGGTCATGGATTGCAGTGATGTCTGGAGCGCCGACGGGGCGGACTGGAAATGCTGTGTGGATACAGACGGGGAGTCTACGTGTCTCCCAGGGGGGTGTGACTGATGGCAAAGGTATTAACGGGCGATCTGGTTGTAAAGCTATGGGCCGACATGCAGTCGGAGTTCAATTTCAAGGTACTGAGAAAGAACAAGTCATCCACGATGCGCATGGTTGGGAGTTTTCTCCAAATGATCGGTGTTCAGGATCGCGGAGATTTTATGAACAAGTACGCCGTGACATTTTGGGATAAGATTTACATACCCTATGAGATAGGGAAGGCGGCGGGGCGCTGGGGCTTGGTTAGCCAGGTTACGAATCTAGCTCATGAGGCTCATCACGTTGTTCAGTTTCGCAAGAATCCGGTGAAGTTCCCGTTCAAGTACATCACTAGCACATCGGCGCGGGCTCACTATGAGATGGAATCGATGCGGGCCAGCATGGAGGTGTACAAGTACCTCACGGGAGAGATGCTAGAACCGGCTCTTGTGGCCAGTCGGCTCAAGGCATATGGATGCAAGCAGAAAGACATTGACGTGACTCAGAAGAGCCTGGAGGCGGCGTATAAGGTAATAGAAAAGGGAGGTGTTGTTACAGAGACATCTCAATACTTGATAATGCTCATGGAGCGATCGGACATGAGAGTGGAGGTGCTGCCCCCTATGCACGTTTTCTTCGATAAGACACTCTTTTTGTAGAAATGCTTTTTTCTTTCCTCAGCTTGTTGACAAACCCCTTTGCAGGACGTAAATTGTATAGTGAGAGGACGGGGAAAACCCCCGGCCCGAAACTGAGGAGTTGAAAATGTTGACATCTGTTGAAACCGTTGCTGTTGCAAAAGCCGTCGAAACCAAAGTCGCCAAGGCAGCTCGCAAAGATCTCGTCGCTGGCGAGAAATACGATGTCGATGTTGTTGTCCGTGTCCAGGGTGAAGTCTCGGTTGGCGAGGACTACACTCGCGCTTCCACTTCCTCGCTTATTAGTGAGGAGTTCATGATTCTCGTTCTTCAGCGCTGCGGGGTGACTCGCGACGGCGCGGCCAAGGTTATCGAGGAAGTGGCCAGCGAGTACCTCAAGGGATGGACAGGGGGCGCTGCGGCGAAAAAAGAGGCCAAGGCTGCTCGCAAGGCAGCGGTCAAAGAGGCGGACCCGGAGGGTAAAATCTCCGCGATTTTCGAGGGTGTGAAAGCCAAGGTTCCGCGCACAACGTGCTCGGGCAAGGTTGAGTTTGAGGGAGAGGTCACCCAGGTTAGCGCTCCGACTATCAAAATCAAAGAGGAGGCAAAGAAAGAGGCTGTCTAGCCTTTGAAAAATCCTGCCTTAACCGAGGGGAGCGGCTATCTAGTCGACTCCCCTTTGGTCGTAGAGAGACCCAAAAAAGAGGAGGGTGCAATGAGTCAAGGTTGTCCGAAGTGTAAATCCAGCAAGACCAAGGGGGTTCACAGCCCCAATTCCCCAGGGGATCTTTTCATTGAGTGCGAGGCGTGCGGATGCGTGACGCCGGTTCCAAGTCGGAAACAACGCATTGCCAATGAGTCCGCTGAGGCGGCTGAGGCGGCTGCTGCGCCGGGCGTAATCTGCGGGTAATCCATCCTTCTGCCTCGCCTTTTATTTTTGCTTGCAAGCCCGTGTGATGTAATATGGGATTCATGAGGGCACTGATAGAGGCAAAAATGATTGAAGCTGAATCAATACCTGCAATGCAGGAAGTTGAGAGTTCCAACGTCCATTCGGTGGGGTACGACTATCTAAAAGGGATCCTGTACATCCGATATTGGAAGGATTCCACAACTCGCCGATCTCAGGTCTCGGGGAATATCTACAAGTACTTCGATGTCCCGTTTTTGGTCTACCACCACATGATCAACGCCAGAAGCAAGGGTAAGTTCATGTGGGCTCAGATACGCGATCAGTATCGGTACAAAATGATCGGTCGCACTGGTTGGCGAAAAAGGCAGCCTAAGAGGGCAAAAAAGAAGCCAGCAAAGAGGAAACGGTAGCGAACTCAAGTTCGCCGGGAGATCAGTATGACATTGTATGTTGTTTCCAAGACGTCGGAAGAGAAAAGCTCCACGGGAACCATTCAGCGGGTCGACGTGGTTGTATACGGGGTGTTCACCACCGAGGAGAGGGCGAGCACTATCGCAACAAGGTGGGGCGCGTCTGTCTCTGAGTACGTGGCAGACCAGGGCGGTCGAACGGTTGCTAATCAGTGGCTAAATCCGGGATATGCAGCAAGTTGACGTTTTAGAATTGACGTGGTAATCGATCTTTATGAGGCTGCAACACATGACCGGATCTATTATTGAAGTGGACACCGTGAAGTGCGGAAAAGAGTTGCTGCTTCAGGTTGGAGATGGTGATGCGTTTGGGCCAGTTTTGGCGTATATGATGTTCACGTCTTTCCCAGCATGTATTATGTCAGCGTCGGAAGAAGAGATGGATTATCTTCGCTCTGGGGGGTACATAATTGCTCCTGATGGAGTCTTCAGAGAGGATATGAAGAGGTAAGGGCAGTTGAATCGTAGCCATAAAATAGCACTCGATTCGACCCCTCGTCAGGAGAGGTATTTTCGGCGAGCGTGCGGAGTGTCGCGGTTCACATACAACTGGGCGTTGGCTGAGTGGAAGAGGCAGTATGATCTGGGCGGGGATCCAAGTGGGTTTGCATTGAGGAAGCAGTTTAATGCCATTCGCCATGTCGATTTTTCATGGACTGGGGAAGTGTTACGTGATGCGACGGCACGGCCGTTCATGAATGTTGAAAAAGCCTATCAGAGTTTTTTTAAAAAAAGAGGGAAGTATCCTCGGTTCAAGAAGAAAGGTGTCCGTGATAGCTTCTATGTGTCGAGCGATAGACTTGCAGTAGATGGCCAGAGAATCCGGATTCCGCGTATTGGGTGGATAAGGATGAGGGAAGAGCTTCGTTTCACGGGAAAGATAACTTCAGCGGTGGTGTCAAGAACAGCTCACAAGTGGTTTGTGTCAATAGCGGTGGATATTCCTAAAACTCTGACAACGAGCGAGAACCAAGCCGTGGTTGGGGTGGACCTGGGAATCAAGTCGCTGGCGACATTATCCACTGGGGAGAAGTTCGAGGCACCGAAGCCGTTAAAGAAGTCATTGGCGAAGTTGCAGAGGTTGAGTCGGCAGTTGTCCCGCAAGCAGAAGGGGTCGAATCGTCGGTGGAAGGCCAAGCAAAAGTTGGCGCGGTTTCATTATCGAGTGTCGTGTGTCCGCAACGACGCGCTGCACAAGCTGACAACGGGGTTAGTACAGCGATTTGGTACAGTGGTCATTGAAGACCTGAACTTGAAGGGCATGGTCCGCAACCGGTATCTGTCGCGGGCTATTTCCGACGTGGGGTTTGGGGAGTTTCGACGGCAGATTGAGTACAAGGTTGCGGATCACGGTGGTCGTTTAGTAGTGGCTGATCGCTGGTATCCGTCGTCGAAGACGTGTTCGGATTGTGGGTTCAAACTGGATATTTTGTCATTAGGCACCCGAAAATGGGATTGTCCGGAGTGCGGATCTTCACACGACCGAGACATCAATGCCGCTGTAAATTTGAAAAAACTAGGGCAGGCTTTGCCCGAAGTGACGCCCGTGGAGAAGAAGGCCCTGGCGAGCAGTGATCTGTTCGTGAAACCAGCTTCGGTGAATCGGGAACTAAGCTGTGTCAGGCGCGAAAGTGTTTGAATGCACTTTAGAAAGCAGGGTATATCATTGAGGTGTGAAAATACAGCAGAACCAGGCCCAGAGGCTCTTAGGGCATGGGCAGAACGGGCGGTGGCTCCATTTCATGGAGTCCAGCAGGCGGAGGCGTCTGGTCCGATTAAGACGAGCTTTAGCATCTGGGGACCTGTATACGAATCTCTCTTTGGTCCGGTCGGACGACTGGCTTGCCGATGGGATGGCCAAGGCCGTATATCGGTTCTGTTGCCAGATGAGGGAATCGAAGAAACAGATTTAATTCTGGAGAACACTCGGTGAGAGTGGTAGGAATCTTGGAGTCGTTTGGCCTTGCAGAGGCCGTGGGTGAGATGGTCCTCTCAGATGAGGAGATTGCCTTTATGGCGGCGGCGAAAAAAAGACGAGGTTGTAATTGCGTCACGTCCCAGAGTGTCACTCGCGAGGACAGGCGGCGCATTATGGAAATAGGTCAGAAATGTCTAAAGTGGAGGGCAGAGAACCAATGAGCGATTGTAGTTGTGATTCAAAATGCGGAGAAGCGGTTGCTGAAGAGATGAAAGTGTTAGGCGGGTATGTTGTCGTCGAGCGCGACAAGGCCGAAGGCAGCGAGCAAATGAGCCCTGGCGGGATTGTTCTCCCGGCTAGTGCCGAGAAGCCTCCCCAAACGGCGTGTGTCGTAGGTGTAGGGCCGGACGTTGATGGTATCAACGTTGGAGACAAGGTTGTTATTGGCAGATTCGTCGGTACTGACTTCGAGGTCGGCGACAAGGATTTGTGTGCTGTCGTGGCGGGAGACATTATCGCCATAGTTTAAAAATCTGCTATAAGTTGAATGTTGCATGAGTTGAAGGGGCGAACAGATGAAGAGAGCAGAATTGGTCCTCCCGTGGGAGGAGGATGAACGTGTCCGAGGCGAGAGGTCTCGGTGGGTTGTTTTTTTTGTGTTTTTAGTTGTGATCCTGGGTATCGAGTTGTTCTACCAGGGGATCAAGGGAGGGCACAAAGAGGACACCGATAGAGGTGCAGAGTATGAATTATGCAGCGTGCAAGAGATGCGGGGTGGTGGTTCCGAGAGATGAGATGCGGTCCGTGAACGTCCATTTTTTCACAGAGTCAGAAAGCCGAGATATTGTTCGCGTAAGGCTGTGCCGAGAATGCAATATGAGCATGAGACAATCGATACGCGCAATAGAGTGGCATAATGAGCTGCTCCCTGGTCCTGACGGTGGGAGCGGCAGGCTACATCAGCCGAGGCAATGGGCTAGACCCGCCCAGTTGGACGACTCGGAGGCAGCGATGAGACAAAGGGGTAAGAACTTGGATGTCACGTATTGACCATCTTCCTAATGGTTTGAATCCCAAAGCAGCAGGAGAGCGTATACCGAGACGAGAGTTTGTTCAAAGGCCAGGTTTGGCCCCAGAGCAGGACTTCGACTGTCCCATGTGTGACGGGAAGCTGAAGCGTCGGTTCTCTAAGAGGTATCGAAGGCATTTTTACGGTTGCGTTAATTTCTTCGAAACTGGGTGCAACGGGTCTATTGGGTGCCATCCGGACGGGAGGCCGCTGGGTATCCCGACAAATCAGGAGGGCAAGGACTGGCGTAAGAAGGCACACGAGGTTTTTGATCTATTGTGGAAAGAGGGGGGGGTAACCCGAAAAGAGGCGTATTATTGGATGGAGCATGCCTCCGGTGTTGGCATTGCCCACATTGGTGAGATGAAGCTGGATCCGGGCGGCGCATTCTCCATCCTCTAAGCGCAGCGTAGGATGGAGTTAGCCGCCATTTTGATTTTGGATATATCGTTTTATTACTTCAAGAGGGGCTCCGCCAGCCGAGAGCACGCAGTATGCCCGATTCCACAGTACGGGTTTCCAGTAGTATTTTTTGAGTTCACCTTCGAACTCACGTCGGATTTCGCGAGAGCTAATTGTTTTGAGTGTGTTTACGAGTTTGCTCGGCTGGATGTTTGGATGAGCATCAATGAGCAAGTGTACATGGTCACGTTCGCCATTGTATTCGGTGAGTTTGCAGCCTGCATTTTCGCAAACTCTTCGAAAGTGGTCGCCCAGACGTTCCAGGATTGGATCAGAAAGAGCTTTGTGTCGGTACTTAGTGACAAAGACTATGTGGTAGAATATGCGAAATACGCAGTGTGCATGGCATCTTAGGTCTTGTTGCAGCATTGAAACTATGATAGGGAAGCAAAGTGGAAACCACAACTAGAAATTACGAATTTCGACTTTATCCAACCAGTAAACAGGAATCAGTTTTAATTGGTTGGCTCGGTCTTCACTGTGAGATGTACAACGCTGCGCTTCAAGAGCGACGTGATGCGTGGCGAAAGAATGGTATTCGCGTCACGTACAACGATCAGCAGAATCAGCTTCCCGCCATCAAGCTCGACAGGCCAGAGTTTAATCCGCTTGGGAGTCATGCTCTCCAAGAGACTGTTCGGCGGGTTGACCGAGCATTTTCTGCTTTCTTCCGTCGAGTCAAAATGAAAGCTGGGAAGGCTGGTTTCCCGCGTTTCAGGAACCGCAAGCGCTATGATTCGTTTTGCTATCCTGATCCAGCAGGGTGGAATGTCGAGAAGTGGACGGAGAAAGGTGGCAAACTTCGGATTTCTAATCTCGGTTTTTTCTCGATGCGAGGAAGGGCTCGTGTGCCTCTTGAGGACGGAGAGCGTAGAACGCTCACTGTACAAAGGCGACAAGGTAGATGGTTTGCGACGTTTGGTTATCGACACGCGATTACCACAGTATTTCGCCCTGAGATAAATCCACGCACTTCAGTAGGTATTGATGGCGGAGTTAAAGTTCTTGCGTATTTGTCTAACGGGATAGAGATAAAGAATCCGAAGTATCTTGCCCAATCCTCGAAGCTAATCAAGTCGGCTCAGCGAGATTCGTCTCGTAAAAAGCGCGGTTCGAAGAATAAGAGCAAGGCTCAGGATAGGGTTTCTCGTCTTCATAGGCGAGTCGCCAATCAACGGAAGAATTTTCTTCATCAGATTTCTGCGATGCTAGTCGGAGCATATTGCTTTATAGCTGTGGAGGATCTCAAGATCAAAAACATGATCCGGTCGGCGAAGGGGACGCTAGAGAAACCGGGTCGTAAAATCAGACAGAAATCCGGCCTCAATCGGTCGATGTTGGATGCAAGCCTGGGAATGTTCTATCAAAAGCTTGAGTACAAAGCGGTGGAAGCTGGCACTCAGTTTGAGCGAGTAGACCCGAGTGGAACGACGCAGCAATGCGCCCGTTGTGGGGAGCATGTCGAGAAGTCGCTGGGGGACAGGTGGCATTCTTGTCCTGTTTGTGGTTTCGAGGCTAATCGCGATCACAATGCCGCAATCAATATTCTATCGAGAGGTTTCAAGCAATCCGGGCGGGAACCGTCCGAAGTGTGGAGGTGCCAGATTACTGGTCCGTTGAGGCACGGAACCACCTCCATGCGTTAGCATGGTGCGTGGTAGTTCATCAAGCCAACAGGTCGAAAGTTGCGGAGGCTTATCGTTGACGACGTTCTTCCTCAGATTGCTCGCGATGGCGCGTATCTTCCTGAGAGGGAAGTTGTAAGCGGAAAGATTGTCGAGAAGGAGAT
>Ga0180433_10000199_pt1 | contig 103977 bp, 97 predicted proteins | sample SS_ome_8_FD_132980 | JGI IMG/M metagenome (GOLD analysis project Ga0180433, IMG submission 132980) | Hypersaline lake sediment archaeal communities from the Salton Sea, California, USA - SS_1_D_1 metaG | ecosystem: Environmental > Aquatic > Non-marine Saline and Alkaline > Hypersaline >... | reverse complement strand
TTCCTCGATAGGTTTCGTTTCCTCCAAACACTCTTTCCCACAGCGTGTGGCCTTCCCTGTCAATCTTCGAAACCCATATGGAGGAATTCTGATATCCTTTTGACCCGATCAGTAGATAGCCACCGTCAGGTGTCGAGGTGATGGATTTAGCTGAACAGTCGGGATCCCCATAGACCGTTTCCCAGACCCTAGTTCCATCCTCTTCGACCATTACGACAAGAGCTCCCATTCTGTGTGCATGGCCTGCAGCCACTATGAATCCATCGGGATCCATGATTCCTTGATAGAGATAATCATGAGAGGATAGATCAAAAGACTGGTTCCAGACCATATCTCCCTCTGGATCGATTTTCATAAGATATGCGTTGAGACGTGGACCGAAAGACCGACCATAGCCCGTAACCAGGAACCCGTCACCAGTCCTCGTAATGGAGGTGGCGTAATCATCCAGCCATCCTCCGAAGGTCTTATTCCAAACCATCTCCCCATCTTGATCTATCCTAAAAACCCAAATATCTGTTTTCAGAACTTCATGGGCAACCCCGACCCTAGCAACCCATCGACTATAGGTACCTGCCACCACGAAACCGTTCTCTGTCTCGACAATACCTCTTGCCTCTGACCTTGCCCAGTCTCCAAGTCCACCACCATATCCTCTATGCCATAAAGTTTCACCATCCTCAGAGACCCTGAGCACAAATGAGGTATCGTAGGGTGATTGCCCGGTTCCAGCAAAAGCAAAGCCACCATCAGTACAAGGAATAATGGAGTACGCACAGCTATCTCCCGGCCACCAATAGGTCTTCTCCAGCACCTTCTCCCCTCTTTCATCGATGACCAAAAGATACGCAAGACCCCTTTCCCTAGATCTTCCTCCAAGAGCATATCCCCTAGGAGTAGACGTGATGCAGAAAGCTTCACAAGACCCATTCCCTAAAGAGCGATTCCAGATCACTATCGGTGGACTAAAAACTGCTAGACAGGGCAATGTAAAGAAGCATAACCCAATTAAGCTAAGAAGCAAGGGCAGAGCAAAAAAACCCCTGCTACCGAGAGACTCATCTACCCCCACAACCATACCCATTCAAAGAACAGCTTATTTCTCTTTTTCTTACTCAAACTCACTAATCCCCCCTGCACAGAAATCTCACAAGACCCTAAAGACCAAAACCAGCAATATCCACAGATTCATTGAGGGGGGTCCAATCCTAGAATTTTTATATCTGAGGAAATACCTGTCCTTATTGTAGCCATTCAGACCTTAGATACGGGCAGAAACATTGCCATGAATGCGGAAGGAAGCTTAACTGGAGCGGATCACCCCTATAGACAATTTTCCGAACCGCATCTATAGAGGAATGTACGTAGTAATAATATATCGAGGTTGACAATCTGTAATGAGCCTACTGCCGATTCTGATGAAACAGAGGCAGAGATCCTGACATTACTAGGCGATGGGAAGCCCTATAGTTATAATGAAATCGTTGAACACGTTGGCAGGAAGATATCAGCATCGTCCCCTAAAATCGCTCGAAGACTCAGACACCTTGTGAAAATAGATAGGATTCAGAGAAAGATCACAGATGATTGGCCACCACGATCACTGTATTCAATCAGGATAAAAGAGTCCAGAGCTCGTTCAACCATCTTTGTTGATAGCTGCATTATGAGTGTTCTGATTCTGTTTCTTTGGATCGCCTGTATATATATTCGAGGTGATCTTCTGCTTATAAACTTCATTTTTTTCTCTGCTCCGATTGTCGTCGGCGTGTATGCTGGGCTTGTCAATAGGAATGGCATCTCTGCGCTTTACACCTGTCTTGTAGCTGCCGGGATGGTAGTTGTTCTCTGGACGATTTTCCTGTATCTCGATTACTTGCTAATCGACATGCTGCAAGCCATACTGTATGTGTATTTTGGCATCTTCATGCTTGAAACCATTGGCACGATCATGGTCTTTTCTAGCCGAATAATCTGGAAACATATAGATATTCATAATCAGAGAATTTCAAGGGTTAAACACTGGATCCGGAACCTTCTATCAACTTAAAAAACCACGGGATAGCTTCATCCATCATTCACTAGTGTACTATCATTGGTATCCACGGGATCATGTTCTTAGGAATTTGTCTTCAGAATTGTTTGGAAAATGAGTTAGGCGACTCTTATTAACGAACTGCGTTATATTGGTTTGATTAATAATTTTCAGAATTATTCAGGACAGTTAGGTATATTAACACCTATTTGACTTTATTTATCGCAACTATTGTTGCATATGGGTGTTTGGATGTTGGAATGGTTGAAGCGTTTCTGGCCTATCGTAGCGATTCTATGCATATGTGTCGTTACAGTTGTCATTGGTGGTGATAGTGGAGATATTGTGGAGTATCGAGCGATGGATGGGTGGGGTACAGGGAAATTCTTGTCTTCGGTCTTGGCTGGTGCCCCTCCGAGTTTGGATGCGGTTAGCACAAATAATGGTATTTTTGTCGCTTGGATTGAGGAGGATGGATCACGGGTTATGGTGACGAGTAGTGCGGATGGTGGGTCGACGTGGTCTGGTCCTATGGCTGTTGAGATCCCTGAGGAGGTTATTCCCTCTGGTCTTAACTATGTGGATCTGTTTGAGGATAGCTCTGGAACCGTTTGGATGGCGTGGAGCGCTCGATCGAGAGCTCGATTTAGAAACGGGGGGGTGCCTTCCCAGATATGGGTATGCACCAGTAAGCCTGGGGTAGGGGATACGGATTGGTCTACTCCTCGCCAGGTTACGCGAACAGAGGATTGGTACATGGAAGGCGGAGAACTCAGGGTGCAATATGATTGTTATAGACCGGTTTTCGCGGAATGGGAGGGTGCTGTCTGGGTTCACTGGATATCTAATAAGAAGTACCAGGAAGGATGGATATGGAGAGCAGGCACAACCGACGAAGGGGATTCATGGAGTGATCCCGTGCTATTAGAAGGATCTCCTTACTACCAGTCATTTTATCAGGCATCGGATGCCAGTGTATGGATTTCGGGAACTGCGACTGTTCCGCAGAGTGTTTGGATCTGTGTTTCAAGAGATTTCGGTTACGAGTGGTCGGATACCGAGTTTCTCGGTTTGGGTGCTTTCCCAAAGATAAGCCAGGCAGAGGACCTTATCTGGGTGACCTGGCAAAGCAACAGGTTCTCCCCCACCGCTAAGCATAAAGCGGCTGGTGGTGTTGATGGTCAGCCTTATGTCTGGGAAACACAGACAGAGGATGTATGGTTCTCTTACAGGCTTTTGTCCAGTGGTGAGTGGCTTGAGGAAGCGAAGCTCTTAGAGGCTGACAGCCATGAAAACAGCGGTATTGTCCTCGAAACCCATAACGAGATGATTTTACTTGTGTATGTGACCTCTGAAGGGTTAAGTGACCAGTACGGGGATCCACCTTCTCAATGGAGGATAAAGACTACAAACAATCCGTTACCCATAGAACCTATATCGACGAATAAATACATAGAGAGAAAAGTTCAATAATAATCCCTTGATCCGCAGGGAGGGAGGATTTTCTTGATAGTTAGGGAGGTGGTGGGGGATGATGGTAGCATCATCCTCCATTTCTTGAATTATCGCGGGGTATTGGCTTTACGTGTGGACGTGTTGATTTGGTAAGTATGAAACATGACACTGATGCTAGGAGTGATGTTTTTTCAATTGGAGAAGATAGACCCACGTTAGCAAGATTGCTTCTTTCCCTTAACCCGGATCTAGTGAGGGTTTTCTCCATAGATGATAGGAGAAAGATGCTTGACTTATTGGAGAAAACGTATCCTGGTTATCTTTCCCCTATCGAGATAGCCCAGGAAATAGGTGGGGATAACAAGTCGGTGAGCAATGTCCTGGGTTATCTGGTTGAGTCAACAAGTATGGTAGAGTCCAGGCATCATGGCTACAGGTTGTCCAACGAGCTAATGAGATTGGTGGAGGGTCGTTTCGAAAAAGTCAGTTATGGTCTTGGCCTAGTCGTGTTTTTCGCTATCAGTTGTATTATCGTCCTTGTCTTCAATGCTTCGAGTATCATCCTTCCTCTGATCTATCTGGCCATTTGCTTCGGGGGGGTTTACAGTTATTCGAAGAGAAGACGCAGACCCATATTCATGATCTTAACGACCTTCATGGTCGTAGGATTATTCGGGTACGTTATGTGGGCATCTTCTGAGCAAACTGAAACAGAGATGTCTGAATCAATCATAAACGAGGCAGTCTCATCCCTTTATAGCGTACAAGGCCTGTTTCAAGACTTAGGACGAATACCTGTGCCAGAAACCTCCTACATTAATGAGGTTGAGACTAAGCTGGAAAAGGACCTAACCCAAACAGCCCGTCTTCTAAGAATAATATCCATTCAGGATAGGGAAGAAGCAAACTCGATAAATAGAACTATTCAGAATCTTGATAAAATATCTGATACAGATCTCGTCGGGTACTACCTGAATACAGAGCATGACAAAAGGAAACATATCGAGGAGCGACTGGCTAGAATAACTGATAACCTGAAAAAAATCCTTGTTAAAAAACGGGTTCTATTCGGCTTAGGACCAAGAACCACTAGAATCGACCAAACAACATCAAGTGTGATAGAGGGAGAATCATCACAGTTACTATCCCTCCTAGAATAACCAACAAACAACCCGACCCTACAATCATCCCAGTGGATATGATATCCCGTGGATACATTCCTGTGGTCTATTTTGTGTGACTGTGGATGCTTCCATTGGATATTTTACCGGAGATGTAAACGTAACCAATTATGATTATGAAGATGAAACAAGAAGCTGGTTTACTGAGAGTAGGTATTGGACAGGTTTTTACTAGATACAGGCCCGCTCCCTTTTCATCAGATGAGGTCGATGAACCAACTGCGATAATACACTTATCTGAAACTTCGACAATCCCACCTGCGAACTCATTTTCACCCCCGTCAACTTTTCTTTGCCAGATCTTGCTACCTTTATAATCGAGTTTGGTAAGCAACAAATCCTTCTCCTTTTGCCCTGTGGTGCTCAACAGGACTAAACCGTTGTCATTCGTCCTTATCATCCGATAAAAACTATCTGACTTTTCAGTTCCATGGGTAACCTCCCAAATCTCATTTCCTTCTGTATCGAGTGAACTGATGTAAATATCGCCGTTCTTATACCCCGCCACAATGAACGTATTATTGAACATTAAGGCATCTCTAAGATTGGGCTCGGTTGACAAGCATTTCCTCCATATTTTTTCCCCGTTTTCGGAGAGTTTTATTACGCAAGAATCCCATACTATTAGATATCCCTCATTAACTGTCCAATAAATATTGATAGGCCCAATCATCCCAGGGTCAAGAGGATAGGTTTTTCTCCACAACTCATTACCCTCACCATCAAACCTTAAAACAAAGGGTATTCGTGAGGACCCACTTGTTACTCCGGCAACTACATATCCACTACTTTTATTTCCAGCAATGCTCCAAGCTAAGTGAATCTCTCCTCGACGCCAAGGAACTATGGTTTCCCATACCATGTTACCATCGGGGTTAAGGCAAAAAATGTAAACCGCCCCACCACTAAGCTGTTCAGTCTCAGTGTTTCCAAGGACAACAACACCCCCATCACCTGTCTCGATGATATCATAAGCATACGCAATACCCTCCCCCTCGAATTTTCTCTCCCAGACAACTTGTCCCTGCCCATCGAACTTCATTACAAGAAGGTCAACACCTAAGATATCCCCGGCGAGGAAAAACTCGTCAGCTCCCCCTGCGACGAGGCCTCTTGCATTATAATCCTCGTTCTGAGCATAATGAACCTCCCAAACGACATCCAAATCACTCTGAGCATATACTCCTAAATCCAACGATAAAACTAGGGCAAGAAGTATAACGAATTTCACAAGATCAGAACACCTAAAGCAGTGTATTCTTGCTAGAAATATTTCCCCTTTATGACAGGCTTCAACAAACGTGTGTAAATAAACCCTTACCACATTATCCACGGGTTAGAGGGTGTAGTAGCATAGTACTCTATACATCATGACATCCACGGGTTGTAGGCATGCATCATGGTGTAGTGTAGTATCATTGTGGATCCACGGGTTGTAGACATCCATCATTCACTAGTGTACCATCATTTGATCCACAGGTTATCATCATTAACGGCAGAAATTTCCACAAAATCAGGGATTAGGCAGCTTACTACCATTTTTATCTAGATGACAGTATTAGAGTGTAACTGAAGGAGCTCCCTGGTGGGAATCCCCTTGCCCGGTGCATAGTAGAAAAACTCGAACAGGGGTGGCAAGATCTTGAGGAACGCGTACCAGCACATGGTCCAGGATTACTACGTTGATAGGGTTCGAAGACTGAGCTCTGAAAGAGACGAGGAGATCAGGTCAATCGAGACAGAGGAAGGTGTGGAGGATTACAAGGAGAAGGTCGCCCGGGCCGTTTCCCGTGCCTTCGGTAAATTTCCGAAGAGGACGCCGCTCAACCCCCGGATTTCCGGGGCACTGAAGAGGCCCGGGCACATTATCGAGAGGATGACCTTCGAAAGCAGGCCGGGATGCCTCGTAACGGCAAACCTGTACGTGCCCCTTGGCCTAAAGTCCCCCGCACCCGGGGTAATAGCCCCGTGCGGGCACTCGGGAAACGGGAAGGCCCTTGGACTCTACCAGGGCTTCTGCCAGAGGCTGGCGGCCTCGGGTTTCGTGGTGCTGATGTACGACCCCTTCAACCAGGGCGAGAGGGACCAGTACCACGGGCTCGAAGACAGGGAGATCGTGTCGGATTGCTGCAATGCTCACAACATGATGGGCAAGCAGCTTGAGCTGCTGGGGGAGTTCTTCGGCATGTGGCGGGCCTGGGATGGCATCCGCGCCCTGGATTACCTGGTTACGAGGCCGGAGGTTGACGAAAATCGCATTGGCCTCACCGGTAACTCGGGAGGGGGAACTATGAGCCAGTGGCTCTGGGCCCTCGAAGACAGGTTCACGGTGGTGGCTCCCGGGTGCTTCGTGACGACCTACCTGCATAACATAGAGAACGAGCTGCCACAGGACTGCGAGCAGTACCCCCCGGGGATACTCGGGGCGGGCCTTGAGATGGCCGACCTGATGGTCCTCCGTGCACCGAAACCGGCCCTGCTTCTGGGGCAGGCCTACGACTACTTCGACAGGAGGGGCCTGGTAAGGGCCTACGAGGACCTGAAGCACTTCTACGGCATCCTGGGCAACCAGGGCAACGTTGAGCTATTCATCGGGCCCCACGGCCACGGTTACCACAGGGAGAACCAGGAGGCGATGGTGAGGTTCTTCTCCAGGCACTCGGGCACGGGTAGGTTCGTCGAGATAGAAACGGAGGAGGTCGAGGAGAGGGCCCTCTGGGCAACCCCCGGTGGAAACGTTATCGATTCGGGGGCAGTGCCGATATACAGCTCTATTGCCGGCAGGGCCCAGGAGATGTCATCCGGGAGGGGGAGTATCACCGCGGCCAGTTTGAGGCGTCGAGTTGCGAGGGTGCTAAACCTCTCGGCGAGGAGGGAGCTGCCGAGATACCGGGTGCTCAGGCCCGAGGGTCCCCTGGAGAAAAGATACGGCAGGTACTCTGTTGAGACGGAGGGGGGCATACAGGTCCTGCTGAGGAGGCGCGTGGAGGTGCCGGAGAGGGTTGCATACCTCGAGCCCGAGGAGAGGGTCAGCCTCTACCTGCCCCACGTCTCGGTCGAGGAGGACCTCGAGGAGTACGAACCGGAGGAATCATGGGTTCACTCCCCGGTGTTCACTCTCGATCCGCGGGGGATGGGCGAGTCCATGCCCGAGGGAGGGCTGGAGAAATTCTTCCATCCATATGGACTGGACTACATGTACCACGGGATCGGCCTTCTACTCGAGGAGAGCTACCTGGGGCGCAGGGTCCACGACGTCCTATCTACTATGGACCTCCTCGCCGAGAGGGGAGCCGGTGTCATCGACCTCTTCGGGAGGGGCCAGGGCGCAATTCTGGCCATGTTCGCCGCCATTCTCCACCACAGGGCCGGGACGGTCACGATAAAAAACGGCCCGGGCTCTTTCCTGGAGTGGGCGAAGTCCCCCCTGGTGCTCTGGCCGGCATCGAATTTTCCACGGGGAGTCCTGAGGTATTTCGACATACCCGATTGCCGAGATGTGCTGGGCGAGAGGTTGACGGTAATCGAGCCCTGGGGACCGGACATGAAGCCGTCGGGGACAAAGAAATAAACCTGGACATTCAAGTAAGTAACTGGAGAGGAGGAAACTGCCCGAGGAAACCATGACGCCGCGGGAGCGCTGGCTCGCGGTCCTGGAGAGAAGAAAACCTGACAGGGTTCCCATGGACTACTGGGCCACCGGGGAGGCAAACACGAAACTCCTGGACCACCTCGGGTGCGGTACCCTGGAAGAGGCCCTAGACATCCTCCACGTGGATACCCCGGTGTCAGTCGGGGCGAGGTATACCGGACCCAAGCCACCAGAGGGCGAGGACATATACGGTTGCCGTTTCAAGGACGTTGATTACGGGACCGGCATCTACCGTGAGGTGGTCCACAACCCCCTGGCCGAGTTCGAAACCGTTGAGGACATCGAGAAGAACTACGAGTGGCCGGACCCTGACTGGTGGGATTACTCCGGGATTCCCGGGCAGGTCAGGGGAAACGAGGACAGGCCCATCAGGGGCGGCGGTTCGGAGCCATTTCTCCTCTACAAGAGTCTGCGCGGACAGTGGAAGGGGTACGTTGACCTGGTAAGGAACCCGGATATCGTCCACTACTGCCTCGACAGGCTGTTCGAAATCGCCTACGATAACACCCGCAGGGTCTACGAGCAGATACCCGGAAAGGTCATGATCACATACGTCGCTGAGGACATGGGGTCCCAGACGGGCCTCCTGATATCGCCGAAACAGATCAGGGAGTTTTTGATCCCGAGGATGAAGAGGATGATGGACCTGGCCCACGAGCACGGGGCCTTCGTCTTCCACCACAGCGACGGCTCGATCAGGGATATCCTACCCGACATGATAAGAGCCGGGATCGACGTCCTCAACCCCGTTCAGTGGCGCTGCCGGGGGATGGAGAGGGAGGGCTTGAAGAGGGACTTCGGGGGGGACCTGGTCTTCCACGGGGCCATGGACAACCAGCAGACCCTGCCATTTGGAAACGTGGAGGACGTCCAGAGGGAGGTCGTGGATAACCTCAGAATTCTCGGTGGAGGGGGAGGTTACATTCTCGCCCCCTGCCACAACATCCAGGCAAACACCCCCATGGAGAACGTCGTGGCCATGTACGAGAAGGGATACGAGGCTGGGTGGCAGTCCCACTAGTCGCGAACCGAGGCAACTGCTGCGTCTATCGCCCTCTCGATCTCTCCCATTCTCGAACGGTCGAATTTCCTGCCGCCCCACTGGTAGGGCTTTATTTTGACCCCTTTTCTGGCGAGGTAGAGCTTGCTCGTGTGGAGGGACGCGGCTGCATATGGATCCGGTATCCCGAACCTGACACCCAGGAGCTTGTTGACCTCGAACTGGGCGAGGCGAGCCCTGTCTATATCTCCCTCCATGAAGGCATCGAAGACCGCCCTGATTACCCAGGGGTGGGTGTTGCAGCCACCCCCTATGCACCCCCCGGCACCCATGACAAGGGAGGAGAGGAAGGCCCCCTCGTGGCCGGAGATCATCGTGAAGTCCAGGTTCTTGGTTGCCCCGCAGAGAAGGCCGAACTTCAGCATGTCGCTGGAGGAGAGCTTCATCCCCTTGAGATTCGGCAGTGCCGCGATCCTGTTAAGGAGCTTGGGAGTCATGGAATATGGTGGGACGACCCCGGGGGGCTGGTATATGATGATGGGGATGTCCACCGCATCGTCGACCTTCTGGTAGAAGTCGAAGATCTTGTCCGGGAAGTTGCGGGAGGGCGTTAGCCCCAGGGGCAGCACGACCACCCCGGTCGCCCCCCTGTCCTGGGCGTAGGTGCTGAGCTCCAGTGTCTCCTCGATGTACTTTTCCTCGTCTGGCAGCTTGTTCCTGTTCCTGTCGGGGAAGGTCCCGGAGGTCCCGGCGATGAGGTGTATGTCATTCCCTGCCTCGGGCACGACCGTATCGATCAGTGCCTTGACCTCGTCGTATGTGAAGCTGTACATCTGTCCGGTTCCCGACCTGGCGAAAATGGTGGTGATTGCCCCGGAGTCCTTGTACCAGTTGACCACGGACCTGTTCCCGGTCTCGTCCAGGGTCCGGTCCTCGTTCAGGGCCGTCAGCATGGGAACTATGACGCCGGTGGCGTATTCCGGCATTTTCCTGCCTGTAACGGGATGTGTAAGTGTCTTCATCTCATTACATCTCGGTTATTACCAAGATCCCCATCTGATAAATGTCCCACAGCTAGATTCCGGAGCGCCTGTCCTGGAGGACCTCACGGACGGACAGGTAGAGGATCGGCGTGTATATCGCCAGTCCTATGGTGGCGATTATACCGATTACCATGAAGAACTTGACGAGTCCATCGGATAGCCATGAAACCAGGAACCTGAGGGACTCCGGCAGGACATCCGGGAAGTAGTCGAAGTCGAAGGGAAACGACAGGTAGAGGGATACGATGCACACCAGCGTTACCGGGTGCGACACGATCTCCAGGGGCCGGAGGATGTTTTTCCTGCCAACTGCGGCCTGGGCAACGTTCTGCAGTATCATCAGAAACTGTGGCAGGTAGAAGTAGAGGGCCTGGAGCTGGCCGAAGTCCCCGGTGAAGAACCCGGTGTCCCTTGAACTGTGGGTGAAGAAGAACAGAATTACTAGGAGGGCCATGAAGGCCCCGATGACGCTTCCAAACCTGTCGGACTGGGACATCTCGTCCTTGTCGGCCTGTGCCTCGGCGTGCATTCGTAACCAGCCATTGACCAATATCTGTACCTCTCTCCCGGGTTGAAAATTTCCCCATTAAAAGGTCTTCTCCATAAATTATAGAAGATCAATATTAATACGGCGGATCTGGCAAAACAGGCAGGTGAAGGAATGAGGATGAGAGAGAGGGTTATGGAGGCTCTCACTTGGGGAGAGCCGGATTACGTTCCCTGGATACCCAAGAGGGGTCACACCCCCCGGGATGATGCGGTATTCAACAGGCTGATCGAGCTGGGCATGGGTGTGTCCTACCCGATGGGGGTTTTTTCCCAGTCCAGCCCCAACGTCAAGACTGAGTCTAGGACGGAGGGAGAGTACCGGATAACCACTCACGAGACGCCGGTCGGTACAGTATCGGAGAAGCGGAGGATCAACCTGCCGAGCGAGGGGGGCGAGAGGGGAGACACCTGGGTCGTGGAGAGGTTGATCAAAACCCCGGATGATTACAGGGTTGTCAAGTTCATGATCGAGGACAGGGTCTACGAGCCCTCATTCGACGGCGTTGCCGAACACATGGAGAAGGTCTCGGATCACGGTGTCGTTCAGGTGGGAACCGGGTACACGCCGTTCATGCAGCTGGTGGTCCACTACATGGGCTTCAAGAGGGTGGTCATCGAGCTCAGGCGCAGGAGGGAGATGGTGGAGGACCTGCTGGAGGCCATGGACCGCAGGATGGAGGAATATGTGAATATCGTCGCCAGATCCCCCGCCGATTTTGTAAACATCGGCGACAACATAGACGGGCTCCTGATAAACCCGGAACTCTTCAGGAGGTACCTAATCCCCTACTACCAGAAGTACTCGGAGATACTGCACCGCGGGGGGAAGGTCGCCCAGTCCCACATGGACGGGAGGTTGAGGTGCCTGGTGGATCTGATGGAGGAGACAGGGCTGGACGTGGTGCAGGCCTTCACCCCGCCCCCGATGGGGGACCTGAGCATCAGGGAGGCAATGGAGTCCTGGAGGGAGAAGCTAGCCATCTGGGTAAACATACCCGAGGTCATATTCTACAGGGAGCCGGCGGGAATGGAGGAGTTCATACAAGACCTGCTCCGGCAGGGAAGCCCGGGCAGGGGGATGACCTTCGGGATAACGGAGACCGTCCCGCCCGATCACCGGGACCGGGGCCTGGAGGCGGTGACCAGGGCCGTGATGAAGTACGGCAGGCTTCCCGTGGAGGCCTAGGTGGTCAGGATGCAAGGTGACGAGATAAGAGTTAATCTCGGCGGAGGGGCATACACCTCCCCGTCGGGAGAGGAGTGGTCCGCGGACAGGGCCTATGCAAGGGGAGGTTTTGGCTGCCTGGACATGGCCTTGACTGACACGCTCGGAACCGATGACGACATCGAGGGAACAGAGGACGATCCCCTCTTCAGGACGATCCGGGTGGGCGAGATGTTCAGGTACAGGTTTGACGTCTCCCCGGGAAAATACGCAGTGCGCCTCCTTTTCGCCGAGATCTACTGGGAGTCGAGCGATGCCGAGATGCAGGACGTCTACATCAACGGGAGGAGGGTGATAAGGGATTTCAACATTTTCGATGAGGCGGGCCATGATAGATACCTGTGCAGGGAGTTCAGCACATCGGTGGGTGACGGGGGACTGGAGGTCAAGTTCGTCGGCATGTCGCTGCCAATGCACCACGGTGCGAGGGCGTGCGCGATCGAGGTGAAAGGCAAGGGGTGATATGGATGAGTGGAGGACCGGGCGGACCACCGAACGTGATACTGGTTTCCTTTGACACACTCAGGAGGGATCACCTGGGGTGCTATGGCTACGAGAAAAAGGTATCGCCGACCATGGATGACCTGGCCAGGGGAGGCGTCCTCTTCGAGGACGGCGTTGCCAACTGCGGTTGGACGCTGCCCCAGCACGCCACCCTCGTAACGGGAACATACCCCATTACCCACGGCCTTGTGTATCTACACAGACGGGTGAGGTTTCCCCGCAGGCTAAAGACACTTGGGGAGCTGTTCCAGGGAGCCGGCTACACCACGCTGGGGTTCTGCAACCAGAACCACTACGGGGGCGGGTGGATATACGACTTTCACAGGGGGATGAACTCCTACACGAACATCTTCCACCACAACAACATGATGGAGAAGGCGGTTACCCACATAACCAGCTACATGGAGATGCTCAGGGAGAAGCCCTTCTACATGTACATCCATACCAGCGACACCCACGAGCCGTTCGCAGCGAGCGAGCCCTTTGGATCGATGTGGGGTCGTGAATACGAGAACAAGTACGAGGGCGAGATAAGCTACGTGGACCACTACCTGGGCAGGTTGGTGGAGAAGCTCGAGGAGCTCGAGCTGATCGACAGGACCCTCGTGGTGGCCACATCGGACCACGGAAGCGAGTTCAGGGAGCACGGTTTCCTGGAGAAGAAGCTGAACCTCTACGAGGAGATACTGCAGGTGCCAATCATCATGCACCTTCCGGGCGATATCTCCCCGGGAACTAGGGTTCCCGGCCAGGCCCAGACCCTGGACATCCCCCCGACAATACTCGACCTGTGCGGCATTGATATCCCCGAAGGCATGGAGGGGAAGAGCATGCTGGGGAGGATCCGGGGAGAGGGCGGGGGTCCCGGGAGGGTCTTCTCCCATACCCTCCACGAGACATCCTACTGGTACGAGCACTGGTCGGTCCGTGAGAAGGAGTTCAAGCTGATAAGGACCCAGAGGCTGAAGAAGCCGAAGAGCCGTAAGAACCTGATTTCGGATCGGTTCAGGAGGCTGGAGGAGGTCGCCACGAGGAGGCGCGGGGGCCTGGTGGAGCTGTACGACCTTCTGGATGACCCCGGGGAGAGGGATAACCTCGCGGGGAATAGGCCAGAGATTGTGGGAAGGCTGGAGAAATCCATAAGGAACTGGGTGAGGGCCTGCGGCTACGCGCCCCCGGGGGGCTGGCCCTGAATTTGGGCGGGTAAAACCTTAAGAGGGGGCGTTTTTTCACACCAGCTGGGTTGAATTCATGCACGCCCTATTCATAAGACACGGTAAGTGCGCGGTGCCCAGGGCGATCCCCGAGGAGGGAACTCTTAATGCCCTGGGGGTCGAGCAGGCGAAGCTGGCCGGCAAGGCCCTGGTCGGACAGGACATCGAGAGGCTTTTCTCGAGCCCCTACCCCAGGGCGATGCAGACCGCCCTCTACATATCGAGGGCAACGGGGCTTAAGGTCGAGATCAGGCACAGGCTCCACGAGAAGAGCGGCCCCGGCGACAGGGCGACGAGGAGCGAGATCGCCGCGAAGTTCCCCGAGTTCGAGGTTCCCGGGGACATGCCCGAGGAGTGGTGGCCGGACCACGCGGAGTCCTGGGAGGACGTCTACGCAAGGGTCCGCCCGGTCGTAGAGGAGTTCAAGTCGCTGGAGGACAAACACGAGAGGATCGCGGCCGTTGCCCACGGGGGGGCGAACGACGCCCTGATAGGCGTGTGGATAGATGCCTTCCAGTGCCCCGACGATCAGGGGCATCAGGGCTCGGGGCTCGCGCTAGAGCACTCTATGTTCTACCACCACAACTGTGCCTTCACCCTGGTGTCCTACCAGGAGGGCAGGAGCAGGATACACTACATCAACCAGGTCGAGCACCTGAACAGCCTGGGGAAGAGGGATCTCTTCTTCTACTAGAGCCACTTGTCGAGGAATTTGAAGGCGCCCTTCCCGTGGAACTGGTGCTCACCGTCGAAGACCTCCAGCCCGACCCTCTCGGGGCAGCCGAAGACCCTGTAGATACCCCTGGCCTTCCGCACGGCGAGGCGGGTCGCCCTGACGGGGAAGATGCTATCCTCGGTCCCGCTCTCCGCGAAAAGGGCCCTCGGGGCTATCAGACCCGCGATGTCATGCATCTCGGCGTACTTCAGGATCCCCGGGATGTAGTTGTCCATGCAGTGGGAAACGCTGATTATGCTGTCCCTGTAGGTGTTGAAGTACCCGCTTATCACGGCCGCCCTGACCCTCCGGTCGACCGCTGCCAGGTAGAAGCTTGTCGTGCCTCCCCCCGAGATCCCCATGACCGCGATCCTCCGGGGATCCACCTCGTCCATGGACTGCAGGTAATCCAGCGACCTGATTCCATCGTAAACCCTCCAGCCAATCATGGTCTCGCCCAGGAGAAGGGCGGTTCCAGAGGTGGGCTGGCACGAGGAGGCGCCAGCTCCCGAGGCCCTGGACCTCTCGTCCCGCCTGTGGCCGAAGCCGAACTGCTCGATGGCCAGGGTCGCGTACCCGTGATCCACGCACTGGAGGGCGAAGTCGTTCTGGTAACCACCGTACCCCTCCCGCATGGAGCCGTCCTCCTCGATGCCCACGATGTCGTCAACCCCCCTCCCGTGTCCGTGGAGGCAGAGGACCGCCGGGAGTGGCCCGGGCGGAAGGGGTCTGGGAAGTAGCATGTATGCGAAGACGGACATGCCCTTCCGGCTGCGGAATAACACCGTCTCCCGGGTATACCCGTCGAACTCGTCGATCCCGAGGGACCTCGGCCTGAGCGGTACCCTCTCACGGGGGAAGCCCCCGAGCAGGGTGACGAGCTTCCTCCTCAGTTTCTTCTGCCATACCTCCGCCTCCCCCAGCGTCTTCGAGTCGAAGGCCATGGCCGGCCTGTTCTCCCCGTAGGCCCGCATGGAGTAGCTCATCGTGTCCAGGAGGGGATCGCCCGGCATTCAGGTTCCTCCATCGATCTATTTCTCATTTTTGAGAACCAGGATCCAGTCCTGGAATATCTCGGGCCGGGGCATCTTCCACTTGCCATCCCCGTCTGGCGCTACAACACCAAGGGGATACTCGTCCCCGTTCTTTGGATCTATGAAGGTCCCGGTCCAGCTGCCCTCAGATGACAGATCCTGGATCTCCACCTGCCTCGAGCTGGGTATGTACACGACCCAGACATCACCCGGGATCCCGGCGGCGTGTGGCTTGAGCTCCGCGTCCTCCGGGTAGTGCGGGTCAACCCACTCGGGCGGTCTGGGCTGGAACTCCCACCACCTGTAGGCCTCCAGGATTCTCTTCCCGACTCCCAGGTGCCGGGATCCCGGCAGCCTGTACGCGTCCTCCCAGGGGGTGCTTCCCCAGGAGGAGCCATGGGGGGAGGGCCCGAAGGGTTTCTCCCGGGAATTAAGCTGCCATATGCCGTTGGCCCCGTAGGTATGGCCCGCAGTTCCCGAGAGCATCGCGGACCAGAACATGTACCTCTGGATCTCGGACCTGGCGGCCTCCAGTATGCCCTCGTAGCTTACCTCCCCGACCAGGACTGGCATGACGGGCTCCCGCCCCAGGGACTCGTTGATCCTGTTGCGGTGGTTTGCGGCGCTCTTACGGTCACCGTGGCCCGTCTGGAGCATGTCGAAGTCGAGGAGTGAGGGATCATCCACCTGGTCTCGCCCCAGGTCTGGCCCGGGATGGGCGGTTACTGGGTGGCTGTACGGATCAACCTGCCTGACGTAACGCGCCACCTGGGTCCACCCATCTTTTTGCAGTTTTGCATCCTCCTCCTTTTTCTCGGAGAGGTAGTATGCCATCATTACCTCCCCGGCAAGGCACCAGAAGGCGGGATATGCACCCCAGCGGGCTACTATGTTACGCCAGTGCTGCTCGAGCTTCTCGACCCCCATCCAGGGCATGAAATACCCCCAGCACCCCACGATGCACGGGGCCAGCCCGGATTTGACAAGCCATCTAATCTTCAGGTCCGCCATGTCGAAGTACGCGGGGTTGATCCGGGAGTAATCCCTCTCCCAGGGGTAGCCCGCCTCGTTTGCCCCGCGCTCGTCGAAGGCGGGCATGTCGGGGTATAGGCCCGCGATTATCTGGATGACCGTGAATCCATTTTCCACCCGGTCAGCCGTCAGGAGCTGGAAGTCGTCGGGCCAGCTCAACCTCCTGCAGAGCCCCATCCACCATGTGTCCCCTAGCCAGAAGAATGGGGTCCCATCGGCGTGCTCGAAGTGCCTCCCGTCTTTGGACACCCCGATAAACCCGTGACGGAGCAGCGGGTTGTCCCCGTCGTAGGGTGCCGCGGATAGCTCTCCCTCGAGACCGTTAAGATCCGCATTTTCGGCATCCGAGCAAACAGTCCTGTAGCTGTACTCCCCGGGGGCTGGAGGGGCGAAGCGGACCCGCCACTCGTTTTCCCCTGACCAGTAGGCTGGGACCCGGAATTCCTTCCCGGAATCTCCCTGGTAAACTACGTCGAGGGTGACCTCATTGAACGGGTCCCCGTAGTCCTTCCCTGATTGGAACGACCACTCCATGGCTACGTTCTGCACGGCGTGAATTTTTCTCACCATGAATATCGCCGGATTCGGGCTTCACGAGGGGTAGATAAAGCTTACGACAGTCACGGCCATGCCCGGCGAGAACCAAAGGGCTCGGGAACATTTTGATCCTTTTTCTCACAGTGTGATGGGCCGGGTTTCTACAAAGTCGTACAGGAATCCACCTGGGGAGCCCTTTCCCGCCCCGAATCCGCCAGAGAAAATGTTTTGAAGTGTTCGACAGACCGAGGATCTTTCTCATTTTGCCAGGTTTTTCTATCCCGGGGAGTAGTGGATGTGTTGAAGAAAATTACGCTTCTGCCGATAGTGAATTCGATCCTGTGCATCCTCATCATAATAACGTGTCTCTCGGTTTTCCTGACCAGGGGCCTAGGCTTCTACGCCGCCAGGGGGAGCGGTAACTCGATGCTCCCGACCATCGACAGCGATTCGCTCCTGATCCTCGAGCAGAAGGAGCCCAGGGTGGGGGACGTTGTTCACGTGAAGAACCATGCTTACAACTACGTGCACAGGCTGGTCGATATTGATGGCGAGACCATAGTGACAAAGGGGGATAACTGCGAAAATTCGGAGCTCGCCATGATCGACGAGGTTTCGGGCGTCCTGATCTTTCACATGCCCTTCCAGGTCTTCCTCTTCATCTCGTTTGTCCTGATTTCATTGGAGATAGCCATCGCGGGCATCTGGTCCATAAGGGTCTTCAGGGGAGTGCTCGGCAGGGCACCCATGGCGATATGATTACCAGGCCATTATCCTGAATAAGATATTTAGTTTGGCCCGGGGATACCAGCCCGGTTTTCAGAATGGCAGGAAAGGAATTCGATCTCACTCCCCGGGATGTCCAGGGGGTTAACACGCCTTTCCGGAAGATTTCCGGCAAGTTCCCGGTTCCGGGGTCGCTCCCGGTGCTGGAGGGGCTGCGCAGGTACGAGCCCGTTTCTATGAGGGGGCAGCCGCCGGTCGTGTGGGACAGGGCCGAGGGCTTCCAGGTCCACGACGCCCACGGGAACACCTGGATCGACTGGAGCTCTGGGGTTCTCGTGACCAGCGCCGGGCACGGTAGGGCTGGGATAGCACGGGCCGTTGCAGACCAGGCAGGGAGGAGGCTCCTGCACAACTACTGTTTTCCCTCCGAGATCCGCTTCAAGCTGGTCAAGAGGCTGGTCGATCTGGCACCCGAGGGGATAGACAAGGCCTTCCTTCTGACGACGGGATCGGAGGCCACGGAGAACGTGATCAAGCTCGGCAGGACTTTCGGGTCGAGGATCGATCCCGCGAAGAGCGTCGTTGTCACATTCGAGAGGGCCTTTCACGGCAGGACCCTGGGGGCACAGCTGGCAGGGGGGATCCCGGAGCTAAAGGGCTGGATCGGCGAACTCGATCCATCCTTCGTCCAGGTGCCATTTCCCGACGGGTTCCGCTGCAAGAACCAGAGCTTCGACGTCTTTGAGAAAACCCTCGAGGAGAAGGGAGTTCCGCCGGAGAACGTGGCCTGCGTCATGACCGAGACGTACCAGGGCGGGGGTGCGAGCTTTGCCCCCGCTGAGTACATAAGGGATCTTCGTGGCTGGTGCGATGATAACGGGGCCCTCCTCGCCTTTGACGAGGTCCAGGCGGGCTTCGGCAGGACGGGGAAGTTCTGGGGATTCGAGCACTATGGGGTCGTCCCCGACATCATATGCTGCGGCAAAGCGATATCGAGTTCCCTTCCCCTCTCGGCGGTTCTCGGGCGCTCGGACGTGATGGACATATTCGCGCCCGCAACCATGACCAGCACACATACCGGCAACCCCGTCTGCTGCGCCGCCGCCCTGGCCAACATCGACATAATCGAGGGGGAGAGGCTGGTCGAGAGGGCAAGGGAGACGGGGGAGGTCCTCCAGGATGCTCTCCACTCACTGGGCGAGGAATATCCCGATGTGGTGGGCGCGATCCACGGCAAGGGCCTGGTTGCAGGTATGCACATGGTCAAGCCAGGAACCGAGGAGCCGGACGGGGAGCTGGCCTTCGGCATAGTGGAGGAGTGTGTCCGGAGGGGCCTTCTCATGTTCGCCCCGGTGGGCTTCGGTGGGGCAACTGTCAAGATATCCCCTCCCCTCGTGATCCCCACGGAGGCAGTAACGGAGGGAACTGAGGTCCTGGCGGAGGCCATGGGAGCCGCTCTTGGCAGGTGACGAGGGAAATCCCGCGCGATTTTTATCCTTCCCCGGCAAGAGGGGTGCCATGAGCGATTTGCTTAGCGTGCTGGTGGTGGGCGGAGGTATGATAAGCGAGGAGGTAATTTTACCAACGGTCTTCCAGGAGCGCCGGAGGGGAAAGATCGACCAGGTGATGGTGGCGAGCAGGCGCCTCCGCACCATCTCACGCCTGAGGGAGGTGTTCCCGGAGGAGAGCTTCGAGGGATACCCCGACCCGGTGGACGGGGACCCGGAGTCATCGCACCCCGAGTGCTACAAGGACGCCATGGATAAGCTGGGAAATCCGGGGGTCGTGATAGTGGCCACGCCCGACCACCTGCACACCGAGATAGTCCTGGAGGGCCTGGAGCGGGGTTTCGACTGCATCGTCGAGAAGCCGCTCTGCCTGAAGACCGATGACGCCCACGCCATAATAGAGAGGGCCCGCGAGAGGGCGGCCTACGTTTACACCGATTACCACAAGAGGCACGACAAGTCTGTGAGGGCTGCGAGGTACCGGTACATACACGGGGGTCTGGGGGAGATGCTCCACGGGCACGCGTGGATCGAGGAGAGAAGGGAGATGTCCCTGGAGGTTTTCAAGAGGTGGGCGGAGGAGAGCTCGCCCTTCGAGTACATAGGGGTTCACTACGTGGACGCATACTACTTCATAACGGGGAAGAGGCCCTCGAGGGTGATAGCATTCGGCCAGAAGAAGTTCCTTCCCGAGCACGGCAAGGATGCCTTTGACGCGGTACAGGCGGTGGTGCAGTGGGAGGATGGCTCGACGCTCTTCGTGCAGACCTCCTGGGTTCTCCCGGACGGAAACCCCAACCTGACCAACCAGGGGCTCCAGCTGACGGGAACAGAGGGAACCTTCACCGCTAACCACGCAGACAGGAACACTAACTTCGTTACAACAGAGGGGGGCACCGAGACCTACAATCCATACTTCTTCAAGGCCTTTCCCGACTGGGACGACCCGATGAAGACCGAGTGGGCCGGCTACGGCGCCGACAGCCTGATACAGCCCATAGACGATATCATCCACATCCACGACAGGACCAGGGGCATGTCGGATGACGAAGCCAGGGCGAAAAGGCAGGAGATCCTGCTCGGCCTGGGCGAGGTCAGGCCCCTTCCCGAGCAGGCACTGGTGGGCACCGCCGTGAACGAGGCAGTAAGGCTCAGCATATCCAACGGCTCCGTCCCCGTCGTCTTCGGGGAGGGCATGAGGCCGCGTCTGGAATAGGATTTGATCTGCCGGATGATCTCGAAAAAAACGCTCAGGTTCTACGGGATTTGGGCCCTGGTCGGGCTGGGCGTAATAGCCCTGTTATTTCTGACACTCCTGACCCTGGAGTGGCGTCCGGTGTACCAGTTCCACGGGTGGTACCGGGATAACCCTGCCCCGGAGGAGAGGCTAAACGCAAGGGTGGTCAGGAACCCATTGGATGCTGACTGGATAAGGCTGTTCGTCATGGAGAATGGCACCATCAGGTACGCCGACAGGCAGGAGGATGCCCCCCCAGACACGACGGTGATATACCGGGAGTACTCATACCGCCTGATCTTCCCCGACGGGGAGAGCATCGACATATACGGGGCGGGTGCCGACGTCAGGCAGGTCAGGTTCCTATCGGGCCTAGAGGTGGAAATAATAGGGAAGAGGGTCTGGTACGAGGTCGATGGGACCAGGATCAAGGAGGAGTTCTGGCCGAAAAGGCTCAGGGTCTCGGACTCAGGGAGGTAGGTGGCCGGGGAACCTAGTACTTGAGCATTATCGATATCTTGTGCTTGTCCCAGTACGTCTTGTGCTTCATGAAGATGTGGTTGTTTAGCTCGGTCCTCTTGTACATCCGCTTGCACTTCGGGCACCGGACCTGATACCCCGTCTTCTTTCTCCGCAGGAGACTGTACACTACGTCATCCTCGTTGACAGCCACAATATCACCGTATTGTTACGAAAATATAGTAATTTTGTAGAACTTGGATGTTTATTGTAACGTTATAGTTAAACTTAAACCGATTACATATAATATCGCCGGGCCTTGCGATAGTCACAAGGGCTAGACGTGCAGCGATCTGAGGACGAGCCAGAGGTCGAGGTAGCGGTGAGTGAGGTCCTCCGTCTTTCTCAGGAAGTCGCCGGCCTCGCCCAGCAGATCCCGCGCTTCCTCCTCCTTCCCGCCCGCAAGGAGTAGCTGGGCCCTGCACCTGAGATTGAGGAGGTGGTTGAAGTTGTCGATTAGTGAGAGGTACCTCTCCTCGACATCGTTTTCCGGTTTCATCTTCCCGACCCTGCCTGAGAACTCCCCGGTTAGTTCGATCAGCTTCGCCGAGCCCAGGAATTTCCCCTTTTCAAAGGGCCCCCGGTGTCCCCTCCGGGATGAGACTAGGCGATCGATCTCCAAGAGGTACTCCTTTACATCCTTCCCATGGGAGGGGAAGCATAAACTGATCTGCTCCTCCACGATGTCGCTGATCTTGGCCTCTCGATTCCAGAGGGTCTCGGCCATGGCTGCCATTGGCAGCCCGATCGGGTAGAAGGACCTGAGAGCCTGGCAGCTCACCAGTCCACCTAGACCGAGTTCCTCGTATGAGGCGATGTCGCTGTTGATGAGCCTGGAGAAGCCCACGGGGTTTAGGTTTCTCAGGTACGGCTGCCAGAGGTAGTAGTCGAACACGAAGCTGTCACCCCTGAAGATCTCTCTCCAGGATTCCAGTATCTCGAGGTATTCCGCGTTGGTCCGTGGGGACCTGACGGAGTTTAGAGGCCATCCGCCGGACTTCCCGATGCCACGGCAGGAGGGATCGGCCAGGGAGTGGGTGTAGCACCTTGAGATGGGGGCGAACATGAAGACCAGGCCACTGCTGGACATGCTCTCGGACCTCGGCGGGGTGAGGGTGTTGGTGTAGCAGAGGAATACCAGCCTGGTTTTTAGATTCTCCCTGCGGATCTCCCTCCTCACCGCCTTGACCAGCCTGGCGTACCAGTCGCTGGGGGTCCTCTTCCTGCAAGATTCGCACTCGCAGAAGTTGTTGGTCGCGTCCGAGAGCCAGAAGTGCAGGCAATCAACCTCGGGGTGGTCCCGGGCATAATCAACGATCTCCCTCACCAGGCCCCTGAAGGCCTCCGGGTCGGAGTAGCAGAGCTCGGTGTTAATCGGGGTACCGCCGAAGAACTCCCGCCTTCCACCCACCTCCGCCAGGAGCTCCCGCGTGGATTCATCGGGCTTTCGGTCGGTCTGCCACCAGCCCAGTCCCCGGTGACCGATTGACTCCGCGGTCCATCCGTGGCCGACCCGGTGTAGGTTGAAGCCCCTGAGCCTGGCGGCATCGATTACCTCCCGGTCCAGCTCCAGGGACCTTTCCACGTCGACTTCCTCGGCCTGGCCGAAATCCGGGTTGTACTCCCGCGAGTAGAAGTTCTTCCAGAAGTAGATGGAGGTCTTGAACTGGAGGAAGAAGGTATTCATCTTCCGCTTCGCCATCCAGTCGACCATGCCCAGTGCGTGTTCGAGGGATGGGGCTCCCTCAATGCAGACGCCCCTGTGCCTGTAGGACGCCCTCTCGGAGACCTCGGCCTCGAAGAGCTCGGAGCAATCCGAGTTCGGCAGGATCTCTGCCAGGTGCCCGGGCCCCACCCATCTGGCGCCAAGTTGCTCCAGCAGGTCGTAAACGGCGAATAGGACGCTTCTGGGGTTCGAGCCCGTCACCACGCTGTTCCCGTTAACCTGGGTGACCAGTATCTCATCGTCCAGGTCCTGGGCGGGGCACCTGCTTGCCCTCAGAACCCCCGCGAATCGGTCCCTGGTGCCGACAAGTATTCTCCCCGGCTCTTCGAATTCATATCTGTCCGCATGGATGAGCCTGACGTTCTCGCCAGTCATTCGCATCAGGCATCTACGCATCTCCGATGCGGCAAACCTGACCGGTGGCGGTGAGTCCGGGTCGACCTGGACGCTGAAAACGTAGGCGGATGGCATACAGTCTAGGATATCCGTATTCCTAATAACCTTGTCGCCTATTTGCCGGGATGGGGTCGTCAGGCGGCCTGGCCGGGCCTGTCAACCACGTACCCGAAGTGCTTGCAGTAGTTACCGTAGTAGCGACGCCTGTGGTGGATGCAGGTTTCACAGAGGTCCTTAACGAAGTACTCCCTGCAGGACCTGTCGTCCCACCGGTCCCTCTTCGGTTTCTCTACCCTCGTCTTCAGCTTTCTCCCGGGGCCAACCGGCCTGCGGGTTGATTTCAGTTTCTGGGGCAGAACCTGCTCCCCCCTGACCTGAACCGGGTCACTGGTACGGAGGTGCCCCCTCAGGTATACCAGGAGGAAGAGAATGCCGAAAACGGAGAGACCCACGACCAGGTAGCTCGATAGTTCAATCGTACTGTCGATATCGATGTATCCCGCCCAGGGCAGGAAGGATATTACCATGCTGTAAACGGCAACGGCAGCTATCAAAATCCAGTACAGTCTGTACGATTTCTCGGCCTTAAACACGGGTTATACCCAGAATATTGGGGGCATTTTGCTTAATAGCTGTTTTTCTGAGGGCCATTTGGTGCAACCGTGCGCCCCCGTTGGCCGGAAGGGATTTCACGCGATACCGAGATAGAAGGCTATTCCCTGGTAAAGGCTCGCCGAGCGGCGAGGGCCCCGGGCTTTGTGAGAAACATTAAAGGAAACACCCTGTAATAGGCCGGATTGGACGGTGAACCTACGAACGGCTGGATGAATTCCATCGTCAGGGTGGATCTCAGCAACGGAAAAATCAGGCAGGAGAAACCCGATCCCAAGGACCTGAAATCATTACTGGGAGGCCGTGGGCTAGCTGCCAAGATGCTGTACGATGAGATGGCCCCGGGAACGGACCCACTGGGTGCCGATAACAGACTGATCTTCGCCACGGGTCCCCTTACGGCCACCACCTCCCCAACCTCGGGTAGGATGAGCGTATCGACCAAATCGCCCCTTACTGGCACGATCCTCGATGCCAATGCCGGGGGAAGCTTCGGTCCCGAGCTGAAGAGAGCGGGGATTGATGCCCTGGTAGTTCAGGGAACTGCCGATGAACCCGTAATGGTCGTGGTAAATGAGGGTGAGGTCGAGATAGCGGGGGCCGAGGATCTGTGGGGGGAGAGGGTGCATTCCGTCACGGAGAAACTCGCAGGCTACCAGGGTGGCAAGTACAGGGTTGCTACGATTGGACCGGGGGGCGAGAACCTGGTCCTGATCTCGTCGATAATGTTCGATAAGACCGGCAACGGTGGAAGGGGTGGCGTGGCTGCAAGGGGAGGCCCGGGCGCGGTAATGGGTTCAAAGAGGCTAAAGGCGATACTGGTCAGCGGCTCCAAGAAGGTCCAGGTCTCTGATCCCGAATCCCTGAAGTTCTTCGTTGGAGAGACCCGTAAGAAGCTGAACGAGAGCCCGATAACCTCACAGGCCCTTCCAAAGTTCGGAACAAACGTCCTCGTGAACGTGATAAATGCCCACGGCCTGCTGCCAATTCGTAACTTTCAGGAGGGGACTTCCGAGGAGGCTGATGGGGTATCGGGCGAGACCCTGACCGAGAGGGTCCTGAAGAAGCGGAGTGCATGCTACGGTTGCCCCATAGGGTGCGGGAGGAAGACGGCAACAGCTGCCAGCTCGGGGGACGGGCCGGAGTACGAGACGGTTTTCGCCCTCGGCCCCGAGTGCGGGGTGTTCGACATCGAGAAGGTCACCGAGGCCAACTACCTCTGTAATGACTACGGCCTTGATACGATATCCACCGGGGTCACTATTGGATGCGCTATGGAACTCAGGGAGAAGGGAGTCCTTGAGGAGAGTATCGAGTTCGGCGACGGAGAGGTCGTGAAGAGCCTGATACCGATGATCGCCAAAAGGGAGGGAATCGGGGATTCCCTCGCGGGCGGCTCGAGGAGGTTCGCGGAGGACTTGGGGTACCCAGAGTGCTCCATGTCCGTCAAGGGCCTCGAGCTTCCTGCCTACGATCCCCGCGGCTCCCAGGGAATGGGGCTGGCCTACGCGACGTCGAATCGCGGGGGATGCCACCTCAGGGGGTACATGATAGGCTGGGAGGTGTTGGGAGTGCCGAAGCTCATAGACAGGTTCAACTGGTCAGGGAAGGCCGACCTTCTCGTCAGGAGCCAGAACCAGTACGCGGCCATGGATTCCCTGATAGTCTGCAAGTTCGTCGGGTACAACGTGAACGAGGAGTACCTGTCCCGACTGCTTACGGCCGTGACCGGGATCTCCTTCAACCAGGAGGACCTGATGGAGACGGGCGAGAGGATATACTCCCTGGAGAGGGCCTTCAACGCGAGGGAGGGCTTCTCCCGTAAGGACGACTCATTGCCCGACAGATTCCTAAGCACGCCGCTGGAAAAGGGGGGATCGAAGGGCAACGTCGTGAACCTGGAGGAAATGCTCGAGGAGTACTACTCCATAAGGGGCTGGGACGCGGACGGCCTGCCGGAGAGGGAGACCTTGGAAGGGCTGGGACTTGGTTTTGTCAGCAGCCCGGCCGATGGTAGAAAGGATAGATAAGCTCAGGCACCCCGTCGCTATCATGAAGGACGACGAACTCGGGGAGGTATTAGGATCCCTAAGGGAGAAGTCAAAATCCCTTGAAGACCTGGCCCAAAGAGTGCAGGACGGGAGAAAGCCCGATGTTCTTGCCGCGGGCAGGCTGCTCGAACGATCCCTATTTCACCTTGAAAGGGCGGCGACCGGGCCGGCAGAGACGGGTCCGGTTAAGGCGGAGGTGGGGGAGATGCTCGACATAGAGATCGAGGAGGACCTCCTGGAGGCAAACCGGCAGATCGCCCGGGTTAACCGGGAGGCCTTCGAGAAGTTCGGGGTCAGGACGGTGGACGTCATGGGGGCGATAGGGTCCGGAAAGACGAGCCTGATCGGCGCCATGGTAGAGGTTCTCTCCAAGAATTTCAGCGTCGGGATGCTCGGCGGAGATGTCGCGACCTCCATCGACGCCGACAGGGTGCGCCAGAGCGGTGCCAAGACCATCCAGATCAACACCGGAAAGGAGTGCCACCTGGATGCGAACCTGGTCAGGAGGGCCCTTGACCAGCTAGATCTATCCGGGTTGGACATACTCTTCGTCGAGAACGTCGGCAACCTCATCTGCCCATCCGAGTTCGACCTGGGATGCGAGAAGAGGCTAGTGGTCGTCTCTGTGACCGAGGGCGACAGCATGGTGGTCAAGCACCCCATCATGTTCCTCGATGCTGACGTCGTGGCAATCAACAAGATCGACATGGCGGAGTCCTTCGGGACGGACGTTGGCAAGCTGGAGTCAGACCTTGAATCGATGAACCCGAGGGCGGTGGCGGTCAGGACCAGCGTGAGAACCGGGAGGGGTCTGGACGAGCTGCTGGGGGCACTATCCCTCGGCTAATTTCTCCACCGTCATGCTGACGACTCTGAGCTCCCTGCCCGAGACAATTCTCACATCGGAGGAGCCGCAGTCACAGCCTATCCTCGGCGACATGAGGTGGTAGGCCGGGTCGTCGCCGGGAAGGGACCAGCTGAAACGCTTTCCGCAGGAGGAGCACTCGATTACCGCCTGTCTGATCTCTATATCCAGCTCGGCCCCCTCGGCATTCGTTTCCCTTGACACGATTCCAAAGCAGAAGCGGAGCTGGTCGGGGTTGAGCAGGGTAAGCTCCCCGATCTCGACCTTTACCCTGGATATCCTCCTGGCATCTTTGCCCCCCGGTGCCTGTTGAACCGTTCTGAGTATGGCAGAGGCGGCGGATAGCTCGTGCATCTGGAACGACAGCGGTGCGGTTATCTAATTACTGTTATAGGCCATATCGAAGGCCCTCTGTATTACGTCCTTTCTATCCTCGATGGGAACCTCTCCCGGGTCGGCCAGCAGCTCGACCAGCGATTCCTCGATCTTCTCACCGCCAACGGCGATTATCACGCTGAAGCTCCCCTGAAATTCGTCGGCCGTCCTGAACTCCACCCCGTCACCGCCCACCGTTACCCTGGCGACCGGGGGAAATCCCTTCGGCAATGCCAGGGAGTGGGTACCGGTGGATATAAGGTACTCGGGGTAGGTATCGATTTCCAGCTGCTCCAGTGACCATGAGCCCGGATCGAACCGTGCGCCCACGAGCCTACCTATCCTCCATCCCCTGCCCGCGAAGACCTCGGAGTTGTTAAGCTTGCTGAGCCGTGGCAGCCTTCCGGTGTCCGGGACGTCCCCCGGGTGGAATTTGTCGGAGATCGAAATTTCGTGAGGCCTGTACTGTGCCATCTCCGTGGGCACGGTAATTTTTGTTAGCAGCTGGCCCCTTGTGATTCTCCAGATGAGCGGGGGAGAGGCCGTCAGATGTGAAATCCTTCCACCTTTCTCGCTGAGATAGAGATCCCCCAGGACGCCGATCTTGGAACCGGATTGGTACCTGACGGTGCAGCCGCGGATGTCCCTCCACTCCATCATCTTTAACCCCATTCGGCGCGTGCGTCTTAATTATTCCCCTCGGAGGTGGACGGTGCAAAGGTCTGTCCCTCCCTGAACTCCCTCCAGACCTCCTCGAACCAGCCACTCCCCGTGGGAAGGGGGCGAACCTTTACCCATCTCGTCTTGACCCCTCCATCCTCCATCCATGCCTCGCAGACGCTTCCAAGGAGACGGCCATCAAAGGGCCTGTGGGTCCACCTGGAGCCCAAAAGGGGGCATGGCAGCGTTCCGTGGGGGTCGAGGACCAGGCTGGAACCCCGGCTGCCCCCGTCCCTCTCCACGAATTCTCGCATCGCCTCGAGATAGATCAGGTGTGTCCGGGCCAGGTGGATCAGCCTGAATGCCTCCGGGAGATCCTCACGGGATTTCAACGAGATGGATTCCGGCAGTCGAGAACAAAGAGCACGCGCCCCCGCCAGGGCACGGTCCAGGCCATCGAGGCTTCTGACGTGTGCTCCGAACCTGGTCATCCTCTCCTGTACCAGTCTCCTGGAGTCGGGGATGGTGTTTGACCCCGGGTCCACACTGCCCGTTAGATCCCTCATCAGGTCTACCTTTGACTTCAGGTCTTCCCGTATTGCCGACGTAAATTCTTCGGCGGACGGCGGTTCGCTCGAGTACCTGGCAGAGATAAACTGGGCGGCACGTAACCCGCCAACCTGCCCGGAGTTGAGGGCAGCGCCCCCGGGCCGGTACACACCGTGGCTCCCGTTGACCTCACCCACGGGGAAGAGGTGCTTCACGTTTGACTCCCACCATATGCTCCCCAGAAGCCCGCCGTTGTTATGCTGGGCACAGACCGCAACCTCCAGGGGCTCCGACCGGAGGTCGATTCCGTGGGAGGCGTACAGCCTGATGGCCGGGGGGTTCATCCTATCCAGCCTGTCGATGGGAAGGTCCAGGAGTGCTCCCGAGCTCTCCAGGTAGCTGTGTGCCCGGGGGCCGAGCTCCTCCAGGGAGAAGCCAGAGGGGTTCCGGTTGAAGTCGAGGAGAACCCTCCTGCCGAGCTCGGAAGATTCCCGGTGGACCAGCAGGTCTATGAGGGATGATCCGTATTCGGCGATCTTCCTGGCATCGAACGGCCACTCGTAGCCCTTTGCGAAGGTGCTGTCGGCGAGAACCGGGGGGGAGGGGAAGAACTCCGAAAGGAATTCACGCTCCTCGCCACTCTTGTCCATGGAGAGGTAGGTCGGGATTGCCTGCTGGTAGGAACCCGATACGTTCCACCGGAACTTCGTGGATGCAATTCCGAACTGCCACTCCGTCAGGTTCGCGCACCTGGCCCCAATCTCGATTGCCAGGCCGGTGCTCCCCCTCTGGGATTCTGGGTAGACCGAGGACCTGTAGATGTCCCCGGGCCCACCCGTTGCCAGGACCAGGTTGGTGCAGTTGAACAGGGTTGCGCCCATGTTCTCCTCGTTGACCCCACGCCTGTTGATGCAGAGTGCACCGATAACGCTGGAACCATCAGCGAAGAGGGAGGTTGCCTCCATGCCGTCCATCACCCTGATGCCGAGGGACCGGACCTCCCGGAGGAGAGCACCGTGCATGTAACGGGAGGTCAGTGGACCGGCAGAGGTTCCCCTTTGCTTCGGGTCGTTGTCCGTCCTGTAGCCCACGAAGGAGCCGAAGCGGTCGTGGGGAAAGGGCACCCCCAGGGAAACCAGGTGGTAGAACTCCTGGGCCGAGAGGGTCGCCTCCACCAGGGCGATATCGCCGTGCATCGACCCCCCGGAAAATAGCGTTTCGGCAAGCTGTCGGGGGCTGTCCCCAACATCACCCGATACGGAGAGCTTGTAGTATGTCTGCTTGTCCGAGCCGGCATTCCTTGAGGTCCCCCCTTCCAGGTCATCGGTGATGATGGCAACGTCCCTCTGCCCCGACCTGAAGAGGTGGACAGCGCAGTTCAGGCCCGCCGCACCCGAACCGACCACGAGTGTGTTCAGGGAGATCACCGGGATTTCGAGTCCGTCAAAGGATATCCTGTCCTCCCTCATTCCCTTCCCCCTAGAGACGCCTGAGGTGAAATCCCCCGTCGACGTTTATGACCTCCCCGGTTGAGAAGGGCAGGTACCCCCTGGCGATTGCCAGGACCGCCCTGGCCACGTCCCCGGGTGTCCCCCACCTCTTCAGGGGGGTGATTCCGCCGGATATGAGGTCATCGTACTTCTTCCTCACGGGCTCCGTCATGGGGGTCATGATAATGCCGGGGCGGACCTCGTAAACGCCGATCCCGTGCTCTGAGAGCCGGTCGGCGAATAGCCTGGTGACCATGCTGACACCGGCCTTCGATATGCAGTACTCTCCCCTGGCAGTGGATGAGGTGTAGGACGAAATGGAGGATATGTTGACGATTCTTGGCTCCGGGACCCTGCCCCCTGAGACGAGCTCGACCATCCATCTCGCGATCAGCTGGGTCAAAAAGAGGGTTCCCTTCAGGTTCACCTCGATGACCCTGTCAAACCCCTCCTCGGTCATCTCCAGGAGGTCGTTTCTGCTGGGAGGTGGGATTCCCGCGTTGTTGACCAGGAGATCGATCCTGCCGAACTCCTCCCTAAGCGTGGAAATGATCGAGTTCCTGTCGGACTTCCTGGAGATGTCGGCCCTGATGTACACGTGCCTGGCACCCGTGGCCTGAAGTGGGGAAAGGCTGGTTGAATCCTCCTCCGCGCGGGTGCCGTTGGTGGCGATGTCGAAGCCGTTGTTGGCAAGCTCTACTGCGATAGCGGCCCCGATTCCGGAGGAGGATCCCGTTACCAGGGCGACAGGCCTGCCATGGGTTCCATCATCCATGTTATTCAGCTCTCAACCGTTATCTAAATGCTTTTTCATCCGCACGGCAGCACCCGGATCGCCGGCAGTGGAGTTATTTAAAAGAACTCGGCGAGGTGACTAACTCTCAACCCAGGGGGCCGTAGGGTAGCCTGGTCGATCCTCCCAGCCTCCCGTTTCGGGATGGATTGGGGTGCTGGTGACTCCGGTTCAAATCCGGGCGGCCCCATTTGGGATCGAGGGGAATTAAGTGGAGTTCGCTAACTATAACGAGGCTGACCTGCCAGGGGTGGCCGATCTGGTCCAGAAGGCCTTTCCCCTCCACGAAATTACGATAAAGAGCATCCGGCGGATAATTCTGGAGGACCCCAACTTCCTCCCAGGCGACCTCCTGGTGGCGAGGGATGGCGGGAAGTTACTGGGGGCCGTGCTGGGCGCCAGGTACCGAAGGGTTCCCGAGGAGAGGAGGGACCGGCCCAGCTCCTTTTTGAAGTTCATCTGCACCTCGCCCTTCAACGAACCCCTGATGAACGATCTCTGCGGGACGATGGAGGAACACCTGAAGAAGGAGGGCTCGGAGAGGCTCGAGTACTCCGCCTTCGCCAGCTGGCACCTTCTGCCCGGCGTCGACCTCCGCTATGAGAAATTACTGGACTTCCTGCTGAACCGGGGATTCAGGAAGACCGGGGAGTGCGTGGACTACGTAATCGACCTCCAGGCCTTCCGGGTCCCGGGGCGAGTGTCAAGGCTGGAGGAAGAGATCAGGTCGGGGGGCGTTAACTTGAGGCTGGCAGAGCCCGGGGAGAAGGGCAGGGTCGAGGACTTCGTCAGGGCTAAATCGGGGTTCAACTGGTCGTACGAGGCCGCCAGGGCGGTTGGACCCCGGGGCTCGGGGGTCTGGCTCGCGGAGGAGGGGGGCGAGATAATCGCCTTCTCCGTCTTCGGGTCGCTGGAACACCACTGGTTTGGCCCCATCGGGGTCGACGAGGCGAGGAGAAAGAGGGGGCTTGGCACTGTGCTGCTCTTTAAAACCCTGAATACGATGGTGGATCTCGGGATACCCAGGGCCATAGTGCCGTGGACCGGTCACCTGTTCTTCTACAGCCAGGTGCCGGGGATAGTGGGAATTCGCCACTACTGGATGATGGGCAAGGACCTCTAAACCGGTATATCAGGTGTAGCGCAGCAGCTGCGAGAGCTCGCGGGCACCCGGAACCGGTTTCCGGCCCAGGTAGTAATCGACTATGGTAGCCCTGACATCTGGGTCGATTTCCGAGAGTGGCAGCCAGCTGGAGGGACGCCCGATGTACCGGATCAATTCAGGATCGGGCTGCCCGGTTACCCTCCCGAGCAGGATGCCACCGCCAAGCCTGCCGAATCCGTGCTTTACCGTCATGGCGAGTCGCCTGAGGTCATAGTTGGTAAAAACCTCGCCGTCGAGGCCCAGGATCAGTGGTAGCGTTGCGGTGAGGCCCGCGTGGGACGTGTCCTCGCCGGTAAGAGATTCTCGGGCAGCACCCCCGCTTACCCGTTCCTCCGGCAGCCAGTAGGTCCAGTAGAAGGCCCCGTCGGGGGAGGGTACAAGGCGGTTTTTTATGTAGGTACCGATGGCGAGGGCCCTTTCCCGGTGCTGGGCGCTTCCCGTCGCCCTCCAGCAGGACCAGAGGGCCCACCCCATCGCGCTGAGCCTGTTGCCGGGGAGCGGCCTGCCCTCGCACACTTCCTCCTGGTCCATCCCCACGTAGTGGCCCTCCTTCTCCCCGGGCCCATCCCTCCACTGCGGGTCGTGGACTCCAAGGGCCTCCTGTACCTCCCCCAGGATGGTTTCGCCCTCGCCCCCCGGGAAAAGGTTGAACTCCGGGTTGGACCTGGCCAGGATTAGGAAATCCAGGATGGCGGCAGCGATGAGACCGGTGTGGACGGCGAATACCGACCTCCCCCTCTCGGCGTATCTGTCCGACCCCCAGGTCGGGACGACCTTCCCGGTCCACAGGCTCCTCCCGACCCTGTCATCCCTGTAGTCGAGTAACATGCGCGTGCATTTCAGGTTGGCAGCCAGGTACTTCGATTTACCGGTCACAGCGTACATGTCGTTCAGCGATTGCATTCTGGGAGCGAGCCCCCATGCAAGTTGCCCCCCGTCGCAGGAGAGGGAGTCCAGGAACCCGTCGAGACTGTCACCCATGAAAAGGCGGTCATATCGCCCCGGCGAGGCATATTTCCCCAGCGGAGGGGGGTCATCGACCGGGGGAAAGTGACCGGAGAAAAGGCGAATAAACTCGACTTCCCTTTCATCGGGCACCCTGATGCCCCCCTTCCCAAATGGATTTCACCTCGGATCTGTCAAGGGCCCTGGAGTACAGGCGGAGGTCCCTGATTTGGCCCCTGAAGTAGTCGTGCTCCCCGAATCCTATGGTCAATGGCCGGGAATTTGAGACGTCAAAATCCCTGCAGGTTTCCCTTGTGGCAGCGATGACACCGTTGACCAGCAGGGTTATCCTCCCTGATTTCCTGACGGCGGCAACGTGATTCCACCCGGGTCCAAGCTCCCGGTCGAGTGAGATACAGCCCCCCACCCCCATGGACCAGACACGGCCGGAGGGGAGTGTGCCGCAGTAAAGCCTTCCCCCGTAGACGGCCATCGACCAGGCCCTCCTGTACTTAACACCGGGCGTGGAGTCCAGCTGGCCAACGAGGTTCCAGCAATCTCCATCGTACCTGTAGACCCTGGCCGATGGGAGGGTCCCGGCGTAGAGCTTGGCGTTGTACACCGCCATCCCCATGACCTCCTTCTCCTCGCCAAGCCTTCCGCAGTCCTTCCACCCACCCTTAGCCAGTTGGAACACCCTTCCCGACGGCCAGGTTCCAACGTGTAGCAGCCCGCGACAGGCTGCGAAGGAGTAGGTCTGGGTGTTGCCGGGGGGTATTCCGCAGTCTGACCACCTCGAGTTCCCATCATACCTGTAGACCCCTCCCCTCTCGGCATCCCAGCCCGACCCGTAGAGGTTGCCGTGGAAGACGCCGAGGGACTCCACCCGCCCCCCGGGGTTCCCGCAATCAGTCCAGGTCCTGTCCCCATCGTACCTGTAAAGACCTGGTGGATCGTACATGGATGAGGCGTAAAGGAAGCCTGAGAATGTAGCGAGGCCGCCTATCGACTCGCTCTGCCCCACTTTGCCGCAATCTTCCCAGTCGGTTCCACCCCGGTAGCGAAATACCTTCCCACCAGGAGTGGTATTCTCAGATTCGACCAGCGAGGAACCCGATGACCTGTAGTGGGACGCGGCTGCGTAGAGCTTCCCCCCGTGGACTGCGAGGGATGTAATCGCGTTGCTGGAGTGGGGAGACCCGCAGTCGACCCACCCGCTTCCACCGGTATACCGGTAGACGTGCCCGCTCTGTCCCTCGCCGATCTCGAATGTCCCGGCGTACAGGTCACCGGAGTAAACGCATAGGGCCCACACCATTACGGCCTCCCCGGGCCGGCCGCAGTCCATCCAGCCTGGTGAGCTCCGGGAATCCAGCCCGAAGAAGAGGTTCCTGTAGTTGGGCTGCGATGAAGTCACGCCGTGGAAGCTGTTTATGCAGAGGTTGAAACCCGTCCGGTTTTCCGGGTCGTACTTCGCGACAATGTCCCCAAGTCCATCATCACGAAGCTCCTCGGTGTGAAACCAGGCCGCTAAGGAGAAATCTCCGCATCCCAAGTGGAGGGTGGGGTCATCGGCGACCTCGATGTATGAAGATCTCCCGTCGAATGGACCACCACCCCAGCTGTGGGGTGAACCGTGGTTACCATTCCCGGAGCAATCCCTGCAGTCACCATCCAACCTCCACCTGGCCAGAAGGCCTTCACGGGATTCCATGTCAGGACATCTGGGTTTGTGGCTCTTCGAGAGTAACGCTACTGGCTGTCAAGCTTCGTACCGCACTGGGGGCAGAATGAGTTACCCTCTTTAACCGGGGCCCCGCATTTGGGGCACTTGGCACCCTGCTCTGCGGAATCCTCGGCGGTTTTCTGCCCCTCCTCCGGGGCAGTACCGGGCTGCGGGGGCGACTCTGTTTGCGGGGGTGCCCCGGTGGCTGGCGGGGGCGAAGAATCTGCCGCGGCTGTCTCATCCGCAGTCAGTATCCTGGATTCGACGAATGGCCCTTCCCGGTTGGATTTGGCCTGGTATACCACGGTCTTCGCTACCCTGTCGGTGAAACGCTGCCTGGGGTCTCCCTCGAGGACCATTCCGCCGATGAAGTCAAGGAGGAAGAGAAGGCCGTGTATCCTCGACACGTTCCGTATGAACGCATTGACCAGTAGGGGTTTGTTACCATCCTCACCTGCGACCTTCAGGCCCAGGAGCATCTTGCCGATGCTGGCACCCCACATGCTCTCGGTAATGGCGTAGTACAGGACGCTGAGGACCCAGGTTATGAGGGCGCCCGCTCCGAAAAGTCCAAGCCTGAGGGCGCCGAAGCTGAAAGACCCGCTGGTCGACCACATCCCTATGAAGAAGAGGACGGCGAGTATAGCGTAGACTATTCCAAGGAGGATGGAATCGATGATCACGGCGATAAGTCGCCTGAACCAGTTTTCCTGAAGGGCCGAATCCTTCAATACAAGCTCAAACGGTGCTACCATGCAAATACCTGATGCGGCTCGGTTAACATCACTGAAAAAGCTTGCCCAGTCTGTCTGTCACAGGGATCTGCAGGCCGCGATGAAATCAGCGGTGGTGAACGTGTCACCAAAATGGGTTTCGAAGTACCTGATCGCCCAGCGGGTGGCCAGCCTTTCATCGAAGGTGTCGGGGCATTCCACACCGACGGTGGCATCGCGGAGCAGGAACATCCTGTAGCTGCGTGCGGCCATTGGCTCGACCCCTCCCGGGGCCCTTAGAACGCACATATCCGTGGCGAATCCGGAGTAGACAAGGTTTTCTATTCCCCTTTCCTGCAGAACCCCGTGAAGCTCCTCCGTCGTGAATACGAGTGGCTCCCCATCGAGTGGCTCCAGAAGCTCTGCCCTGTCCATCCGGGTGAGGGGCGACCTGCTGGGGTAGTTCCTGCCGTGGGATCGCCAGGCGATTCTCTCCCTCCAGCTTCCAGGTTCTCTTTTTGTTTCCTCTTTTTGGTCCCGATCGGTACTGCGGTTGATCCTTATGGTCTCGGATTCGACGTGGCAAACCAGAACCCCGGCATCCCGGGCGGCGTCCATGGCGGGCCTGATCTGAAGAACCATTATGCGCTCCGCCTCCCTGTGAGCGACCGGGAACCCCATGCCGACCCAGTAGTCCGGGTCGATCTCCGGGCCGCCTTGGCACCCGATGTTCCAGCAGTGCATGGCCACCAGGGCCGTACTGCTAGGCTCGAGCTCGAGGTCCTCTTGGACGTACCCCGGTTCGGTGATGGGTACCGTGCGGTAGTGGCGGCCCCTCAGAGTGAGCAATTTAACGCTTCCTGTTATTGTCCGACACCGTCCTGATGATTTCAGCGGCGAGACGACAGTGCTCCGGCTGGTACTTCTCGCAGAACGTGGACCAGCGGATGAAGTTCTCCAGGAAGCTCTTGGCGTTGGGGCATGTGTCGGCGCTGTAACTGTACCGGCGGGTTGCGGGGGGCATCGAGTACGGATAGACCCCGTTTTTCGCGTTTTCGTCGAGGAAAGTGCAGGCCGCGGGCATTAGGTAGTACTTGCCCTGCCCGGCTCCCGGGATCCCCTCCCTGGAGAGCTGGGACGCGAACTCCTCCGGGCTGCAGGAGAACTGGTCTGGATCCACGGTGAGCCCGAACATCCAGCAGGAGTAGACGTTGAGGTAATCGGGTATCGGCAGTGAGTTCACGCCCGGTATCTCGTCCACCAGTTTGCTGAGCAGGCGCACCATCCGGTCCCTGTGTGCCACCTGGTCCCTTATGATCTCCAGCTGGCCCAGACAGATGGCGGCAGTTGACAGGGTCATCCTGTAGGCGTATCCCGGGACCACGTGCTTCCTCCCGAAGTGTTCTTCCATCTCCGCGCCCCGGCTCTGCCCGACGAACCTCATCCTGTAAGCAAGTTCATCGTCATCGGTGACGATGCACCCCCCCACATCCGATCCCATCGTCTTCTCCGCGTCGAAGGAGAACCCCCCAGCGGTGCTCAGCGTCCCGGCGAACCTGCCCTTGTACTCCCCGAAAACGGCCTGGCACGCGTCCTCGTAGACTATCAGGTCGTGTTTCTCGGCCAGCTCGTTGATCGGGTCCATGTCGCAGATTATCCCGGTCTTGTGGACGAGTAGGATGGCCCTGGTGCGGTCCGAGATGCACGGCCTGATCGTGTCCGCAGAGGCGTTTACGGTGCCGGGCTCGGTATCCGGGAATACCGGTATGAAGTTCTCCCTGATCAGACCCTGCACGGTCCCGTAGTCCGTGACCGGGCTGACTATTATCTCGTCACCTGGTTTGAAATCGAAGGCAGCGGCCATCACGGCCAGCGCAGGCGTGCAGCCCGGGGTTGCTATGCAGTGCTTTGTGCCCATCTCCCCCGCGAAGGCCTTCTCGAAGCGGGTGACCATGTCGGAGGTCAGGCCGCTTTCGACGACCTCACCCAGGTACTTCAGGCAGTTTGGCCCCATGGTCCGGGGAAATGAGTTGGGCAGGCTGCCGGCCATTCCCTCGAAGGCCGCCGCACCGTATTTTGCTCTCTCTCTAGGCATTTAGCATTCTCTCCTCCAGAATGTACTCGACCACCTCGTTTGGCTCTGCGAGCCAGACGTCACCACCGCCCTCCCTGGTCACGGTCCTGAAGCGCTCCTCGAGCTGCTCCAGCGTGCAATCCTTCCATGGGTGTATCGCCCTGCTAGGCATCGGGCAGTGGCAGTAGTCTATTATCCACCCACCGGCATCGATGGCTTGGTGAATCCTCTTGTACGGATCGAAGACGGAGTAGAACGGGGGCGGGAACTCGGTGTGAATAGGGCAGCGTCCCAGCCTCATCAGATCGGTATCGATGGTGTTGATCTGGTCGTAGATGGTCATGATGGCCCTGTAGCCAGCCCGGGGGGCCGCCTTAAGGGATGCGGGGTAACACTCGTTGCTCCCCGGGACGCAGAAGATCTTGATCTGCATACCCAGCGCCTCCTCCAGGGTTTTCCTGGATTCCACGACCTCGTGCTCCGCGTTCTCATCGACTATCGGTGCATGGGTCATACTGTGGCAGGAGGCCCCCCAGCCCTCATCGGCCAGCATCTCTATCTCTTCCCCCGAGAGGATCATCATCCCGTCATAGCTGCTTCCGGGGACGTTCCGGGGAACCCCGATCTGGCTGGCCACGAGGCATACGTGGCCGGGAATGCCGTATTTCCGGTGGACATGGAGGGCATTGTCGAGCAGGTCCCTGCATCCCTCGTCATACGTGATGGAGTAAACCCACCGCTTCCCGTTTTTCCAGGGCAACCTTCCACCCGGGGTGGTATTCACCCGATCCGGTCTTATGTGTTGCCATGACATGCCCCTCAGGGAGTCATCAGGACGGAGCAGGGGCAGTCTTTTAACAGCTGGTAGAGCCACTCGTTCCTTCTGGTTATCCACCCGAGGACCCCTACCTTTGCCTTCCCGATTAGAAGCAGCTCGGTTTTCGCGGACTCAATCCCCGCGAGCACCTCTGCATCCTCATCCTGGACGACGGTACTGGTGGAATTTATCCCGCTGTCGGTGATCTTCTTCAGGGCGTTTGCGATGAACACGTCACCGCAGCCCTCCTCGCTGCCCTCTATAGCCAGCACGTTCAGCCTGGATTTGAAGGCCCTCGAGATCTCCACGGCCAGCTGGAGGAGATCATCGTCCTCCTGGTAGAAAAGCGCTGTTATCCGGGAAAGGCCAGCGCCCTTCTTCACAACCATCACGGAAACTGGGGAATCCCTTGCGACCTTCATCGCGACCTTCCCGACCCCACTTGATTCCCACCTTTCATCACCCCCATTTCCCATGACCACGAGGTCGTAGAGGCCCTGGTCAACCATCTCTAGGATTCCATCGGGGGGTTCCCTGTAACGCATGACGTCAGTTCTGACCCTGTCATCGTCCATGGGCACAAGTGATCGCGCGGATAGGACGATGTTCTCGGCGCCATGCTCCCTTTGCGAGTCCACCTCTTTCTCCGAGGTTTCCTCGTCACCCTCCACCTGGATCGATATGCTGCCGTAGTCGGGGGTTGTGGCGAAATCCCGGGCGCTCCCGGATTCCATCCCGGTGGGGCCAGAGCTGGATGTCACGTTGACCAGTGTGATATCGGATTCCATGGCCTGGGCCATCGCAGAAGCTATCACTACGCCCTGGGTCGAGGACTGCGATCCGTCAACAGGTACGAGGATTTTTTCGAAGGGCATCGTTACGCACGCAAGTTATCGGTTGGATCTCCCTTTTTTACTTTTCGTGACCAGCTTGTCTTGCTTGCCAGCTGGCACAGGAGGGTGCCCGCTATTCCTTTGATGCGAGGACCAGGTACTGCAGCTCCTTCAGAATATCCCTGGCCTGCCTGCTTTTCTTCAGGGAGTCGGGGTACTTGTACCTCTTGTGAAGCCCCTCGGAGTCACTTATGAGCTGGGCAACCTCCTCGAGCTTCTGGGTAATCTCCTCCTCGTCGACCTTTGATTTCTCCATGAGCGACCCTATGGCCTCCATGGATTCCTTGGCCTCATCGAGCCTCTTCAGCGACTCCCTCCTCCAGTTCTCGTAGTAGGTGTACGACATATTTCCTGCACCTAATCGAGCCCCAGCTCGGAGCAGACGCTGGTCCCCTGGGGTATTGAGGCCATCTTCGACTTGAACTCGTCGATCTTGAGGTAGATCTCCGTTCTCTTCCCCTCGAGGTCCTCGGCCTTGAGGTTGAGCTCGTTTGAAACCAGACCCTTGTCCCTGATGGATCCGACGGTCTTTGAATACTCAGCGGCCACCCTCATGGCGAAACCCGAGGTCAGGTCCTCCTCCGCCAGGCTCTTTCCATCCATACTCGCGGATAGGATCTGTTTTTTCTCGTCCAGAAGGCCGAAGAAGTGACCGAGGAGGTACTTGGTGAACTCCTCGAAGTTGCCGTCGATGTTCTTCCTCAGCTGCTCGTCCTTCATGATATCGGTAGTATTGCCGTCGTCGTCGACGAAATTGAGGCACTGTACCTTGGACTCCCCGGGCCTGATAACCATCTCGATCCGGGGTTTTTCGTTGCCGTGGTTCTTCTGGAGGGTTGCATTCAGTGTTGTCTCGGCGTTGGATCGGTACTGGGCATTGGAGAGTATCCAGTCGTTAATCTCGACGAGGTGGGGTTTCTTCTCCTTGCTGAGCATGGTGGGTTTCATCGCCGATGGGACGTGCACCGTCTTCTTGATCAGGTCCTCCACCTTCATTTCCTTCTTGGAGAAATCTATCTTGAAGGTGTAGTCTACCCCCGAGGAGCAGATGACCCTGAGGGTGGATACGTAGGTTTTCCCCTCCCTGTCGACATCTACCTGCACCTCGGATATCTCGAGGGGGTCGTAGAACAGGAACTCCCCCAGGATGTGCAGCAGGCTTTTCTGTCTCTTGCTGAGCTCGGAATTCAGTGTTTTCAGCTTCTCGTTGAAGATCTTCTCCTCCGCCTCCCGGAAGAGGCGTACCTCTTCTCCAACGTCTCCCTTGATGGCATCGGATACCCCCGAGAATCCCCCCTCCCCGAAGCCGGATGCGACCTCGTTTATGGATTTGTTGATTCTGGCCTCGAAGTCATCGATCTGGGAGAGCTTCCCGCCCTTCTCGTTTTCCGTGGCCCTTATGCCCTCCTTTAGCTCGATTATCTGTTGCTGTGTTGGCATTGCCTCGATATACATGTCGGCGTATCTTTCCAAGATGTCGATAAAATCCCTTTGAAGTGGGAACTCCGTGGAGTCTGCGTACATGTATTTAACCATGGGATCGGCTCCGCCGGAAATGGTCTTTTCGCCATAAATATCTACCGACCTGAGGTGGTACTTCCTGCATTGTGTCTGCTAAATTCGGCAGGAAAATTTCTAAGGTTTCCCTGGTAGAATCTCTCAAAGAGGATATGGGGATGCCGAAGAGGGCCGCTGTCGTTTTCATCGGTATTGTTATTAGCCTCCTTTTACTGGCGGCAATCCCCAGGTTGCTGTACCGGCCACAGGAAAACGGCAACGAATCCACCGATCTACTGAACGAATCAAGGGCGCTTGGTGAGTTAATCATCGGCATCGAATATGTGGTCGAGGGTCTGGGTGAACACCTTGTGGACCTCGGCATACCGGCGGTCAAACCACTGCCCGAGACCTTCTCATGGGACAAGATGCAGAAGGAACCCGGCAGGCCCATCGACTTCACAATCACGGACAACTACGTCAGGGAGTTCCAGGGGAACGGCTTCACACACCTCGTTCTGGGCCTGAGGGTGGCTGGACTGGACCTCTTCAAAACGCCCTGGATGATCGATGACCGGTATCCAAACAGCCAGGCCGTGGACCCCGATTACCAGCCGCTGTACCGGGAGTGGGTCAGGTCCATCGTGGAGAGGTATGACATGGATGGTATCGATGACATGCCGGGGCTCAAGCACCCCGTTATCCATTACGAGATAGGTGTGGAATTCTCCTCCTACCAGCCGGAGCCGACAGAGCTGTACCTGGATACACTCGAGCTGGGGTATCACGCTGCCCACAACGCCTCGGACGATGTCATCGTGGGACACTCGGCATTTCTGCTGACGCCGGTTTTCAGGGACGACCCCGGCCCCGGGGAGTACGAGGAGGCCTTCGAGCTTTATTCCGAGGGTACGGCTGGAAAGGGCCTGGCGGACATCCGAATGGTGCTGGACCGGCCGGATATCTTTGACTTTGTAAACGTACACAACCTGGGCTGGCCATACGAGATCGAGCGGATAGTCAGGTGGGTCGATTACGAGCTGGCCCTGAGGGACTACTCGAAGCCGATAATTATAAGCGATACCGTCCCCACGTCCTTTGCTGGCTTTGGCCCGGCAACAAGGTGCGAGGGCGAGAAACTGGCAATTCTCCTGCCTCCTGCGGCTGAGGGGGACAGGTGCAGGCTGGCGGACTACTTCAACAGGCTTATTTCCGGGGACCTGGAACATCTGGCCTGGGTCTTCAAGTTCCTCGCCGCCGACATCGCCCAGCGGGTGGTGATCGCGGCGGAGCAGGGTATAGCCCTAATCGATACCGCTTTTGCGGGCGATATCCCGGGTGCAAACCTGGCCATATTCCAGGCCGCAGCCGGGAACTCTGGCTGGAGCGGGTTAGTGGAGTACAGGTCCAAGTTAGGGGGAGGCCTGGTGGTCACCGGGAGGAGGCCGGCCTTCTACTCTCTGCAGCAGGTCCAGGAAATGATCGGTGGATACACCTCGGTGGAGAGGTTTGGGAATGGCGATTTGAGGCTATACAGGTTTGAAAAACCGGGCGAGACGGTAATCGTCGCCTGGCATGGCTACCAGAAGCTGTACCTTCCCGGGGACGGTCTCCCGTCGCAGGTTTACCAACTGGATGTTGTTGGTGGGCAAGTCACCCTGGAAACGCTCAGGACCTCGCCCGATGTGGACCGGAGAACAGTTGAGAGTGTCGATGGTAAACTGGAGCTGGAGCTTACCCCAGAGCCGATTTACATCGTCGTGAAGGACAAACCTTGAGCTGGAGACACCCGAAGGAGAAACCTAATTTGATGCTCTGAGTTTCGTGGTTTCCACATCGCGGTAGAGCCTTCGGCGGACCATGAGTGTCCAAACAACGACCCCGCAGATCGTCCCGGTTGAGGTTACCGCCATCCACTCGGAGAAGTATATCCACATCATGGTCCTGTTCTTCAGGATCGAGATCTGTTCTTCGATCTCGGGGTAGGCATCCATTACCTCGGCGAGAGCTTCCTGGGCGGATTCGAAGTCACCCTCTAGGTAATCCCGCTCGGCGTCCCTCACCACCGGGTCCAGCTCGGCAAGCTCTGCCTCGATGGAGTCGAGCTTCGCACCGAACTTGTCTACGAACTCGATGGCAGAAATCGTAACGGATTTCCTGATTCTCACGTCGATGAAAAGCTCCCTGGCCCGGTGGGCGAGCTCGAGGTCCTCGGGGGGATTTATCCCAGCCAGGAAATATAGCTGGTTGTAGTGGAGGTCGGGCATGTACCTGTAGTTCTGGAAAACAGAATCGGGTGGGTTGTGCCAGCCCTGGGAGAGCTGGAGGACCCTGCCAGATCCGTAACTGCCCGTGACCATCACGGGTGTGTTCCTGCCGTTCCAGACCGCGTGGACCTGGGTCCCGGGCCTGGGCATTATATCCCCGCCGTGGTTGCCCAGGACCTGCATGGGCTGCTTCTCTATATCCGGCAGACCCAGGATGGGGTAGTCCCGCACCACGGTCCAGAAGGTCCTCCCGAACTGCGAGGGAATGTCCCTGATGGTGTCCACGTCGGCAGGGAAGAGGTCGTAAAATCGAAGCGTCATCCAGACCTCGATGTGGTTCGTGCCGGCCCCTCCACCCCAGAACATGAAGCATATGAGTCCAATGCCAAGGCCCTCCTCCTCCGCGAGGCGCTGGATATTGTCGAGGACCTTGCTAGGGATTATCGTCGGCGAGATGTTGTGTATTATGACCATGTCCTGGGTGGCGTTCAGCGAATCGTAGCTCCTGGGGAGGTAGAGGCGGGTGAGCTTCTGGGCCTCGGGCAGGCTGATGAAATAGGTATCACATGGGACTATGACCATCGAGAATTTGGGCTCGGCCATTATCCACTGCAGAATGAGCTGGTTGGGGGGGAAGGAGGCGTCGCCGAGGTAGAGGACCCGGGCCCTGAGCGTGTCTTCATCGACGCGGGCAAATGAGGTCAGGGGGGAGACTGTCAGGAGTACCAGTATCAATTTCCCCCAGTTTTGAAGATTCATTAAGACCATCCAGGATCTGTGAGAGGGGATAGATTATTCTTGCCCCCGGCCTGAAATATTTAGGGTGTCTCGCAAGAGGATGATCCAAAGGGATTCCAGTGGGGGCCTGGATATGCTCACCCTTGAGCTTCCAAGGTACGCCCTGGTTATGCTCCTCTTCTTTTCCCTGGCCGGGAAAGCCCTTGGAACGAGGGTTGGGCCTGAGGGCAGGGTTAGGATAATCGCCTTCGGCGATGTCATTGACCAGTACCAGGGTTACAACACCTTCACCGTCGTGAGGTACGATCCCGCGATCTCCTACACGCCCGTTCCCACGAGGCCCGATTACGTCACCCCCGAGTTGGCCCAGAGGAACCTCAGGATCTACATGCCGAGGACCTACAGACGGCTGGTGGATGACTACGACATCATAACAACCAGTGACGCCTACCAGTATCTGTTCAGGCCCGACTGGATAAACTGGATGACCGATGCCGTGACGGGGGGAGGTCTGGGCTTCCAGTGGCTGGGAACGTTCGCCTGCGAGGACCAGAAGAACTGGTACGGGACCACGATCGGCGACATAGCCCCGGTAGGACCAACATCCGAACACACGATATCCGGTTCATTCAGGTTCGTGGTAAGGGATCACGACGAGGAGCTGATGGGGGCCCTACCGTGGGAGGAGGCACCGCCGTGTGTCAATCTCAACACGCAGACACCAAAGGATGGGAGCAGCGTGTGGGCTGTCACGGACCACCCCAAGGGATACCCTTTCCTTACATACTGGCGGGTTGGGGAGGGAGCGGTGATGAATTTCGCCAGCAAGTTCCCAAACGGAGTGGCGCCCTGGGCACGGGAGTGGCGGTATTTCCCGCAGGCGATGATCTACATGGTCTACAGGCTGGCCGACAAGAGGCTTCCCGAGGACCCGGCGATATACGAGGAGCTGACCCGCCAGATAATTGAGTTAAACGAGATGAGGTCATACCTGATCGAGCTGCTTTCCTTCGTGGAGAACTTCGGCGGAAGGATAAACAGTCTCCATGACTGGATAGTCGAGACGGATGGAAAGAAGGCACTTGCAGACCAGTCCTACATGAACGGGGACTTCGATGAGTGCCTGGCCCGGCTTGCAGATGTGAAGGAGGAACAGCTGGCCATATCTCTCGCGGCAATCGATGCCAAGCAGGACGCACTCCTGTGGGTGTACCTCGTGGAGTGGTGCTCCCTTATGGCGACCTTCATGGTCTCGGGGATCGTGCTCTGGACCCTTATGATCAGAAGAAGGCTCTACAGGCAGGTCGGTACCTCCCGCTTGGTGGTTTAGTACTGCCCGTCGATCAGCATAATAAGCAGGGTCAGGGAGAATCCTACCGGTGTTTCAAGTTGGATGGCAAGTGCTTTGGATCAGGCAGGCTCTGGATTATCAGGATTGACCCCGGGGAGGACGTATTACGTTCCATCAAGGACTTCATTCGCGATAGGAAGATCGAGCAGGGCCTGGTAGTGTCCGGGTACGGTACCTTCTCGAGGGTAAGCCTGCACTGGGTGACCCACAACAGGTTTCCGACTGACAACAGGTTCGACGAGTGGGAGGGTGGAATAGAGCTGATGGGAATGAATGGGATGATCGTCGGGGGCGAGCCACACATTCACTTCACCGCCTCGACACCTGATGGGGCCTTCGGGGGTCACCTGGAGGAGGGCAGTATCTGCTACGTACTGTGCGAGGTAGGGATTATGGAGCTGGAGGGAGGAAGGCTAGAGAGACGGAGAACCGTTATCGCAGAAACTGAGGATGGGGAACCACATGCGGGGCCCCGGCTTATGTTCCCGTGAGCCAGCCCGAGGAACGGGTCCTTTGCCCAGGACGATTCAGCTTTAAGATGCCGGTTCCCTACCAGCTGGCGTGATAAAGGGGCAGTGTTTTTTCGCAATCCTCGCCATTTGCTTCTTCCTTATTCCGGCAAACGGGGCGCAGGGAGACAGGATCTCGGTCTTCATAATCGGGGGAACACATCCCACCGGTAATCCATTTACGGGCTACTGTATGCAGGATCCCCTCCTCAAATACACCCTGGAGCCAATCCCCCCCGATCTTCCGGATGGTGAGAAGCAGAAGCTCGACAGGATCTACTATCCGCGCACGAGGGCGATCCTGGTTGATAACTTCGACATGATCGTGTTCAACGATGCAAGGCTCCAGCACTTCACGTCGAGGCAGCTAAACGACCTTGACTATGCCTTCAGGGAGGCGGGAATGGGATCCATCTCCACCTTCGGTCCTGCCTGGGAGCAGGTGTGGGAGGTGACCACTCTCTATGATACCTCCCCCGCGAGGGATTACACCGACGAGTGGTTCCACGGCATCTTCTCGGTCAGCTTCCGCCGGGACAGGGAGCCCGTGTTCACACCCTTCGTGGAGCTGGGGATGGAGAAAATTCTGGGCGATGCCTACCATCTACTGTCCGAGAAGCAGGGAGCGACCGTCTGGGGCGATATGCTACCCAGGAACACGCCTTGGATGATATCCTGGAGGCCGGGGGGTGGAGATGCCGGCCTGCAGTGGGTCTGCACCGATGGATTTAACGCTCTCTGGTGGGGAATCTCGGGATGGGGGGGAGGGACCGGTACCGTGGGTATCGAGGGGGGAAACCCCTACGCCATCGACATGGCCACCAACATGATCCTCTACTCTGTGGGACGCCCACTGATCAGTGATATCAACTCCAGGAGGGAGGCGAGGCACCTCCTCTCCTCTTTCAACGAGGAGAAGATACTGATACTTCACATGATGGACTGGGCGGATACCTTCGGGGCAAACACATTGCCGCTGACGCTGAGGCTGTCAACCCTGGAGGCAGAGGTGGAGGTTGCTATCCAGCACTACCTTGAAGAGGAATACGGGACCGTGATATCACTGATGGACGAGATTGCCGAGAGAGTCTCGAGGATTACCGCGGATACCGTAAGGCTTAAGGACCAGGCAATGCTCTGGGTCTTCGTATCCGAGTGGCTGGTTGTCACGTCCGTGTGCATCCTTTCGGGACTCGTGCTGTGGAGCCTGATGGTGAGGAGGCGGGCCTACAGGGAGGTCGGGGGAACCAGGCTCAGGGAACGGAGCTAACCCTCCACGGCTGCAGCCGGTGCCTGGGCATGTGAAGTTAGCTGGACCAGGGGTTCAATTGATGGGTAATCATGTTCGCTTGCCCTCTTCCAGGCCGATAATTCGTGGAGTCTCTTTATCTGGTTGAACTCCTTCGGGCTTATGCCGTCCTGGAATGCTACTGACTCGGGCAGGTCGTTCTCGACCACGTATGCTACCCTGTCAATGGTATCGTAGCTGTGCCCAATTATCTCCTCGTCGCAAATCCCCTTGAACATGTCCGGCGATGGGGTCTCGCCGAGGATGTAGTCTGGAACCCCGAGATACCGGGCGAGCTGCCTTACCTGGTTCTTGTAGAGCCCGAGGAGGGTCTCGTTTGGCAGGTCGTCCACACCGTCCTTCACGAACCAGCCAACGAAGGACTCGGAGCGGTTGGCAGCTCCCAGTAGAAGGAGGTTGTTTTCCTCCGAGTATTCCTCGAGGATCTTCCTCCTCTGTACGTGTCTGGCATCGAAGCTGTTCTCTATATCCTTGGCGATACCAGCGACCATACCGAACCTCATCTTGGACGGGTTCTCCCTCTTCAGGGTTACCACGAAGGGGCTTTCGCCGTAGAAAAGGCGGGATCCAACCTTGTTGGAGAACAATATTATCTCGTTAAGAATCCTCGAATAGGGAATTAGCCTCATAATTGTGGGTTTGTAGGTTCCCTGGTCCCGAATGGAGGGGCTGATGTCATTCGCCCTGTAGGTAATTCCCAGGGTCTTGGAGAGCATGTCGGCGTAATTCCTGAACTTACCCTGGCTATCACGATCGTAGAGGTTAAGCCCATGAAGGTCAGATGGATCATCCAGGGATCTGACGGCTAGAAATGCGGTTACGGCGGAGTCAACGCCACCGCTGATTCCCAGGGATAGGCCATCCCTCCCCTCATCGAGCATCTTCTCCCTGATGAAATCCACGATCGTTCCCGAGACCAACTCGCAGTCTATTACCATGCGATCCATGAGATTCCCTTTTTCATCCATCGGATCAGTCCCTGATGGGACATGATCCATAAGACAATAAAGAGAATCCCGGATGGGAGGAATTTATTCGTAGACCTCGCAATCCGGGTGTGATATCGAGCCAGAAGCTAGGTCGTCTGCCCTGCCCTGCCTATCCTCTTTAGTCGCTCGCCAAGTTTCCAGCTCCAGGTCCTGAAGACAGAACCGTCCCTGCGGTAGTTCTCGGAATAGGTCGCGTTCTCAACCTCCCTTCTGACGGCCCGGCTGGAATCCCGTCCCAGGTCAATTTCGGTCATCCTGATCCTCTGGTTATTAACGGCTTCGACATCCATCATATAATTATCCACGCGAATCATCTCCTGCCGGTCAAATAAACCGACCAGTCGGTATAAAACCGACCAGTCAGTCTTATAAATCTTACGTATGGGCCTTCATCCGATAGTGTTGAGTATGCTAATTACCCCTAACTCCCAGGACAAGTATCGCAGATCATCGTCCCACCCCTACGCCCACTGGTCCGCTGGGTGTAATGTGGGTAATTGAAAACCGGGTAACAAAATCGAAATATATAATAGACCGACCAGTCGGTTTTTAATGGGAGTGTTGCTAGTGCCAAGGGTTACCGAGGAGTATAAGCAGCTCATCGAGGACAGGATTCTGGAGGCTGCAAAGTCGTTGTTCTCGAGCAAGGGATACCACGAGACGTCAATGGATGATATCGTCGGGGAGAGTGGCCTGAGCAAGGGGGCCATATACGGCCACTTCGAGAGCAAGGAGAGGCTGTTCCTCGAGGTCCAGCAGAGAAAACTGGACGCATCACTGGGCAAGATGGAGGCACTTTTCTCTACAGGAGATTCAGCCTCTCAGAGGCTGAAAAAGGCGCTGGACTCCCAGTTCGATGAGAATTGCGATGTAACACGCGAAACATGCATGATAAACCTTGAGATTCTCTTCAACGCCGCCAGAAACGAGTCCTCAAGGACGGAGGTGGAGAAACGAGCCACCTCGGCCTACAAGTTCTGGAGGGATATCCTACGGGAGGGCGTGAAGAGAAATGAGTTCAGGGAGGACCTGGACATCGAGGCCATTGCACCGATCCTCGATGCGACCGTTGATGGTCTGTCACTGCACTGGATGATAGGACACGATTTCGACTGGAATCGGATGAAGAAGGCCTTCCTTCAACTAGTGACCAAGGGCATGTTGCCCAACGGAAGCGTCGAGTAATCCCCTACCTCAAAGCAAGTAATAAGAGGTACCCCCATTCAGGGAGAGGTCCATTATCTTATGACCTCGGTGAAAATTTTGGCTGAACGGATGGGCGATGGTTCAAGTTGGGTGGTAGTAATTTCACCCTCACAGCTCGAGTTCGAGGCAATGCGTGTATCCGTGGAGGACCTGGTTAAAGCTGGTGAGAAGAGGGGGTACGTCTTCTCGAAGTCACAGGAACCGGACTCCGATGGAAACATGATAGTGGTCGGCGACCCAAGCAGGAACCCGGCCGCATCCCGGTTCATCAATGGAAGTGAAGGGGAATTTGGAGGAGTTGGTAGCCACCAGGGATACGAGATAGTTACCATCGGGGAGGAGCGTAAGCGAATTCTGCTGGTTATTGGTGGGTCCCCAATCGGGGATGTATACGGGTTATATCGGATATGGGATGGGATAAGGGTTCACGGGGAGGTTCCGGAGCTTAACCTGGTGGAGGAACCCGAACTGGAAATTCGTTACACCCGTGTCAGAGTTCAAAGTGAGGAGGACATAAGGCATGCGCTTCGCTACAGGCTCAACATGGTTTTCGGGGATAACCCGCTCAGGCTAATCGACTGGGAGTCGGAGCCACAAAAATCTGAAAACGCTGGTTACCGGGAAAGGACCGGTAGGCTTGCCCGGTATGCACACTCGGTGGGGATGAAGTTCCTATCGATGGGAACGGACTTCACATTTCACCCCAGCCTGCTGGACGAGTTCAACGCCAGTCTCTCGCCATGTGATGAGGGTTTCTGGGATGCCATAAGGGCGAAGTACCGGCGTCTCATGGAGGCCGTTCCCGAGCTCGATGGGGTGTGCACCTTCACGGCGGATGAGCAGGATTACTGGGGCGATTACCGTAGCTTTGACGTCATGCACGGGGATAAGGGATGTGACTGGTCCCTGGAGAGGCGGTACCGTACCTTCGTGAGAGCGGTCTGGGACGTGATTGTAGGGGAGTTCGGCAAGATCCTGGTCCACAGGACATGGGCTACTAACTCCTACGAGCAGCACTCCCAGCCAGATATCTTTGAGCGAATTTTCAATGATGAGGTCCCCACAGAAAACCTCTACCTGGTTCCCAGCTTCACACAGAACGACCGCTGGTGGTTCCAGGCTTACAACCCGACCCTCAACAGAACACCCCACGACACCATGGTCGTTTGCGAGTCCATGGATTACCATGATGCCGGGGGCAATTTCTTCCCAAACTACCCAGGTGAATATTTCCAGGCCGGCCTGGAATCCATCATGGGAGACGGAAAAAGCAACCTGAGGGGTGCCAGCCTTGATCTACCCTCGGTCGAGGGCTGGGATACCAGGACCCTGACGGCATACACCCTTTCCAGGCTCATGTGGAACCCACGTGAGAGGCCCGAGGAGGTGGCCAGGGACTTCTCCTCGATTTACTTCGGAGAGGAACTAGCCAGTGCAATGTCAGAGATACTTCTACTATCCCCCGTTGCCTACAAGTACGGACTCTACATTGGACCTGTTACGTACGGGGAATTCAGCTCCCTTCCACACATCAGGACGGGGAGATTCATAGCGGAGGGCTACCCGAGCATTGACGGTGGAAAGGGTCACGTCGGGTTCCTTAGAGGGATATACCTGAGGTGTAAGCCCTGGATCGCGGAGACGATTGGATCCCTGGACCACGGCCTTGGTGCGGCAAGGGAAATGGAGGAGAAGTTCGCGCAGCTGAAAACCCGGGTTGAAAACGAGGAACTCGCCATCAAGGTTGAAAGCTCCCTGAGGCTGACCCGGCTGCTTGTCGAGACCAACAACCTCTATGTCAAGTCCATCGTCAACTACTTTAGGTACAGGGAAGGGCGGCAGGATGATGACAGAAAGGCCCTTGAGAGTTCCATCGAAAAATTGCTCCGGACCAGGAGGCTCTTCGAGGCTGCGCCTGGATTCAACTTCAAGCTGTTCGGCGTGGACCAGCTCCTGGTCAACGCCTCAAAGGCCCTTCTGGATCTGGAAAGAGCCGAGAGGGAACTGGAGCTGGCCCCGACGTCCGAGGAGATAGAGGAATCAGTGAGGGTCCAGCAGGCCAGGTACAGGGAGATCATCAGGGAGAGGGAGGACCTGGTCAAGATCCTGCACTGGGAGGGCAGGGTCGATGGCAGGGACATCCTGATTGTGAAGGGCAGTGAGATCAGCATCGAGCACCTCCGCTGGGACCCGATCAACCTTAAAGATCAAGAGATACACACCCCTTTACCGGACAGCCCAGGGTCGGTTGTGATCGAGGATATCGAGTCAGAGCCAATGCACCCCTTCGTCCTGCAGCAGCCCTGCAAGGAGAACGGGTACAGGGCAATGATATACCTATTCGACGTGCCAGGAGGTGCTCACTGGATGAAGTTCAACCTGTATTACCTTGATGAGATGCCTGATGAGCTGGGCCTTGAGGTTTCCTGGAACCGGAGGGAGGGAGAAGGATGAACGACTGCGATGAAAAAAGCGATGATATGCTTGAGGGTTTCGCGAACCCGACGGCTTCATGCAGGCCGCACACGCGGTGGTGGTGGATGGGTAATGCCATATCAAAGGAGGAGATAACCTGGCAGCTGGAACAGATGAACAGCCAGGGGATAGGGGGCGTAGAGCAGATCACGATGCAGGCTGTCTACGAGAGTGGAAACGTCCCGTACCTTTCGGAGGAGTATTTCGACCTGGTAACCCACGCGATCGCCGGGGCAAAGAAGAGGGGAATGGAGTTCTCCCTGAACTTCGGGGGGCCCGGCTGGGTAATCGGTGGCGAGTGGGTGCCCTCGGGGGAGAGGAGCCGGAACATGGTACCGACCGCGGTACGAGTTGGCGGGGGAGGGAAGTTCTCCGGCCGGGTTCCCGAGGAGGTGGGCGATGTTCCCCGTACGGGCGAGGTCCGGGCACGTGATGTGGGCCCCGATGACCGCCTGCTGGCAGTCGTGGCGGGAAGGCTGAGAAACGGACGAATCGAAGAGTCATCACTGATCGACCTGACGGACCGTGTGGTGGGGAGGTACCTGGAATGGGAGGTCCCCGATGGCGAGTGGCAGCTCATGGCTTTCTGGCTCGTCTTCACCGCCCAGGGAAACGCCGTCGACCACTTCAGCAAGGACGCCATGTCGAGGTATTGCGAATACCTCGGGAGCAGGTTCAAGGGGGCCTTCGGGGAGGAGTTGGGCGGGACGGTTGAATCCCTCTTTTGCGATAGCTTCGAGGTCGCAATGGTCGACAACGGAATATACTGGAGCGATGGGCTCCTGGAGAAGTTCGCGGAGTACAAGGGGTACGACCTAGTCAGCTACCTCCCGGCCATCTGGTGGGAGGTGGGAGAGATCTCACCGAAGGTACGGTATGACGTTAACGAGTTCCTACACCACGTCGGCCTGGATGCATTCTTCGAAACGTTCCTGGACTGGTGCGAGGAAAATGGAGTGAATGGGAGAATACAGCCCTACGGGTTCACCACGGACATAATCCAGGGGGCCGGCATGACCCACCTGCCGGAGATGGAGATCACCGCCGGCGAGAAGGACGCCGTGCCCTGGTTCGATACCCGTATAGGCCCGAAGAAGTACGTTTCCTCGGGTGCCCACCTCTACGGCCGTGATATCGTAACGGTGGAGGCCTACACCTACATCCACTGGGAGAGCTACAGGGCTACGCTGGAGGAGCTCAAGATCGCCAGCGATGTATTCCTTAGGTCAGGTGCGAACAAATTCTACAACCACGGCTACACCTGCTCACCTGAGCGTGACATCGCGCCCTCGAGGCGATTCGAGTCCGAGGTTCTGATAAGCCATTCGAACGTTTGGTGGAAGTACTACAGGCACCTGAGCGACTACCTCGCCCGGTGCTGCCATGTCCTCCGGCAGGGAATTTTCGTGGCAGATATCGCCGTGTACTCACCCCTTGCCAGCCAGTGGACGCTGGATGTCAGGAATGCCCGGAGGTGGACGAGAGACTTCGAGTGGGGAAGCCTCGGGCAACTTCTCCTATCAAACGGGTACGACTTCGACCTGGTCAATGACGATGTGCTTCAGAACGTGGCAAGTCTTGAGGGGGGAAGAATTCGTGTGGGTGAGCTCCAGTACAGCCTACTAATTCTCCCCAACGTGGAATCGATGCCCCTGGAGAGCCTTGAGAAGATAAGGGACTATGTCTCGGGCGGGGGCGTCGTGGTGGCCCTGGAGAGGGTTCCCGAGAACTCGGTTGGGCTCGAGGATTACAGACGTAAAGACGCAGAGGTCAGGGCCATCGCCAGGGAGATGTTCGACACCCCCAGCTGGCGGGTAAACGAGACGGCGCCCAGGGAGTACGGAGACGGGGTGACCTACCACATCAAAAACGTGATAGACCGTACTAACCTGCTGGAGAGGCATAGCAGCTCCCTGGACCCATTTCTGAACGTGCTGAGAAAGCACGTGACCCCCGACGTCGGGATCGATTTCGTGGGTGCCGGCATTAGGGAGAACCGGGGGCTCGCCTTCGTTCACAGGCGTCTCCCGGGAAGGGAGATCTACTTCCTTACCAACCTTCAGGACTCGCCAATTGATCTGCCCATATACTTCAGGATCAGGGACATGGTTCCCTCGGACTGGGATCCCATGACTGGCGAGGTGAGGAGGATATGGGAGTACGACGAGGTTGGGAACGTAACGAGGATTCCGATCCGCCTTTCGCCCTTCGCATCCCGGATCATAGTGTTTGATGCCGACCTTGATGGGAGGCTTTTCATCAGGGAAAGCACCTTTGATTCGGTGGATTCTGTAGGTGATGGTAAATTTCAGGCTACCGCTTCGAAAAACGGTAGACACCGTGTCGTTTTCGGGGACGGTGCAGTCATCCAGACCACGGTTAGGGGCGTGCCCCAGCCCTACAGCGTTGACGGTGAGTGGGAACTCGTACTCGAGGGCACCGGGTTCCCCGGGTTTGAAACCACCATGTTGGGACTCAGCTCCTGGACGGATAGCGACAGGACGAGGCATTTCAGCGGCACCGGTAGATATCGTTTAGAATTCGAAATCCCCGCGGATTACACTGGGGATACACTGAGGTTAAAGCTCGATCTTGGGACCGTTGGCAACATCGCCGAGGTCGTGTTGAACGGGAAGAGCGCGGGAGTACGCTGGATGCGGGGTCAGCTACTGGACATATCTGGGCTCGCGAGGGAGGGAAATAATTCCCTGGTTGTTGACGTAACTAACACCCTCATAAACAGGGTATCGGGTCTAGAGGAGCTCCCACCGGTACCTGAATACCTGGTAGAGCGCCTAGGAACCGACGCGAGGGCTGGAAGCTCTCCCTCGAAGAGGTTGCTGGGTTACGAACCGCTTCCCGTGTCCGGGTTGATAGGGCCAGTGGAGATAAGGGCATATAAAATGGTCACCCTTAGCACAGACAAGGGCTGATATCTCTGTATATTCTTTTCGATATCCTGGAATGATCATGAGAAAACCTTTTTCAGCCGCTTTCGTTCCCAAGTCAAGGGTTGGGACGACCCAGAGTTTCCCAACCTTCACGATCCTTTTGGTGATTCACTATGTCCGAGGAGGAGCAACCGCAGGAAGAGCAGGAACCAGAGGAGGTTGGAGAGGTTGAGTCTATCCTGGATGAGCAGCAGCTGGAGGACCAGCAGAATCTGCTAATTCCAATGGATGACTACCTCGCGTCCGGCGTCCACATCGGAACCCAGCAGAAGAACCGGGACATGGAGGAGTACATCTACCGTGCCAGGACCGATGGTCTCTACGTGATGGACGTCCAGAAGACAGATGAGAAGATACGCGTCGCGGGCAAGTTCGTGGCAGATTACCCCCCAGAAAACGTGCTCATCGTTTCGGCGAGGCAGTACGGCAAGAAGCCCACCAGTCGTTTCTCGCAGGTAACAGGAGTCGTTGCCAAACCGGGCCGCTTCGTTCCCGGTAGCCTCACGAACCCCAACCTGAAGGAATTCATGGAGATGGATCTTCTCATCGCAACCGACCCCAGGGCCGATGAGCAGGCGATTTCGGAGGCAACCGAGGCCGGGATACCAGTCATCGCCCTTTGTGACAGCGATAACGAGACCACCAACGTGGATCTCGTAATCCCGACCAATAACAAGGGTAAGAAGGCCCTCTCGCTGGTATACTGGCTGCTGGCAAGGGAAGTTTTCATGGCACGCGAGGCAATTGAGGACTACGAGAATTTCGAGTTCACAATGGAATCCTTTGAAGGCGAGTAGCATGGACGTGAGGCGACCATGTGTCGCAGGACAGTTTTACAGCGGAAGCACAGAGGGACTTAGAGAACAGATCGATTCATGCTTCAGATCGGATATGGGCCCGGGTCTTCCCGGGGAAAAACCGGGGAGTGGGGATGAGGTACTGGGAATCGTGGTTCCACATGCTGGATACGCCTACTCGGGCCACGTTGCAGCGTGGAGCTACAATCGCCTCTTCCAGTGCCGCCGCCCCGATTCCTTCGTGGTCCTGGGACCAAATCACCACGGCACGGGCTCAGGAGTTTCGATGTACCCGGATGGCTCGTGGGAAACACCCCTGGGCGGGGCCGAGATAGATGTGGACCTGGCCAGGGATATCAAAAGGATAACGGGTATTATAGACCCCGACAGGCGGGCCCATACCTATGAGCACTCGATCGAGGTACAGGTTCCCTTCCTGCAGTACCTTTACGGGGACATCAAGCTTGTCCCAATCTCGATGATGATGCAGGATCTCGAGACATCCCTGGAGGTCGGGAGGGAGATAGCACGGGCGATCCTGGACGGCGGGGAAAGGGTCGTAATTGTTGCATCGACGGATTTTTCCCACTACGTCTCCCAGGATGTCGCTAACGAGAACGACAACCTCGCCATCGAGCGAATCATCGAAATGGACCCGGCGGGGCTATACCGGGTTGTCAGGGACAGGGGGATCTCGATGTGCGGTTATGGCCCCGTGATGGCGACAATTGAGACCACCATGAAGATGGGTGCAGGCAAGGGAAGGCTATTGAAGTACGCGACATCGGGGGACGTGAGCCCGATGAGGGACGTCGTTGGGTACGGTGCAATTTCCTTCGAGAGGGACTAGGAACCGTATCGCCTCTCCCTCTGCTGAAAGGTCCTGATGGCCCTCAGGAAATCTATTTCCCTGAACTCCGGCCAGTAGGTTTCGCAGAAATAAAGCTCGCTGTAGGCGGACTGCCAAAGCAAGAACCCGCTCAGCCTCTCCTCCCCGGAGGTCCTGACGATGAGGTCGGGGTCTGGAATGCCGTTCGTGTAGAGGTTGGCCCTCACCATTTTCTCATCCACGTCACCTGGTCTTGTGGTTCCACTGCATACCTTTTCCGCAATCTTCTTGCATGCCTCGACTATCTCGGACCTTCCGCCGTAACCCACGGCAATGTTAAGCTGGAAATCCTGATAGTCCTCGGTGGACTTCTCCGCCCTGTTGATCGCGGTACGCACGTTCTCTGGAAGCTCGGCTATCTTGCCGATTGCCTTGATCTTCACCCTCTCCCGGTGAACCCTCTCGTCCTCGGATGCCATCTTGAACTTCTGCTCGAACATCTCCATGAGTTCTCCTACCTCGGCCTCCGACCTCTTGAAATTCTCCGACGAGAAGGCATACACGGTGACAATCTTGATCCCAATGTGCCAGCACCAGTCAAGCACCTCCTCCAGCTTGGAGGCCCCGGACTCGTGGGCATCCTTGTTTGAGAGGCCGATGGACTTCCCGAAACGGCGGTTACCATCCAGTATTAGACCGATATGATGGGGGAGGGGGCCCTTCATCACGTTTTTCTCTAGTCTCCACTCGTAGTACTTGTAGAATGGGTAGAGGATATAGCGTCTGGCTTTTCGATAAAGGGTTCTAATCAAGGAGGGGATTCCCCGGTGCGCCCTATCCACCATATTATCTTAAATCTTTTCGGGGGTTTTTCATAGCGTTTCGCGAGTTATATGCCTTAAAAGATTAAGAGCAATCTAATTGATGCAAAATATTTATATGTAAAAAGCAATTCCTGCCCCAGCGCCTGAGAGGACCCTTTAGAAGGCGAGTTATTGGTAGCTACACTTGATGATAAGGGAATCTACGGGTTGGTCGGCAGTCCCGAAAGGTTGAGGATACTGGAGGAACTGAAGGAGGGCCCCAGGGATAGGGGTTACTTCATCAAGCTCCTGAACCTATGGCCACAGGCTGTCAAGTACCACGTGGACATACTGGTCAAGGGCAATCTCGTCTCGGAGAGCTGGTCCAAGAAAGGCAGGAGGAAGAAGATCTACACCCTCACATCGGAGGGCGAAAAGGCGATTAGCAGGATCGATACGGCCGGGCAGATGCCGAGTTCCGACTGGGTAGAGGTTTTCATGGGCTCCAGGGGCGGGGAAGTGGTTTCCTACCTCGGGAAAATATCCGATGGAAAGTGGCACGACCTCCGGGGCGCACGCCAGCAGGTCGGTGACAGGAAGCTGGAGATCCTACAGAAAAACGGGATGGTGGAGATTGACGGCCGGGCGGGCAGGGTCAGGATGAGCGAATTCAACCTGACGATCGATCTGAAATGGGTGAAGAAAATGGCCGAAAACAGGTCTTCCAGGGTTAAAAACGGTGATAACACTTGGTCCACATAGAGAAGATATCCCTCAGGGGTTTCAAGTCATTCGGCAACCAGAGGGTCGGGATACCGATATCGAAGGGCTTCACAGCAATAGTGGGCCCAAACGGCTCAGGCAAGAGCAACGTGGTGGACGCCATATGTTTCGTCCTGGGCAGGATGTCGACGAAGTCCATGCGGGCCGAGAAGTTCTCGGACCTGATATGGGTTGGTAACAACAAATACCCCCCGGGTTCATACGCCGAGGTCTCGCTCCACCTCAACAACTCCGATCGTAAGCTGCCCCTGGACGAGGCCAAGGTGATAATCTCCCGCAGGGTGGACAGGTCCGGCAGGTCGGTCTACAGGGCAAACAAGAGGAGGGTTACTAGAAACGAGGTGATAGACCTCATTTCGATGGCCGGCATCTTTCCGGAGGGATACAACATCGTCCTTCAGGGTGACATCACGCGCCTGATCAAGATGACGCCCCTCGAGAGGAGAATGCTGATAGACGAGCTGTCGGGCATCGCCGAGTACGACCTGAAGAAGGAAAAGGCGATGAGGGAGCTGTCAAAGGCAGAGGAGAACATCCGGGCGACGAACCTGGTCATCGACGAGGTGCTATCCGGGCTCAGGAGGCTCGAGAGGGAGAGGGACGAGGCGGTCAGGTACCAGGACCTACAGACCCAGATCCGGGAGATGAGGTGGCAGTTCCAGAATAACCAGCTCAGGAAATACAAGGAGAGGTACACCGCGATACTGGAAAGGACCGACCAGGGTTCGGCGAGGATAGAGGAGATCGACTCGGAAATCAACCAGATCACCTCCGAGGCAGACAAGAGGCAGGAGCGCGAGGAGGAGCTGGAGAGGACCATAGAGAAGAGGCTTGAGATAGACCAGGAGCGGGTTGGCAAGCAAATGGAGGAGGTCAGGGCCCAGATAGTAAGGGCTCAGGAGAACCTCAAGAACACCCAGGAGAACCTGGAACGAAACAAGACTGACTCGACCCGGCTCGAAGAGGAAATACAGAATTCCGGGGACAAGATCAAGGATAACAGGAACAAGATAAGGGCAATAGAGGGACAGAGTGAACAGATCGGGTCCTCCCTGGAGGAACTGAGGTCCAGGCAGACCGATATACAGGGCAAGATATCGGTTCTGGAGGAGGAGAACTCGAGGCTCCGGGAGGAGCTTACCGGGGTAGAGTCCCGCCTGGGTGAGGCGAGGGCATCGGAGGCCATCGCCAGGCAGAGCAGTTCGGATGCAGCAATCAGGGTAAACCAGGTAACGGAGGAGCTATCCTACCTGGAGAGGGCACTGGAAGAGGTCTCGAAAAGGATGGAGGACGCAACCTCCAGGAAGGAGTCGCGCGGGAAAGAGCTGGGCGATCTCGAGGATGAGTCCTCGGCTCTGGACGAAAAGATTGGGGAGATGAAGGAAGACCTGGAGAAGTACTCCAAAACCCTATCAGGTGTGATGCGGGATCTCGAGGTTAAATCTAACGAGGAGGCGAGGATCGAGGCATACCTCGGGGCAATGAAGGAGAGCCAGAACCCGATCAAGAGGGCCATTTCATACATCCTGAAGCGGCGTGACGGGGGGGAGATGCCGGGCATCATAGGCACCGTGTCGGAGATGGCCAAGGTACCGGATGAGTACAGGGTGTCGATATCGGCTGCCACGGGTCCCATCTCGGACTATATCGTCGTGAAGGACAGGGCGTCCGCTGAGCGCTGCGTTGATGCCCTGAAGAAGAACAAGGCCGGGTGGGCGAACTTCCTCCCCCTTAAGGACCTGGAGAGGATGAATTCCAGGCCGGATGAGGCCACCCTGGGCATGGACGGGGTGGTGGGCCTGGCCATGAACATGGTCGGCTTCGAGGAGGGGCTGAGGCCACTCTACGACTTCGTTCTCGGAAGGACCATCGTCACCAGCGATCTGCCATCCTCCAAATCCCTGCCTAGGAAATTCAGGACCGTTACGATGGACGGTGAGGTCCTCGATCCATCCGGCATAATCTCGGGTGGTTACTTCGACCCGATGGAATCGGGGTTGGCCTCGATGCTGAACTACTCACAGGAGGATCTGGAGACCGTCTCCGCCGAGGTCAAATCCCTCCGGGGAGAGAAGGATAACCTCGAATCGGAGCTGGAGGATCTGAGATCCCGGATTATGTCGGCGGAGAAGAGGAGGAGTGGGTTGGACGCAGGCATTGGGGGAATCTCAGAGGAGATCAATAGGCTTGTTGAGGAGATCAAGGGCCTGGAATCCAGAAAGGCCGAGGTAGAGGCGAAGGCTGGGGATGCCCGGAAGAGGCTTGGGGAATCGAAGGAACTGGCAGAAGCAACGGCATCAACGGCAAAGAAATCCGGGCGGGAACTTGGTGAGATCGAGAAGAAACGCGATGACCTGCTGCACCAGATCGAAAGCCCCGAGTTGAAAAAGCTGGACAAGGAGTACCGTGAGGTTTCCTCCATAATAAACACCAGGGTCACAACCGAGTCGAAACTCCGGTCAGATGCAACTGCCCTCCAGAGGGAGATAGAGATACTGGAACAGTCGCAAAAGCGATACGGGGAGGACCTCGAGAAGGCAAAGGTGGCCATGTCGGGTCTCAGGGTGGTTATCGAGAAAATTGAGAATGACATCCCGGATCTGGAGAAGGAGCTCTCCCACCTGATGGCGTCAAGGCAGGATATTGGCGAGGATATTAAGCAGTTGAGAACGGCTATGAACTCGGAGAAGAGGGAGCGCGGGGAGCTGGTTCAGAGGAAGAATGCCCTAATCGAGGACAAGAACAGGATCACAGTTGAAATCAACTCCTTCGTTTACGAGAGGAGCCAGCTGGACATTCAGATTCACAACCTGGAGCACGAGCTCTCCCTCGTGGACTACGAGTACGAACCGGTGGAGTTAGATGACCTGGAGGAGATATCCAAGAGGATATCGGCCCTGGAGGTCGAGAGGTCCAGGCTGGAGCCCGTTAACATGCGGGCCATCGAGGCTTACGAGGAACAGGAGGAGAAGTTCAACGATTACAAGGAGCGAAGGGACAAGGTCATGGAGGAGAGAGAGGCCATACTCCAGTTCATGGAGGAGATAGAGGCCAAGAAGAGACAGGTATTCATGGAGGCATTCAACAGCATCGCGACGAACTTCGAGGTTATCTTTGCCAAGCTCTCACCGGGAGGCATGGGCAAGCTCCTCCTTGAGAGCGAAGAGGATCCATTTGCCGGCGGCCTGGATATAGAGGCCAAACCCGCCGGTAAGGAGGTTGCTGTCATCGACTCGATGTCGGGGGGAGAGAAGGCCCTTACGGCCCTTGCCTTTATATTCGCGGTGCAGGCATACAAGCCCTCTCCCTTCTACATCCTGGACGAGATCGATGCTCACCTCGATGACGATAACGTGAAGAGGGTTGCGGAGCTGGTCGCCGAGACCTCCAAGGGATCCCAGTTCGTGGTGGTAACGCTCAGGGACTCGATGATGGCCCAGGCGGACGAGCTGATCGGCGTCAGCATGGAGGAGAGCGGAATCAGCAAGGTCGTCGGTGTGAGAATGGAAGCCGGAAGGCTCGTTGAGGGAGGAGGTCCCGTCGAGGAGCCGGCGGAGGCCGGAGGTGCCCAGGCGTGAGGCTCCAACTAGATTACGGTGCGTACTCGACCCTCGATCCCACCGAGGAGATAAAGCCCCTGGACCTTCTCCTCCACCTGGTGGTCGCGGGGAAGATGGATCCCTGGGAGATCGACCTGGTGGAGATTACCGACAGCTTCATGGCGAAGCTGGAGGAGTTCCGGGAGCTGGACCTGAGGCTTTCTGCGAGGACTATCCTGGCCGGGTCAGTGCTGGTGAGATTGAAGTCCGAGGCGATACTCCAGCCGGACAACGTCGACCTGGACGAGGAGGAGGCAATAGAGCTGCGGGAGAAGTACAATATCCTGCCCCTGATACCCCCTATCCGGAGGATCAGCACCAAGACCACCCTGCCACAGCTGTTCGAGGCCCTCCTCGATGCCCTAGAGGAGGAGCGCTACAAGAAGGAGCTGGTACTGGCCGCAATGGACGAGCCGGAGGAGAGGACGATCCTCCTGGACGAGGACAGGGTTGACGTCAGGGAGTCGGTGAGAAGACTCTACGATGTGATAGTGGAAATGTGGGGGGAGCTGAAGAGCGTGACCTTCAATGGAATTCTCATAGGCTCCGAGCCAATTGCGGTTTGCAGGACCTTCCTGTACATACTGTTCCTCGTCAAGGACGGGAAGATCAGGATCTGGCAGGAGGAATTCTTCGGGGACATTTTCGTTGAACCAGTGAACAGCGGAGGAGAAAACGGTGGGTCTTAAGGACGACAAGTCAATCGTGGAAGCCTGTCTATTCGCGGCAGGAAAACCGGTGAAGGTAAACGAACTAGCTGGCCTGCTGGGCACACGCTCAATGGAGTACATCGAGAAACTCGTCGAGTACCTGACTCTGGAGTACGAGGAAAGGGGTAGTGCGGTCGAGGTGGTGAGGGTTCTGGACGACAGTTTCGCCATGCAGCTCAGGGCAGATGTCTACGACAAGGTCCAGAATTACTCCCCCAGGAGCGAGCTCTCCCCGGCAATCCTTAGAACCCTGGCCCTAATCGCATACAAGCAACCGGTCAAGCAGTCCGAGATAGCGAACATCATAGGGACACAGTGCTACGACTACATCCGGAAGCTCATCGACAGGAAGTTCGTCTACGCATACGCGAGCGGGAGGACGAAGATACTCAAGACGACCAAGGAGTTCGCCCAGTACTTCGGATTCGAGACCGATGAGCCCAAGGAGATCAAGGAGAGGATGAAGAACATCGTCTCCGTGGAGTGAACTCAGGCGCTTCCCAGGGTGACCCTGACCTCGGGGCCCTCCGCGAGGAGGGAGACGAAATCCCTAGGGAGATCCGATGCGGCACGGTTGGACCGTATGAAAACGGTCCTGGGGGAGAGGAAATCGCTCTTGCGGAAGACCATCTCACGGGGGTGGCTGAGCTCTAGGTCGGGGTGACCGACGCCCTTTACCTCCTCGGTCCAGCCCCGGACCTCAAGGAGAAGGTAGATCTCACCGCCCTCCCTTATTGCGCTTTTAACTCCCCCGGAGAGGTCCCGGCAGCCCTTTGAGCTCGAAACGGCGACTATGCAATCACCGCCGGTCCCCATCCGGCGATCCCTGGTGATCTCAAGGGTGGACCTGTGGCGTGATGTGATGAGGGGGTGGCCCCTGGCGGTGAAGATATCTCTCTCCATCAGATTTTAGAGCCGGGGGTGCCGTATTTAATATGATGGGCAAGCCAGGATACTTTGAGCTGAGAAACCAGCTAGTCGAGGCTCTGAGGTCCTCGGGTTACATCAAGACCGGGGAGGTAAGGAGGGCATTTCTCGCGGTTCCCCGGGAGGAGTTCGTGCCCGAGAGCCTGGCGGACAGGGCATACATTGATACCCCCCTCCCCATCGGCCACGGTCAGACCATATCTGCGCCATCCATGATCGCGATAATGTTGGAGAACATGGACCTGGAGGTGGGCCAGAACGTGCTGGAAATTGGATCGGGCAGCGGTTACAACGCGGTACTGCTACACGAGATGGTAAAAAACAGGGTAATCACGGTGGAGAGGATGCCGGAGCTGGTCGAGCTGGCGAAATCAAATATCAAGGCCACGGGTTACTCTGGTGGCGTCGAGGTCGTATCGGGAGATGGAACCATGGGTTATTCCGCGGGTATGCCTTACGATAGAATACTGGTAACGGCAGGCGCACCCGAGATCCCGGAGCCGCTTGTCCAGCAGCTCGGTCCGGGGGGGATACTTGGAATTCCCGTCGGCAGGTGGCAGGGATTCCAGGATTTCGCCACGGTGATAAAGAACGAGGATGGATCAACGCGAAAGTTATCCCATGGCGGCTGTGCTTTCGTTCCGCTGATCGGAAAACATGGATGGTGATGTTAATGGACGAGGTAATCATCTGGCCTTCTTTCTTAGATGCCAATCTGACAAGAAAACAGGGCAGGAGGCTGGCGAAAAAATTCTGCATCCGCTCGCCGGATGTGGAGGAGATGCTGGCGGCAGCCGAGAAAATCGGGTTGAAGGCCAGGGTTGACAAGAAGGCATACCCCCGGAGGTGGCACGTTGAGAAAAGGGCCCTGGTTCTCGAGGAGAGGAAATCAAGGGGGGAGATCCTGTCAGGCCTAGCCCGGGAAATGCGGCAGTCGAGGGCTGAATGAGGCCGGGGAATTCCATAAACTTTTTATTACTTCGATGGTCCTAGATACCACCGGGGAATAGGGAACTAGGCTGATGGAAATTCCATCTTCCGAAGTGTCCTTCTCGGCACCAAGCACGGTGCTGAAATGAGGTCTCTTGGAAAGCTGGTGGGCTGGAGCAAATCGGGGCGCTGGATAGTAAGAGGTGATCTGGTCCCGCCCCCGAGGTCAACGGTCGTTAACGAGGATCTGGTCGTCATTGGCAGGGTCAATGATGTGTTCGGTCCGGTCTCAGGACCATACGTGTCCGTGGATCCAGGCAAGTCAAAAACGAAGGCCTCCCCGGGAGATACGGTTTATTTTCTCACCTCGAGGGATGCGAAGGCGGGTAGATGGAAAACATAGAGCAGGACGAGCTAGAGATTTCGGAGGATACAAGGTGCCCCGAGTGCGGATGCACCAGGCTGATCAGGGACTATGAAAGGGCGGAGGTGATCTGCGAGGCCTGCGGCCTGGTGGTGGACGATCACCTGATAGATCTGGGTCCCGAGTGGAGGGCCTTCGACAGCGAGCAGAGGGAGAAGAAGCAGCGCGGGGGAGCCCCGATGACCTACACGATCCACGACAAGGGCCTCTCAACGATGATCGACTGGCGTGATAAGGACATTTTCGGAAGGTCGATTACTCCAAGCAGGAAGTCACAGATGGTCCGGCTAAGGAAGTGGCACATGAGGACGCGGATCTCCGATTCCACGGAGCGAAATCTGGCGTTTGCGCTTTCCGAGATTGACAGGATAGCTGCCCAGCTTCGGCTCCCGAAGAACGTGAGGGAGGGTGCCTCGATGGTATACCGTAGGACGGTCGAGCGCAGGCTGATAAGGGGCCGTTCGATAGAATCCGTTACGGCCTCGGCCCTTTACGTGGCCTGCCGTCAGTTCTCGGTTCCCAGGACGCTCGAGGAGATTGCGGCCGTTACGAAGGTGGACAAGAAGGAGATAGGCCGGAGCTACAGGTTCCTGGCCAGGGAGCTCGGGATAAAGCTGGCCCCGACGTCGCCCATAGACTACATACCGAGGTTCGCCAGCGACCTCAAGCTATCCGGAGCCGTTCAGGGAAGGGCCATCGAGATCCTTAGCGAGGTGGTCTCCCAGGGCCTTACCTCAGGGAGGGGTCCCATGGGCGTTGCGGCGGCAGCACTCTACGTCGCGGCGGTGCTCAACAACGAGCAGAGGACACAGAGGGAGGTCGCGGAGGTTGCCAGGGTAACCGAGGTCACGGTTCGAAACAGGTACAAGGAGATGGTGGAGTACCTGAACCTGGATATTCCCTGATGGTAATTTGGCCATTTTCCGTATTTCATAGCCTGTTACGGCGAGTGTTGTGGGTTCCAGTGCTGCGATAAGATTGCGATTATCGTTACTATTTCTATATACAGCACTATATTTTGTTTCTGTCGAAATATAATATGCATAGTTTTTTATACTACGCTGCGTTTCATAGTGGCGGCCGGTTGTCATCCCTACCTGCCAATTTCGCCAAGGAGCTCTCCCAGGAGGTTATTGCCCACATGCCCCCTTACGCTTCTGATGAGAATGCGACGTACAACCCGTTAGTTGAAGGCGACATCGAAGAGGAACCCTCTGTTACAGAACCACGAAAGATCCAGTGTCCTGAATGCGGATCAATGCGACAGCTTAGGGACTACAAGAGGGCTGAAATCATCTGCTGCGAGTGCGGCCTGGTGATCGAGGACAAGATCATCGATGCCGGCCCCGAGTGGAGGGCCTTCGATACCGACCAGACGATGTCCCGGGAGAGGACCGGGGCGCCCATGACCTACACGATCCACGACAAGGGCCTGTCAACCATGATTGACGACAGTGATAGGGATATATACGGAAGGAGCCTATCCCCCCAGACCAAGGCCCAGATGTACAGGCTCAGGAAGTGGAACAAGCGGGCCAGGGTCTCCAACTCTGTTGAGAGGAACCTCTCCTACGCCCTCTCGGAGTTGGACCGTGTAGCGGCGCAGCTTCAGCTGCCCAAGAACGTACGTGAGGCGGCATCCATGATCTACCGTAAGACCGTGGAGAAGGACCTGATAAGGGGCAGGTCCATCGAGTCCTCAACGGCCTCGGCGATATACATTTCCTGCAGGCAGTTCGGGATACCACGGACCCTGGAGGAGCTCTCCGAGGTTACAAAGCACAACAAGAAGGAGATCGGGAAGAGCTACAGGGTTATCGCCAGGGGTCTGGGTATACACCTGCCACCGATCAATGCCATAGACTACGTGCCCAGGTTTACCAGTGAGCTGGGGCTGCCTGGCACCGTGGAGACCAAGGCCATAGAGATCCTGAGGCAGGTCATTAACGAGGGGCTGGGCTCGGGAAAGGGTCCCACCGGGATCGCGGCCGCCGCGATCTACATCGCATGTGTGCTGGAGGACGTCAAGCGAACCCAGAAGGAGATCTCGGACATAACCGGGGTTACAGAGGTAACCGTCCGGAACAGGTACAAGGAGATAGCCGAGTACCTTAACCTCGACGTGGACTAGGTCTGCCCGTCAAGAATCAATCTCGCCTGGTCTGTCCCCCCGTTTTCGGATTCGACCAGACAATAAATCTCTATCCCTGAGCTTTCACTGGGCACCGTTATGTTCCAGGTCACGTCCACTGTATCCCTTAACTCTTCAACACTTACACGGGCAGCGGAGTCCGCCCTCAGCTGGGCCCTGGGGGGCAGCAGTATCCTCGCCTCCACGCCCTCAACGGTATTCAACCTGGCGAGGTTTGCCAGCCTCGCCTGCACGACGATATCTCCATCCTGCGATACCGTCTGGGATACCATGGCTGATACGTAGACCTTTGGCTGGTCAACCAGCCTTATGGGAAGCGGGACAGCGGTCAGCGCGAAGACTATCAGGACTGTTATTCCCAGCGCGATACTGGTCCGGTTCAGTCGGCTGGTCTCGTCGAGTGACCCGGGGTGACCGACCCGGGAGAAGAACAGGGCCATTATGCCCCATAGCAGCCATCCGGCGAATGACGCACCACCCAGCTGCTGAAAGATGAAAATCCCGAGGAGGGTTATCCCAGTGAAGTACCCGAGGGTACGGTGGATCTTGTTACCGAAAACGGCCCTCGTGACGTGACCGCCGTCGAGCATTCCGGCCGGGAACAGGTTGAGCATTGTAACAAGCATACCCGCCCATCCGGCCACGGCAAGGGGGTGAAGGGAGAGACCGTACGCGTTGGGAACGACGATGTTCCTTAGCATCTGGAATAGGGGCGAGGCCCCTATGACGATGCTCGTCCCTCCTCGCTGGAGTGCGACCTCCGGGGTTGAAAGGGCAAGTCCTATCATGGTAACCGGTATTGCCACGATGAAGCCGCATATGGGCCCCGCGGAACCTATCTTCAGCATGGCGTTCCGATCCGGCAATGATCCCTTCATCTTTATTATCGCGCCCATCGTCCCCAGGATGAATGGCCACGGAACCGGTATGAAGTAGGGATAGCTGGCCTCAACCTTGAAGTACATTGAGGCGAGCTTGTGGCCCATCTCGTGGAGGCCCAGGATCGCCATTATTCCCACGGAGTAGAGGATGGCATCCCATTTTGCTATCCCGAAGTAGGCGGAGCCGAAGAAGAACCCAGTCAGGTAGAGCCCGGCAAAGAACGTGGAGAGTACCGTCAGGGCCAGGAGGATTATGTTGGTTCGGACCCTTGCCCCCTTCTCCTCGACCTTGGGGAATATGGTCATTATCTGTTTATCGTTGAATTTTCTTACTATGGGAAGGAAACCGATGTTTTCAAGTTCCTTGATGGTCTGGGAGAAGGACTCCTCCTGGTAGTGTTCGCCCACCTCGATTCGGATGTAGTTGTAGCCCTCCTCGACCTCGTTCACCGGGAAGTACCTGCTCACAATGGAGGAGACCTTGTCAACCGGTATGATGTGCTGCGTAGCCTCGAGGTCCTTGGTGACTATCATGTTCCCCTTGCAATCGGGACAGAGGCCGGGGATCATCTTGCCAACTGTGATGTCCTTGCGTGCGGTCACCTCGGCCTCATATCCGCACTGGACGCACTTCAATCGGGCCTTCGGTGACTCTGGTTCCATCAAAGAACCCCGCCCCGGTTAGCTCATATATATTTTCTGATAGGGGTCAATTTGACCCGACCCAGCCACGGACTTGGAGCCATTTATCTCCGGCCCCGGGGATGTTGGCTGGTGAAGAGAACTATCGGTGCCCTGATTTCGCTCTTCATACTGACGCAGTTTGTGGCCATCGGTATCGTGGGTCTGATCACCGAGCCAGGAACTGAACCGGATGAGCCCAGGGTGCCGAGGGTTGACTATATCGATGGGGGTGATACCATCGAATCTTCGGCCAGGATATACGTATTTCTGGTGGCGGGGGTGGCCCTTCTGGCCCTGGCGATCAAGCTGAAACTGGGAAGGGTCGTTTTCAGGCACCTCGAGTCCCTGATTATCTTCTTGACGATTTTCCTGCTGCTGATATCGATTTACCCGCCGCTCTCCTACCTTTGGACCATTCCGGCACTGGGGGTGGTGCTGATCAAGAGGATATACCCGCACTGGGTCCTGGTCACGGGGCTATCGGTTCTTCTCGCCGCTATCGTCGGCGCCATAATGGGCGTTTCATTCGGGGTTACACCGATCCTCGCCCTTATGCTGTTTCTTTCGATATACGATATCGTGGCCGTCAAGTTCAGCAGCCACATGGGCAACGTCGTCAAGAGCGTACGTGGAACGAAATCTGCTTTTCTAATCGAGTTACCCGGCCTGAGGGCGGCCGTGGGGATATCCGACCTGGCGGTGCCGGCGATGTTCGTTGCGGCCAATTTCCTCTGGAACTCTACAGGTCTTGCCATCGCGGTTGCCGCTGGCGGGGCCGCCGGGCTCGCAATGGCGATATTCTATTCGAACAGATCAGGGATGGTCCCGGCCCTGCCCTTCATCTTCGCCGGGGTACTTGCGGCCTATTTTACAGTTGCCTCGATCTAGCATCAGAACTCGTTCTCGACTAGGTCTATGGCGAAGAACTGGGTTTCAATCCAACCCGTCTCCAGGGAGGAACCGTTCTCCAGCTCGAGGGTCATATTAATTCTGACTTTGAATAACGCCATTCCGTTGAAGGTCTGATCTTCCCCGGATATGCTGTCGAAAACCCGGATCTTCCAGAAATCCTCCTCCCCGGAAAACTCGAAGACGTCCAGCTTTGGGCTGGCGGTATATCCGCTGGAGAACATTGGTTTATCGAAGTTCGCATCAACATCGATTTCATCCTCGAAGATCTTGACGACCTGGAGCTGGTCGAGATAGATCTCCGTGGTTCTGGTGGAGTTTTCATCGGGCCCAACGATGATTATCGGCCTGTGGCTGGGAACTTTGGCATGCCATACCTCCACCTGAAGTTCTGCCTTCGAGGGCGGAGAAACTCCATCTATCCTCAGCGGCCTGGCGCTCCTGAGCTGGAGGATTACCTGGCTCTCTGGGGCTATGTACTCCCTCTGGATGTATATTCTCCCCTGCGCGTAGCTTGGCCCTGGCTCCTCTGGGGGGTTGGTCTGAATTGGGATGTTCTTGGAGTCGTTTCTCAACAGCCACAGGGTCAGGGTCATTTCTAACCCATCTTCCTGGTATTCAATGAAGTAGTCATCGTCAAGGTCCGTCAGGTAAATCCTGCCTGCAAGGACGACCATGATGAAGAAGACGCCAATGGCGATAGCCATCGCCATGGCCCACCTCTTGTCCTGAGGTATCAATGCCCTTGGTTTATTCTAAATCTTTAATAAATCGCTTCGGATTTGGCCCAGAATCTCCTCGGCGCGCTCCCTGCTTGCGGCGACAGATTCCTTCTTTTCCAGGTAATCATCGGTTTGACCAAATAGCAGCCTGCAGTTTTCGGCGATTGCCAGCACCTGGGATCCCATCCGTACCTTGGCCTGGAGCTGGCTTTTTGCGATTTTCTCTACAGTCCTGGAGCGCTCCAGTATTCCAATATTGTAGACCCTCTCCTCGCACAGGCGGCCTATCCTGTGAAGCGATTCGAGTATGAAGAATGTGCGTTCAGCCACTACGGAGCTCAGCCTGTCAGCCTTCCTGCCGAGGGACTTGTGGTGGGCGATTTTTCCCTTGACATCAAGGTTGTCTACATCGCGGAGCGTAATCTCGTTTCTCTCGAACCTCTTCCCCTCGGGGCTTCTGCCCGATTTGAAGACTATCGGTATGAAAGACAACTCGTAGGCCTCCCCCAGGGACGACCTCAGCTCGTCCTTGATGCCCTTTATGCCGTTCTCAAGGGTTACAATCTCCTCTTTCCGCAGGTTAACAGATCTCCTCTTGCTTTCCAGCCTCCAGCGGGACAGGGAGATCTCCTCAAGGACCTTGCGCTCGAGCAAATAGGGGTTGTACCAGCCAAAGATCCCAGTCATCCTGCCAACATCCTCGTGGGCAGACCTGGTTTTCCTGAGGTAGCTGCGCTGTTCCCGCAAGACCCTCTCAAAGTTCCCGAGCGCCTCCGTGGTTTTTGACATCTTCTCCTCCACGGGTTTCGCCTTCGCGTTCAGCCTCTCGATTTTCCCCTCCAGTTTGGTTATTTTTTCATCCAGGGGGATGAGGTCCTCCTTGGCCTTTTCGATGGCTATCCCCCGGACCCCCTTTATTCTTAGCCTCAGCTTGGTTTTGAAGTCGTCGGCCTCCTCCTGCGGCAGGTCGACGGCTGAGGGCTTGATCTTTCCCTCGATTATGCCCAGTAGGTGTTCGTTTTTCTGTTGAAGGTCCTCGAGCTCGCTCTCGAGGGTTTTTCTGCGATCATCCAGCCTTCGAAGCGCACGCTTGGCCTCGGAAATTACCCGGGACTCTTCTTCGGTGGCCCATCTGATGTCCCTTTCTATGGTTTCCTCCTCTTTTTCGAAATCGAGCGGCAAAGTCACTCTCCCTTTCACCGAATCCTCGGCTCCCCATGGAAGTAAATTTTATCCATGATGCTGCCCCGGCCCGAGTCTATGCCGAGGTGTTTAACTAGGCCTGAGTACCTTCCCCCTATCAAGCCGTTGGCGACGTAGGCGGCCCCGATGCATCCCGGCCCCTCGTCCACCATGGAGTGTTTAACGGGCAACCCGACCCGGGTTACCTCCTCGATGAGGAGGCTATTGAGTCTTGGCCCGAGAACGCTGCTGAGGACGACCTCCCCGACATCGTTGCGCGTTGACATAGCCGCTGCGTCTGATGCGAAGGACTCGAGAAACCTCCTGAGTGCAACGGATGGTCTTTCTTCCAGTTCACCGGGAAGCCGGTCCTCGATTTCCTGGAGGGATAGCCCCGCCGCGTGAACAAGCCCACCTGAATATATGCTGGACCGGTCGGGAAATTCCCATGAGTGTACCAGCTCTGCGTCAATTGCCCCTGATGCCCCCGTTCCGAACCCCGCCATCGTCCCGCCGATCCCATCGACAATTCTACCTTTTTCAACGCAGACCATTGCCAGGAATGCATGTCCCACGTCTGCAAGGATGAAGGAGGTCTCGGCCAGGGGCTGGGAACGCCGGTCTGACAGGGACTGGAGGGCATATGCCGCCGAGCAGACCTTGTCTGCAGTACCGAGGTCCACCCTGTTTATCTTCCTCCAGGGGGGAACCGAGTTCAGGTGCTTAACCGATGGAAGGACGAAGCACTTGATACCGGTCTCGCTGCAAACATCCCTCAGGATCTCTATCGATGAACCCAGCCCGACGATGCTGGGCCCTCCCCTCTTCAGGGTCATTTTCTGAACGTCCTCCCTCCCGACCCGGTCGATCGTGGTGAGGGAAAGCCCGTGGCCAGATGGGGCGGCGATGGCCTCCAGCCCATCCAGATTCCTCTCAAGCTCGCCCCGGAAGGCGGCCCCATCCCGCGTGATCTTGGCGGTGTCGATCTTATCCCGGGATAGAATGCCATCGTCATCAATAACGCAGAACTTCCAGAAACGGCTCCCGGGATCTATGCCCATGGTCACGTGGCTCCCGGGTGCCATGTTGAGTGATGTCACCGGGAGACTAATTAAGGGTTCCTAGGGCTCCCGGGGAAAACATATTATCGACCGCACCGAAGGTAGGGCTATTGAGGGTACTTAGATCCGACGTGGAACTGACAGGTGAAATTTCGAGGCGGGTTGAAGGTAAGCGGACCGTTTTCTGCGGCGTTGGGAATGATCTCAGGGGTGATGACGGGGTCGGTCTCAGAGTCGCCCGGGATCTCTCAGTTCAAGGACTTGACGTGGGTGTCTCGGTGATTATCTGCGGGGAGCTGCCCGAGAACTACCTGCAGGATATCGTCGATCTCGACCCCGAGTGCGTGGTTTTTCTCGATGCAGCAAACGTCGGGGAACCACCCGGGACCATCATGATTATCGAGAGCAGGGAGATAGACGGGCATACGATTTCCACCCACAGGCTTCCACTCTCTTTCTTGTCTAGAATCATCGAATCGAGGTTAAACCACGTGGTCGATACCTTCATCCTGGGAATACAGATCGGTAGCTGCGGCTTTGGAGAGGAAATGACCGAGGAGGCAGCAGGTTCATCGGAGAGGTTATCCTCCGTCCTTTCCCACATCCTGTCGAGCTAGGACCGCCGATGGCAGACCACTGCGACCCAGCATGCGGTTCATGAGATCGATGTCGCCCGATCCCTCCCGGAGAACCAGAGGTCTATCACCTGTAAAATCCACGACGGTCGACTGAATGCCCCTCCTGGTCGGCCCTCCATCAAGGAGGAGGTCCACCCTCAGGGACACCTCACTGGCACTCCCCGGGCTGGGCATCCCGGAGAGGTTGGCGCTGGTGGCCGTCACCGGGAATTCCGAGCAGAGCTTTCTGGAGAAGCCGTGGTCGGGGATCCTTATACCAATCTTACCCCCTCTGGAAATGTGGGGAAGCTTTCCCGAGGACCTGACTATGACCGTGAAGGCTCCTGGTAGGATTCCGGCAAGTACCTCGCGAAGACGCCTGTCGATAACACCCAGCCTGCCAAGACCATCAATATCTGGAACCATGACCGAAATCGGTTTTCCGGGTTCGCGGCCTTTCAGTGAGTAAAGAACCTCAACGGCTTGACGAAGTTCAGCGTTTACGCCCAGGCCGTACAGAGTATCCGTGGGGAAGGCGACAGTTCCCCCATTCCTCATAACCTCCCTTGCCCTGTAGGAGAGCTGTTCCTCGTTTTCCCGGCTCATGGCAAGTCGGATCATAGAAAGGGCCAGGACGTGGGTAAATAAGATTTTTTTGCATTCCCTCTTTGGTTACCCCAGATGAGGGTCCTCTACGCGACGGATTCCTACCATCCAAAAAACGACGGTGTGGTCCGTTACATAGACGAGACGTCCAGGCTGCTGGCGGATAAGCACGAGGTCGGGATACTCGCGCCGACGTTCAGGTCCGAGGATGGCATGCAAGACCCCGACTGGGTAGACGTGCACAGGCTAAAAAGCATAGACATCGATGTGCACGGGTACGAGTTCACCTTCCCCGCCTACGGCGAGGCCAAAAAGGTCGTGCTCGAATACGACCTGGTGTTTCTCCAGTCCATAGCCCCTCTGGGCTCAATCTCCCTTTTCGCGGCTAAGCACAACAGGAGGCCGCTTCTGGCGTTCCTGCACTGCATAGAATCCGTCAGCATGGGCGCGGCGTACGGAAGACTCTTCACGCCGTGGAAGGGTCTGATGGACTTCTACTCGCAGAGGCTCTACATGAAGTGCGACTCGCTTCTGCTGGAGTCGAGAACGGTGGCCCACGAGCTGGAAAGGCTGGGCATCGAGGAGTACCAGAGGATGCCCTTCGGAATCGATCACGCCAGGTTTAACCCAGAAAGGCAGAGCGAGTTCGACTTCGGCCTTCCGGATGACAAGCCAATCGTCGTGTTTGCCGGGAGGCTGAGCTACCAGAAGGGGGTGGACATCCTGGTGGAGATGATCGATGGGATGAGGGACAGGGTCCATTTTCTCGTGGTCGGCGATGGCCCCCAGCGGAAGTACATAGAGGAGAAGAACGCCTCAAACATGACATACGTGGGTGGTTTCGTTGATAACATCGAGGACGTCTTCTCGAGCGGAGATATGTTCCTCTTCATCGGCAACGAGTACAGGCGGGACCTCACCATGATATGCTACGAGGCCCTGGCAAGCGGCCTCCCGGTACTCGCTCCCGACTTCGGGTATGACTCCATATTTGTCAGCGGTAAAAACTGCGTGCTGAAGGAGAGGGAACCCAAATCCCTGATGGACGGCATCGAGGAGCTGCTGGACGAGTCACGGCGTGCAGAGATTTCCAGGAATGCGGTCAAGAGCGTCAGGGAGCTGACCTGGCCTAACTATGTAAATCGCCTGGACGAAATCCTGGAGACGACTCGGGAGAAGTTCTCAAGAGGGATGGGATGACAGGTATTGCCCGGGACCTGGCAACGATAAGGTCGTGGCGCTTCCTGTAGGTCATTCTCTCGACCTGATCGAGCCCGAGGGCGGCCAGGTTCTTCAGGTACCACCCGTAGGGCAGGGAATAACCCCACGAGGACCATCCGTGGTAGAGGCTTACGACCATGATTCCATCCGGTCTCAGGACCCTCTTCAGCTCCCTGAGAACGAAGTCGGGTTCGGAGAGGGTCTCAATTAGCCCGATGCAGAAAACGAGGTCGAACTGCCCGTCCCCAAACGGCAGCCCGCGTCTCACATCAACCACCTGAAAGGCCACGCGGTCCTCGAGCCCGGATTTGGCCGCCCTTTTCGTGGCAACCCTGATCATCTTGGGCGACCAGTCTATCCCGACAGCCTCTCCCTCGAATCCCGGCTGTGAGGCGATTGCGTTCGGAAGACCCCCCATTGCAGTGCCGACGTCCAGCACCCTCTTCTCGCCGGCGATGTCCAGCTTTCCGATCAGGCTGTTCCACTTTCTCCTGTCCCTGCTCGAGACCATTATGATGGGTCCCAGCTGGTTGTAGATCACGTATGCCAGCTTCTTGCCGAAGTAGCGGCCATCTGTTGACGCAACGAATACGGTAACCATCCCCGCCAGGCCTATGCAACCGAGCGCAGTCCAGAACATGGTCTCAATCCACCAGTCGGGTTTGTAGCATAAAATCATTCCGCTCAGGGCAATTCAGATCCCTGTGGAGCCGGACGGGGTCGGGGGAAGAGTAATCAGTCCCTGTGTAAAGCCATTTGAAACCATGAGAGTGACTCTTCTCGGGACATCCTGCGGAGTTCCGACCGTCAAAAGGGGTCTGCCGTGCGCGGCGGTAAGAAGGGAGGGAGAGGTCCTGCTCTTCGACTGCGGGGAGGGAACGCAGCGGCAGATGATAATCTTCGGAATCAGTTTCATGAAGGTATCCAGCGTCTTCATAACGCACTTCCACGGTGACCACTACCTCGGTCTGTTCGGCCTAGTTCAGAGCATGTCCTTTTTTGGTAGAGAGGAAAGACTTGATATATTCGGTCCCGAGGGAACCGAGCAAATATCAGGATTTCTCAGATCGATTGGGAACTTCAGAAGCGGTTTTGAGATAGCCGGCCACGACCTGGAGGACGGGGAAAGGGTCGAGAGGGATGGTTACAGCGTCCTTGCCCGCGGGGTCAACCACGTTGTACCCACCCTGGGGTACGTCCTGGAGGAGGGGGAAAGACCCGGGAGGTTCGATCTGGACAGGGCAAGGTCCCTTGGACTGCCGGAGGGCAGGCTCTACAAGGAGCTTCAGGAGGGCCGTTCCGTGGAATGGAGCGGAAAGACGATACCTCCCGAGGATGTAATCGGGGGGCCCCGGCCGGGACGCAGGGTAGTATATTTCGGTGATGTAATGCCCTCCCCCGATCTCCCGGAAATCGCCCGCGATGCCGATCTCCTGGTCATGGAGGGTACCTTCTGCCAGGACCTGGCCGACAGGGCGGTGGAGACGGGGCATTCCACCGTCAGACAGGCCTGCACCATTGCCAGGGAGTCCGGTGCAAAGAGGCTTCTCCTGACTCATTTTTCCCCCAGGTACGAGAGGGAGCAGATATCGGCCGAGATAGACTTTGGCCAGGCCGTGATCGGCGAGGACGGGTTGACCCTGGATGTTCCCTATCCCGAGGGGTGATCAGGTGGACTTCTTGGGCTTGGGAGGGCCGCTCTTCCAGACGATTATCCTTCCCTTGCCGTCGTTTGCCAGGTCTCCCTCGTACCTGTCATAGAGGCCCTCGATGTGGACCTTCTTGATGGGGAAACCTCCCTTCTTCAGGCCTTCCAGCCTGGGCCTGAGTAGCTTGGGGTTGTAGACCCGGGTGAACTTGAAGGTCGGCAGCATTTTCGGGGCGTTCAGCGTGAGTATGGTGCCATTGGTCATGCCCGCCCCGGTCCTCTGGTCAATCCTGCCGAAGCAGGCGATAAGGCCACCGCTCATCAGGGCCCCTGCAAAGGACCCCAGGTCGCCCTTTACCGCTATGTTGCCCCCCTTAATCAGCTCCCCGACCTCGTTTCCGGCGTTCCCGTCAACGATGATGGCGCCTCCTTTCATGCCAGCGCTCGAGCCCCTGTAGGCGGATCCCGCCAGGTCACCTGCCGATCCCTGAATATGGATGAGGCCACCCCCCATCTCGGCACCGGCCCAGTCCCCGGCGTTGCCCGAAACTGAGATCTCGCCACCGTCCATCTCCCTTCCGAGGTGCATCCCCGCGTTTCCCTTTATCGTGAGTTTTCCACGGGTCATCCGGGCCCCGATGTGCTTAATTACAGAGACATCGCCTTCTACCATGACGTGATCGGGTGCTCCTTTCCCTGCACTGACTTTGAACAGGTCGCCCAGGGTCTTTTCCCTGTTACCCCAGAGCACCGGGAGCTTGGCAGCTTCGGCCCTCGATTTCCCTGCGAGCGAGTCCGGCGAGATGCAGGGAGCCTCGACGGGAACCTTGAAATCGACCTTTGGCCTGAGTGTGATCATATGATTCCTCCTCGGTTTAACCTCCATGGTTGGTGCGGATTACCTCTTCCCTCGGCAGGTACTCCTTCTGGACCGGGTAGTTGTCAAGGGACACGGTGTAGAACTTGGGGAACTCCTCCCTGACCTCGTCCGTGAGCTGGCCGTGGGCATCGACCCAGAATGTCTTCCCCATCGGGGAGCCAGTTATCTCGCCATCCCTGACGACTATCACCCCGTCTTTTATCGTGTAGCGGGCCCTGGAGAATGAGCGCTGTATGTGTTTTTCATCGAATTCGTACACCGAGATGTCGGCATCCGCTCCCACGCCGAGGTGACCCTTGTTTTTCAGGCCGAGGGCCCTCGATGTCGTCGCACGGGTAATTGTGGCGATCTCCATGAGGGAGTACTCCCTGTCAAGTGTGTCAATGGAGGTCCTCTTGCCCGCCGACTTGTTGATGGTGGATACGGTCTTGTCCCTTGCCTTCTTGCTCATAAGCCAGGATATTATCTTGGGGTACATGTAGAACGGACCGCCGTTGGGATGGTCCGTGCTCAGGCATACCTTCCACGGGTCCTTGACCATCAGCGCTATCTCGAGTCCGATGGCCCACTGCACGGCGTTAACGGGGTTCTTCCTGTGGAAGAAGTAGGGAACCACCCCCGCCCCCGTCTCCATCTCGACGTCTGCGTTGAACCACTTGTTCCCGGTGATCTCGTAGAGGTGGTGCTGCCATGGCCCGTCCGCCGTCATCGTTGTCGTTTCGCCGAAGATCACCTGTCCCATGTCACAGGTGATGTTGTCCCTCCTGTTTATCATCTTGGCGAGCTCCGGGACCCCAGACGAGAAGTCGGTCCAGTCGTTGCCCGCGTAGGCGTTGAACTGGAGGTGGGTCATGTGGAGACGGTTCTTGACGCACTTGATGGTCTGGGCCGTTGTCTCGAAGTTCCCGGGTGCTCCGAGGTTGTTGGCGTGAACGTGTATCGAGTGGGGAAGGCCCAGGTCATCGTTTGCCTTGCCGAGGCCGGTGAGGATCTCGCGAGGGGTAACGTCATAGTTATCGACGTGGTCGTCTATGCTGTCGACGTTCTTACCCCACTTCCAGTTCTCAACCCCGCCCGGGTTCACTATCTTTATCGTGTACCCCTTGGTCGCCTCGAGGAGCCAGGCGACGTAGTCCCTGAGCTTCTCATGTTCGCCGTTCTTGACGTACCTCATTATGAAGTGGTTGTTCCCCATCAGGGTGTATGCGCCCTTGTCCAGGATGGGGGTGTCATTGAGTTCCTCGTGGGTGTGCTTGGCGGTAAGGGGAGGGCTCGCAGCCTCCATCACGGTTGTGTAGCCCATCCGGGCGTACCTGTAGCCGGTGACGAAGGTGGTCGGCACGGAGTACCCTACCCCGCTCCTGGCCACGTCGGTCTTCACGTACCTGTCCCGCCGGTGGTCCTCGGGCCTGAACAGCCTGCCGAGGTTTACCTTGGATCCAGCGATGTGGGTGTGAATATCGACGCCGCCGGGGAGAACAATCAGTCCCGAGGCATCTATCTCCTGGCCTTCGGCCTCCTCGACGATCTTTCCACCTTCGATGTGGATGTCCTTGACCTCGCCGTCAATGCCGTTTGCAGGATCGTAAACCGTTCCATTCCTTATGACAAGACTCAATTTTTTACCCTCTCTATGAGTTTTTCGAGTATAGCGCTGTCGGGCTCGAACTCGGAGTCGACCACCTTCCTCATCCTGATGGGTACGCCGTCCATCCTGTAGGCGGTTCCATCGGACTCGATACCAGCTATGGCGGTTGGGAGCACGACCTCCGCCATCAGGGCCGTCATGCTGACCTTTGGATCCATTACCACCGTCGGTATCCTTGACAGGTGCTCTGCGGACTGGGCGGGGAAGTGGGCCGCGGGGTCCGAGGCGATTACGAGTGCGGCATCACATTCCTGCCTTCCGAGCACGTCCACGGCCGAGAACTCCCCCGGGTTATACACTGGATAACCCCTGGAGAGGTTAACCGCGTACGGGTATCCCGTGAGCCAGAGCATCACGTGGTTCGCCCCGGCGACGTTGTAGTGGCCCCTCATTGGCAGAATAGTGAACTTGGTGTGCTCGTTAAGGTCCCTGACCAGTCGGAGGACGCAGTCGATGTTCATGTGTCGACCGGAGGACATGGTCAGCCCAAGGCCGAAGAATATCACGCCGAACTTGCAGCTCTTCATCTTGTTTAGGAGGGAATCGATCTCCCTTGCCGATACCCCGGCGACGTCCCCGACCTCGTGGCCCCTCAGCCTGGCCCTCAGGGCAGAGAAGAGCTCGTAGTCCTGGCCGGGTTTGACCTTGATGAGCTTGTCAGCGAGCTGGTAGGTGAAGTGCCATCGCTGGTTGGCTTTGGCGGTCTTGGTCTCCCTGACGTCAACGTGGATGACTGCCCGGTCCTCCCTTCCCTTCTCGGTGTACATCCCCTGGGGCGTTGTTGCGTAGCGTGTAACGTGCCTGACGTGGGCCTCGGACGGGTTGCAGCCCCAGTATATCACCAGGTCGGCCCTGTTCCTGACCTCTCCCAGGGTAAGCTTCGAGACACCGGTATCCTGTGCCGCGATGGTCGTCGGCCCGTGGCAGACCGAGGTGGTGTTGTCCACCGTGGCGCCAAGTACCTCCCCGAGCTCCACCGCCTTCCTCTGGGCATCCACGTCGGTGGTGCTCATTCCGTATATCAGCGGGTAGTCTGCGTTTTTGAGGATCTCCGCCGCCCTGTCGAGGGCCTCCTCGAGCTCGACCTCGACCAGCTTGCCGTTCTTCCTTACCGCGGGCTTGACCCTGTCCTTGTTCCAGTTCATGAACCTGCTACGGGATAGCTCGCAGCCGACTATGGCATCGGCTATCTTGCCATCCTTCAGGAGGAGCTCGATATCGTCGCAAAGGCAGCCGCAGAACGGGCAAACCACGTTTCCCAGAGTCAGCTGGTCGGCCTGGTCCCCCTCCGGAACCTCGGGGGGTGCCTCGAGGCGGGGCATGTCGGCAAGTGCCGCCGACATGGACTCCCTGTCAACGAAGAGGTCCTCGAAGGAAGTCGGTTTTTCTTCGGTCGCGGATATGTCAACGTCTATGCCCTTGTAGGAGGGCATGCCCGTCCCGGAGGTGGTCCATGCAACCAGGTGGTTAGCCCATGGACCCAGGGGCATGAAAACCTGCCCGGGATCGATCCAGCCCTTCTGGCACCTGACGACCACCGATGACTGGCCGCTTGATATCTTGACCACGTCATTTTCCTCAAGGCCAATCTCCTCCATGTCATCCCCGTTCAGGAGGGCGAGGGAGGTGGCCTCGTGGTACTCCTGGGAGGTCTTCCCGACCTCCATCGTTATTCCCTGCTTTATCGTCCTTCCGGTGTTGAGAATGCATTTCAAGTGGATCCAACCTGTAGCGCCTTCTTGTAGGCCTCTTTCGATTTCTCGATCTCCTCCTGGGTGGTCTTCTCGACGATCTTCTCCATCTCCCTGATCTTCGATGCGAAGGCCTCGCCCTCCGCGGCGCTGAACCACCCGAGCTGGAGGCGCTCCGTGTCGAGCCCTTTCTTGTCCATCTGCTTCCAGAACCTCTCAACGCGCTTCTTGCACTGGACGTTGGCGTCTATGTAGTGGCAATCTCCTATGTGGCAACCCGATACCAGGACGGCAGCGGCGCCCCTGGCGAAGGCTCGCTCGATGAACTTCCGGGTTATCCTTCCCGAGCACATCGTGCGGATTATCCGGGCGTTGGCAGGTTGCTGCATCCGGCTGACCCCGGCGAAGTCGGCCCCCGCGTAGGAGCACCAGTTGCAGCAGAAGGCAACGACCTTCTGGTCCGGGTTCTCCTCGGTCGCAGCGTCGATCTGTGCCATGATCTGCTCGTCCGTGAAGTGGCGCATGACCAGGGCGTCGGAGGGGCACTCCGCCCCGCAGGTGCCGCAGCCGGAGCAGGCGGCCTCGATTATCTGGGTCGTCTTGTTCTCCTTGTCGACTATTATCGCGTTGTAGGGGCAGACCTTTGCGCACAGGCCACAGACCTTGCACTTCTCCTCGATTAGGGTCGGTGTGATCGCCTCCACCGTCACGCTCCCCTTGGCCATCAGGATGTTGGCCCTGGCCGCAGCCGCGCTGGCCTGGGTTACGGAGTCCTTGATGTCCTTGGGGGATTCGGCGCAGCCGGCGAAGAAGATGCCGCCGGTTGGGGCGTCCACTGGCCTGAGCTTGGGATGCGCCTCGAGGAAGAAGCCGTCCGGGCTCCTGGAGAGGTTGAATAGCCGCTGGATGGTGTCGGAGTCCTCGCATGGCCTGAGCCCCACGGACAGGGTGACCAGGCCGACCTTCATGTTGTACATCTCCCCGTTGAGGGTGTTCTCGCCCACCAGCCTGAGGTTGTTGTCGGGGTCCTCGAAGATGTCGGCGGGTAGGCCCCTGATGAAGATGACTCCCTCCATACGGGCCCTCTTGTAGAGATCCTCGAATCCCTTCCCGAAGGCCCTTATGTCGAGGTAGAAGACGTAGATCTTGGTGTCCGGCCAGTGTTCCTTGATGAGGAGGGCATCCTTTATGGTGTTCATGCAGCAGACGTTGCTGCAGTAGAGCTGGCCGCTCTTGTCCGACCTGGAGCCAACGCACTGTATGAATGCCACGGACTCCGGGATCTCTTTGTCGCTGGGCCTTATCAGGCGTCCCCCTGACGGGCCCCCCGCGTTTATCAGCCTCTCGAACTCCATGGATGTGATGACGTTTGCGTAGCTACCGTAACCGTAGTTCTGGAGGGCCGTCGGGTCGTAGACGTCAGCGCCTGTGGCTATGATTATCGTGCCGATGTCGAGATCAAGCTCCTCGTCCACCTGGTCGAACTCGATGCAGTCGGCCCCGGATACCTTGCACGCCTTGACGCATTCATTGCACCTGATGCAGTGATCCATGTCTATTATGTAGGTGGATGGAACTGCCTGGGCAAAGGGCGTGTAGATCGCCTTCCGAGGGGCGAAGTTGGTATCGAACTCGTTCGGCACGGTTACAGGGCAGACCTTGGCACACTCTCCACATGCGTTGCAGTTGCCGACGTAGCGGGCCTTCTTGAGCACCTTCGCCTTGAAGTTGCCGATGTACCCGCTCAACTCCTTGACCTCGGCGTTCGTTATGAGCTCTATGTTGGGGTGCTTCCCCACGTCGGACATCTTGGGCGCGAGGATGCAGATGGAGCAGTCCATGGTCGGGAACGTCTTGTCTATCTGGGCCATCTTTCCGCCAATGCTCGGGTTCTTCTCGACGAGGTATACCTTGTAGCCCGCGTCGGCCAGGTCCAGGGCGGCCTGGATCCCCGCCACCCCCGCGCCGACCACAAGGGTACGCCTGGTGACCGGGACCTCCAGCTCCTCCTGGGGCTGTAGCAGGGCGGCCTTGGCAACCGCCATCCTGACCAGGTCCTTGGCCTTCTCCGTGCCCTTCTCCTTGTCGTAGAGGTGGATCCAGCTGCAGTGCTCCCGGATATTGGCCATCTCGAAGAGGTACTTGTTGAGCCCGGCCTCCTCGCATGCCTTCCTGAATGTCGGCTCGTGGAGGCGCGGTGTGCAGGATGCCACCACGACGCGGTTGAGCTTGTGTTTCCTGATGTCCTCCTTGATGATCTCCTGCCCCTGGTCGGAGCAGGTGTACCTGTTGTCCTTCGAAATGACGACGTTTGGCAGCTCGGCGGCGAATTTCGCCACATCAGCGCAGTCCACAGATCCCGCGATGTTCAGCCCGCAGTGACACACGTAGACGCCGATCCGCAGCTCGTCCTCCTTGACCGGAACATCGGTCCCGGCGCCCGTTGCCCCGATAGCTTTCGATTCAGCCATTCTATTACCTCTCAATCCTCCCTTCCCTTGTCCTTCGATAGGTAATCGTGAATCGATCTGGTGGCCCTCTTGCCATCTATGATTGCCTCGATCACAGTTGAAGGCCCCCTTACTACGTCCCCGCCGGCGAATACCTCCGGTGATCCGGTCTGGAGATCGAACGGGTCGACGACGATGGTGTTTCGCCGCGAGACGCGAACCCCACCGGGCATGGGGAACAGGCAGGGGCTCTCGCCGATGGCGGGAATTATGGTGTCGACCTCCATGGTGAACTCGGAGCCCTCCACCGGCATCGGGCGGGGCCTGCCAGACCTGTCGGGCCTTCCGAGCTTCATCTTCAGGCACTCCAGCCCCACGACCTTTCCCTTCTCTCCCAGGATCCTCTTGGGGTTGACCAGGAACTGGATTTCTATGCCCTCTTCCTCGGTTTCCTTGACCTCCCAGGGGTTTGCCGGCATCTGCTCCCTGGACCTCCGGTATATAATCTTGACGTTCTTTGCACCGAGGTGCAGGGCTACCCTGGCTATCCTCGCCGCATCCATGGCTACGTCCCCGCCCCCGATGACGACGACCCTGTCCCCGAGTTTCATCTTCTTTCCCAGGCTTGCCTCCTTGAGGAAGTTAAGCGCATCCAGTACCCCCTTCAGGTCCTCGCCGGGAACCCCGAGCTTGCGGCACCTGTGTGCCCCGACCGCGATGAAGACCGCCTTAAAGCCCTCGGATAGGAGGTCATCCACGGACTTGTCCACCCCGATCTCGGTTCCCGTGGTGAATTTGACGCCCATGTTCTTTATCCTCTTTATCTCCGCATCGACCGCCTCCCTCGGCAGGCGGTACGCGGGAATGCACCAGCCAAGCATACCCCCCGGCGTGGGCAGCGACTCGAAAACCGTGATCTGGTAACCGAGCATGGCAAGGCCCTGTGCAGCAGTTAAACCCGCCGGGCCCGACCCTACTATCGCTACCTTGGGCCCCTTTTCATCGGGGATGGATTCACGCTCCTGCCGGGTTCTCTTCAGGTAATCCTTCATCAGCCCCCTTACTACCTCGACGGTTTCCGGCTTTTCAACCGATCCCCTTCCAGGCTGAAAACATGTGAAGAGCGTGGCAAGCGGGAGTGGTACCTTATCGACCAGAAGTTCCAGGGCCTCCCTGAGGCCCCGGTACTCTCCCTCCTGGGCTGCTAGCTCTTTCAAACGAAGCAGTATCTCTGGGATCCTGAGCCCCTGGGGACACCTGTCGTAGCACCTGTAACACCAGGCGCAAAGCCAGATGCCCTTCTGCCTCACGGCTCCCTCGGGATCCGCCGGGATGCTCTGTAGCAGGCTCCGGGGATTGTAGTCCTCGGGAAGGAGCTCCGCCACAGGGCAGGTCGCCGTGCAGATCCCGCATTCGAAGCAGTACTTCAGCCTGTCAACATCGAGAACTTCCTCAAGAACTTTGGTTTCCGCCATCTTTTCGCCCCAGACCTCGTTCCACAGATATAAAATTATGCTACAGATTTTAAATCAATTTTGAATTTACCGAGCTTGCCCCCGAAGTTGCCAGCGGATATCCTTACCAGTCCATCCGTTCCCCGGGCGGCCTCGATACCGGCACCCATCGCATTTCCCACCGACTTGGTGCTGGTGCCGTTGATCACTATCTCGATTATGGATGACACCCCCTCCGGCACCTCCGACCCCTCGACCCTGCCCCTGAGTGTCGGGCAGTACAGGTGGTTGGTGGAATTAACCATGAACTTGTATTTCAGGGCCCCGACCTTGGACCCAGAGCTGCAGAGGCCTCCTGGAAAAGGCATTATGGCCCCCGGAACACCCGAGATCGCATCTACCGCGGCGTACGCGGCCTCCAGCGCCGAGCCCTCGCTACTTCCCATAAACCAGAGGTTCCCCCCGGATATCCCCCTGGCCATTCCAACCTCCCTCTCAATAATGAAGGTTCCACCCATTATGGGTATCCTGACCACTTTCCTGTCGGCGACGCTTCCGAGCTCCTCGTACCCATCCCCGAAGTACTTCAGCTTCATTCCCAGGTCGATCTTCGAGATGGGTTTCCTGGTCGCGTCGAACACGGCTGCCGTGGGTGAGGTGAGGACGCAGTGGCCAACCCTGTGGAGGAGAACGTTATACATCTCCTTGGGATCCTTCTTCCACACGTGGTACTGCACAAGTAAGCCCGGCCTGCCATCGGGCGTCTTGTCCCTGCCGACGGCCCTCTCGATCCCGGCCTCAACCCCGCAGCCTAGTGCAGAGGTGGCGAAGCCGGTGGAGGAGATGGCCGCCGTCTCCGCGAGCCGCTCCGATGAGGCGGTTATCATGATCCTAGAGTAATAGGACCTGAAGGCCTCCGCATAGGTGTCATCCACTATTCCGGGGTTCACTTGGCGACCTCCTTTGGCTTATCATTGAGGGACCTCTTCTTCAGGGTGGTGCCTGACCTCGAGTGGGGTGTTCTAAGGACCGAGTCAGATGACTTCTCTATCTCCCGGGCCTCGTCGGAAATCCTGGCGGCGGCACGGACCATCTCGTGGGCAGCGGCCACCATTCTCAGGAATTTCTTGGGATCTTTCTCAACAAAACACCCCTTGTAGTTTACCTGCGCCGCCTGCGTGACCAGATTGAAGGCGGTTGCGGCCTTGGCCCTTGCATAGGGGTTCTTGAAACCGGCCTTTGCCAGCGATCGGGACTCGGACACGACCTTCCGGGGGAGGTACCCACCGGGGCCCGGCGAGGATATGGCCCTGTCCAGCTCCTCGGCGACGACCCTGAGGCTGCCAACGACCGCGAGGACCTTGAGAACGTCCGCGTTGAAGATAGCCATCTCCGACGGATCGAGGAACTCCCTCCTGGCCCCTATCAGCGGATCCGCCTCCATTATCAGGTAGCCAAGACCCTCCTCCTCGAGCTTGGCCCTTACCCTCTTGCTCGGTCCATCGCCAATGATGATACCCGGAACCGCCATCTTCCCGAGTAGTTTCCTCAGCCTGACCATGCCGGGGGCACCTGCGTTAGGACCACATACAACGACCAGATCCGGTTCCAGGGCGGGAAGTAGTCCAGCTATCCTCTCTGTCTCCACCGGGGTCATCTTTGCTCCGGAGCCAACGACGGTGACCGTGAGATCTTTACGGCACGCGATCTCATCGAGCAGAAGGTCAACGACGGTGGATGTGGCTATATTGCCACACTTAATGAAACAGACGTGAACCATAAAAATACCTCTCGAACGGGGCCCCGTCAATAGATAAAAGTCTTGCCCGAAAGCCCGGTAAAACCTATTAGGGTGACGGTAAAGGTATCTGCGGTTAAATGGGAGATGGTTCCGCGACCGATGTCGCGATCGAGGTCCGTGAACTGGTGGTTAACTTCCACGGCGTCGAGGCTTTAAGGGGAATCGACCTTCGGGTTTGCCGCGGGGAGATATTTGGCATAGTTGGTACAAACGGCGCGGGAAAGTCGACATTGATTGATGCCCTTTCCGGGATGGTGAGGCCGACATCGGGGAGCATCAAGGTTCTGGGAAGGGACCCCATCCGCAGGTCAGGTGAGCTGAGGAAGTTGACGGGGGTTGTTCCCCAGGAGGTCAGCCTGGAGGAAAAGCTGACGGGACTCGAGAACCTCCTTTACTTCGGGAGATTGCTCGACGTCCCCGGGGATGAACTCAAAGGCAGGGCGGAGGAGACCATCAGGTTCATGGGTCTATGGGAGAGGAGGAACGACCGCCTCGAGAGCTACTCCGTGGGAATGAAGAGGAAGATACACTTCGCATGCTCCCTGATTCACCGTCCCGAACTGCTGCTAATTGACGAGGCTACCGCTGGTTTCGACCCGGTCATAAGGGAAGACGTGTCCGGACTCATTATCGACATGGCCAGGAAGGAGGGAATCACGGTTGTGCTGACCACCCACGATCTCTCGGACGCCAGGGATATGTGTGACCGCCTGGCTGTACTTCACCGTGGTGAGGTGGTCTCAACTGGAAGATGGGATGATATCTCCTCCGCAGCGGGGGCAGGGCTATACCTGGGTGGGATTAATCCCGGGATGGAGGGGAAACTGAGGGACCTGGTTTCACCCGGTTCACTCGCCCGGGTCCCCGGGGGCTACCGGGTATCCTTGGACTCGCTGCAGGAGGCCCTTGAGCTGGCGCAACTGCTGGATAGAAACGGATTGAGTGCTTCCACGATATCATACGGAATTCAACCCGAGGATGTGTTCCGGGAACTTACCACCGAAAGGAAGGGGGATTCCGTTGTCTAGGTTGAAGCCCCTTTGGATAGGACTCACCGACCTCAGGAAGATAGCCCGGGAGAGGCGAACAATATCACTGATAATCATTCTCCCGGTTATCGTCGTCCTGGTGGTGGGGACGACATTCAGCCTGGGTTACCAGGAGTTCGAGTCAAGGGAACTCGCCATCGGCGTTGTACAGCACCGTAACTCCTCCTACGCCGAGGTGCTGGTGGAGGCCATAGTGAACCAGAGCGCCCAGGCGGTTGTCTACGCCGATGTCGAGGAGGCACGGATTGACCTGATCAGGGAGAAAATAGACAGCATAATCGAGGTCGATCCGTGGATAGATGAGAAGATCGCCGAATTCAAGAGGAGCTGGATAGCGATACACACCGACGAGACGAGGCCGATACTGACGGCCGCGATAGAGGTAACTATGGTACAGGCCAAGCAGCAGGTCGTTGACGATATGGTCGGCGAGTACGTCCTTCAGATCCAGGAGGCGTTGGTTCCTGCGCTTAACAGGATCGTGGTCACCCTGGATGACATGGTATCCGGGGGAACACTTGGCACAGAGGTCGAGGAAATCCTTGACGTGCTCGGTGCCATAGCGGACCTCGATGACGAGGACGTGCTCTCGATGTCAGCCACCGTCGACGAGGGTATCAGGGATATCTACGAGAACGGGACACCCCAGGAGAGGGCCATTATCTCGCTGATAGATCGCTCGGCTATCGTCGGTTCACTCCGGTCACTTGCGGACGTGAAATCGGTCCTCGACTCGATCTACCATTTTCTCAGCTACGTGGAACCCCACCTGCAAGATATCGACGAGCTTCCCGGGGAGCTGGCGGGGGACCTCACATACTTCACTGGCAACATATCGAGCATAAGTCCGGGCCAGGCCGTCATCATCCAGGCGGCGCTTCCAATCCTCCGGGATCGCATCGCCGATGCCCTCGCCGAGGAGAATCCATCGTGGTCAGTGGCACAGGTCGCCGAGAGAACGACATCGCTGATCCAGGGCACCCAGTCACTGATGGGAACAATCGCTGAAAGGGGCTCAGATATAGCGAACCTGACGGAGAACCTGGACGAAGCCAGGGAGTACCTGGATTCGATCAGCCTGACAGGTCTAATTTCGGAGGCCAGGCAGGCCCTGGGATACCTTGGTTCAATGGAGGAGAACTTCATCACCTCGCCGATTTACCTCGTTGGAAGACCACTTTACTTCGGGGAGGAGACGAAGAGGTACGTGGACTACATCTCCCCGGGGATATTTGCCTTCGGGATACTCTTCTCCGTCCTGGTCTACACCGTGCTGAGCGTCGTCCGGGACAGGGAAAAGGGCATACTCAGGAGGCTCTTCACATGCAACGTGAACAGGTGGTCCTACGTGGGAAGCAAGTGCATAACCTGCATGGCAATATCCGCGATCCAGATAGTAATACTGACAGCGTGCGCGATCCTCCTCTTCGGGATATACATCGCGGACGTTCCGAAGACGCTCATCCTAGGGCTCTACTCCTCCGTGGGTTTCGTGGGCCTTGGCCTCCTGATATCATCTGTGACCAGGACTGAGCTTGAGGCGGTTACGGCATCCTTCGGCATGGTCTTCATAATGCTGATGATATCCGGCGTCTTCTACCCCTTCGAGCTGAGCCCATCCATAATCAGACAGGCATCGGCATACATCCCGATAACATACGTCACGAATCTTCTGAAGGCAGGAATCATTAAAGATGCCGCCGCAGGGGAGATGCTGGTGGACGTGGTCATGATCGGGATATACGGCGGGGTGACCCTCCTGGCGGGGGCGCTCGCATTCCAGTGGAGAAAGAAGGGGTAGTGAGATCGTGGTGAAGTGGGATAGGGTCGCAGGGATGAAATCTAGGAGCCCGATAATGCTGGCAGCCGGGATACTCGGCGAGACCTACGACTCCCTGAAGAGGGTCGAGGAGGAGGGGGCCGGCGCGCTGGTCACGAAGTCGATCGGCCCCGAGCCAAATCCCGGGTACCCCGGGCCAATCACCGTGGAGGTAAGAGGGGGGTTCCTGAATGCCGTCGGCCTGGCAAACCCCGGGTTCGAGGCCTTTGGCATGGAGATGGGGGGGAGGATGAGGGATGGGCCCTTCGAGGTACCGGTCCTTGCCTCGATATACGGCGCCTGCGCGAGCGATTTTATGAATATCCTCGGGGGCCTCGAGGACATCGTGGACGGCTTCGAGCTCAACCTCTCGTGTCCCCATTCCGAAAAATTCGGCCTGGCAGTGGGGTCGGACCCGGAACTAGTCGGCGAGATAGTGAGGGAGTGCCGAAAGATCACCGGGAAGCCCCTGGTCGCCAAGCTGAGCCCGAACGTAAACAGCATCGAGAGTATTGCCGTGGCGGCGGAGGAGGGCGGTGCAGATGCGATCTGCGCCATCAATACGGTGGGCCCCGGCATGGCGATAGAGGTGGAGAGCCGGAGACCGGTTCTCTCAAACGGGAGAGGGGGGCTTTCCGGTCCCTGCATCAAGCCGATAGCGGTCAGGTGCGTATATGACATATACGAGGCAGTCGAGATACCTGTAATCGGGGTCGGGGGAATCGCCGACGCCTTGGACGCCGTGGAGCTGATGGAGGCCGGGGCGACATGGGTCCAGCTCGGAACGGCCCTGTATCTCGGCAGGCTATCGCTGTTCAGGGAGATCGCGGAGGGGCTGGAGGAATTCCTGGAAACCCATGGAATGACTCACGGGGAACTGGTGGGATCAGCACATCCTGGGTGATCAAATGGAAAGACCAATACCGAGTAAAGTTATCGGGTGTGAAAGGATCGCGGACGGGATATACTCGCTGAGCATCGAAAACTCCCTCGAGAGAAACCCTGAACCCGGCCAGTTCATGATGATCTGGAACGGTGAAAACGAGAAACCGATGGCCGCGGCGAGCTTGACGGGCGAGGTTATCACGGTAACGGTCAAGGTGGTGGGCCCCTTCACCAGGGCCCTATCGAAGGTGAGGAAGGGTGAGCTGCTGGGGGTCAGGGGTCCCTACGGTCGTCCCTTCGACCTTTCATTCGATAGACCCCTCTTGGTGGCCGGAGGAATCGGGGCCTCACCGATAAACCACCTGGCCCACAGGATGGTTGAACTGGGGAAGAGGCCCGAGGTGCTGATGGGCTTCAACTCGAGAGAGGAAGCAATATACGTCGAAAGGCTGTGTGACCTCGCTGAAACCAGGGTCTGCTGCATGGATGGAAGCATGGGGATGAGCGGAACTGCCGTCGATAACCTCCCTCCCCTGGGAGAATACGGCTGCGTTTACACCTGCGGGCCAGAGCTGATGATGGTGTCCGTAGGCAGGAGGGCGGAAATGGAGGGGGTGAAGTGCCAGCTGCTGGTGGAGAGGTACTTCAAGTGCGGGATCGGGTTGTGTGGAAGCTGCTCGCTGGGGAAGCTCGTGCCCTGCACGGATGGTCCGGTCTTCCGCTGGGATCAGCTGAAGGACACCGAGTTCGGCGATTTCAGGCGCGACAGTTGCGGCCTGAGGGTGGACCTGTCCTAGAGGTACTTCATCAGCCTCTGCTCGAGGGCAGCAGCGGGCATGTAACCTATGATAGTGTCCACGTGCTTGCCGCCCTTGAAGACCAGTAGGGCCGGTATGCTCATTATCTGGTACTTCATCGCGGATTGCTGGTTGCGATCAACGTCCAGCTTTCCAAAGACGATCTTACCGGCATACTTCTTTGCCAGCTGCTCAACTACCGGCGCGATCATCTTGCACGGACCGCACCATGCCGCCCAGCAGTCCACCACCATCAGGGGGTACTTCTTGACGGCTTCCTCGATGGAGGAATCCGCCAATTCGATCGGGCTGTCGGGGGCACTGGTACCCTCCGAACTGTCTGTTCCTGACATTCTCTCGATCATCTCCTTCATTTTCCTCTTTCTAATCTCCTCGAGTTCATCATCCAACTGTACCATTTCCAGGAGGTATGAATTTCCCCCGGTCTTTAATAGTAGTCTCCCCGCCCTCTGAAATTACCATTCCCCGGAGCATGGTCATGGATGGCCAGTACTTAAGCTCCATCCCCGAGAAGGGTGAATATTTTCCCTTTGAGATGAAGGTGTCCGGGTCAACCCTCCTCTTGGCTTTCTCCACAACCACGAAATCTGCGTCCATACCGCGACTGTACCCCTTGCCCGGTATTTTAAAGACCTTCGAGGGGTTGATGCTGGCGAGCTGCACAAGCGTCGATGGGGGGATTCCCCTCTCCTCGAGGCAGGTCAGGACGGATGGTATGAAGGTCTCGAAACCCGGGACTCCCGAGGGGGCTGTCTCCACGCTAGCTTCCTTCTCCTCCGGGGCATGGGGGGCGTGGTCGGAGGCAATGACATCAACGAGACCGGAGCGGACCCCCTCGACCATGGCGTTCACGTCATCCTCTCCCCGCAGGGGGGGATTCATCTTGGCCTCGGTGCCCAGCAGGTCGTAGGACTCCCTGGTAAGAACCAGGTGGTGCGGAGTCACCTCGCAGGTTACATCCGTTCCCGCAGACCTGAAGCCCGCGATGGTAAGGAGCCCCCTCCGGGTGGAGACGTGACTGAAGTGCAGCCTCGCCCCGATCTCCTCGTTGAGTGCGAGAACCCTGGCTATCGCCTGAGCCTCGGCCTCGGGGGGACGGGCCGATGGGTGGTCGTAGTCGTCATTCCCGGATCCAAACAGGGAAGGATCCTCGGCGTGAATGCATGCAACCTTCCCGGTTCCCGCTATGATCCGGAGGGCCCTTTCGAGCTCCTCGTAGCTGACGACCTGACCCTCGGTGGATGGACCCACGAAGATCTCCCCGAAGGCGATGTTCTCCCGTACCTCTACAAGCTCCGACTCGTTCCCGGAGACGCCCAGGTTCAGGCCGAAGTCAACGGCAACCCTTCCCCTTGCTCTATCCACCTTGTCCAGCAGGGCTTCCGATGTCAGGGTCGGGGGTCTGGAGTTAGGCATGTCTGTGACGTAGGTGATGCCACCGGATGCGGCGGCCTGGGTCTCGGAGGCGAAGTCGCCCTTGTGGGTTAACTCCATGTCCCTTAGGTGGGCGTGTACATCCACGATTCCCGGGAACAGGAGGGATGAGGTGGGCAGTTTCAACACATCCTCGCCCCGGGGCATTACAGCCCTCTTACCTACCCTCTCGATCTTACCATTATCGACGGCGATCTCGGTTCGAACGAGTCCCCTCTGGGTTATCAGGCGTGCGTTGGAGATGAGAAGATCCACCGGGAGGCCCACGATACCGGTTTGGTGAAACACCTCTTAACTCTTTCAAGGGTTGTAATGTAACTTCACGCCCCATTTCGGCGATTCTCAGGCGACGCTATTTCGAAAGGGATGTTCGGACCGGGTTAATTTTGGGGCATAGACAGGGAGGCGGCCCGCGAGCTTGAGGGAGAAGGCACAGGCTAGCCCCTTAATTTGAGGGAAATTTATTTCATACACACTATTCTAGGGTAATATCAGGAATCAAAGGTGAATGAATTACCCAGGAGATCTTCGGGGCCTGGGGAAGGGTGCATAAAATGACCATGAACAAGAGAGAGGGGCTCCTCGCCACCGTAGGAGGGGGAGAGGCCGACCGGATCCCATTTGTACAGGAGTGGCCCTACCTCCCGAATGGCGAGGCGGAGCTCGAGGCGAGGAACATGGGGCTCAGCCTCTACTACCGGATGCCAGCCTACACGGAGGTCAGGCCCAACGTGGAGGTCACCAGGGTCGAGGTTCCCGGGGAGGCCGTCCGGGTCCAGTACGACACCCCGGCCGGAAGCTTATGGCAGCCGTTCCATCCCAGGCCATTCACGGGTACCATGCAGGGCGTGCACGACTACAAGGGCATAGGCTCATATCTGACGGGAGGGATGGTCAAGGACCCCGGTGACTACGAGGTGCTGAAATTCATTGCCGAGGATGCCGAGTACGCCCCCCACTACGAGGCCATCCAGGACTTCAGGGAGATACTCGGGAATGAGGGAATCGTGATGACGTTCAAGGGCGACATAGGTTTCCACGCGCCCTACACCACCCTCCTGATCGACTGGGTAGGGGCAAAGAGGCTCATAATAGACCAGTACAGGCACCCGGAGCTGGTGGAGGAGGTACTGGACGTCCTGGCGAGTTCCCAGCGGAAGTTCTGGCCATACTTCGTGGACGCGCCGGCCGACATGATAATGTACGGCGACCACATCGATGACAAGTTCATCACCCCCCCGAACTTCGAGAAGTACATTCTTCCCTTCCACAACGATTTCTGCCGGCTGGCGCACTCCAGGGGCAAGTACACGTGCATACACTGCGACGGGGGCCTTGCCAGGCTAAAGGACCTGATAGCCGACCTCGAGCACGATGTGATACATGCTATAACACCCCCTCCCGTCGGGAACCTGGACATAGCCGAGGCGCTGGAGGCCTGGCCCGACAAGGTCCTCTGGGTCAACTACGAGTACCACTCCCTGGGACCGAAGGCGCTCAAGAAACACCTGCTGGCCCTGCTCGAATCCATGATCCCGGGTCACCGGGTGGTGATGGACGTCTCGACCGAGCGATGGGTGCCACTTGATACCCTGCGTATGTTCTCTAGGATAATGTCCCGTTGCACCCTTCCGCTCACCGAGAAGAAAATCCAGGCGATCAGGCGATCCGTGTAGTGTCTGGGAGACCTGATAGAAACCGGAGGGGCCAAAGAAGGCATATCAGGTCATCTAGCGGAAATCAAACATTTTTAAACGGTAAAAACGCCGAAAGAACCGGCATTTTATTTAGTTTGATGCCATTGACGACTCTCAATGCCCGAAACGGGCATCGGAGTCGCGAGGTGAGTGTTTTGGCAATTTTGCCCCTTGCGGCCGTTAAGAGGGTGATAAAGGAGAACGCCAACGTCGACAGGGTGGGGGCCGATGGCGTTAGCGCACTGGCAGATCTCATGGAGGACGAGGGCACGCGGATCGCACAGAGGGCCGTCCTCATGGCGAAGCACGCTGGCAGGAAAACGGTCGTCGAGGAGGACATCAAGCTGGCAACCAAGTATTCCTGAGAACGGTTCAGATCGTATTCTCTGGAACCATGGCACCCTTTCGTTACCGGCAAAGAACCGGCAAAAAGTTATATGGGGATCCAGAACAAGGTGGCTGGTGCGATCATGGACTTTGCCGGCCGGCACATAATTGACCTCAAGGATTTCACACGGGAGGAAGTAGAGTACATCCTGAACCAGTCCAAGGTGTTCGAGGACATCGCCTCGGGGAAGAGGCGCTCGAAGATGCTGCAGGGCTACGTGCTGTGCAACCTCTTCTTCGAGCCAAGCACAAGGACGCGCCTGAGCTTCAGCTCGGCGATGATGCGGCTGGGCGGCTCGGTTACGGGTTTTGCTAGCGGTTCCGTTTCATCGGCTACGAAGGGGGAGACCCTTTCCGACACGATACGTGTCGTGGAGAACTACTGCGACGTGATAGTCCTGCGGAGCGGGAAGGAGGGTGCCGCGCGGCTGGCCGCGGATGTCTCATCCAAGCCCATCATAAACGCCGGGGATGGGACCAGGCAGCACCCGACGCAGACCCTCCTCGACCTTTACACGATCAAGAAGGAGTTCGGAAAAATTGACGGCCTGAAGGTCTCCCTGGTCGGGGACCTGAAGTACGGCAGGACTGTCCACTCCCTGAGCTATGCCCTGACCATGTTCGACGTGGAGCTAACCCTGGTCTCACCTTCCCAGCTCAGCATGCCCGAGGAGGTCGTCTCGGACCTGGAGGCCAGCGGTTTGAGGGTGGAGGAGACGGGGGACCTGGGAGAGGTTATAGGGACCTCGGACGTTATTTACATGACCAGGATACAGAAGGAGCGATTCCCGGACCCCACGGAGTACGAGAGAATGAGGGGGGCGTACTCCCTTGATGCCTCGATGCTCGAGGAGGCGAAGAAGAGGATGATCGTGATGCACCCCCTGCCCAGGGTTGACGAGATCAAGACGGACGTTGATACAACGCCCCACGCAAGGTACTTCAACCAGACCTTCAACGGGCTGGTGGTCCGGATGGCCCTGCTTAGCCTCGTCCTGGGAAAGAGGAGGCGGTCCTGAATGTCAAGCAAGGAGACCGAGCAGAGGGTAAGCAAGATCAGTGACGGGACGGTCATAGACCACATAAGGGCGGGATACGCCCTGGCGGTCCTCAAGATCCTCGGGGTCACAAAGGAGTCCACCAAGATAGTCACGATGGCGATGAACGTCCCGTCGGCGAAGACGGGCAGGAAGGACGTCGTCAAGGTGGAGGGCAGGGTCCTGAAGCGTGCCGAGCTGAACAAGATCTCGCTTATTACCCCCGAGTCGACGGTGAACATCATCCAGGACTACGAGGTGAAGAAGAAGGTGGAGGTCTCCCTTCCAAAAAGGATCGAGGGCACCGTCTCCTGCATAAACCCCAACTGCATAACCAACGCGGGGGAGCCCATACTGCCGGGCTTCGACGTGGCCAGCAGGGAACCCCTTCGGCTCCGGTGCACTTACTGCGGAAAGTTCATAGAGGAGAGGGAGATACTCGACCAGTTCTAGTGGGGGTGTGGAGCTTGCTTGAACCGGAGAACCGGCTGATACTGGCGTTGGACGTGGAGGATATCGATTTGGCGCTCAAGATAGCCGGGGAGGTTCGCCCGTACATCGACGCCATAAAGATCCACTGGCCGATCATACTCTCCAACGGGCTTGGGGTGGTGCCGGAGATCTCGAAGCTGGCACCCGTGATAATCGATGCAAAGCTCTCGGACATCCCAAACACCAACAGGATGGCATGTGAGCTGATGTTATCCCGCGGGGCGACGGGGGTGATATGCCAGGGATTTGCAGGTGAGGATTCGATTACGGCATGCATCGAGACCGGCCTTGAGGTGTTCGTGCTGGTCGAGATGACCCACCCAGGGTCCCTGAGGTTCATATCTGGCTTCTCGGAGGAGATCGCTTCGATGGCCCGGGAAGTGGGGGCTCCGGGAATAGTTGCCCCCGGAAACAGGCCGGAGAGGATAGCCCGGTACAGGTCCATAGTGGGCCCGGAACTTAGGATTCTCTGCCCCGGGATAGGGGCCCAGGGGGGGAGCCCGGGCGACGCCATCGCCGCCGGGGCGGACTTCGAGATAGTCGGGCGATCGATTTACAGGTCCGAGGATCCAGCGAGTTCCGCGGAGGAGCTGGCCCGGTCAATAGCCAGCAGGACCTAGATCCGGCCGGGGTTGATGAACCCTCCCTCGATCATCACATCGGCGAGGGTCATGGCCACCATTGACTCAGCGACCGGGACTATCCTGGGAACGATGCACGCGTCATGCCTGCCGGTTATGCGTATCTCAACGCTGTCCATGGTGAGCAGGTCGAGGGTATCCTGTGCCTTGGATATGGAGGGGGTAGGTTTTACGGCGAAGTTGATCACGATGTCATTTCCCGTGGATATTCCCCCTAGGATCCCACCTGCCCTGTTGGTCACAAGACCTGCAGACCCATTGATGGAGGTTATCGCGTCATTGGCATCGGAGCCCCTCATGCCCGCGAATGCCATCCCGGCCCCGAACTCGACTGCCTTTACCGAGCCAATTGACATCAGAGCACCGGCCAGCCTTGCGTCCAGCTTGTCGAACACTGGTTCACCTAGACCTGCCGGGACGCCCCTGGCCATTACCTGAACGATACCTCCCAGAGAATCCCCCTCCGAGGCGGCGGTCTCGATGGCCTCGACCATCCTTGCCGAGGCGTCGGGATCCCCGCACCTTACCTCGCTCGAGAGGCCCCGCCTGGCGGCCTCGAAGTCAGGTTCCGACACGGTGTTCACCGGCCCGATCTGGATTGCGCGGGCGAGGACCTCTGCCCCGTGGGTGGTTTTGATCAGCTTCTTGGCCACGGCTCCGCCCATGACACGCCCGACGGTTTCCCTTCCCGAGGCCCTGCCGCCCCCCCTGTGGTCGCGTTTGCCGTACTTGATCTCGTAGGTGAGGTCGGCGTGACCGGGTCGCGGTTTACTAGCGATGCTGCTGTAGGGGGAGGAGTCCACGTCCAGGTTGTACACGAGCATCTGGATCGGGGTCCCCATGGTCGAACCCTCGAAAACCCCCGAGAGGATCTCGACCTGGTCCTTCTCCTTCCTGCTGGACACAACCGTCGAGGTGCCAGGCCTCCTCCTGTCGAGCTCGAACTGGACGTCATCCTTCTCCAGTGGAAGTCCAGCCGGGCAACCGTCGACTGTTGCCCCGACGGCAAGGCCGTGGCTCTCGCCGAAGGTGGTCACCCTGAAGGTCTTCCCAAAGGTATTTCCGCTCATCCTCCTCCGCCTGCATATCCAAGATCCCGGTAATATTTAACTAAATTCCATGGGAGGCGATACCGATGGGCTCGAAAGGTCTTGCTTCCGGATCTGCGGTTTCACCTGGGGCGGCGACAATAGTAAACGCCATGGCGACGGGCATGGGGGGGGCCTTCGCCATTGAACTCAGGGTAACCGCCACCGTCACGATAGTTGAGGGGGGGAAAATCGAGGGGAAGATCGTGAATGGGGCGGATGAAAGCACGGAACTGATGGAGACCTGTGTATCAAGGGTGCTCGAAATGGCCGGGGGTAATTTGGGGGCCCTGGTGGAAACCCGATCCGATCTCCCGGTTGCCAGGGGTCTTTCCAGCAGTAGCGCATGCTCCAATGCGGTGGTACTTGCCACGGCCTCGGCGCTGGGAAAGCTGGATCACGAAACGGGACCCGACTCGGTGCTGCTGAATGCCGGTATCGATGCCAGCGTGGAGGCGGGCGTCACGGTAACCGGTGCATTCGATGATGCCTCCGCCTCCTTCTACGGGGGAGCGGTTATTACGGATAACGCCCGGAGGGAGATAATGAGGAGGGAGGAAATGCCGGAGCTGGAGGTTGCCATCCTCGTCCCGGAAGAGAGATCATATTCCGGTGAGGTGGACCTCGAGAGGATCAGGCTCCTTTCACCCCAGGTCGAAATCGCCCACCGGGAGGCCCTGGAGGGGGATATTTTCAGAGCGATTACACTGAACGGGTTAATATTCTGCGCCTCCCTGAGTTACGATCCGCATCCCGCGATAATCGCCCTGGAATCGGGTGCCCTTGCAGCGGGCCTCTCCGGAAAGGGCCCAGCCTTCGTTGCGATCGGCGAGGACGTGTCAGGGGTGGCGAGGGCCTGGGGGGACCTCGACGGGGATGTGATCCTAACTCGGGTTGATAACTCCGGATCGATGGTGATTGAATGACGGGCGAGGGTCGAGAAATAGAGGATCTCAGGTCGATGATTGCGGGTGTGGATAACCGAATCCTGGACGCCATTGCGGACCGCATGAAGCTATCGGTGGAAATAGGACGGCTTAAATCCATCAGGGGAATGGGCGTCGAGGCAAAGGAGGTTGAGGAGCAGGTCGTATCCAGGGGGAGGTCAAGGGCCGGGGAGCTTGGCCTGGACCAGGAACTGGCCGAGGAGGTCCTGAGGCTTCTCATCGAGTACAGCAAGAGGGAGCAATGGAGATCGAGATAATGGCAGTGTTAGCCACCCTGGGGCCAGAGGGATCTTTCTCGCAGGAGGCCGCGGAGAAATTCATACAGCGTTCCGGCGGGAACCACGAGATACTGCTACTTGACGATCCCGGGGAGATCCTTGGGCTGGAAGGGGGGGCAGACCTGGGCCTGGTCGCCATCGAGAACTCCCTGGAGGGCTCGATTGGGCACACCCTGGACCTAATGAGGGACATGGAGAGCCAGATCTGCGACGAGGTGGTCCTGAGGATCAGGCACTTCCTGATGGGGAGGAAAAACGGCGAGGTGGAGAAAATACTGTCCCACCCGGCGGCGTTTTCACAGTGCAGAATGTTCCTGAGGGAGAGGTACCCGGGATGCGAGCTGGTCGCAACGTCGAGCACGGCCCAGGGCGCTATGCAGGCCTCAAAGGAGGGGGGAACTGCTGCAATCGCGAGCGAGAGATCCGCCCTGATATACGGTCTGGAAATCATCTCCCCAGACATCCAGGACCGGGAGAGCTACACCAGGTTCGTCGTTGTCGGGCGGGAACAGGGCGATACATCGGGTAATGACAAGACCTCCCTGATATTCCTGGTAAAGGACGTTCCGGGCGCCCTTCACAGGGCACTGGCGCCCTTTGCGGACCGCGGGATCAACCTGACGAAGATCGAGTCGAGGCCATCAAGGCGGGCTCTTGGGGAGTACGTCTTCTTCGTCGACCTGCTTGGTCACGCTTCGAGCGGGAAGGTGAGGGAGGCACTCCGTGAGCTTTCAGAGGTCTGCACCTCACTGAGGGTCCTGGGTAGCTATCCTGCAGCTACCTTTCCAGAGCCCCGATCGATCTGAGCATCTTTTTGGCGCCCTTCTCCGCTGAGGTCACGTCCAGATCCCCGAATATCGTCAGCCTGAAGGTTATGCTTTTGAGGAAGTCAGGGATCCCCTCTCCCCTGTACTCGTCTATTGCCGATGCGGAAACCAGGTCATCATCGCATTTCTCGAGGATGTCTGCGATGGCAACCGGGTCGGCATGTACGGGGAAAAGAAGCGATATGTCGCGCTGGCTGGTACCGAACTTCTCGGCCCTGAGACTCCTCGATTCGGAATCAGGGAGAAGGGAGACGTTTGAGACCTTCAGACGCTTGGTCCTCTTCCCGTGACCGATTGTAACGTGCTCGCCGGATATGCCCTTGATCTGCCCGACGTGGATGGCCCCGGTCACCTCGTTGCGCAGGGCGACCCTCCTCCCTGCTGATGCCTTGATCTTCAGATACTCCTCGTAGAGGGCGGAAACGGCCCTGCTCGACTTGGAGAAGGCCGAGTCCAGGTCGTCGTAGTGCTTACCTGCCTCGATCATGATCCTCTGGAAGGCCCTGGAATCACCGGCATCCACGGCGGCCTTCAACCTCCCGGCATTTTCCAGGAAAATGTCCTCGATCTCCGCGGAATAGGGGTTGTGAATCTGTATCTCCGAGTACATGGCGGGGTTACCGGAGAGGATGCGGCCGATCATATCGAGCATGAGCTCGTATATGGGGGAGGAGAAGGATCTGGACTGCTTGATGTCGATATCCACGTCCTTCAGCGTTGCCCCGACGGTGATGTATGCGAAGTGCGTCAGGCATTGCACCACCCCGAGGGCGTAGTCGTGCATCGATGGGGTTGTGGTAATGGCCCTGGCCTGGTGCTCGTTGAGGAATTTCTCGACCCTGTGCAGAAATCTCCTGCCCCTTACCGGGACCAGGATTACGACCTGCCCTTCAAGGTCCTTGACGGAGGGACCGAACATAGGGTGGAGCGACAGGTACTGGATCCCCGCCCCGATCAGCTTCCTGGCCCTAGAGCAGATCTCGGTCTTCACCGAGCATATGTCCATGACAACGGTTCCACTTCCAAGGTGAGGGACGATATCCTCAAGGACCTCCGGGGCAAGGTCAAGTGGGGCGCAGATCACCACGAAATCCGACCCGGCGGCCTCGGCGTTGTCGGTGGAGAACTTGCACCCGTATCGCTGGGCCACCCTCCTTCCAACCTCCTCCCTGGGGCCCGTGATACGGACTGAAATGTCCTCCATGAGCCCATTCCGGGACAGGAATTCTAGGATCCATATCCCCATCTTGCCGTATCCGCCTATGAGGGAAAGGGAGCGTGTTTTCCGACTTGCCATCCGGGAATTTGCAGGGGATTAACTATAAATCGGTTTTCCCGCACGATTGAAAAGATTGTTAACCCGCGGTTCACACGCGGGCACGAGTTGAAAGAGGGCAACGACGGTCCCAGGGACCGGGGAATGAGCTGGCTGGTCGAGAAGATCAGGAAGGGCGAGCGGATTGAGGAGGCCGTGAATAAACCCCTATTCAGCAGCACCGAGGACGGGATCCCCCTCTTCCTGCAGACCGTCCTCCTGGATAGCCTCCACGACATGTGGCGCCTGAACTCGGAGAAGTTGATCTACAGGCTTGGCGTGATCATGGGCCACAAACTCAGGGTCGAGTTGGGCGAGCGGCTTGAGCTGGAGGAGGTGGGGAGCTGGGAGGGAGCCGTGGAGCAGGTGAAGAGCGTGCTGGAACTTTTCATCGACGAGGTCGCGGTGGTGAAGGTCTCCAGGCTTTACGCCAGGTTCGAGGGTCGCGGTTGCCCGTGCACCAGGATGAACTTCACACTGGACTACTGCCCCCAGGACCTTCTAATAGTGGGAATTATGGTGGGATTCGCCCAGAGGACGCTCGACGATCCGAAGATCTACGGCAAGAACCGGATCTGCGGGGCGGATGAGGATGAGGAGTTCTGCGTTTACGAGCTCATGATAAAGGAGGAGGGCGTTGACCAGACCACCGCCCCCGGGATGCCCACGTAATCAAAATTCCACCATAGATTTTTAACGAAAGGACTCACGACGGGAACACCCCTCGAGGGAGACCCCGTGGAATGGACCTACCAGACCCTTCTTCTGCTGGGCCTGCCCCTGGGCGGCTCTCTTCTCCCCGTTGCTAGCTGGCGAAGGGGAAAAAGGCTGGCCCACGCGATATCCCTGGTAGTCCTCGCAGTCACGGCGATATCCGCCCTGTTTCTGTTAAACGACGTTATGTCCAACGGTCCATCTACTATCGAGGTCGTGCCGGGGTTCGTCCTCAAACTCGACTTCCTCGCGGCCATCATGACGGTGCTGAGCACCTCCCTGTGCCTAGCATGCGTTCTGGTCTCCGGCTCCTACGGCGTTTTAAAGGCAAACGGCGCCCGGTATCTCTCCTCTATACTCGTGCTCTGCGCCTCGCTGAACGGGGTCTTCCTATCGGGAGACCTCGTAATGATGCTGTTTTTCTGGGAGATGATGGTCGTTTCGACATACCTGGTGGTTATTCACTCGGGAAAGGAAGCGGCAATGAAAGCGGGGAGAAAGTACTTCGTAATGGCCCAGATCGGGGCCGTTCTCATTCTCGCCTCGATCGCCATCGCAGCAGTCGAGACAGGCACTACCCGGATGGTCCCCGGCTCGATGATCTACACCGGGATATCCGGAATTGCCTTCGCGACCTTTGCATTCATCGGGTTCGGCATCGATGCTGCGCTCGTTCCATTCCACGTCTGGCTGCCAGATTCCCATTCGGAATCCCCCACGCCGATGAGTGCCCTTCTGTCGGGCATCGTGGTAAAGACCGGGATATATGGTCTCATAAGGTTCTTTTTCCTACTGTACCAGGTTCCGGGAGGCTGGGAGGGGGTGGTAATTCCGCTCGGCCTAGCTACTGCTCTTGTCGGGGTCTTCCTGGCCGTGTTTCAAATGGACGGCAAGCGGCTTATAGCGATGTCCACGATCTCCCAGATCGGGCTGATTTTTATGGGAATCGGGGCGGGGACAGCAGCCGGTGGGACAAGTTCTCTATTCCATCTTCTGAATCACAGCATCGTCAAATCGCTTATCTTCCTCACAGCAGGCTGGATGATGTGGGTTTCAAATACCCGGGACCTCGGCAAGATCAACCGGGTCCGTGAGGGCCGACGCATACTGCCCTTCTATCTGATTGGCGTTCTCTCGATCTCGGGAATCCCCCCATTCAGCGGTTTTTTCAGCAAGTCGTTGATCGGGAAGTCCGTGAATTCCAGCTCGCCGGAGCTGGCGATAATGTCGACTCTGGTGGGCATGCTCACGCTTCTGACGTTCATGAAGCTCGGGTGGTTCCTGTTCTTCAGGGGAGAAGGTAGATCCACAGGCGAAAGCCCGTCTGCAGCCGTCATTGGCGTCTGCGCAGTACTCACAGCGATTTGCATCGCCCAGGGATTACTCTCGCCCTGGGTTGTAGGAATGATCGACGAGGGCATGCACGGGACTGATTATGCCACCGCGGTTCCCTCCCCCATCAGCACGTCAAATCTTACAATCCTCGGGTATGTGAGCCTCTTGGTTGCCCTCGCGATATGGCTCCGCAAGGAATTTGTCTACAGGACCCTCACCGAGGGTTCCCTGCGATTCTTCGGAACACTGGGTAAGAAGGAGCTTTTCGTGGACGACTTCTACCTATTGACCTCCAGGGCAGTAATTAGAGGCTCTCGTGCGACCAGTTTACTGGCCTCCGGGTACCATAGGGATTACACTGCCTATGTAATAGTGGTCTGGCTGGTTGGAATGCTGCTCATTCTGGGAGGTATCCTCTAGATGTTGGCGGAATCCCTCCACATATTCTCTCTGATCGCAGCCATAGCCTGTGCCCTTCTCGTCCTTCGTCTAAGGGACCTGCTTTCCTGCGCCATCGCACTTGGCGGCTGTGGTTTCTTCATCTCCTGGGCTTACTTCGCCCTCCAGGCGCCGGATCTGGGTGTCGTACAGCTGCTGGTGGAGGTCATCAAGATGTGTATTCTGGTTCTGGTCGTGGCCAAAACCCACAGGGTGGCCTTCTCCATCGAATCGAGGCGCGTGAGGATTGTTGCGGCAACCGGTCTTACCTGCATTTTGTTCATCTTCGCCTATGCAATTGCGCCGGCAATCTCGCCCTACGGCGGGGAGGGAACCGAGCTAGCGAAAGCTTACGTAGAGCATTCGAGCGAAGAAACCGGCAGCGAGAACGTGGTCACCTCGATCCTTCTGGGGTTCAGGGCCTACGACACTATCGGTGAGATCTGCGTTCTATTCGTATCCATACTCGGTGTGGCGATCCTGCTGAGAAAAAAGGAGGTGGATTGATGTCGCTACCGGTCAGGACTGTATCGAGGTTCTTGACCCCGTTGATCTTCATCTATGCCATATACCTCGTCATCACCGGGATCAGCTCCCCTGGAGGTACCTTTGGAGGGGGGGTAGTAGTGGGCGTTGCGGCCTGTCTTGGGGTTGTCGCCGAGGAGGGCGGGGGGAGTCTCGTTATCGGGACCAGGTGGGCCCATAGAGGCAGGAACCTCGGATTCGTTTTGGTCATCGCGGTAGCCCTCATCAGTCTCCTGCTAATCGGTAACTTCTTGGATACCGGATTATCGACGGGATTTGGTGGCCTCCTAGGCTCGCCGATGGTGATAATCCTGTCCTTCGCTGCTGGACTGATAGTCGGCTGCGAGATGGTCATCGCTTTAGTGGAGATGCTGGAGGAGGGGGATGGTCAATGATCGCCTATACTCTTCCATACATTCTCTCCTTCTTCCTCGTTATACTGGGATTCTACTGCGTGCTGTCATACAGGAACCTCATCAAGGTGATCTGCGGCCTGTCCATCTCCGGGTATGGGGTTAACTTACTCCTGGTCCA